>Ga0310827_100053_pt1 | contig 162466 bp, 163 predicted proteins | sample WT_ome_2_FD_201309 | JGI IMG/M metagenome (GOLD analysis project Ga0310827, IMG submission 201309) | Sorghum-adapted microbial communities enriched on wild type (WT) sorghum from Joint BioEnergy Institute, Emeryville, California, United... ... | reverse complement strand
CAAGGTACGGATTACTTCACGTCGTGTTTTCATGCTCAGTTTCAAAACACATCCCTTCGGTAACATTTCGATGTGAGTGAACCGATGCCTCTTTAGTAACATTTTAACTGAGTGATCGCGCCCCCTTACTTTCCTCTAATAAATATGCTATTATGAAATATACTAACAAATTGTAAGCTTTCAGCCCTTAGGTCGGCGATGATAACGAGGTGAATTTTATGGATGAGCATTCCCAGGCAATGTGTCCGCGATTTGAATCGGCATTTTCGTTTTTAGGCAAACGTTGGAACGGTCTGATCATCAAAACGCTGATGGACGGTCCCAAGCGATTTAAGGATATTTCGAATCAGATTCCTTCCATGAGCGATAAAATGTTATCCGAGCGGATGAAGGATCTGGAATGTGAAGGAATCCTGGTTCGCCATGTCTATCCTGAGACGCCGGTCCGGATTGAATATGAACTAACGGAGAAAGGCCGGGCGCTTCGTCCCGTTATGGAACAAGTGCAGTCCTGGGCGGAAGAGTGGATTAAATAAACAACGAACATGCCGTTACCGGCGAGCGGGCGGCATGGAATATCATAGAAAGTAGGTGTACGTGTGGCTGATGTAATTGTTATTGGAGCAGGACCTGCAGGAGCTAGTGCAGCACTTTTCTTGGCGAAGGCAGGTAAAGAAACGCTCGTTCTGGACAGCAACTCCAGTATGACCAAACGGGCATGGATCGAGAATCATTACGGTGCGAAGGACATTTCCGGACCCGATTTGCTGAAGGTCGGCCGGGAGCAAGCGGAGAAATTCGGCGCGAAGTTCATTGAAGAGAAAGTGACTGACATCGATACGAACGGTGGTTCAACGGTTACGGTGAAGACCGAATCCGGCCGCAGTTATGAAGCGTCCCATATCATATTGGCCACCGGCGCGTTAACCGACCTTGCAAGCGCTATCGGTTTGGAGCTGAAGGAAGGCCGCGAACCTCGAATCAAAACGGTGATTGCTACGGATGGCCAAGGCCGTACGAGCATTCCGCGCATTTGGGCAGCAGGAACGGTTGCCGGGGTAAGCGTGCATACGATCATTACCGCGGGCGACGGCGCGAAGGTCGCGATTGAGTTGATCAGCGAAATGAACGGCGAACGCTACGTTGATCACGACGTACTTAAGTAAGACATCTGAACATACAACAGGCCTCCGATGACGGGGGCCTTTTTATTTTTGCCAATATCCATCAGGGAGCCTGAAATTTGAGAATCTGCACTTTGTCCGGTATGCTTAAGAAGAAGGAATACGATCTGGCCGAAGTTGGGAAAATGATGAGGAGAAAGGCAGGGCGGCTATGTTTAACAGATGGCGATGGTTCGTTGGATGTATGGCAGGACTGACTATAATCATAATCGCGTCGGCGTGCGCCCGCGGCCAGATTATGGATCAACCGACACCAGCGGAGACGCAGACAACAGAAGTAGAACACCCCCACGATATCACATTAATGATTGATGGAGGCACCTTTATCCCTGATGTGACGCGTAACCTGCATTTTGATTATATCGACGGGTTAACGGTACGTCATGCCTTGGCAAGCAGCGGGATTGTCAAATTTACAGAGGACCAGTCCGCCATTCAATCGGTGTGGGAGGTGTCGCTGGATTCGGCGTTGGAATGGGGGACCCGGCTAAATGATAAGGAGCTGGCCTCTACCAACTGGGATCAGGAGCTGCAAATGGGTGACAAGCTGCTGGTTTACGTCAAGACGGTGGACAGCTATGAAGCGATCTCGCCGCTGGCGTCCTTGCTGTTGATTATCGACGGGGGCAGTCAGAAGCAATATTTTGTCCATAAATACAGTGATAACACCACCGTTCGAGATCTCCTGAAGCACAGTGGATTGGTACAGTTTAACCCTAACCATAAATCAATTATCTCTGTCGGCGGCTATACCCCTAAGCAGGACGAGCAATGGATCCTGAAAGTGAATGGGAAGAAGCTGCTGGATAATGGCCTGGATATGAGATTAAAGCCGCAAGACTACGTGGAGATTACCTTGGCGACGCAATAGAAGTACGATGTAACTTAGAGATCCGTAATCCTGGTGATCATCCGGGAGAGCGGATTTTTTTACAGAACATTGAAAAAGTTATGACAAAAGTATGTTAAAATTTTCACAATTAATGTGAATGGAATCACAAAGTCCTCCTTATTTGAAAAGTATACTGGGAGCATGGGAGCACTTCAAATTTTAACTATCGCCAAGTTGCATGAGACCCAGGTGTTTATTGGAGGAGGCATTTTAAAGATATGGGAATGGAACGAGAGAAACTAGTTGTTATCGGTAACGGAATGGCCGGAATCAGCACGGTAGAGCAAATCCTGAAGTTGACTACGAAATTTGACATAACGGTATTCGGAAGCGAGCCGCATCCGAACTACAATCGAATTATGCTGTCATATGTGCTGGAAGGCAGCAAAACGCTGGACGATATCGTGCTGAACGATTTGAACTGGTACAAAGAGAACGGGATCACCCTGCATGTCGGAACTGCAGTGGAACGGATTGATGCCGAAGCCAAAGAGGTCGTCGCCGATAAAGGGTTGCGCGTCCCGTACGATAAAGTGCTGATCGCAACGGGCTCCAATTCGCTGATCTTGCCGATTCCAGGCAGCGATAAGGAAGGGGTCGTTGGCTTCCGTGACATCGCGGACTGCAAGCAAATGTTGGAGGCGGCGAAGACCTACAAGAAGGCGGCCGTCATTGGCGGTGGACTGTTGGGATTGGAAGCGGCCAAAGGCCTTGTGCAACTGGGGATGGACGTGACGGTTGTACATTTGATGGAAGATCTGATGGAACGCCAGTTAGACCATCAGGCAGCGAGCATGTTGAAAGCAGAGTTGGAGCGGCAAGGGATCAAATTTAAGATGGGCGCACAAACGACGGAGCTGTTTGGCGACCATCGGGTTCGCGGCCTGCGCTTTGCCGACGGGTCGGAGCTGGAGGCGGAATTCGTCGTTATGGCTGTGGGAATCCGACCTAATGTTGCGGTTGCTAAAGCCAGCGGCATCGAAGTGAACCGTGGGATCGTCGTGAACGACTATCTGCAAACCTCGCTTGAAGGTGTGTATTCTGTGGGGGAATGTACGGAGCACCGCGGGGTTTGTTACGGTCTGGTTGCTCCTTTGTTCGAGCAGGGGATGGTGTTGGCGAAGCATATCAGCGGCGTGGATACCGCGCCTTATGAGGGTTCGGTCGTATCGACCAAGCTCAAAATTTCCGGCTTGGATGTATTCTCCACCGGTGAATTTATCGATGGACCGGAGCATACGGTGATCGTCAGCAAGGACGAGTGGAAACGCACCTATAAGAAAATTTTGCTGAAGGACGGCAAGCTGGTTGGGGCAGTGCTGTTCGGGGATATCACAGATTCGGCTGAGCTGCAGAAGCTGATTAAGCAAGGCGCGGAGATGACCGATGAGTTGTACGAATCGCTGATGGGCGGGGGCTGCTGCGGCGGCACCAAGAAGAAGGCATCGGTCGAAACGATGAGCGATGAGGAAATCGTCTGCGGCTGTAACGGGGTGACGAAAGGCACGATCGTGGACTGCATCGTAAATCAAGGGATGACGACGGTCGACGAAATTAAAGCGAGCACCGGAGCGACTCGATCTTGCGGCGGCTGTAAACCGGTCGTCGAGCAGATCCTGCAATATGTGCTTGGCGATGGCTTTACCCAATCGGCGAAACAGGGGATTTGCAGCTGCACTACGCTTAGCCGGGACGAGATCGTTGCCGAGATTAAAGCGAAAGGGCTGCAGACAACCAAAGAAGTGATGAATGTGCTCGGATGGACGCAGCCGGAAGGCTGTTCGAAGTGTCGGCCGGCGATTAACTACTATCTAGGCATGATCTACCCGGATACCCATGAAGATGAAAAAGCTTCGCGTTTCGTCAACGAACGGATGAATGCCAACATTCAAAAGGACGGCACGTATACCGTGGTGCCGCGGATGTACGGCGGCGTCACAACGCCGGAAGATCTGAAGAAAATCGCCGATGTTTCGTTGAAATACAATGTCAAGGTGGTCAAGGTCACGGGCGGACAACGGCTGGATTTGATCGGCGTGAAGAAAGAGGACCTGCCGAAGGTGTGGGCAGAGCTGGATATGCCGTCAGGTTATGCTTATGCCAAATCGTTGCGCACAGTAAAGACCTGCGTTGGTTCGCAGTTCTGCCGTTTTGGCACCCAGGATTCAATGGGTATGGGCGCGCTGCTGGAGCGCAAATTCGAGCGGCTGGACTTCCCGGCGAAATTTAAGATGGCGGTTAACGGCTGCCCGCGTAACTGCGCCGAGTCGTGCACCAAAGATATCGGGATCGTTGGCAATGACGGCGGTTGGGAGGTCTTCATTGGCGGCAACGGCGGGATCAAGCCGCGCTTGGCGGACTCGCTGTGCAAGGTGAAAACCGATGAGGAATTGATTGAAGTGTGCGGCGCGCTGATGCAGTACTACCGTGAAACCGGCAACTACCTGGAGAGAACGTCGGAATGGGTGGAACGGATGGGCCTTGAGCATATCCGCTCGGTTATCGTTGACGATGTGAAGAACCGCAAAGCGCTGATGGAACGGATTGAATTTGCTTTGAAGCAAGTATCCGATCCATGGAAAAAAGTGCTGAACGACAACGAACAGCTTGGCAAATTGTATCACTCGTTAGAAGTGAGCAGCCAGCTGTAATACAGCGTCCTAGAGAAAGGGGTCATGGTGCATGAGTATGGAGAGTAAGGGCGAAACGTTTTATCCTGTTGGTGCCTTGGAGGATTTTCTGCTGCAAATCGGGCGTGTCGTGGAAGTGGCCGGCCTGCAAATTGCCGTGTTCCGAACATCGGATGGCCGGATTTTTGCGGCGCTGAACCAAAATCCGCATCCAAAGGGCGGACCGCTGGCCGAGGGGATCGTATCGGGTCATTATCTGTATGATCCGTTGTATGATTGGAAAATCGACCTGACCACCGGGCTCGTTCAAGCACCGGATACCGGGCAGGTCACGATGTTCCCGGTCAAGGTGGAGGACGAACAGGTCTACATTGCCGCTGCTGCTTTGCAGCAAGCGTAGTGCGGCTATCGACAGCGCGGTGATCGGAAGGTCGCCGCGCTATTTTTGAAGCATGAGGCAAGTTTGATTTGGGGGCGGTGCGGTATTCGTCGCAATGGCATATTGGTTCATTTCGCCCATGCGCAAGAAAGCACAGGGCTCATAACCACATAAGTATCCCCCAACCTCATTGGGTAGCGAAGAGGATTGGGGGATTTTTTTACGCGATGGGAAGAAAGCAAAAAAACCGCCCTCCAATCATGGGACGGTTCAATACACCGGAACTAACGCCGTATATAGGGCGAGTACTAGGCGGTTAAATACGGCAGATTTCGTTCGGGCACAGCTCGCAGTGGCAAATATCTTGCAGCATGACCAGGTCTTTGATTACGATCATCCCGTTCTCATAGTCCAGCGCTTCCTTTTTGCGCAGGTCGCTTAGCATTCGGTTGACACTTTCGCGCGTTGCCCCGATCATGTTGGACAAGTCAGTATGGGTGATCTTCTTATTGATCAGAATTGCATCTCCGTGCGGTTCACCGTACGTATTGCTCAAGCGAATCAAGGTCGAGCACAAAGCGCCCGGTTTGCCGTACATCATCAGATCGCGGAATTTGGTTTGCGTCAAACGGTGATGGATGCCCATCCATTTCATGAAATCGATGGCGAAATCGCAATGCTGGCAAATCATGATTTCCAGGTCCTTCTGCTCAATAATGCCGATTTCACAGTCTTCGATGACTTCGGCGGTAAAGCTATGCTTCGAGCTGAAGAACGGATCGGCTTGCCCAACCATATCGCCGACACCATACATGTAGAGGATCAACTCTTTGCCCTCATCTGTCGATTTCGTCAACTTCACGCGGCCGCGCTTGATGTAGAACAGTTTATCGGAATAGTCTCCTTCCCAGAACAAATGTGTCCCCTCGGGATAAGATTTGTCTTTCATCGTAACGAGAAGGCGATTGAAGTTTTGCTCTGAAAAACAGCTCGTATTGCCGCGGGGCAGGGTGGCATTCACAATTTCACTCATCATCGATTTCCCCTTTGTGCTCCAAATTTTTCTGAAAATTTTAAATTAATTATAACTGGTTTTTTATAATTTTTGGGGGCTTTAAAGCCCGAAAAAGTGAACATTGTGAGAAATTTCACTATGTCGAATCGGATATTCACGCTAAAAACGGTGCAAAATAATAAACTGGCGTTCGCAGCATTCGATAAGTATTTCAAAGAGACACTATGTACACAATGTAAAGTATATATGAAAAATTTATCGTGGCAAGTGAAAAACTTTCAACTTTTTTAAAGTATGTGAAAAAATTCACTATACAAAACAAAAAGCCTGTGCTATGATCAAGACATAAAGAGAAGCACACACGCTTCATAGGGATTCGCTCATAAGTGAATTTTTTCACAATATAAAACTTAGTCCACCATGTGCAAGCAAATCCCTAATCCAAAAATTTAGGAGGATGAGAGAGATGGCTGTTAAAAACGAAGTGGCTGTGAAAGCTCAGCCAACCGCACAAGAGTATATTCAAACGTTGATCGACAAAGCGAAGAAAGCTTCCGAAGCTTTCATGAGCATGGATCAGGAGCAGATCGACAAGATTGTGCAAGCGATGGCTTTGGCTGGACTCGACAAGCATATGTATCTGGCGAAAATGGCGATCGAGGAAACGGGACGCGGCGTTTACGAAGATAAAATCATCAAGAACATGTTTGCAACGGAGTATATTTGGAACAGCATTAAGTACCAAAAAACAGTTGGCGTCATCGAAGACAATCCTTATGAAAGCTTCCAAAAAATCGCCGAGCCACTCGGGATCATTATGGGGATTACTCCAGTTACGAACCCGACGTCGACTACGATTTACAAAGCGCTGATCGCCGTGAAGACACGCAATCCGATCATCTTCGGCTTCCATCCATCCGCGCAAAAATGTAGTGCAGAAGCCGCTAAAATATTGCTTGAAGCGGCCGTTAAACACGGCGCACCTGCGGACTGCATCCAATGGATCGAAGATCCTTCCATGGATCGCACGAACGCGCTGATGAATCATCCGGACGTAGCTTGCATTCTGGCTACCGGCGGTTCCGCGATGGTTAAAGCGGCTTATAGCTGCGGTAAACCGGCCCTCGGCGTAGGTCCTGGTAACGTTCCTTGCTTCATTGAGAAGAGCGCCGACCTGGATCAAGCGGTTAACGACCTGATCTTGTCCAAAACGTTCGACAACGGCATGATTTGCGCATCCGAACAGGCGGTAATTATCGAAGAACCGATCTTTGACCAAGTGAAGAAGAAAATGATCGCCAACGGCTGCTATTTTGTAAATAAAGAAGAAGCTGCGAAGCTGACCGCAGGCGCGATCAACGCTGAAAAATGTGCGGTGAACCCTGCGATCGTTGGTCAATCGGCCGTAAAAATCGCGGAAATGTGCGGCATCGACGTCCCGGCCGGAACGAAAATTCTCGTTGCCGAGATCGAAGGCGTTGGCCCGAAATTCCCATTGTCTGCAGAAAAGTTGAGTCCTGTACTCGCTTGCTACAAAGTGAAAAATGCAGAGGAAGGCATTAAGCGTGCGCTGGAAGTGGTGCAATTTGGCGGTATGGGTCATTCCTCGGTCATCCACTCGAATAATGATGAAGTGATTCAACAATTCTCCGAACGGATGCCAACCTGCCGGATCCTGGTGAACCAACCTTCTTCGCAAGGCGGTATCGGCGACATCTACAACACGAACCTGCCGTCGCTGACACTGGGCTGCGGATCGTATGGACGCAACTCGACTTCGTCGAACGTAACGGCCGTGAATCTGATCAACGTGAAAAGGGTGAATCATCGTACCGTGAACATGCAATGGTTTAAAGTGCCTAGCAAAATTTACTTCGAGAAAAACTCGACGCAATACTTGGCGAAGATGCCGGACATCTCCCGCGTCATGATCGTGACTGACCCGATGATGGTGAAGCTTGGCTATGTGGAAAGAGTCGAACATTTCTTGCGTCAACGCCAAACGCCAGTCGCCATCGAAGTGTTCTCGGACGTTGAACCCGATCCATCGACCACGACTGTACAACGCGGTACAGAGCTGATGGCGAAATTCCAGCCGGACTGCATTATCGCGCTGGGCGGCGGTTCGCCGATGGACGCAGCCAAAGGCATGTGGCTGTTCTATGAATATCCGGATACCGACTTCCACAATCTGAAGCAAAAATTTATGGATATTCGCAAACGGATCTACAAATATCCGCGTCTCGGCCAAAAAGCGAAGTTCGTGGCGATTCCAACAACGTCGGGTACCGGTTCCGAAGTGACCTCGTTCTCGGTAATCACGGATAAAATCAACGGCAATACGAAATACCCGTTGGCGGATTACGAGCTGACGCCGGACGTCGCGATTATCGACCCTGAATTCGTATACAGCTTGCCAAAAGTTGCAGTCGCAGATACCGGAATGGACGTACTGACGCATGCGATCGAAGCTTATGTCTCGGTTATGGCGAACGACTACACAGACGGTCTGGCGATTAAAGCGATCCAACTGGTGTTCCAATACCTGGAGAAATCGGCACTGACCGGTGACAAGCTGGCCCGTGAGAAAATGCACAACGCTTCGACGCTCGCAGGGATGGCGTTCGCCAACGCATTCCTTGGCATCAACCACAGCTTGGCGCACAAATGGGGCGGTCAATACGGTACGGCTCATGGACGTACCAATGCGATTCTGATGCCGCACGTCATCCGCTACAACGCGAAGAAACCAACGAAATTTGCGGCATGGCCGAAATACAGAAATTTCGTTGCCGATGAACGTTATGCAGAAATTGCCCGCATTCTGGGTCTGCCGGCTCGCACGACGGAAGAAGGCGTGAAGAGCTTGATCAAAGCGGTGCGCGATCTGAACAAGAAGCTGGGCATTCCGGAATCGTTCCAAGCGCTTGGTTTCGATGCGAAGGATTTCGAATCGCGCGTCGATTACCTGGCGGACCGTGCCTTCGAAGACCAATGTACGACGGCGAATCCGAAGCTGCCGCTGGTCAGCGAGCTGGCTGAGATTTATCGCGATGCCTTCTATGGTAGATTTGAAGAATAAGTGAACAGGCGGGTAAAAAAAGTGACAAATATCACTCAATGTGATATTTGTCACAATCTTTTTGGATAGGAAGAGCTATGATTACAGTATAAATGATCCCTCAGAAATAAGTGAGTGGAACCCGGTCTTTCGGGGCCGGGTACCATAATTGTCTAAGTTGTGAAAAGTATCACAAATTTTAGGGATCATGAGGCGCGGGATAGACCTTCAACCGCGACCACATATATAAATGGAGGGAATCAAGATGTCGGTGATCGAAAGAGAAGTAACAGAAACGAAGGCACAAAACGCATGGAGAGGCTTCAAAGCTGGGAAATGGATGAAGGAAGTGGATACGCGCGATTTCATCCAATCCAACGTGAATCCTTATGAAGGAAATGAATCCTTCTTGAAAGGCGCTACGGCGAACACGAAAGCGTTGTGGGATATCGTATCGCAGCTGTCCGTGAAAGAACGGGAAGCTGGAGGGGTCCTGGATGTAGACGTGAATACGCCGTCGACGATTACTTCCCATGCTCCTGGATATTTGGATAAAGAGAAGGAACAAATCGTTGGCGTTCAGGGTTCGGCCCCGTTCCAACGCACGATCCATCCATTCGGCGGGATCAACATGGTTATCAATGCATGCAAAGCTTATGGCTTCGATCTGCCAGCTGAGATCGTCAACCTGTTTACAACGATTCGTAAAACCCATAACCAAGGGGTATTTGATGCTTATACACCGGAAATGAGAGCCGCCCGTAAAGCCGGGATTATCACTGGCCTTCCTGACGCATACGGCCGCGGTCGGATCATCGGGGACTATCGCCGCGTTGCTCTGTATGGCGTAGACTTCTTGATCAAGCAAAAACAACAAGAACTGAAATCCCTTGAAGTGGATGTCATCGATGAAGATGTGATTCGCTTGCGGGAAGAAATTTCTGAACAAATTCGCGCTTTGGGTGAATTGAAACAGCTTGGCGAAATGTACGGATTCGACATTTCCAGACCGGCGAACAATGCGAAGGAAGCTTTCCAATGGCTGTACTTCGGTTATCTGGCAGCGGTCAAAGAACAAGACGGTGCCGCGATGTCCCTCGGACGTGTATCTTCGTTCCTCGATATTTACATTGAACGCGACCTGGCTGAAGGAACGCTGACTGAAGAAGCAGCCCAAGAATTGGTTGACCATTTCGTTATGAAGCTGCGCATCGTGAAATTCTTGAGAACGCCAGAGTACAACGAACTGTTCAGCGGTGACCCAACTTGGGTAACGGAATCGATCGGCGGGATGTCCGTAAACGGTCAGACGCTTGTAACGAAGAACAGCTTCCGCTTCCTGCATACGCTGTACAACCTGGGACCGGCTCCAGAACCAAACCTGACTGTGCTCTGGTCGGAGCAACTGCCTGATGCCTTCAAGAAATACTGTGCGAAGGTATCGATTGAAACGAGCTCGATTCAATACGAAAACGACGATCTGATGCGTCCGATTTACGGTGACGATTACGGGATCGCCTGCTGCGTCTCCGCGATGAGAATCGGGAAACAAATGCAATTCTTCGGCGCTCGTGCGAACTTGGCGAAAGCTCTGTTGTACGCGATCAACGGTGGTAAGGATGAAAAATCCGGCGTCCAAGTGGGTCCGGAATATCCAGCGATCACTTCGGAATATCTCGACTATAACGAAGTAATGAAACGCTTCATCCCAATGATGGAATGGTTGGCTAAGCTGTATGTCAACACCCTGAACGTGATCCACTACATGCATGATAAATACTGCTACGAACGGATCGAGATGGCGCTGCACGACCGTGACATTCTTCGTACGATGGCTTGTGGTATCGCCGGCTTGTCCGTGGCAACCGATTCGCTCAGCGCGATCAAATATGCGAAAGTGAAACCGATCCGCAACGAAAACGGCATTGCAGTAGACTTCGAAATCGAAGGCGACTTCCCTTGCTACGGCAACAACGACGACCGCGTTGACCAAATTGCGGTAGAGCTGGTTGAAACGTTCATGAGCATGATCCGCAAGCATAAAACGTATCGTAACTCGCTGCCAACTCAATCGGTGTTGACAATTACGTCGAACGTTGTATATGGTAAGAAAACAGGCAGCACGCCGGACGGACGTAAAGCTGGCGAACCGTTCGCACCAGGGGCGAACCCGATGCACGGCCGCGACAAGAAAGGGGCGTTAGCTTCCCTGAGCTCGGTAGCGAAACTGCCATATGAGCACAGCTTGGACGGCATCTCGAATACGTTCTCGATCGTGCCGAAGGCATTGGGTAAAGAAATCGAAACTCGCCAATCGAACCTTGTATCGATGATGGACGGATACTTCGGCAGCAACGCGCATCACTTGAACGTCAACGTCTTTGACCGTGAACAACTGCTGGACGCTATGGAACATCCGGAGAACTATCCGCAATTAACGATCCGTGTATCGGGGTATGCGGTGAACTTCATCAAGTTGACTCGTGAACAACAATTGGATGTCATCAACCGGACCTTCCACGGCAAAATGTAATAACCTGCTGACTAGCAGCAACAATTGAAGCTGAACGATAAAATGGGGAGTTGGGCTTGGATCGCCTTTCTCCCCATTCCATTATCGGGAGCGATTTAGGGAAAGGGTGACGAAGATGCTTAAAGGTCGCATACATTCATTAGAAACGTTCGGAACCGTAGATGGACCGGGGATTCGTTTCGTCCTCTTTATGCAAGGCTGCTTGTTGCAGTGCCAATATTGCCATAACCCGGACACCTGGAGTTTGACGGAAGGCAAGGAGATGACGGTTGAAGAAGTTTTGGCTGAAATCGAGCCATACTTGAACTACTATCGTACATCGGGCGGTGGGCTGACGGTTTCGGGCGGCGAAGCGACGCTGCAGGCGCCGTTTGTTACGGAATTGTTCCGGGAAGTGAAGCGGCGCTGGAACCTTCATACGACGCTGGATACGAACGGCTATAACGAGGGCGACAAGATCAAAGATTTGCTGGATGTCACCGATTTGGTCCTGTTGGATTTAAAACATATCGACAACGAGAAGCACATCAAGCTGACGGGCAAACCTAACGATCGAATGTTGAAGATGGCTCGCTGGCTGTCGGATCATGATCGGAAAATGTGGATTCGTCACGTATATGTGCCCGGCATCCACAACGATGAACAAGATTTGCTGGAGCTCGGGCGGTTTATCGGCAGCCTGAAGGGGGTAGAGAAGTTCGAAATTCTCCCTTACCACCAAATGGGCGTATACAAATGGCAGGAGCTCGGTTGGGCTTACCCGCTGGAAGGTGTACCTTCGCCCACGGATGAAGAGATCGAACGAGCTTATCGGTTGATTCGCGAAGGTGAGCAGCAAACAGCAGCTAAACTTTGAATTATATGTTATATATTCTCACACGAAAATACAATATCTCGAATACAAACGGTTAGACCTCTCGTTATACGTTAGGTTTAACCGTTTTCATTTTGGTTTTTAGATGATATTATCCCCTTTATAGAAAAATGTCCTCCTTATCAAAGGGAATGACGCTTTCTATAATGAGGGTGTATCACATAAATGAGTTTGAGGAGGGTCTATCTAACATGAGGAAGAGTTTGGTGCTGCTGCTGTCTCTTGTGTTTGTTGCATCCGCGCTGCTCGCCGGCTGCGGCAAATCCGGCAACAACGGAAGCAATGCTGCCCCTGCCCCGTCGAATAGTCAGGGCACAAATGCGGGGACCGAAACGGAAACGAACAACGATCCGTTTGAGATCACGATCCGTCACACCCAGGTTGGCGAATCCAAGAAGTTCCGCCTGGCGATGCTGGAGGACGTCGTTAAGAAGACGGAAGCTGCTGTACCGGGCTTAACGATCAAGCTGGATGCGGTAGACTCCGAAGTGAACCGCAAAGAGAAGCTGCGGGGTGAAATGGCTGCTGGCAAACCGCCGGAAATCTTCGACGTCTTTGGCAGTCCGGATGCCCAGCTGTATGCCAAGGAAGGCTTGATGCTGGATTTGACGCCAATCATCGAAGAATTGGGGATCAAAGATAAATTTACGACACTAGATCCGTTTACCCTTGACGGCAAAGTATACGGCTTGCCAATCGGGGGTTCTATCGAAGGGTATTTCTACAATAAAGAGTATTTTGAATCCAAAGGGCTGACGGTACCGAAGACGCTTGGGGAACTGGAGCAAATCGCCGAGAAAATTAAGGCGGACGGCAAAATTCCGTTTGCACAATCCTCGAAGGATGCTTGGATTCCGCTGATGACGACCAATAACCTGTGGTCCTATTATGCCGGTCCGGAGATCACTTATGGCTTCAAGACAGGCGCAACGAAATGGACAGACGAGAATATGGTCAAGGCGATTGCCAAACATCAGGAATGGGTTGAAAAAGGTTACTTTAAGAAAGGCGAGCTCGGCTTTGAATACGCGGATATGAGAAACCAAGTCATTACAGGCGAGGCCATCATGATGATGGACGGCTCCTGGGCGAACTCCGTATTCCGTGATCCGGCTCAAGCTGGCGACATGGTTGGCAAAATCGGCTTCTTCAACATGCCGCCATTAAATGAAGGGGATCCGGTTGTTGTCATGCAGGATGCCAACAACGGTTATGGCTTCTCCAGTGCCGTTGCGGAGGATCCACGCAAGCTGGCAGCCGTTAAGGAATTCATCAAGAACATGTGGACGGAAGAAATGCAACTGCGCGGTTTGAAAGAAGACGGCGTACTGCCAGCCATGAAGATGGATCTGGAGCAAATGAAGACGGCGTCCGACGACCCGCTGATGCAGGATATCTTTGCAGCGGTAAGCGAGATCGGCACTTCCTTCCCAGCGTTTGACGCGCTCGTACAAGCGGAAGTGAATACGGCGCTGAGCATGGGCATTCAGCAAATCATCGGCGGCGAAATCGACCCGGCGAAGATGCTGGAGAATGTGCAGGCCGCGCAAGATGCAGCCAATGCTGCGGCGGAATAATTGTGAAATCTCAAGTTTGATCATGAACAAGGGCGTCACCCGCCGGCAGCGGTTCTGGGGACGCCCTTGCTTCCAACTACGGAGGTATAGGCATGAATAAAGCGCTCAGAAGTCCTCTGATTTACAGCTTATTTGTTCTCCCGGCATTGATCTTGTTTGTTGCCTTTTTCATCTATCCGATCTTTAACGCCATCAACAACAGCTTTACCAGTTGGAACGGCATTTCTAAGCATATGACCTATATTGGTTTGGACAATTATGAGATGGCCTTCAAGGATCAAGCATTCTGGAAATCGGTGCGCAACAATGTGTACTTCATTCTGTTCTCCTGTCTGATTCAGGTTCCGCTGATCGTGTTCTTCTCCCTCTTAATCGCAAATGTGAAGAAGCTGAAGGGACTGTATAAGACAGCGGTCTTTATGCCGTCGATCATGTCCACCGCCGTCATCGGGATCTTGTGGGGGTTCATTTATAATCCTGATTTCGGGCTGATGAACCAAGTGCTTGGGATCTTTGGCATTCCCCCGGTGTACTGGCTGTCGGACAAAAATTGGGCCATGCTCTCCATCCTGATTACGAATGCTTGGCAGTGGACCGGATTCTATATCGTAATGGTGCTGGCGGCGATTCTGGCAATCCCGCGTGAACTGGACGAAGCCGCGGCGATTGATGGAGCGAGCGGCATCCAACGGGCGATCCGAATTACCCTTCCGCTGATCATGCCGATCATTAGTGTCGTCGTGATGCTGTCGGTGGCCGGCGCCATGAAAGCGGCCGATATCGTACTAGTTATGACCAAAGGCGGGCCGGCCGGCTCAACGGACGTCATGGCAACGTACATGATCCGCTACGCGATCACCAGCTTCCGTCACGGATTTGGCAACGCCATCGCCGTGCTGATCTTTGCCTTTACGATCATTATTACCGCCTTGTACCAAATCCTGGTCGTTCGACGCACAGAAAGGATTGAATACTGATGAGAGTGCTGAAAAAGTCGATCCCGCATCTGTTCCTGATGGCGTATCTGCTCATCATTTTGTATCCGTTTCTGTTCGTGTTGTTCTCTTCGGTCAAAACCGATAACCAAGCGATCGCTTCCAATCCGTTTGGGTTACCGTCGTCGATTATTTTTGACAATTACATTAATGCTTGGGTGAACGCCAAGATCAGCACGTATTTTTTCAATAGCTTATATATCGGTGTATTATCGGCGTGCTTGTCGATTCTGTTTGCGGCGATGCTGGCCTTTGCCGTAACGCGCATGCGGTACAATCGGATCAGCGCGGTCGTGTTCCAGCTGATCCTGCTGGGGATGCTGATCCCCAACAACTCGCTGCTGCTGCCGATCTACAGCATGATGCGGAACCTGAACGTTCTCGACACGCACATGGCCTTGATTTTGCCTTATGTGGCGAACGCGATTCCGTTTTCGGTCATTATTCTAGCGGCGTTTATGCGCTCGATCCCGGGTGAAATTGAAGAAGCTGCCGTTATGGACGGATTAGGCTCTGCAGGGGTGTTCTTTCGCGTGATGCTGCCGCTAACGGTGCCGGCAATCGTGACCGTGTTTATCATTAACTTCCTCGGCAACTGGAACGAGTTTTTGCTGGCAAACTATTTCCTGTCCAAGGATGAACTTCGCACGCTCCCGGTTGGGATGGTCGGATTCCGTGATGCGTACAACACCAACTACGCGCAGATGTCAGCTGGCATCGTGTTCAGCGTACTGCCGGTCATGATCATCTATGCAGTGCTTCAAGAAAAAATAATTGAAGGCGTTACGGCTGGCAGCGTTAAAGGTTAGATCGCGGCGTGGTAGAATAGGGTTAGTCTTACCAATTGGGAGCTGCCGCCGATGAATTTGCGCATTAAGCTGTTTACCGCCTTTTTGGGGTTAGTCATCATTCCATTGTTTATATTAGGCATTATCACGTTTTGGATTACGTTTAATTCGATTGAGAAGAAATACAGCCAGCAGGCGGAATATTCGTTGAAGGCCATCGGCTACAGCATTAAGAACGTCTTTCAGGAGATGGATAACGTCACGGATAACGGGATTGCCAAAGGGGTTTTTCAAGCTGCTTTATCCGCCAAGGATCCGGATTCCCAGGATTTGACGGCCACGACCCAGCTGGAGCTGAACGCCAATCAGCGAAATTTCCGTTCTCTGCTGTACAGCCATCCGGCCATTGACTACGCGTTTTTGTACAACATCCATGGAGGCCGGAAATCCAATGTCATCGCGATCTTTAATAAGGAAAATTTCGAGACGCTGCCCTATGAAAAATTCAAGGAGCATCCTTTATATAACGAAGTGATGGCCCTGAACGGCCAGCCGAAATGGATCGCTCCCCACGAATATCCGGAATTAACCGGATCGGACAACGTGTTTACGCAAATCCGCCTAATCAAAGAGCTTAGCAACCTGGAGCGGGTTGGCGTGCTGGTGGTGCAGATCAAGAATTGGGAGTTTGAGAAGATTTTTCAGAACCTGAAGCTGGGCAGTCAGATGCGCGATACCCGGTTTATGCTGGTGAATGACAAAGGACTGATTCTGTACGATTATCATTTGGAGTTGGATGGCCAGCAAATCAAGGCGTATCTGCCAAAGAAATTGAAATGGGAAAGCGACGAGAGGTATCGGAGTTTTAAAGGGAAATTTAACAACCAAGAGAGCGTCATCTCCATTTATAAATTACAGGATTATCCGTGGAGCCTCGTTTCGGTTACATCCTGGAGTTATTTGTCGCAGGAGGTTACGACCTTTGCCAAATGGTTTGTTGCCATTATTTGTGTGTGCTTGCTGACGGCGATGTTATTTAATTTGATCTTTATGAATCGGATCACGGGGACCATCGGTGTGATTGTCCGATTCATGCGCAAGGTGGAGAGCGGCGACCTGAAAGCTCGGGTAGACGAGAAGGGCGACGATGAGCTGCTTCTGCTGCAGAAGGGCTTCAACAACCAGATGGATAAAATCAATGAGCTGTTTGAGCAAGTGAAACGGGAGCAACGGCTGAAGGCCAATGCCGAGCTGCGCGTGTTGCAGGCTCAGATTAAGCCGCATTTCTTATTTAATACGTTGGAGTCGATTAACGTGCTTGCCGTCCAAAACGAAGGGCGCAAGGTCAGCGAAATGGTGCTACGGCTGGCGAATATTTTACGGATTAGCATTCAAGACAAAGAAGAGATCAAGCTCAGCCTTGAAATCGAGCATTTGCGCAGCTATTTGGAAATTCAGAAGTTCCGATTCGAGGAGTTGTTCGAATATTCGATCGATATTCCGGACGAAATGATGAACTGCCTGCTGTTGAAGCTTACGCTGCAGCCGCTTGTGGAGAACAGTATTCAGCACGGGTTTGAGGGCATCGATTATAAAGGCAGGATCACGGTCACGGGGAAAATGGAGGAAGATCGCATTCTGCTGCGGGTTGAAGATAACGGAATTGGGATGACCAATGAGCAGTTGGCGAAGATTCAATATGCGGATTTGGACGATCCGGCATATCGGTCCTTGACACCCTACCCGAACCATGAACGTCGGGGCTTGGGACTTCGCAGCGTGTCGGATCGGCTGAGATTTCAGTATGGCAGCAGGTACGGATTATTTATTTGCTCGCAGCCCGGGTACGGGACGACGATTCAGTGTGTGATACCAAGATATGAGGCGGGTGTTCACGATGAAGTTAAAAGCGTTGCTGGTTGACGACGAAATTCATATACTCACGAACTTGTCGAAGGTTTTGCCTTGGGAGGAAATGGGGTTTGAAGTTGTTTTGTTGGCCAAGAACGGCAAGGAAGCGTTAGAGATCGCTTCAAAGCATCGTCCCGACTTGATCTTAAGCGATATCCGCATGCCAGTGATGGATGGCATTCAACTGCTGCAGGAGCTTCGGGAGCGGGAGATCCCTTGCGAAATTTTGTTGTTGACCGGGTATCAGGAATTTGAATATGCTCGAACTGCAATACGTTACGGCGTGAAGGATTACATTTGCAAACCAATCAACTATTTTGAGCTGGAGGAGACGGTTCGAGGGATTGCCAAGCAGATTCGCGAGAAGCGCAAAAACCTGAACAAGGAGCAGCGGCTGAACCAGGTGGTTGATCTAGCCAATGAAAACTTCCTCTTACATTCCTTGCTCGGACAAGAGACGGATGCGGAAGGGCTGTTGTGGGATGACGAGGATGGAAGTAAAGAGCAACGACGTTACGCCATGTTGCTCTTGGATTTGGAAGGTTATTCACACCGATCGATTGCCTGGACGCTCCATGAACGAAAAGCGTGGAATCTGCACATCAAGCATGCGTTGAAGGATGTATTTGGCGAAGTATTACCCGGCTTAACCGTGCTGCAGATCCGGGAAGGAGAATGGTGCCTTGTGTTTCCATCCCCTTCAGGGGATCGGACCGTTGACGAGCACGCGTTGATGCCGGGCTTTGAGCGGATCCGACAGCTCATTCGCAGCAAGGAGGAGCTTCCTGTTCGGATGTGCATGGCGGCAGGGCCTCATGGTTTGCAGGAAATATCGCTGGTGTACCATCGCTTGCAGCATCGGTTGATTTTGGGAGCGGCGCAGGAAGGTTTCGTGAAGGCGGATGCGCTGCCAACGGACGATTTTGCTCCGGATCAGGACGCGATGGAAGTGCAATGGGGCTGGATCGAGCAGCTGGGAACCGGATTGCGCAACGGGAGCGGCGAGGTCTTGGAACGCATTGCCGGGGAATTGAAATCGTATATCGGAGGTCTGGATGAACGGCAGGCGTGTGCGGCGGAGAAGCTGATGCACTATTTGCTAATCCATTTGCTGCGTGAAATGCGCGAGCTGCAGATGCTCCCAGGGGAACAGGAAGAAGGGTTATGGAAGCGGCTGCGGGAGCCGATGAGTTTGAAGGAGCTGCTGTCCATAATCGTTTCGCTCATCGAGCATGCGCGCAGCTCCCTGTCCGCGAAGAAGTCCTCGGAACTGCTGATGATGTCTGCACAAAATTATATCCAGAACCATCTCGGCCGTGACTTTGGAATTGAAGACATCGCCGACTATCTGGGCATTAGCAGCAGTTACTTTTGCTTGCTCTTTAAGAATCATTTTGGCGAAACATTTGTTGAGTATTTGACCAAACAGCGAATGGAAATGGCGAAATGCCTGCTTCGGACCAGTGAACGTTCGATCGCTCAAATCGGCAGCTCCATCGGTTATCAGGAACGGCGATATTTCACAAAGGTCTTTCAGAAGTACACCGGCATGACGCCGTCGGATTACCGACAGAAGGAATCAAACGTATCTTAAAACGAAATGGAGAATTCAACAAGGAGGACGGCTCGTGGACTTAACCGCATGGACGTTAGAGGAGAAAGTCGGGCAGTTATTTATTTGTGGATTCCATAGCTTGGTGCCGGACGAACAGATTCGGACGCTGGTGCAGCAGTACCATGTGGGCGGCGTCGTATATTTCCGCCGGAACATTGCTTCAGTGGAGCAGCTCGCTGAGCTGTCGCGGAGCTTGCAAAGCTTGCCGCGCAGCAAACCGGAGCTTCCGCTGTTTATCTCGATCGATCAGGAAGGCGGGATGGTCGCTCGGCTGGATCATGAAGGGATGAGCCGGATTCCCGGCAATATGGCGCTTGGGGCGGCGAATGACCCTGCGCTCACGGAGGAAGTGGCGCGGCTTGCAGCCAAGGAGATGCTGCAGCTCGGCATCAACTTCAACTTTGCGCCGTGCGTCGACGTCAATAACAATCCGGCCAATCCCGTGATCGGCGTCCGCTCGTTTGGGGAGCGGCCGGACCAGGTGGCCGTGCATGGCGCCGCGGCGGTTCGCGGCTATCAAGCCGAAGGCGTGATCGCGACGGCGAAGCACTTCCCCGGCCACGGGGATACAGCCGTGGATTCCCACCGCGGCTTAGCCAGCGTCCCGCACGGGAAGGAGCGGCTGTACCAGGTTGAGCTGGTCCCGTTCCGGGAGGCGATTGCCGAGGGCGTGGATGCGATCATGACGGCGCATGTGATCTTTCCGGCGTTTGAGCCGGAAGGGACGCCAGCCACATTGTCGCATCGGGTGCTGACCGGCTTGCTGCGAGAGGAGCTGGGCTACGGCGGGCTGATCGTCACCGATTGCCTGGAGATGCAGGCTATCGCGGGACATTATGGCATCGCCGAGGGTGCGGTGCAAGCGATTGAAGCCGGCGCGGACCTCGTGCTCGTGAGCCATACGCTGGCTGAACAGCGTGCGGCGATCGAGCGGGTGGCCGAAGCGGTGCGCAGCGGCCGGATCAGCGAGGCGCGCCTTGACCGCTCGCTCGAGCGCATCTTGGCGCTCAAGGCGAAGCGGATCGGCAGTGCGGCGCAGGCGGCAGCCGCTGCAACCGCGACGACAGCGCCGCTGACGCCGGAGGCGGAGAGCGCTGCGCTGCTGCGCCGAGCGGCTGAGCGCAGCGTGACGCTCGTGAAGGGAGCGGGCCGCTTGCCGCTCAAGAGCGACCAGCCGGTGCTGGTCGTCTGGCCGGAGCTGCGGCACCGCACCGAGGTCGATGAGCCAGCGGTGCATCAATATACGCTGGCGGACGCGCTGCGGCCGCTTCATGCTCAGGTGAGCATGACGGTCATTGGCACACAGCCCAGCGAAGAAGAGATTGCCGCGGTGCTGGAACAAAGTGAAGAGGTCGACCAAATCGTTGTGGCGACCTACACAGCGGAGGGAGAGATTCCTGAAGGCCAGCAGAAGCTCGTCCAGCGCCTTCAGCAGCTCCCGGGCAAACGTCTGATCGTCATATCTACGCGAAATCCTTATGACTTGAACGCCTTTCCTGAGATTGAGACCTATCTCTGCTTATATGAAAATCGTCCGTTTTCGTTGGATGCCGCAGCCAAGGTGCTGGTCGGTGAGCTGCAGCCGCAGGGAGTATTGCCCGTCAGCTTAAATCAGGATTAGTCCATCTTCTCATAGAAACGCCCGGGAGTGATTTTCGGGCGTTTTTTAAGATATCAGAAAGTATAAACTTCGGGGCATTGGCATCCTGATATCGCAAGAAAAACTTCCGCTAAACGCGGTCTGTCTACTTTGAATGTACGTCGACAGACGTTTTTCTTACGGGGATTTGTCAAAAATAAGTAAAATCGGGCAACGAGCGACGGAGTTTGTGGATATTTTGCGAATATATTGTTTTTAATTGTCAGCAACTTTTCTTTTATCTATGCGTTTAATACAGTGTGAGTTAAAGGGAGAAACACAAAATGGGAGAGTAAGGGAGTTTAGGCATGAAATTTAAGAGATTGTTGATCACCACGATGTTGGTTGCATCGCAAGTAGCTATGGTGCTTCCAGCCAGCGCAGAGGAAATCGGGCAAGGAAACGGTCTGGAACCTTCGGCCGAAATGCAACAGCTAGATGTGAACGGGACAACAACCGATGGGGTACAGCCTGGCGATCTGCCTGCAGATCAAGGGACAACCGATGGAACGATGGGGGATACGGTTCCAGAAGACGGGCAGGAAGGGACGGAAACCGGGGATGAGATGATCCCGCCAACTAGTCCGGTGACGCCGCCTGCAGACCCAAGCATGAGCCAAAGTAACTCCGGTCAACTGATTCTAATGGTGAACAGCAAGAAGATGTATCAGAACGGGAAAGAATACCTTGCCCCATATCCAATGGAAGTGAAGGACGGCGTATCTTACATATCGATCCGGGCTATTGTGGAGCGCGCAGGATTCCAGCTGTCTTTTGACAATACAACGAAAGAAACGATCATTAAGCGAGGCAACGACGAGCTGCGGTTCAAATTAAATACGACGTATTACAAAGTGAACGGTGTAACGCAGACAATGCGAGGGAAATCCTATTCCGCGCAAAACAACTTCATGGTGCCGTTAACGGCGATCACGAAGGCGTTAAATATCTCGTATTCCTATGATGCGGTTGGCAAACGGGTGATCGTAAATTTGAACACGCTGCCGGTCGCTTCATTTAGTATCGGCAACAAAGAAGTCATCGCGGGCGAAACCCAGGTTCAATACATCACCAATGCGACCTCGCCCATCGGGCTTCCGATCGTCAACGAGGAATGGATTGGACGCCAGGATGTCTTCACGACGCCGGGGGATTACACGGTGACTTACCGGGTGCAGGATTCCAGCGGCCAATGGAGTAATCCGTTTACGCTGACCATTCATGTAGACAAGCCGCATACACCGCCGGTCGCGAATTTTACGACGGACAAAGACACCTATAAAATGGGTGAATTGATCACGTATACGGACCTCAGTACGGATGAAGTCGGCATCACCGAGCGGATTTGGGAGAATAAAGAGCTGGCGTTCTTTACCCCAGGTCAAATGACGATCCGCCTGAAGGTTGTCAATAAATTTGGCTTGTACTCGACCGTTGAGAAGACGATTACGATTACGAACGAGACGCTCTACACGCGGGACGAATTTAATAAGCTGTTCGTTCCGGTTGGGGAAGAATATACGTTTGACGGGACCCAGGTTCCAAGCTGGGAGCGGATTCGGTATGCCTTCACCTCCGATGCGGTTACGTTGATTCGGAGCAACAGCCCGGAAACGGTCTACTCCAAAGGGATTCTGTATAAGGAATCGGCGATTGGGAATACGCGCTTCATGATCCACCACGCTAATTCGACTGGGAAGCCGGTAAAAATGTACGTCATCGCGACGAACAACAACAGCGAAACGACGCGGTTGACGCAGAGCAGTCTAGGCTTTGGCGGACCAAGCAGTTATGCAACGGCTGCAGGGAAAGCTTCGGTCGTACGCTATTACGAATCGATGCAAACCGGCAGCAAATACAAGGATACATGGTTTGCTCCAGGGGAAAGCAAGATCATCCTGAACGAGCTGAGCGCTACGCCGATGAAGCAAGGGGATGTCATCTCCCTGTTTGCGGATTTGTACAGCGACCATACTTTAAATTACACCGTCATCATGGTTGATCAGGATCAAGATCCGTTCAAGACATTGCCTTATTTGAGTGCGCTTGAACCCGACATTCATAACCGCGGTACTTATATGGAAGCCAATCGCAACATCGAAGTAACCGACCTGATCGGTAATACGCCAACCCGGCTGTTAATTGGCGATAACTCCAGCGACCCGTTCCTGGTAGGAGCCGATGGTATAAAAGGCGATTATCGCATGAACGCCGGCAACTTCGGCGTCCTGTACCGGATTAAGCTGTATCGCGTTGCGCCAAACACGCTGATCACGTTTAACCCGCGCGGCGGTCATTATATGGGCTCAATTATGGTCAACGGAGATATTGTAGGCTTACCTTCTTCCGGCTCACTCAGCGCACCTAACGAGAACGCGGTGTTGTTCCGGACCGGCGAGCGCGAGCAAACCGTAGACCTGGTGTTCACGGCAGCTCCGGGCAGCAACTTGTCCGTTAACCTGCTGTTCCAACAATTGCCGGAGAAGAAAAGCGAATAAACACGAACTGAACTTTAAGGCACGGCGCGGAAGCGCCGTGTTTTTTTTCGTCCAAAATCGGAAGATTCTCCATCAAATTGAGAATGAAATCAATTGTGTGAATTCGCGTTCTCCTGTAAGTTGAAAGAAAGCAGGGAAGAAGGAGGGGGTAACTGTGAACCATCTGAAGGTGATGATCGTCGATGATGAAATATTGGCCATCGAACACTTGAAGCGTTTAATTCGTTGGGAAGAGCTGGGGTTTAAGGTGACCGGAGAAACTGTTCATCCGCGGAAGGGGTTGGAATTGGCGGCTAAGCTGAAACCGGATCTCATTTTTGTGGATATTCGGATGCCTGGCATGGATGGCTTGATCCTAAGCGAGAGGCTGGCGGAAGCCGGCAGTCAAGCCAAGATCGTAATTCTTACCTCCTATAAGGAATTCGAATATGTTAAGCAATCGCTGCGGATTGGTGTCCATGATTACTGGGTCAAGCACGAATTAACGCCGGAGACCTTAACGCTGGAGCTGGAGAAGCTGAAGGATACGATCAATAAGGATAAGGCCATGCAAAGAAAAATGAGCAAGACATTGCTTGAGCAGGTGAAGGCAGGCAAAGAACTTTCTAACGAAGAATTGAAAGCGCTTGCTAATTATATGGCCTTGTTTGGATCCCAATATGTGTACATCGCTATCGAGTTGGATACCCCTTATCCGGTTGTGGGGCGGCCTGTAGTTCCACAAGATGCGGGGATTCAAATGTCATGGGAGGCTATGGACCGAGCGGAATACCGCTGGATTGAGACGTTTACGACCATTGCGGCGGGAGGAACCCGGATTGGGGTTTTGCTTGGATTTGACGGGATGGTCAGCCGGAGACAACAGCATGAGGAACTTTTTCAGAGGAGCACGCATTTGAAACAAAGGTTTTCCGAGCAGATTGCTTCTAGTGGGAGAACGGTATCTGCTGCGTGCTCAACCGTGTTTCAGGAGGTAACTGAGCTGTTTGCTGCCGCGACGTGGGCGGAGAAGGCGTTGGACCTGCGTATTTTTACCGGGATGGACAGCGTGATTATGTTTACCGAAGACAAGGAAGACACTGTCTTTGCATTGGAGGCCATAGAGACCGATTGGGCAGCGTGGACCCAGCAACTCCATCATGGTGTTGAGGCGCATCGCCTTGCCGAAATTGAAGAGGAGATCGACAACATGTTTACCCGTGTCAAGAAAATGGCCCGCCTTGATAAATTGCGAATCGTTTGCAACGAATTGTCCAAGGAACTGGATCAGCTTCGCACGAGCAAGGGAAAGCCGCCCTTTCGCGATGAACCATACAGGGAGATTGAAGGCTCGGATGAGTGGACATCGGTGACCGGCATTGCGCGTTGGTTTAAAAACCAGTTCCGAGCGGTGATGGAGGACGAGCACGGGGATGTCTATTCAGCGAAGGTCAGGAAAGCGATCCAATATATTCACCGACATTATGCCAAAGATTTAAGCGCCGAACAAATTGCTGAGCATCTTGCCATCAGCGGCGATCATTTGCGACATTGCTTCAAAAACGAAACCGGCCGTACAATCCTGGACTATATAACGGAGGTCCGCATGGAGAAAGCCAAGCGTTGTTTGGCGACAGGACAATACAAGCTGTATGAGGTGGCGGAAAAAGTGGGATACCGCAACAGCCATTATTTCAGTAAAGTGTTTCAACGAGTGACTGGACAGCATCCGCTGGAGTATTCGGAAAGGAAGCAAGTTCACCATGAGTAACTTATCCGGATTTAAAATGCGTGCTCGGATCCGCACCAAAATTATTGCCGTATGCGCTCTGATCCTGTCCTCGTCCTTACTCATCAGCAGTTGGGTCACTTATTCGTATGTTAAGGATATTATGCGGGAACAAGCCGTTCGAGATAATACGACGAAGCTGGAACAGACGTCTTCATTCATCAATCGGATGCAAGAGCAATTACGTGAAACCGCGGAATATATCATCAGCGACTCCGAGATGAATGCGTTGATGGTCAAGGATCCATACGATACGTACGAGCAAAGTTACTTCAAGAAAAATAAGGTTCGAGAGAAGCTGAAGCTGTTTCCCGTGATGAATTCCAGCTTGTTAAATGTGATGATTATTCGGCCGGACGGCGAGGTGTTTTCTAATTACCAAGGGTATGACAGCTACTATAAAGAGTATCTGAATCAGGCTTGGTTTGCCGCTTACCGGATGGGGCGCAGCGAATCGCGTTTTTCCGATCCCCATGATTTTATTTTTCTCAACCGTCGGCAGCAGGTGATTAGTTATGTTGTGGATTACAGGAACTTTAAGGACGATGGTGACGAACGGTATTACCTTGTGCTGGATTTCAATCAAAAAGATCTCGCGAGCTTATTTGAACAGAGCAACAAGGATTTTGAACGACTGCTTCTATTAAATCAAAACGGCGTTCCATTGTTCGACAGCAACCCTGAAGTGACACCTTGGACCGATAGCGATTCGCAAGGGGGAAAATATATCGAAATTGTTGACGATACCGTAGGGGAGAGATGGCAACAAGTTGCGGTGATCTCCAAATCACGCTTGTACGAGCGGATTAACAAGTTGTTGCTTTTTTACACGCTGATTGTGGCGGTAAGCCTCATCGTGGTGATGATGATTCTGCTTCCTCTGCTCGTGCAACTGACCCGGCCGATCTCGAAGCTGGTTCGAGCGATGAAACGAGTGTCCGCAGGCGATTTGAACACTGAATTGCAGATCCGGAGCGGAGATGAAATGGAACTGCTGGGGCTTGGATTTAACCGAATGATGAAGGATTTGAAATCATTGATCGAATCGCATGTGCAGGAACAGAAGGAAAAACGGAACATGCAGATCCAGCTGTTGTTGTCCCAGATGAACCCCCATTTTATATATAACACGTTAAACACTGTGATTTATTTAGCCCATGCTGGGCGAACGAAGGAGGTGGCCGACATGACCGCCTCATTAATCTATCTTTTGCAAAACACGATCAAAATCGGCGATGATGCCTGGTTCACGACCCTGGAGGATGAAATCGAATTGGTGAAAAAATACGCCGCCATCCAGGACTGCCGTTATCCCGGACGGTTTCGGATCGAATGGGACATTCAAGAGGAGCTGCTGCCCTGCATGGTCCTCAGGATGATGCTGCAGCCGCTTATTGAAAACGCGCTATATCATGGGATTTTCCCCTCCGAACGGGACGGTTGGATTAGGATCTCTGCTCGAAGATCGGATCGGTTTATCGAGGTATCTGTCATCGACAATGGTATCGGTATCCGCAAAGACCTAAAGGTCCCCCCCATCCAGAATGGCTCCACAGGAATCGGACTTTCTAATATTCGTGAACGATTGAATTTTCATTATGGTCCGCCGGCCAGCCTCGAGATCAAGAGCTTTCCGGGCGAAGGAACGGAAGTGCGGATACGTCTCCCTTTCACGATTGAGGACGGGGACTCCACTGCGGAAGACAGCCGATTTATGCGTAAAATAACCGGGTTGTGAGATTTTAACCCCATTGCCAGCGATGATAAGATCGCACTGTAAGCGGATACAAAAAGAATGTGGGAGGGGTTAATTTGAAGAACAGACGTCTGAAAAAGAGTTGGGTGACGCTCTTGGTGTTGGCGATGATGATCACGGCGATATTGGCGGGTTGTGCGAAGAACGATTCTGCCGCCAATCGGAACACAAGTGAGCCGTCGTCGAATTCAGGTGGCACTTCCGCCAACGCCGAAGGGGAAGCTCCGACGCTCGGCGGGATCCCCACAAACATCGAAGGTGAAATCGTCGTATGGGACTGGGATGAAGCCTTCCTGACCACGATGGTGCCGGAATTTAACAAAGTCTTCCCGAATGTCAAAGTGAAGTACACCGTCGTTAACAATAACGACTACATGCAGAAGCTGCAAAGCGGGATTGCATCCGGCTCCGAGGTGCCTGATGTCATATTGGGCGAAATGAACTTCCGCGGACAGTTGTTCGATCTTGATGTGCTCGACAATCTAGAGCAAGCTCCTTATCACTTCTCCAAGAACCAACTGCTCGATTATTTACCGCCGCTTCTTTCGAACACCAAAGGCGAGCTGGTGGGCGTCGATCAATCGATTACACCGGCTGGACTCGGATACCGGAGAGATCTGGCCAAGGAATACCTGGGCACCGACGATCCAAACGAATTGTCTACGCTGTTGCCGGATTGGAATGTCTTCATCCAAAAAGGAATTGAAGTCAAAGAAAAGAGCGGTGGTGCGGTGACGATGATCGCCAGTTTCGACGACGCTTACCGCGTGTTGAAAGGGCAGACCGAACAGCCATACATCAATGGATCCACAATTGAGTTAACGGAGCGAATGAAGGTACCGTTCGAAAAGCTGTTCGCCATGCGAGATGCCGGGATTCTTGGTAAATACGAGGGGTATACCCCGGGATGGAACGCGTCGTTTGCAAAAGGCGATAATATTTTCTACCCGATGGCGCCGTGGAGTCCCAAATGGAATGTGCAGGCTAATGATCCAGACGGCATCGGGCGATGGGGCTTGATGGCCGCGCCGGAAGGCGGCTTTACGTACGGAGGAACTTCTGTCAGCGTCTATAAGAACAGCAAGAACAAGGAAGCGGCTTGGGCTTACATTTACTTCTGTTATTTGTCCTCTGAAGGAATGGAGACGAATTACAAGAAGCTGGGAAATATGCCGGGGATCAAGAGCTTCTTCGATGAGCATCGCGATTGGCTTGAAGCCGGAACGGAGCTCGATCAGTTCTTTAATCAAAACCTGAGCTTGACGTTCTACGACGATATCGTGCCAGAAGTGACGGGGTCGACCCAAACGAAATATGATTCGATTGTGCAGACGGCATTTAACTCGTTATTCCCGCTATGGATGAAGGATACGAGCATCGGTGTAGACGGCGCTCTGGAGCAATTCAAGGAAGCCGTCAAAAATCAGGCCCCTGAGGCAACGATTAACTAATCGGGAGAATCGCCGGGGTGAGAGAACATCCTGTTTCTCACCCCAATCGATTCCTGAAAGGGGGACCTACTAGGATGAATGCCCAAACGGTCGTTAACAGCAAGCCGAGGAAGCGGCTTGGTCTTCGGCTGTGGCCCTACTTGTTTTCGCTTCCGTTCGTGCTTTTGTACTTGGCGTTTCAGTTTTATCCGGTCATCTATTCGTTTTTCCTCAGTTTTCACGAGTGGAATGGTGTCAGCGAGAAACGGTTTGTTGGTTTCACCAACTATGTGACGCTGTTTACAAAAGATCCGTTGTTTTACAAATCGATTTTCAACACGGTTGTCATCATGCTGATGTCGTTACCGACCTTGATCTTTACCGGCATGCTGTTGGCTTATCTCATTTTTAACATGGTCAAAGGGCGAATGCTGTTTCAAACGGCGAACTTTCTGCCATATATTACGACGCCTGTTGCTATTGGCTTTATTTTCTCTTTTATGTTCGACTGGCAGACCGGGATCATCAACGCCTTATTCGTAAAGATGGGCTTGCTTCAGGAAGGGATTTACTGGTTACAGGACCCCTGGCTGTCCCGAATCATCATTGCGATTATGATCGTATGGCGAAATTTAGGTTACTTTATCGCGATCTATTTGGCGGGGATGACGGCCATTTCCCAAGATGTCTACGAGGCAGCGAAGGTGGATGGAGCTACAGCATTTCATACCTTTACGCGCATCACGCTGCCGCTGCTCCGAAATATCTCTGTGTTCCTCATTGTCACTTCGATTATCGGAAGCCTGCAGTTGTTTGACGAGCCGAAGCTGCTGTACGGCGGCTGGACGGCGAGCCAGGTCGGCGGTCCAGACAACGCGGCGCTGACGATCATTTGGAAGTTCGTCAACGATTCGTTTATGAATGTTCGTTTTGGATATGGTGCGACGATCGCTTATGCGTTGTTCATGCTGATCGTTGTGTTCTCCATCGTCAGCTATAAGCTCTCCATGGGGAAGGGGGACCAGGAATGAAGGTCGTAAAATGGGGGTTTCTCAGCATAGTTACCCTCGTATCGCTGTTCCCTTTTTATGTGATGTTGATGATGTCGACGTATTATTCTGAAGATATTTTCAAAGGCTTGCCGTTGATTCCTTCCGACTATTTGTTGGAGAACTTGAAAACTGTGTTTAAGACCAACTTCGTGCAGGTTTACTTGAACAGTATGATCGTTTCGGTGTCCGCAGTGGTTATCGGTGTCTTCACGGCTACGATGATCGGTTATGCGGTCGCTAAATACCAATTTAAGTTGAGGAATTTTCTTCGCTATTTCATTATCATTACGATGATGGTCCCCAGCCAGGTTGGCTTGATTGGCTACGTCATCGAGATGAGAACGCTGGGGTTCGGCAATACGCTGCTCTCCGTCATTCTGATCTGGAGCGCATGGTCGTTTGGCGCTTTTTTCATGGTGCAGTTTATCAAGGACACGGTGCCAAATGAAGTCATCGAATGCGCGAGGATCGACGGGGCATCGGAGCCGCGAATCTTCTTTAACATCGTTATCCCGTTAATTAAGCCGGGGCTGGCCACGTTGGCGACGCTGGTGTTTCTCTGGTCATGGAACAACTACTTGCTGCCGTTAGTGACGATCAATAACAGCGATAACTATACGATCCCGCTGTTTGTTTCAACGCTGGGGTTTGTCCACCGGACCGATTATGGTGCCCGAATGGCGGCGCTGGGGTTGTCGACTTTGCCTGTTCTCATCATCTTCCTGTTTGGCAGCCGCTCATTCATTAAAGGGATTACTTCAGGGGCCGTGAAAGGATAAGAGCTAGACGGAACCGCCGAAATCAAGCTTCTAAATTTAAGAGGTTTTAAGAGGTGAATCGCATGAACAAGATCAGCGCGCATCTTCCCCGCAAACTAACGATTACGATGTGGGATTTCTCTTGGTATACGATGACGATGCCGGGGGAACCGTTTCACGATCTGGAGCAGTGCTTCAAGGAGGCGGTGGAAAGGGGCTACAATACGATTCGAATCTGTGCGATGCCATTCCTGCTATTTACGGCAGACGGCCCGCGTCCTGGCCGATTAGCCTTCTCCAATCTTGGTCAAGTGGGAGTGAGGACACGCTGGTATAACTGCAAAGGCGGCGCGGAAATCGACGGTCATCAGCATTTATTAAATCTGTTTCGTCTGGCGAAGCAATACGACATGTTTATCATCCTCTCTTCTTGGGAGTATCAACAGAGCCCCAGCTTCTTGAGAACACCGGAGCTATTTGAAGCGCTGCAGGCGATTCCGCCGCAGGAGCGATTCATGGCTTTGGCTCGGTCGATGGATCAGTTAATTCATTTCGTCAAATCAGCCGGACTCGGAGACCGTATCGCTTACGTGGAACTGCACAACGAGATCGAGTTTGGACGGTTGAGTCAGATGGCGTTGGAGGCGGGCATCTCGTCCCGGCAGCTAGGCAAGCTGATCCGCTATACGAAGTCCTATGTGGAGGAGGCACTTGCCTATTTACAGGAACAGCATGCCGATCTTCGGATCACCGGCTGCTACACGCTGAACGAGCCCTATTCCAAAGACTGTGTTCCGGATAACGAGCAGGTTGCCCATTTTCACATGTATATTAACGGTGTACTGCAGCAGTTGATGGAGGAGACGGGGATCCGTAACCCGGATCTCGAATTTCCCAATGCTTTGGTGCAATCTTTACTAAGAGATGACGCTCCGCCGTTCGAGGACTACCGGCTGCCCGTCGGCGAGGAATGGCGAATGCATGAAAATCCGGTCGGACTAAAGCTGATGTACGTCCATGACTGGTGCGACCCGGTGAAATGGGATTTATACTTGTATGAGCATTACGGCGCACATAAGCAGGCGATGCTGCAGAAGGTGGACGAACGGTTTCAGGAAACCGCGGATTGGGCAGAGAAGCACGACATTCCGGTTGTTATAGGCGAAGGATATGTCGGCTATACGCCGCTGTTCGCCCAATTTGAGGAAGGTCCGATCGGCAAAGCTATTGCGGAATACGCCATACGAAAAGGGATGGAGCACGGCTTTTGGGGCATGGTGCTCTGCTCCAATTGCGCTCCTCATCATCCCTTTTGGTCCGACGTCGCTTGGCAGCAGAAGTGGAACCGGTTTATTTTGAACAGTTGAGATAGACGCTAACGCTCTTTTGCCTTCTTTAAGGCAAAGGGGCTTTTTTACGTTTCGCGGAGTTGGATCCCGTCGAATTGACGCTGCTGTGAATTTGGGGCATTATTAGAAGAGACGCATGGAACGAAGGTGCAGACGGGAGGAATGTCACATGCTGTCGACCGAGGAGATTATAAAAGTGATGTCCAGCCGGGGACTGCGGATTACCGACCAACGCAAAAGCTTGGCCAAACTGTTCGCTGAGCGGGACGGGTATTTGACCCCTAAGGACGTCTATGAATATATGGGTAAGGAATACAGCGGCCTTAGCTTTGATACCGTGTACCGGAACCTCCGGGTGATGGAGGAGCTGGGGGTGTTGGAGCAGGTCGTATTTGAGGACGGTTTGAAGTTCCGAGCCAGCTGCAGCAGTGAAGGGCATCATCACCATCATATGATCTGCTTGCAATGTGAGAAGACTTATCCGATTCATTTCTGCCCGATGCCGCTGACCGATGCGCCGGAGCAGTTCCAGGTTGTGAAGCATAAGTTTGAGGTATTTGGGTATTGCAAAAATTGCCGGCCGGACGGCAAGCCGCAGGATGCCGCGCCGGAGCAACACGAGGTGCACTGAGATGGGGCTCGTCCGCAAAACGTTTCAGGCGCCGATCCACGTGTACCGCAAGTTTATTTCGCCGCTCAAGCCGCCAACCTGCAGGTTTTATCCGACCTGCTCGGCATATGCTTTGGAGGCGATTGAGGTCCATGGCCCGCTGAAAGGGTCTTGGCTGGCGGCCAAACGGATCGTGAAATGCCAGCCGTTTCATCCGGGCGGTTATGATCCGGTTCCCCCTAAGGTAGAGAAGAAGCGCGGGGGAGAGCAAGGCACGCCTCCGCTGAGCGGCGGACAAGCCTAATCGCATTTGTGCGAGACCAACTCCAGCGCGGCTTGACACGGTTTGGAAATTTTTTTAATATAAAGTTTGAAATGAACAACCTCAACCTCAATACTTTCCAGTGAACGGATGAGTACAAGGATTGGATCCAGCCACAGAGAGCCGGGGGAGCTGCAAACCGGTCTGGAGCGTCTTTGGAATATGGTCCGGGAGGAACCGTCTTTGAGCCGAGCAGCGTGCGCTTTATGCGCAGCGCTTCGGTAAGGAGATGGCGTAGAGTCCGGCGTTAACGGACGGTCGAATTTCGACCAACGGAGCCCGCAGCCTGTGAAGGAGCGGGGAAATTGGGTGGTAACGCGTGAGAACTCTCCCGCCCCATATGGGGCGGGAGTTTTTTTGTTGTATTTGTCATGAAATAAAAGGAGATGAATCGCGATGTCCAACAAACCAACATTTTACATTACGTCGCCGATCTATTATCCAAGCGATAAGCTGCATATCGGCCATGCCTATACGACGGTGGCGGGGGATGCCATGGCGCGGTACAAGCGGCTGCGCGGCTTTGATGTCCGCTATTTGACGGGGACGGATGAGCACGGACAGAAGATCGAGCAGAAAGCGAAGGAAAAAGGCCAAACCCCGCAGCAGTTCGTAGACGGGATCGTGGCGGGGATCAAGCAGCTGTGGGAGAAGCTGGACATTTCCTACGATGACTTTATCCGCACAACGGAGCCGCGGCATAAGCAGGTCGTGGAGGCGATTTTTGACCGTTTGCTGAAGCAAGGGGATATTTACAAAGGGGAATATGAAGGCTGGTACAGCATTCCTGACGAGACGTATTATACGGAATCGCAGCTGGTGGATGTCATCCGCAATGAAAAAGGCGAAGTGATCGGCGGGAAAAGCCCGGAGAGCGGCCATGCGGTAGAGCTGGTGAAGGAAGAGTGTTATTTCTTCCGGATGAGCAAGTATGTGGATCGTTTGCTGAAGTTCTATGAGGAAAACCCCGACTTCATTCAGCCGGAGTCCCGCAAGAATGAGATGATCAACAACTTCATCAAGCCGGGGCTGGAGGATTTGGCCGTCTCGCGCACAACGTTCGACTGGGGCGTGAAGGTCAAAGGCGATCCGAAGCATGTCGTGTACGTGTGGATCGATGCGTTGTCCAACTACATCACGGCCCTTGGTTACGGCACGGACAATCAAGAGCTGTTTGAGCGGTATTGGCCGGCAGACGTTCATCTCGTGGGGAAAGAAATCGTGCGCTTCCATACGATTTACTGGCCGATTATGCTGATGGCGCTGGGGCTGCCGCTGCCGAAGAAGGTGTTTGGCCATGGCTGGCTCTTGATGAAGGGCGGGAAAATGTCCAAATCCAAGGGCAACGTCGTGGATCCAAACGTGCTGATCGACCGTTACGGGCTTGATGCTACCCGGTATTATTTGCTGCGTGAGGTGCCGTTCGGTTCGGACGGTTCGTTTACGCCGGAAAGCTTCGTACAGCGGGTGAACTCCGATCTGGCTAATGACCTTGGTAACTTGCTGAACCGTACCGTGGCGATGGTAGAGAAGTATTTTGGCGGCGAGGTGCCGGCTTATGAGCCAAACGCCACGGCGTTTGATGCGGAGCTGGAGCAAGCGGCGCTGGATACGGTCCGCAAGGTAGAGGAGGCTATGGAGAACATGGAGTTCTCCGTGGCGCTCACCCATATCGGAGCGTTTATCAGCCGCACGAATAAATATATCGATGAGACGCAGCCATGGGTGCTGGCCAAAGATGAAGCGAAGAAAGGCGAGCTCGCTTCGGTCATGGCGCATCTGGCCGAGTCGCTGCGCATCGCCTCGATCCTGCTGCAGCCGTTCCTGACACAGGCGCCGGCGAAGATCTGGGCGCAGCTCGGCATCGCTCCCGGGGAGCTGACGACCTGGGAGAGCGCCAAGACGTTTGGCCTGATCCCGGCCGGAACGAAGCTCGTCAAAGGCGAGCCGATCTTCCCGCGGCTCGACTCAGAGCAGGAAATCGAGTTTATTTCGAACTCGATGACCGGGGGTACGCCGGCGGCTGAGGCTGCCGCCCCGGCTGCCGCTTCGGCGTCGACGCCGGCACCGGCAGTGGAGATGCCGGAGCCGAAGGACGAAATCGGCATCGACGATTTCGCCAAGGTAGAGCTGCGGGTTGCGCAGGTGCTCGCCTGCGAGCCGGTGCCGAAGGCCGACAAGCTGCTGAAGCTGCAGCTGGATCTGGGCTATGAGCAGCGCCAGGTCGTGTCGGGCATCGCCAAGTTCTACAAGCCGGAGGAGCTGGTTGGACGCAAAGTGATTTGCGTGACGAACCTGAAGCCGGTGAAGCTGCGCGGCGAGCTGTCGCAAGGCATGATCCTCGCCGCTTCGCAAGGCGATCAGCTGACGCTGGCGACGGTGCCGGATACGATGCCCAACGGTGCGATCGTAAAATAATCAGACGGATAAGCGATGACTTGCGGTATGCTCACCGCAAGTCATCCAGGCCGCCAGAGGAACCTTCCTCTGGCGGTTTTGTTTGTTGTGCACAACTTATAGGAAGAATAATAGAGGTTGACATTCCAAGAGGAGGGCCCTATAATCCTTGTTGGTAATCATTACGATTAAGAGAGGGAGTCATGATGTTTATACATAGATTCAAGCGAGGCTTCGTCGCAGCGGCAATGTTGCTTACGCTCCTGCTGGTTCTAGCTGGCTGCGGGAAGAACGGAAGCAGCGGGACAATCGTTGAGGGCAAGGTGAACGTAATCACTAGCTTTTATCCGATCTATGAATTTGCCAAGGAGATTGGCGGCGAAGAAGCGAATGTCATCAACTTGCTGCCGACCGGCGTTGAGCCGCATGATTGGACGCCGCGCAGTCAGGATATTTTAAATGCATCGAAAGCTCAGCTGTTTTTGTATAACGGCGCAGGGTTGGAGGGCTGGGTCCCGAACTTTCTGAAAGGCTTAGGTGCCGATGCCAAAGTGAAAACGGTGGAGATCAGCCATGGCATTGATTTGATCGAAGCCGAGGACGATGATGGTCACGGGCATGGCGAGGAAGCCGAACATGGGGAAGCACACTCGGACCATGATGAGGAAACGGAGCCTCACCATGTAGATCCGCACACCTGGGTCAGTCCGAAATCGGCGATGATCATGGCCGAGAATATTAAGAACAGCTATATTGAGGTCGATCCGCAGCACCAAGCGGCTTATGAGTCGCGGTATCAGGAGCTGCTGAGTCAGCTCCAGGCGCTAGATGCTAAGTTTATGGAGCAGCTATCCTCATTGCCGAAGAAGGAAATCGTTGTTTCTCACCAAGCTTTTGGCTATTTGTGCCGGGACTATGGATTAACCCAACATGCGATTATGGGGCTGTCGCCGGAGGCTGAGCCGCGGGCTCAAGATTTAGTGGCCTTGTCAAAGCTGGTGAAGGAGAAGGGCATTCGTTATATCTTTTTCGAAGAGCTTGTCTCGGATAAATTGGCCAAAACGCTGGCTTCTGAAGCCGGTGTGGAGACGCTGGTCCTTAATCCGGTTGAAGGCTTGACGAAAGCCCAGGCTCAGGCCGGCGACAATTACTTTACGTTGATGGAGAAAAATTTGCAAAATCTGATTCAAGCTCTACAATAAGAAGAAACTATATGTACCGGAAGGACGCTAAATAAATGAAATCCGACGCAACTACGGCACAGGATGCCGTTTGTCATGATAGTGTAATCGAGCTTGACCACGTTTCCTTCGCGTACCAGGAACAACAAGTGATCTCCGACTTCAGCTTTGCGGTTCGCGAGCGGGATTTTGTTGGCGTGATCGGTTCCAACGGGGCGGGGAAGACCACACTGCTGCGGATGATGGTGGGTCTGCTGCAGCCCACCGAAGGGGAAATTCGCTTGTTCGGCGAGCCGATCCGGCGCTTCCGCGATTGGGGGCGGATCGGCTATGTGCCGCAGAAGAACGCCTTCAATCCTCTGTTTCCGGCGACGGTCCGCGAAGTGGTGTTGTCCGGCCTCTACAATAACAGGAAGATGTTCCGCCGAATTGGTCGTGAGGATCAGCGGATGTGTGATGATGCGCTGGAAGTGATGCGGATCGGGGATATCCAGCATAAGCGCATCGGTCAGCTGTCCGGCGGCCAACAGCAACGGGTATTTTTGGCGCGGGCGCTTGTGAACAAGCCCGATTTGCTCGTTTTGGACGAACCTACTGTCGGCATTGACGCCCAGACGCAAGCCGACTTTTTTGAATTGATTTTTCATATGCACGCCCACCATCACATGACGTTTCTGATGGTCTCCCATGATATCGGCATGATTGAAGGGAAGCTGGGGCAGGAACCTCGCAAGCAATGCGGGGCAATTAAATTTTACGTGCGCCACTCGCACGAGCAGGACTGCGCGATCCCGGATCTGCAGCATTCGTTGGTTTAGGAGTTGTTTATTTTGGAGATATTGTCCGCTGATTTTTTTCAAAGAGCGCTGGCCGGCGGCCTGCTGATCGGATTGACCGCACCTTTGATCGGAATCTTTCTGGTGCTGCGTCGTCTTTCGATGATAGGGGATACACTGGCTCATGTGACCATCGCCGGGGTGGCGTTAGGGTTCTTGCTTGGGGTCTATCCCGTGGGGGTTGGCCTTGCTTTTGCGGTCGTCGCCTCGTTTGCAATTGAAAAGCTGCGTAAAGCGTACCGAGGTTATGCCGAACTGTCGATTGCTATTATCATGTCAGGCGGGGTTGCACTAGCCTCTCTGTTCTTTACGCTGGGGATGGGTTACAATACGGATGTGGTCAGCTATCTGTTTGGCAGCATTTATACGCTGGATACAACAGATTTATATGTAACTTTTGGCGTCACCCTGGTGGTGGTGATCGTTGTCGTTGCCTTTTTCAAGGAATTTTTCCTGCTAACTTTTGAAGAAGATGCCGCTTCAGTAAGCGGGATTCCGGTGAAGCTGTTGAATCTGCTGCTGACGGTGATGACGGCACTCGTCATCAGCACCGCCATCAAAATCGTTGGCGCCTTGCTCGTTTCGGCGCTGCTGACGATTCCTGCGGCCTGCAGCCTGCTCATCGCCCGCAGCTTTAAAATGTCCGTGATATTCTCCGTCGTCATTGCGGAAATCGCGGTGATCGCCGGGTTGATTGTGGCGGGGGTCTGGAATTTGGCTCCGGGTGCGACGATTGTATTGCTGCTGATCTGCATGCTGATACTTACTTTGCTGGGCAAACGGGGATTTTCTGCCTAGCCCGCAAGGGTACATAGGGGGTACTTATGGCTGACATCCATCTCGGGATTGCCTTCGGCGCGGGGGTTGCTTCCTTTATTTCGCCTTGCTGCCTGCCTTTATATCCGTCTTACCTGTCCTATATTACCGGGATGTCCGTGCAGCAATTGAAGACGGAGCAAAGCAAACGGGACGTTCGCTTCCGGACGATGACGCATACGCTGGCGTTCATCCTCGGCTTCTCTGTTGTGTTCTATACATTGGGCTTTGGCGCTGGACTGTTTGGCGAATTTTTTAATCAATATCGCGGGCTCATTCGGCAATTATCCGCCATTTTGATCATTTGTATGGGTTTGTTTCTGATGGGGATCTTCCAGCCGCAGTTTTTACTCAGGGAACGGAAGATGAATTTGAAATTCAAACCGGCCGGATACATCGGTTCGTTTATTTTTGGCATCGGCTTCTCCGCGGGCTGGTCGCCCTGCGTTGGCCCGATTCTGGCGGCGATTATCGCCTTAGCCGTTACGGAGCCGGGAACCTGGATTGGACTGATCACCGCCTATACTCTTGGGTTTGCCTTGCCTTTTTTTATCTTGGCGTTCTTTATCGGATCAACCAAATGGATTCTCCGTTATTCTGCCATAATGATGAAGATCGGCGGCGCGCTGATGCTGCTGATGGGCGTATTGCTGTTCACGAACCGTATGGCGCAAATCACGATTTGGCTGCAGCAAATTACGCCTGAATGGTTGAAGTTCTAGGGGAAGACGAAGGAAAGTGTGCCGATGCGCACTTGCCAACGGACAATCATAACATGTATCATTAACAGAGTAATGTTTAACATGCGTACAGGTTTGTCCGCGTCAACTCATGGAAAAGAGGGAATCGATAGATGCCAACGCCCAGTATGGAAGATTATTTGGAGCGTATTTACAAACTGATCGACGAGAAAGGATACGCCCGCGTGTCCGATATCGCGGAAGGTTTGGAGGTTCATCCTTCCTCCGTTACGAAGATGATTCAGAAATTGGACAAGGATGAATACTTGATCTACGAGAAATATCGGGGCCTTGTCCTGACCAATAAAGGGAAGAAAATCGGGAAACGGCTTGTAGACCGGCATCACTTGCTGGAGGAGTTTCTTGGGATGATCGGCGTTGATCACGAGAACATCTATAAAGACGTTGAAGGGATCGAGCATCATTTGAGCTGGGATTCCATTACGCGTATTGCGACGCTTGTGGAATATTTCAAACGGGACAGCAATCGAATTCGCGACCTGGAGAAGGTCCATCAGGAACTGATCAACGAATCCTAGAAGAAGCATCTGTCTTTTCAGAGAAGGCAGATGCTTCTTTCTTTTTGCCCGACGAGCGCAACTCTTGACCTCCGCATGACGTTTAAGAAAGTAGCACGGTTCGTCCGTACATAACGATGATGTGGAGGATACTGATGAAATTTTGCAAATGGTTTATTCCTATTCTAGTATTGCTCATCTTATGGCCTTATTCCGGGAATACACCGGCGGCCGCAGCGGCAACCGACATTCGGATTGTTTTAGATGGTGAGTTGTTATCCACCGATGCCTCGCCTTACATTAAGCCTGGGGCGAATGTCACCATGGTTCCGCTTCGGGTGATCAGTGAGAACCTGGGAGCCCATGTAGCCTGGTCCCAAGTTGATAAAACCGCGACGATTCAAAAAGACGGCACTACCCTCGTGCTGACGTTAGGTTCTCCTGCAGTCCAAGTTGACGGGAGCACGATCAATCTGGAAGCTTCTGTGGAAATCAGCTCCGGCCGGACGATGGTGCCGTTGCGTTTTGTCAGCGAACAGCTTGGCATTTCCGTGAATTGGAATCAGCTGACCCGTACGATCACACTGTCGAGCGGCTCCGAAGTAACTCAACCGGAACCAGGCGCAGGTGGGGAGGACCCGCAAACCGATCTGCCTCAGCCGCCGGTTGTGGATATATCGAATGGGCTGCGCGGTGTTTGGGTATCCACGGTTTCTAATCTCGACTGGCCGAGCAAAAGCTCGTACGGCAAGGTAGATGCCCAGAAAGCCGAATACGTCCAGTTGTTAGACGAAGTGCAAGCGATGGGAATGAACGCAGTGTTCGTTCAGGTGCGGCCGTCTGCGGACGCGATTTATCCGTCGTCCCTGGTGCCGTGGTCCTCTTATTTGACGGGAACCGCCGGGAAGGATCCGGGATACGACCCACTCCAGTTCCTGATCGAAGAGACGCACCGTCGCGGCATGGAATTCCACGCTTGGTTTAATCCATTCCGCGCCAGCACAGGCAGTGATGCCAGCAAGCTTCCGGCGAATCATGTCGCCAACCAACATCCAGAATGGATCGTGAAGTTTGACGGCAAGCTGTATATTAATCCGGGGATTCCGGAAGCCCGTGAACATGTGATTAAAGCGATTATGGAAGTTGTGAACGGATACGATATTGACGGGGTTCATTTGGACGATTATTTCTATCCGACCGGGGAGACGGCCTCAAAGAAGTTCGCGGATGATGCTACATTTAAGTCTTACAACTCCAAGAAAATAGCCACGAAAGGCGACTGGCGCCGGGACAATATCAATCAGTTCGTTCAGAATTTAGGCCAACGGATTGAAGCGTCTAAGCCGAAAGTTTCTTTTGGCATCAGCCCTTACGGAGTTTGGCGGAACAAGTCAACCGATTTGACCGGCTCGGATACGAAAGCCAGCGTTACGGCATACGACAGCACTTATGCCGACGTTCGGACCTGGATTAAGAATGAGTGGATCGATTATGTCGCTCCCCAACTGTACTGGAGCATGACGCGCAAGGAGGTTCGTTATGACCTGCTTGCCGATTGGTGGGCCGGGGAGGTAAGAGGAACGAACGTGAAGCTGTACATTGGTCATGCGCCGTATAAGCTGGGAACGCCGGAGATCGGCTGGTCCACCGCGCAGGAAATCATCAATCAGCTCGAATACAACCGGCAGATTCCTGAAATCAGCGGCAGCATCTTCTTTAGCGCCAAGGATCTGCGGAAGAATCCACTGGGATTGATCCCGCTGCTGCAGTCTTATTATGGAGTGCAGCCTTGACAGGAACAGTGAAATGCGTTAAATTCGTTGTCAACATGATTTAAATGATATTAATGTTCCATCAGCTGTGATCAAGGATTGAAATTAACGACTGCGTCCTCAGAGAGGAGACCCGGGAGCTGGAAGGTCTCTGTCGCACGTGAATTTTTCCCGCCTTGTGAGCTGTACGGGGAGATTTCCTCTGCGGAAATTGAACACGTACCGGTCCCCAACCGTTATCATGGTTAGAGCACCGTTTGAGCTTGATCGACGGTGGAAATAGGGTGGTACCACGACACATTCGTCCCTTGACGAATGTGTCTTTTTGTTTTCAGATGAAGGAGGTCATTGAAATGCGCCAAAGCCGATTATTATCCCCAACCCTGCGGGAGGCTCCATCCGATGCAGAAGCGGCCAGCCATCAGCACCTGCTGCGCGCGGGCTACATCCGCCAATTGGCAGCGGGGATCTACTCCTACCTGCCTTTAGGAAGAAAGGTGCTGCTTCGAATCGAACAGATTGTGCGGGAGGAGATGAACCGGGCCGGGGCTCAGGAACTGCTTCTCCCTGCGATGCAGCCGTCGGAGCTTTGGCAGAGATCCGGTCGTTATGAACGCTATGGCCCTGAGCTGATCCGATTCAAGGATCGGCATGATCGCGAATTTGCTTTAGGTCCAACGCATGAGGAAGTCATCACTTCATTGCTGCGAGATGAGGTGAACTCATACCGCCAGCTGCCTCTAACGGTTTATCAAATTCAGACGAAGTTCCGTGACGAACGTCGTCCCCGGTTTGGTTTGCTGCGCGGTCGAGAGTTCTTGATGAAGGATGCCTACTCCTTTGACACCGATTGGACCGGCTTGGATCGCGCATATCAATCCATGGTTTCTGCTTACGAGAAAATCTTCCGCCGCTGCGGTCTGAAGTTCCGAGCTGTTGAGGCTGACCCTGGAACGATTGGCGGGGAAGGCGGCACCCATGAGTTCATGGCCTTAGCCGATATTGGCGAGGACGTTGTAGCTGTGTGCGGGAATTGCGATTATGCAGCGAATCTTGAAAAAGCGACTTCAGCGCTGCCAGACCCAAGCCTGCAAACTCAATCATCGGCAGCTGACCGTCCCGAAGTGGTTGATACGCCGGGCGTGCATACCATCGAACAATTAGGCCAGTTCTTTCAAGTGGGCCCTGAACATTTCCTCAAAACGCTGATTTACGTTCCTGAGGGGAAAGAGCCAGTTGCGGTCGTCGTACGCGGGGATCATGAAGTGAACGAACTGAAGGTGGCTGCCTGGTTAGGCGTAGATCACGTGCAGCTTGCTGATCATGAGACAGTAGAGAAAATAACCGGTGCCCCGGTGGGGTTTGCTGGCCCGATCGGCCTTATGATCCCGGTCTTGATGGACAGGGAGGCTTCAAACATGGACACAGCGATTGCAGGGGCAAATGCGCCGGACACCCATTTACGCTCGGTCTGCCCAACACGCGATGTAGCTGAAGCCTCCATCGGCGACTTTCGCAACGTGGTGAACGGAGATGCTTGCCCACGCTGCAAGGAGGGAAGGCTCCAATTGTTGCGGGGCATTGAGGTTGGCCATGTGTTTAAACTTGGAACCAAATACAGCGAGCGGTTAGGCGCCGTATTTTTGGACGCCCAGGGGCGTCAGCAGCCGATGATCATGGGATGTTATGGAATCGGCCTTTCTCGACTTATGTCCGCAATTGCCGAACAACATCACGATGAACATGGCCTCATCTGGCCGGTATCGATCGCACCATACCAGGTACACATCATCCCAATTTCCGCTTCAAATGCGCAGCAAATGGAACTTAGCCTCAAGCTTTATGAAGAGTTAACTCAAGCCGGCGTAGAGGTATTGTTGGATGACCGGGATGAGCGCCCCGGCAGCAAATTTAATGATGCTGATTTGATCGGGATTCCTTATCGGATCATCATTGGGAAGTCTGCTGCACAAGGACAAGTCGAATGGGTAGAACGAGCCTCGATGAAGCGAGAGCTGATCCCCATTGATGAAGCAATTCGGCGAATTCACACGCGCCAAGTTCTTTAGTCATACGTACACCTCTCCCAACATACATAAGCAGTAAACTGAATGTGGGTTGGGAGGAGGGCGCCGGATGCTGATTAACGGAGTGTTTGAGGGCGGCGGAGTCAAAGGGATATCGTTGGCTGGTGCGGTCCGGGCAGCCGAAAAGCATGGAGCGCAGTTTCATCGAGTGGCCGGAACCTCATCAGGTTCAATTGTCGCTTCAATGATTGCTGCAGGCTATACCGCAGACGAAATGAAAGAACTGATTATGACGACGTCCTTCACCAAATTTCTGAAGAGAGCGCCCCTTTTTAATTTGGCATTAATTGGCCCCGCTCTTCGGGTTTTGCTGAAAAAAGGCTTGTATGCCGGGGAAGCGTTGGAGGAGTGGATCCGCCAACTTTTACTGGTGAAGGGCATTCGGACGTTTGGCGATTTGGAGCGGGGGAAGCTGACGATTATCGCCTCGGATATCACCAGCGGGAAAATCATGGTACTGCCGGACGATTTAGAGAAGATTGGCATCGACCCAACGACGTTTGAGGTTGCCCGAGCGGTTCGTATGAGCTGCAGCATTCCGTATTTCTTTGATCCGGTGTTGCTGCGATTGCCGCCGAAGCTGGCCAGAGGGAAGCCGTTCACCGAGCAATTTCTGCATATTGTGGATGGCGGATTGCTCAGTAATTTTCCGCTATGGTTATTTGATCAGGAAGAACCGCGGCAAGGCGGGCGTCTTATTCCGACGGTTGGCTTTCAAATGGTCGGCAAAAATACGAATAAACCGCATCGAATCACCGGCCCCTTTACGATGCTGCAGGCGATCGTGGAGACGATGTTGTCGGCCCATGATGAGCGGTATATTGAGCAATCCAACCGCTATCGTACGGTGAAAATTCCGACGCTAGGCATCGGCACAACGCAATTTGATATGAGCGAGGAGGAAAGCCAGCTGTTGTTCGAATCCGGGTTTCTGGCGGGGAACCGGTTTTTCGCCAATTGGAGCCTGCAGCTATATGAAGAACAGTTTAAGAAGTACCAACAAGCAAATGGCACGTTCAAATAAAAGGAAAGGACGGAACCCCAGCGGTTCCGTCCTTTTGCATTTTAATGATATTTCGGCAAATCGTCGTCGTTTTTGCCTTTGTTGCCTTCGATGACTTGAAACGGATAAGTCTTGCGCTTCTCCGTCCGGGGATTCTTCCGTTCCGCAGCCACTTTGGCCATCGTACGCGCGGAAGGCTTGATCTTCGGCTGTTGCGCCTTTCGATATTTCTTCGGCGGATATATATAAAGCAGGAAGACGATACCAAAGACAGCCACCGGAACAATGATATTACTCCACTCGATTTGATGCTTGATAAACAAACCATCAATAATATAGAACGCGACAAGAAGGACGATGATCCAAAACATGATGCCTTGTTTTCTCATGTTACTCATCCTTTCAAGGGATCCAATGATGTACCAACCGGCGTCTCCATCACACCGACTTGTTCCAATTGCGCATCCAGCTCGCGCATCCGGTTAAAAGAAGCGATCGATACTTCGACCATATCATCGGTCGGTTCTTTTGTAGTCAACAACTGCAGCCAAAGTCCTGGATATCCCAGGAACCGCAGCACCGGAATGTCGCGAACCGCATTCGTGAACCGCAGCATTTCAAAGGAAAGTCCAATTACAAGCGGGAGCAGCAAGATTCGAATGTAGATCCGTTCCCAAACCGTGTCCCAACTGAAAATCGGCAGGGAATAAATGATCACGCCAACGATTACCGTTAAGATGATAAAGCTGCTGCCACACCGGTAGTGCAGGCGGGAATATTTTTGTACATTGGCCGGGGTTAATTCTTCGCCTGCTTCATAAGCAGAAATCACTTTATGTTCCGCTCCATGGTATTGGAACAGCCGTTTGATCACAGGGGTCTGGGACATGAGCCACAGATATCCGAGAAGAAGAACAATTTTTATGACACCTTCAACCAAGGAGTGCAATGTCTGGCTGGCAAAAGCATGCTGGAACAAGTATTGCTCCAAGAGCGCAGGTACCAATGTGAAAATGAGCTTTCCTACGATAAAGGACAAGATCCCTACGACGGCAACTCCAAGCAGCATCGTGAGAGAAAAGCCTGACTCTTCTTTTTCCTTCTGTTTGGCGCGTTCTTCGGGGTCCATCTCGTCATCGGCCATCGCCTCTGCCGAAAAATTCAGGTGTTTGGAGCCTTTGGCACTTGCGTCAACGATGCTGACGATACCGCGGATCAGCGGGATTTTGCGCAGCTTTTTGACCCATTCCTTATCTTCCTTTGGGACCTCTAAGAAGCTGATTTCCCCGTTTTTCCGGCGCACAGCGGTCACATTCACATATTTCCCGCCAAACATGACGCCTTCTATAACGGCTTGGCCGCCGTAAATCGTCGGTGTGGATTGTTCAGGCAAAACTTTCACCTTCCTATAATGTATAAGTTTGGTTTGGTATAAGCGGCAAGACATCGATCATTTGTAATGATTCCATTGTAACGGACTTTGCGGGCAAATTCTAGTTGGATTAGTCGTTTTGGAAATGTGCATACTAATCTTCAAAAAAAACGCAGGAACTTATTCCTTTGGAAAGGAAGGATGCGAATGAAAGCGGATAAGGAGAAGAAGCAGAACCGGGTTCAACCGTGGCGCCAGCAACACCGGGAACATACGAATATCTGGCTGTATACGCTGGAAATCGGGTGTTTTGCTGGATTAATTTGGGGCGGCGTGAAGGGGGTATTCTTCTATATGAGATTCACCTCGGTGCTGCCGGGCTATTTGTTGGAGCCGTTCTTCAAAAATTCGTTCTTGCATAGTCAAGCCGGGTACTATTTGGGCTGGCTGGCGTTTATCGGATTATCGATTCTGGCGACGCTGATTTATGTGTTGGCGTTCCGCAAGCTCAAAGGGCCAGGTCCGGGGATTTTATACGGCATCGTATGGTGGGGCATTTTATTTGGGGTGCTGGGTCCGTTGCTCGACCTGATTCCCCCGCTGCGCGAATTGTCGCGGACGACGATCATTAGCGAGTTTTGTTTGTATTTGCTGTGGGGACTGTTCATCGGTTATACCACGGCCGAGGAATACACGGACGAGCGCGCACGTGAACCCCAAAAAGCCCGCGAGCAGGCACTTTCTATGGAGGGCGGATCAAAAAGTTAAAGCTTCTCAAGCGACTCCTACCTATGTTAAAATTATTTTTGGTTATTTTTCGGAAAGGGGGAGCCGCCATGTACCGCATCTTAGTGATGAACGGACCGAACTTAAACATGCTTGGCGTGCGCGAGCCCGGCGTCTATGGTTCCGAGAAACTGGTTGATATCGAAAACCATCTGAAGGAACTGGCTGCGCCAAACGGGCTGGAGTTATCCTTCTTTCAGTCCAATCACGAGGGCGAGCTGATCGACCGGATTCATGCCGCCTACGGAAATACGGATGGAATTCTGTTGAATCCAGGTGCACTCACGCATTATAGCTATGCGCTTCGGGATGCCTTGACTTCCGTAAGCATCCCCGTGGTTGAGGTCCATCTGTCCAATATCCACGCCCGTGAGGCGTTCCGGCACCACTCGGTCATCGCACCGATCGCTGTCGGTCAAATCTCTGGATTCGGATCTTACGGTTATGAAATGGGACTACTGGCCTTAAAACGTCACTTGGAGCGGGACAAATAACGGAGAGATCGTAAAGAAGGTTATTACCTTTATAATAAGGGAGAGTTGGTTATGACGAGTACACGTGTAGCCCGGCTCCGCGAGGCGATGACATCGCAGCAAATCGAAGCCGTACTCATCACCGGAGAAGTGAACCGCTGCTATTTGACGGGATTTACGGGAAGTTCCGGCTATGTCTTGATTACCGATCAGAAGGCCTGGTTGCTCACAGACTTCCGCTATTTAACCCAAGCTGCCGAACAGGCGCCCGGGTTCGAAATTGTGGATCACGGGCCATCGGTTACTGGAACGATTCAAAGCTTGCTGAAGCAAGAGGGCATTGAGCGGCTTGGTTTTGAAGAAGATCAGTTGGTCTATGCCACCTACCGGACTTATGAAAATGAATTGAAGCCGGTGAAGCTGGTTCCGCTTAGCGGGTTGGTTGAAGAACTGCGGATCTTCAAGGATGACGAAGAATTAGCGATTATGAAGGAAGCGGCGGAATTGGCTGACCGGACTTTCCTGCATATGCTCGACGTTCTGAAGCCGGGCATGAGCGAGTGGGATGCCGCTCTGGAACTGGAAACATTCATGAAGAAGAACGGTGCTACCGGACCTTCGTTCGATACGATTATGGCTTCGGGAGAACGCTCCGCATTACCGCACGGGCGAGCGAGCGAACGCATTATGCAAGCGAACGAACTGGTCACGATGGATTTCGGCGCTTTGTATAAGGGCTATTGCTCTGATATTACGCGGACGGTGGCCTTGGGAACGCCGAGCGCCAAGCTACGCGAAATCTATGATATCGTTCTGGAAGCCCAGCTGCATACGCTGGAATTCCTTCGTCCAGGAATGACTGGACGGGAAGCCGACGCTTTGGCACGCGACGTCATTACCCGTTACGGCTACGGTGAACAGTTCGGACACAGCACCGGACATGGCCTTGGAATGGAAGTGCATGAGGCTCCGCGCGTCTCCAAAGCAAGCGACACGGTGCTGAAGCCGGGGATGGTTGTCACCGTTGAACCAGGGATCTACCTGCCGGGAATCGGCGGCGTTCGCATCGAGGACGATGTCGTCATCACGGAAACCGGAATTCGCCGGTTGACGGAATCGACGAAGGATTTTATTTCACTAGGCTAAAATAGGGTTGCCGCCGGTCTTTATAAAGGACCGGATGCCCGGCTGTAGTGCGTGGTTTCGCAGGGTCTCCAAGCGTGGGGGAACAGCAGCTAACGTGAGCAGCTTGAAATTTGGGTATTTTTCAATTTTAATATAGGTGTTAACCCACTTGAGGAGGTACTTTTGTGATTTCAGTAAACGATTTTAAAACAGGCTTGACCGTCGAGGTGGACGGCGACATTTATACGGTGCTGGAGTTCCAACACGTAAAACCGGGTAAAGGTGCAGCGTTCGTCCGCTCCAAGCTGAAAAATCTGCGGAACGGCAACATTGTAGAGAAAACGTTCCGTGCCGGCGAAACCATCAGCCGGGCGATGATTGAAAACCGTGATGTATCCTATCTGTATGCCAGCGGCCAAGAGCATACGTTCATGGATAATGAAACCTTCGATCAATTTACATTGACGTCGGATCAATTGGAATGGGAACTGAACTTCCTGAAAGAAAATATGAACGTAAAAATCGTCAGCTACCAAGGCGAAATTATCGGGATCAACCTGCCAAACAGCGTCGAGCTGAAGGTTATTGAAACGGAACCGGGAATCAAAGGTAACACGGCTACCGGCGCAACAAAGAACGCTAAAGTCGAAACCGGCTTGAACGTTCAGGTACCGCTCTTCATTAATGAAGGCGATGTGCTCTTGATCGATACACGCGAAGGTAAGTATATTTCGCGGGCATAATCCCTCAGCAGTTGTTTGGTACAAGGCTCCGCTCCAGGCGGAGTCTTGTACTAATAGGCATCCTCCACCTACCTGGGTGGAGGAATTTTTGTTAATATCGGTAAAACCATTGACGAACTTCGGGTCTTTCGTATTATACTGGTTTAAAGCGTTACTGGATTCAATGGGTTGAACGCTCCGACTTGGAGCACCATTAGGGAGGGTCTGACTTGGCTTTATACGTGATGAAATTTGGAGGCAGCTCTGTAGGCGATACGGAGCGTATGCAACGCGTCGCCCGGCGGGTTGTAGACAAACAGCAGGAAGGGCATCAGGTGATGGTGGTCGTCTCCGCGATGGGCGACACGACGGACGATTTGATCGATCAAGCGAAGCTGATTAATCCGGACCCACCTTTGCGGGAAATGGATATGTTGATGACGACCGGCGAGCAAATCTCGATCGCATTGATGGCAATGGCTATCGATGCGCTGGGCGCGAAGGCCGTTTCTTATACCGGTTGGCAAGCAGGCTTCCGCACGGAGGCAGAGCATGGTAAAGCTCGGATTACCGATATTAAGCCGGAGCGGGTGCTCAAGTCATTGGAAGAAGGGTATATCGTGATTGTAGCCGGCTTCCAGGGCTTGACTGAGGACGGAGAGATTACGACGTTCGGGCGCGGCGGTTCGGATACGACAGCCGTCGCTTTGGCTGCGGCGACAAAAGCGGATTATTGCGAGATTTATACCGATGTGGACGGGGTGTATTCAACGGACCCGCGGATCGTGAAGAATGCCCGCAAGCTGAACGAAATCTCATACGACGAGATGCTTGAACTCGCGAACTTAGGTGCGGCGGTTTTGCATCCACGTGCGGTGGAATATGCGAAGCACAATAATGTACGGCTCGTTGTCCGCTCCAGCTTTAACAATCATGAAGGTACGGTCGTGAAGGAGGAAGTCAATATGGAACAAGGTGTGGTAGTCAGCGGGATCGCGTATGATAAGAACGTAGCCCGAATCAGCATATTGGGCGTATCGCACGTGCCAGGCGTACTGGCGAAGGTGTTTGGCTCTCTGGCAGAGGCCAAGATCGATGTGGACATCATCGTCCAAAGCGGGGTAACGAATGGGAAAGCGGATTTCTCCTTTACCGTAGCCCTGTCCGATTGCGATAAGGCAGTGAAGGTATTGGAAGGGATCCGTAACGAGCTGCCTTATGAGAAGGTAACCTCCCAGGAGGGGCTTGTGAAGGTTTCGATCGTAGGCGCAGGGATGGTCAGCCATCCGGGCGTTGCAGCTCAAATGTTTGAAGTGATCTCCAAGCAGGGCGTTAATATTGAGATGGTTAGCACCTCGGAGATTAAGGTATCTTGCGTGATTGAAGGAAGCAAGCTGAACGATGTCGTGAAGGCCTTGCATACGGCATATGGTTTGGACGCGGAGACCACCGCATTTGTTGGCGGTCCGCAAGAACGGCGCTAGCCCGTATATCAATTAACTGAAGAACGGTACAAAGGAATCCCTCGAAGCGAATGGCTTCGGGGGATTTTTTTAATAAATAGAGAGTTTCAGGCATATCGTTAAGAGAACAGATGGGACAAAAAGGAGGTATATATGCTTGATAAATTCGTGACAAGCATGGCGGCCTTGCGAATTTTTTCGGGGACGATCGAAATTCTCGCAGCGCTGCTAATGCTGAAGCTGGGCAGGGTAGACAAGGCGCTGGCCGTTAATTCGGCGCTGGCGTTCGTTGGCCCGACCATACTGCTTGTCACCACGTCGATTGGACTTGCCGGTATGGCCGACAAGCTATCGTGGGGAAAGATGGCATGGATTGGGTGCGGAGTGACTTGTCTCTTAATCGGCATTTTGAAGAAATGATAGAGTTCCCTAGCATATTGACCAAGTACAAGCATACACATGTGATATAGCAAAAAACAATCCAAATAAGAGAAAGCAAATCAGGCGATATGGACATGCGTGAAAAGTAAGAGTTTTGGGGGTACGCCTATGAACCCAAGTTGGTTAACCGTATTTCCCGACAATCTCCGGGACTTGCTGCTGAAGCTTCCGCCTTCTATCTTTCCGGCTTTGGAAGAAATTCGCATTCGCGAGGAACGCCCGCTGGAGATTAATACGGGCGGCCGCTACTATTTTCTAACGTCGGACGGGGAGATGACGCGAAATCCGAACGCCGCATACAAGCCAAGCAAGCAGGACGGCAAACGGCTGCTTGACCTGATCACCAACCATTCGCTGTACACGATGGAAGAGGAGCTGCGCAAAGGGTTTATTACGATCGCTGGCGGGCATCGGATCGGACTAGCCGGGAGAACCCTGCTCAGCGGAGGAAGGGTGGAGCATCTGCGTGACATCAGCGGCTTTAACGTGCGGATTGCCCGAGAGATAAAAGGCATTGCGGATCCGATCCTGCCGAAGCTGCTCGATTTCAAGCACAAGACGGTGTATCACACCTTAATTCTGTCTCCGCCCCAACAAGGGAAGACGACGCTAATTCGCGATTTAGCGCGCCAGATTAGCAGTGGCACTTGGGGACATCCCGAGGCCTCCTGGCCGGGGCTCAAGGTTGCGGTCATCGACGAGCGCTCCGAAATCGCCGGCAGTAAGCGGGGCGTGCCCGGCTTTGACATGGGTCCGCGAACCGATGTGATGGACGGCTGCCCGAAGGCAGAAGGAATCATGATGATGATTCGCTCCATGTCGCCGGACGTCATCATCGTTGATGAAATCGGTCGGCCGGAGGATGCCGAGGCTTTGGCTGAAGCGCTGCACGCCGGCGTCCGGGTCATTGCCACGGCGCATGGTTCAAGCGTGGACGATTTGGTCGCCCGTCCGGCATTGTCCAGGCTGGCGGAGAGCTCTTTCTTCCAAATGTACGCGGTGATTGCGCGGACGGATAAGGGACTTGCCTTTAAGCTGTGGGACGGCAAACGCCGCGGAATTCCGGCGGCTGTCCCTGGATGGAGAGGCAGGGAAGAGCATGCTTAAGATGTTTGGAGCCGCCCTCGTCCTGCTGACTGCCACCTTGGCGGGCTGGCTGAAAGCCAGGCAATTCGCAGCGCGGCCAAGTCAGATCCGGAGGCTGATCCTCGCACTAAAGCGGCTCGAGACAGAGATTATGTACGGCTTTACCCCGCTGCCGGATGCTCTCCGAAGAATCGGCGAGCAGAGCGGGGAGCCGATCCGGGCGATCTTCGTTCGGGCGGCGGACCATATGAGTTCCGCCCACCCGCTGACCGCCCAGGAGAGTCTGGAGCAAGCTGTAACGAAGCTGTGGAGCTACACCGCGATGAAGGCGCCCGAGCAAGAGGTCATCAGGCAGCTCAGCATCACGCTCGGGACAAGCGACCGGAAGGATCAGCTGGGTCATATCGCCACAGCGGTGCGGCAGCTTGAGAGCGAGGAATCCGCAGCACGGGAAGAACAGGCCCGCTATGAAAAAATGTATCGAAGCTTGGGGCTTTTGTGCGGAGCGTTCATCGTCATTTTGTTCTACTGAATACCATTTCCCTCCACGGCTGATTGACGCCTGTGAAATCGTTAGTGAGGTGCCAAATCAATGAACATAGAAGTGAACGCCATCTTTCAGATTGCTGGCATCGGTATCATCATCGCCATGATCCATACGGTATTGAAGCAGATGGGCAAAGAGGACATGGCGCATTGGGTGACCCTGATCGGGTTTGTGGTCGTTCTGTTCATGGTCATCCGATTGCTTGACAGTCTGTTTCAGGAAATTAAATCGATTTTTTTATTCCAGTAGGTGAGCGCTCCGTGGAAATCATCCAAGTTGTAGGGCTCGGGCTTATCGCAACCGTGCTGGTCCTGGTCGTCAAGGAACAAAAGCCGATGTTCGCATTCCTGATTGCCGCAAGCACGGGCGTTCTGATCTTCCTGTACCTGATCGGAAAAATCGGCGGAATTATCGAGGTGCTGGAGGATCTGGCCGAGAGATCCGGCGTCCAGATGATCTATCTGAAGACGATTCTGAAAATTATCGGCATCGCCTACATCGCCGAATTTGGGGCGCAGATCGTCCGGGATGCCGGTCAGGAGAGCATCGCCAGCAAAATCGAAATGGCGGGTAAAGTGCTCATTATGGTGCTAGCCATACCGATTATCAGCATTATTATCGAGACGGTCATCAAGCTGCTGCCGGCTTAGCAGGCGCATTGCATCAGATTGGGGAGAAAGTTATGCCAGCAACGATTGAACGATGGCGCGGGTCTACGCTGCTATTGATCATCTTAGGGGTCCTGCTGTTTTGGTACATGCCCGTCATCGCCTCCGCTGAAGGGGAAGGGGATAACTGGATCCAACGCCAAGCCAAGGAGCTTCCCACCGATCAGGTCGAAACGTATTGGCAGCAGCTGATGAAGGAGTACGGCGGGTTCTTCCCGGATCAGAAGCTCCCTTCCTTTATGGATATGCTTCTGCAGCAGGACCAGAGCTTTAGTCTTAAGGCGGGGCTAAGCGGCCTGATGCGATATATGTGGCACGAGGTGCTGTATAACGGGCACATCTTAGTGACCATCGTGCTGCTCTCCATTTTTAGTATGATTCTGGAAACCTTGCAAACCGCATTCGAGCGCAAACAGGTCAGTAAAGTGGCTTACTCCATCTGCTATATGGTGATTTTGGTGCTTGCGATCAACAGCTTCCATGTGGCGATCACCTATGCGACGAATGCGATTAGCGGAATGATTGACTTCATGATGGCGATGGTGCCGCTGCTGTTCACGTTGCTAGCTTCTCTGGGCAATGCGGTAACGGTAACCGTGACTCACCCTTTGGTTGTGTTTATGGTCCATGCGGTAGGGACAGCGGTACATACGGTCGTATTCCCACTGCTGTTCTTCTCGGCGGTGCTGCACATCGTCAGTTCGTTGTCAGACAAGTATAAGCTTACTCAGCTGGGCAATTTACTCCGCACCGTGAGCATGGCTTTGCTTGGGGTCCTGCTCACCGTATTTCTTGGCGTCATCTCGGTGAAGGGCATCGCCGGATCCGTGGCCGACGGGGTGACCCTGCGAGCAGCCAAGTACCTGACCGGCAACTTCGTTCCGGTCGTCGGCAAAGTGTTCGCCGATGCAACGGACACCGTGATCTCGGCTTCCCTGCTCGTCAAGAATTCGATCGGGCTGGTTGGAGTGATCATCCTGCTGTTTCTATGCGCCTTCCCGGCAATCAAGATCATTACGCTGGCACTGATCTTCAACCTGGCTGCGGCGGTGATGCAGCCGCTCGGCGATTCACCCGTGATCTCATGTCTGGAGACGATCGGTAAGAGCATGTTGTATGTCTTCGCAGCGCTGGCCGCGGTGGGCATGATGTTCTTCCTGGCGATCACGATCATGCTGACCGCTGGAAACATCACCGTGATGATGAGGTGAGTCGTCCTAAGGGGACCTAAACGATATACAAGGGGTGGTGATCATGCGTGGACTGGCTGGCGGGGTGGCTAAGAGAAATCATTTTCATCGTATTAATCGCCGTGTTTATCGATTTGCTGCTGCCCAACCGCGCGATGGAGCGTTACGTCAGATTCGTGGTCAGCCTGCTGATCCTGCTAACGTTAATTTCCCCGATCATGCGTTTCTTCTCCGCCGATGCCAAAGATCAGCTCGAGGCAGCATTCTCGACGAGCTGGGATGGACTAGAGAGCCATTCCCAGGTTCAAAGCACAGAAGCGATCCTGCAACAGGGCGAGAAGCTGAGGGAGAAGCAGGAATCCGAAGCCTTGGCCTGGGCAGGCGAGGAGGCGGCAAGGCAAATGAAGCAGCAGATCGAGCGCTCGACGGGACAGCAAGTTGAACGAGTAACGGTCAAGCTGAAAACGAAGCCAACGGACAAATCCGGAGCTGGAGGAGTCGCTCCGCTGGCTGCTGAGCCGGTCATTTCCGCGGTAGAGGTTGTCATGGCACAGGTGAAGTCGGAAGAGCAAACCGCAAAGGCCGGTGAAGCCGGACGGGGGCCGGGGGTATCGATCGCACCGGTTGAAAAAATAAAAATCAGCGTAAACACAAGCGATTCCGGCAAGACCAAGGACGCTGAGGAGGAATCCGAAGCGCAGAGCCAAGCGGTGATGGCTGGTACACTTGAAGAGCCAATGGGCGAGAACGGCTCAGGGGGAGAGGGCAAGACGGTCGCAAGCGATGCCGAGCCAGCCGCAGACCGGCTGGTCTCGCAAATCGAAGACCTGCTCCAGGAGAACTGGGGCGTTGATCGAGAGGCAATCACGGTCCTAAGGGCCGAGCATCTAAATGATTAACACGCCGGGAGGTGAAGAAAGTGCCGGGATGGCTGAAGAAACTGGAGCAATGGTTAGGCAAGGGGACGGACGGCAAAAAGGCCGCAAGTACGTTCCGCTGGCTGTTGATCCTCGGGTTGGTTGGGATTGCCATCATGTTGTTTAACTCCTTCGTTAACGTGAAGCAGCTGGATAACAACGGCGAAGGGAGTCGCGAACCGCCGATGATGCAGGACCTATCGAGTTCGACAGGATCTGCAGGCATCGCGGGTGACGATGATTTCAGTAGCATCGAAACGGCGCTCGAAGGCAAGACCAAAGAGATTTTGGAGAAAATCGTGGGCGTTGGTGCGGTAGATGTGCTGGTTACCATCGATTCGACCGAGGAAATCGTGGTCCAACGAAATATCAAAGATTCGCAGGAGCTGACAGAAGAAAGCGATGCGGATGGGGGGAAACGGCATATCACCCAATATACCCGAGACGGACAGATCGTCACCTACGAAGCTTCCGGCAGCGAGCAGCCGATCGTTACCAAGAAGATCAAGCCGAAGGTTCGCGGCGTGCTAGTTGTCGCCCGAGGAGCTGAGAACAAAACGGTGAAGAGCTTGATCGTCGATGCGGTTGAGAAGGGCCTTAACGTACCGGCCTACCGGATCTCTGTCGTCCCGCGCAAGCAATCTCAATAAGGAAGCAATCGAAAATGAAGGAAATCGTTCGAATACATTTTGAGGAGGAAAATCCATTATGAAATCCAAAAGACAAACGATTTGGCTGGTTTCCATGCTGAGCTTGATGGTGATTTTATCGGCTTACTACTTATTTACGGAAGAAGGACCGCAACCTGCAACAACAGCTGACGGACAACAGGTGGCTACGACAAATAACGGCATGAATAGCACAGAAGGCGATGACGTGATCCTGTCCGAAGTGACAACGGACGGCACTGAAAACAGCAGCACGATCACTGACGATACAACGGTCGCTGATCAGACGGAGCAATCCACCGATGAGAGCAACAACGAAAATACAGATGTAGCTCAAGAAGACGATACCGCAACTTCCGCGGATACGCAAACGGCTGATGCCGGTAAAGCGTCGGAAAATACGGCAGCTGCGGACAGCGGCCAGAAGGAAACCACTACAGATGAAGATGTGCTGAGTCAACTGGAAGCTCAAGGCGTCTCCTCTACGGACACGCTGAACGCTTACCAATTCGCTCGTGCTCAGGAGAACATGAAAAAGCAAGAAGAGCTGATGAAAGCGATCAATGAAAACGAATCTCTCGAAGAAGCTGCAATGGCTCAACAAGAATTAAGCGCTTTGGAAGAGAAGGAAGCGAAAATCTATGACATCGAAGAAAGATTGAAACAGCAATATGCCAATGCTGTTGTACAAGAAGCGGACGACAAATATAAAGTCGTGGTGATCAGCGAGAAGATGGAAGCAAAAGAAGCCGTCAGCATCATGGACCTCGTGATCAAGGAACTGGGTGTATCTCAGGATAAAGTCAGCGTACAATATGTGAAACAATAAGGTTATAGTCTCAGTTGAATAGCAACCGAGGAGGGAAGGGTCCGAGGCAACTTGGACTCTTTCCATTTTGATCGATTATGATATAATACATAAAGTTATGAGCCGAGAAGGCTTATGGTTGAAGGCCAAGGCTTTTCCTACAAAGCTGAAGGAGAGAGAGTGAAGATATGTTTAAGCTGAGTGAAATTAAAGAATTGATCGAGCTGCTGGACCAAACGTCCGTGCATGAACTAGAAATCGAAAATGAAGGCGCTCGCTTGTCCATTCGCAAGAACGGCGCGAGTGAAGTTGTTCACGTGCAGCCGCAAGTTGTTGCCGCTGTACCGCAAAATGTCCAAGCTGCCGCATCGGCTCCGGCTCCGCAAGAAACGGTATCGGCTCCTCAAGCGACAGACTCGGCTCCATCGGCGGCACCTGCTGCGAATTTACATACCATTGTTTCGCCGATGGTCGGGACGTTTTATCGTGCTTCGTCGCCGGAAGCTCAGCCTTATGTAAATATCGGCGACAAAGTCGGCGAGAAGACGACGGTCTGCATCATTGAAGCAATGAAGCTGATGAACGAGCTAGAGGCGGAAGTGAAAGGCGAAATCATCGACATCCTGGTGGAGAATGGGCAGATGGTCGAATACGGTCAGCCTCTCTTTTTGGTGAAGCCGGAGTAAACCAAGGAATACGCCCTTAACGCATCAAGTATGTTGCAGCTTCAAGGGCCGTTACCCTAGCTTTCCAAAGGAGGATACGAGTATCTCATGAAATTTCATAAAATATTGATTGCCAACCGCGGCGAGATTGCTGTGCGGATCATTCGTGCTTGCCGTGAACTCGGGATTTCTACCGTAGCGGTCTATTCCGAAGCGGACAAGGATTCGCTGCACGTCCGTTTAGCTGACGAAGCTTATTGCATCGGACCTACGCCGTCGAAGGACAGCTATTTGAATCTGACCAATTTGATGAGTGTAGCGACGTTAACGGAGTGCGACGCGATTCATCCCGGGTACGGGTTCCTGGCTGAAAATGCCGACTTCGCGGAGATCTGCGGCTCCTGCAATATTACGTTTATCGGCCCTTCCCCGGAAGCGATTACCCGCATGGGGGACAAGGCGATGGCGAAGCAAACGATGAAAGAGGCCAACGTGCCTGTTATTCCGGGCTCGGACGGATTGATTGAGGACCTCGAAGAAGCTGTGATGGTTGCTCGGGACATCGGATATCCGGTCATCATCAAAGCGACAGCTGGCGGCGGAGGCAAAGGGATTCGTATTGCCGAGGACGAGGAATCGCTGATTAAGCAAATTACAACGGCGCAACAGGAAGCGCAAAAAGCTTTTGGGAATGCCGGCGTGTATCTCGAAAAATATTTGACCGGCATGAAGCATGTGGAGATCCAAATCATCGCCGACAAGCACGGCAATGCTGTATACTTGGGCGAACGCGATTGCTCGGTGCAACGTCGCCGCCAGAAGTTGCTTGAGGAAGCGCCATGCCCTGTGCTCTCGCCAGAGAAACGGCAAGAGATGGGAGAAGCGGCGGTACGGGCCGCACTGGCGGTAAACTACTCCGGAGCGGGAACGCTGGAATTCCTTCTGGGTCCGGACGGACAGTTTTATTTCATGGAAATGAATACGCGGATTCAGGTTGAGCATCCGGTTACCGAGATGGTGACTGGCGTTGATTTGATTCAAGAGATGATTTCCGTGGCTGAAGGCAATCCGCTTTCCTTCACCCAAGAGGACATCAAGCTAAACGGTTGGTCCATTGAATGCCGAATTAATGCGGAGGATCCGAATCGCAACTTTATGCCGTCTCCGGGAAAAATCGGCTTCTATTTGCCTCCGGGCGGTCCAGGGGTTCGCGTCGATAGTGGGGCTTATCCAGGGTACATGATCTCGCCTCATTATGATTCCATGATTGCGAAACTGATCGTTTGGGGACCAACACGGGAGGAAGCGATTGCGAAGATGAAACGGGCTTTGTCCGAATTCGCGATCGAAGGAATTCATACCACGATTCCTTTCCATCAGAAGCTGCTGGAGCATCCAACCTTTATTAAAGGTGACTTTGATATCAAATTTTTGGAAGAAAACGAGATATAGAAAGCCGCCTCGTGTTTGTCATAATGAACCCAAAATGATATAGTATGTATAATAAGTGCGCGGTATCTATCGATAGAGCAGCGTCATACTTATTGAGAGGTGGATGAATAGAATGAGCACATTGCCAACGGAATTCGAACGTACGGATATTGGTGAAATTCAAATTGCCCCTGAAGTCATCGAGGTGATTGCTGGACTAGCTACCGTCGAGGTCAAGGGGGTTGCCGGAATGAGCGGCGGATTTGCCGGCGGAATCGCCGAACTGTTGGGAAGAAAGAACCTTTCCAAGGGTGTGAAGGTGGAAGTCGGTCAACGTGAAGCTGCGGTGGACGTATCCGTTATCGTCGAATACGGCAACCGTCTCCCGGAAGTCGCCTCGGAAATCCAACGTAATGTGAAACGCTCCATCGAAAACATGACGGGACTGAATGTCGTTGAAGTGAACGTACATATTCACGACGTCATTTTCAAAGCAGCCGAACGTGTGGAAGAAGTGGAAGCGACCCATCGCGTGAAATAACGATTTGTCATGAACCCCTTGACCGCTTCCTTGGTCAGGGGTTTACTGTAATTTTCAGCTGGGACAAGCTGAAGCAACCCTCTTTTTAAGGAGGCAATACCTGTCGTGGCCAAAATTTTAGATCGAATTTTGATGTTTATTTACAGCTTGAGCATTGCCATCCTATCCGTATTTGTCATTCTTGTGCTCACGGACGCTGTTCCTATGGAGCTGAAAGTTCTGGAGCAACAACCGATCTATATCGGTACCTGGGTAGCGGCAATCCTGCTGCTCTTGATCAGCATTCGGGTATTTTACATATCCATCAGCAGAGATCGCAGTGCGGCGACCTCGATTGACCAACGCAACGAATACGGTGATATCCAGATCTCGGTGGACACCATTGAGAACTTAGCGTATAAAGCCGCTTCCCGCGTGCGCGGCATCAAGGAAGTGAAGACGCGGATTCGGATCACGGAGTCCGGCCTTGAAATCGTCGTGCGTGCGTTGGTGGACGGGGAGACATCGATCCCTGCGTTGACGGAAGAAGTTCAGAAGCAAGTCCATGACCGTGTCGAGGAAATTACCGGGATTCCTGTCTCCTACGTATCGGTGTACATTGCCAATCTGGTCCATTCCCCGGTTCTCAAAGGCCGGGTTGAATAGGGGTGAGCAGCGGGGTGTTCTGGAAACAATTGTGGGAGAGTCACAAAGGACGCCTGCTCGGGATAGCGGCGGCCGTGTTTTTATGCCCGATCTATCTGTTTTTCGGATTCTGGAATATGTTGTTCTGCGCCTTGCTGCTATTTATCGGGTATACGATTGGTAAGCAGAAGGACTTGGAGGGAGGCCCGCTCCTACCTTGGGGCACGATTTGGGAATGGCTGTCTACGCGTTGGCGTCCCTTTAAATGAGATTTTTGAATTTTGAATTCCTCATTACCGCTTCCTGTGATATGCTTACTCCGGAAAAGAGCTAGGAACGTGTTCTTGCCCCTTTTGTGGAGTAAGCCTATTACGGGTCTTTTTTTGTGTTAAAGCGAGTCGAGAAATGTGAAATGTCCGGTGATGTTTAAGCCGGTTTTGGTCTATGCTTATGGGTAAGTACTGAGGGATAGGAAATGAAGCATAGCAACTTAAAAGTAAGCCATGATGGAAGAGTAAGCGTAGAAATTGGTTAGGAGGAAACAGATGAAACGGCGTTTGGCGAGAGAGATTGCGGTGCAGAGCATGTACCAGATGGAAATGAATGAGGTGGACGCAAACGAAGCGGTGACGATGCTGCTGACGGAAGCGATGGAAGAGAACGAAGGTGAAGTCGAGCTGTCGGATGTGGATGCGACACGAGCTTTCGTCCTGGAGCTGGTCAATGGCACTTGGAGCCGGAAGGATGCGATCGATGGCTTGCTGGAAGATTATTTGAAGGGATGGCAGATCAGCCGTTTGTCTAAGGTGGACCGGCAGGTGTTGCGTCTGGCAACCTATGAAATGATCTTCCGCGATGACGTGCCGGGGAAAGTCGCTGTAAATGAAGCGATCGAGCTGGCCAAGCATTTTGGATCCCCGGAATCCGGCAAGTTCGTCAACGGCGTACTGGGGAAGATGATTCAAGACATCGATCAGCTGAAGAGCAAACGATAATTTTTTCATCCAATATTATTTTATAGAAGAGGAGAGGACGAGCATGACAGCACCAATTATTAACGGTAAACAAATTTCGGAGGATATCCGCAAGGATTTGCGCGCAGAGGTAGAACAGCTGGTGAAACAAGGCTTTACGCCAGGACTGGCCGTCGTGCTCGTCGGGGAAGATCCGGCTTCGCAGGTGTATGTGCGGAATAAGGAGAAAGCCTGCCATGAGTTGGGCTACTATTCGGAGGTTCACCGTCTGCCAGCCGATACGTCGCAGGCGGACTTGCTCGCTTTGGTGGACAAGCTGAACCATCAGGCGAATATCCATGGGATTCTGGTACAGCTGCCGCTGCCTAAGCATATTGATGAGAAAGCCGTTATCGATGCCATCTCGCCGGAAAAAGACGTTGATGGATTCCATCCGATTAATGTTGGGAACTTGATGATCGGCGACGACAGCCTGTTGCCGTGCACACCGGCAGGGGTGATTGAGCTGATCAAACGCACCGGCGTGGAGATCGCCGGGAAGCATGCGGTTGTTATTGGCCGCAGCAACATCGTCGGCAAGCCGGTTTCCCTGCTCCTGCAACGGGAGAACGCCACGGTCACGATGTGCCATTCGCGCACGGCGAACATGAAAGAGTTGACTCGCCTCGCGGACATTCTTGTCGTTGCGATCGGACGCGCCAACTTCGTAGACGCTTCCTATGTGAAGCCGGGTGCAGTCGTGATTGACGTAGGGATGAATCGTCTGGATAACGGCAAGCTGGCTGGGGACGTTGACTTTGAGAGCGTAAAAGAGATCTCTGGACCCATCACACCGGTACCTGGCGGCGTTGGCCCGATGACGATTACGATGTTGATGCAAAATACGCTGATTGCAGCGAAACGCCTGCAAGGGCTGGCTTAAGCGGAGGTGCCAAGTAATGGCTGGCCGGTGTGTGTCGTTGGACCGTACGGCTTTAAGTTCCCTTGTTTTCATCAGCAGCGACTACGAGAAGTGAATTAGGGCATGATTTTCCCTTAGTTCTCGGAAAGGAGGCGGCACCTTTGGATCAGCAACGGATTTTAACGGTTAAGGAGTTAAACCGCTACATCCGCATGAAGCTGGAATCGGATCAGGTGCTCACCGACGTCTGGATTCGCGGTGAAATCTCCAATTTCACGCATCATTCCAGCGGGCATATGTATTTCACGCTGAAGGATGCGGACAGCCGAATCAAGAGCATTATGTTCGCATCGTACAACCAGCGGTTGCCGTTCCGACCCAAGGAAGGGACGCGCGTGATTGCACGCGGCAATGTTTCCGTCTACGAGCGGGACGGGCAGTATCAATTTTACGTGACGCATATGCAACCGGACGGCGTAGGCAGCCTGTATCTCGCCTTCGAACAGCTGAAGCAGAAGCTCGATGCAGAGGGCTTGTTCGCGCCGGGACGCAAACGGCCATTGCCGCGGTTCCCGAAGACGATTGGCGTGGTGACCTCGCCGACCGGGGCAGCGGTCCGCGACATCTTAACGACGCTGGGGCGGCGGTACCCGCAGGCCGCGGTGATCCTGTACCCTGTGCTTGTCCAAGGCAAAGGGGCAGCGCCGTCGATCGTGAAAGCGATTCGCACGCTGAACGCAATGGGCGAGGCCGACGTGCTTATCGTCGGCCGCGGCGGCGGCTCGCTCGAGGAGCTGTGGGCGTTCAACGAGGAGCAGGTCGCGCGGGCGATCTATGAATCGGCGATTCCCGTCATCTCGGCCGTAGGCCACGAGACAGACTTCACGATCGCCGATTTCGTCGCCGACCTGCGAGCTGCCACGCCCACCGCGGCCGCCGAGCTGGCCGTGCCGCACACGGCCGAGCTGCGCGCGCACTTGCGCCAGCGAGAACAGGTGCTGCAGCAGAGCTTGCAGCACCGCTTGCAGCAGGCGCGCGAACGGCTGCGCCGGCTGCAGCGCTCGCCGGCGCTGACGCAGCCGCGGCGCAGCCTGCTCCAGCACGCGGAGCGGCTGGACCGGCTGTCCTCGCGGCTGACGGGGCACATGCAGACGCGCCTGCAGCTCGCCGGCGCGGCACAAGACCGCCTGCACCAGCGTCTGCTGCGCTTCCATCCACGGGATGCGCTGCAGTTCGCGGGACGCCGGAGGCGGGAGGCGGATCGCCTGCTGCGGCAAGCGATGCAGGGCATCCTGCGAGAGAAGTCCAGTCAGCTGGCATCGGGCATTCGCCATCTGGATGCACTGAGCCCGCTGAAAGTCATGGCGCGGGGCTACAGCCTCGTCTACGATGAACGCGGGGATCGGTTGATCAAGTCGTTATCGGACGTTGAACTGGGTGACCGGATCACGGTGAAGGTGACGGACGGAGAACTAGATTGTCAAGTTTGGGGCATGAGACCGGAAGGAGCGGGAGAAGATGAAGGAACAGGAAGCCAAGCTTAATGCAGCAGACGCGCAGCAAGCTGAACTTAATTTCGAAGATGCGATGAACCAGTTGGAGGATATCGTGTCTCAGCTGGAGCGCGGAGATGTGCCGTTGGAGAAAGCGATTGACCTGTTTCAGCAGGGCATGCGGCTCTCGCAAATCTGCGGTCAAAAGCTGGCACAAGTGGAACGAAAGATCGAAATGATCGTAGAAGAAGACGGGGCGGTGGAGAAGCAGCCGTTTCAGCCGCCGCTAAGTGATAGTTCGGACTTCTGAAGAGAGCGGTGATCTTGTTGCAGCAGCATTTATCGATAGAGGCATATATGAAGGAGATTGCTGAAGCCGTGTCCACGCGCTTGTCCTCCAGCCTTCCGGCGGTATGGAACGTGCCGGAAACGCTAAGTCAGGCGATGGATTATTCGCTGATGGCGGGTGGGAAACGGCTTCGGCCGCTGCTCGTCGTGGCTGCGGCGGAGGCGCTCGGCGGCAGCCGAGATGCGGCAATGCCCGTCGCCTGCGCCGTGGAAATGGTACATACGTACTCGCTGATCCATGACGATCTCCCGGCCTTGGACAATGATGACTTTCGTCGCGGAAAACCGACGAACCACAAAGTGTTTGGGGAAGCGATGGCCATTTTGGCCGGGGATGGGCTGTTAACGCATGCTTTTTACAGCGTGGTTCAAGCGAGCCGCCAGCAAGGGGTGTCGGCGGAGTCGGCGCTGGCGATCGTGGAGGAATTATCGCGATTTGCCGGGCCGGGCGGCATGGTGGGCGGCCAAGTGGCCGACATGCAAGGCGAGCAGGGAGTGACCGATCTCGACCAGCTGCGCTACATCCATGAGCACAAAACCGGAGATCTGATCGTATTTTCAGTCAGAGCAGGCGGACATATCGCTTCGGGAAATACGAAGCAGCTTGAGGCATTGGAACGGTATGGACGGGCGCTGGGGCATGCGTTTCAAATTCAGGACGACATCCTGGATCTGATCGGGGACGAAAGCAAACTCGGCAAAAAAACGCAAAGCGATGTCATCCAACAGAAGGTGACTTACCCTTACTTTATCGGCATCGAGGCTTCCCAAGCGGAAGTCGAACGGCTGACGAGTGAGGCGAAGCAGGCGTTACAAGACGGAGCGATTCCGCATCCGCAGCGGCTGCTGGAGATTGCGGATCTGTTGCTTCGCCGGGATCATTAACGTATTTGTCTCATCGAGGTGTTGGTCGAAATCAGGGAAAAATGACTTACGTATCTGCCGTAAGTGATTTCGACATCGCGATGACATATGGTATAATGAAGGCTATTATCAACAAGTGTAAGAAAAGGCCGGACTTGGATGTCGGCTTTTGGAACCATACATTTAGGAAAGCGGGGAATGGCTGTGCTGCTTTCGCAAATACATGAGCCTGCCGATCTGAAAAACTTGTCCCTGGAGCAATTGACGCCGCTCGCTGAGGAGATCCGTCAGTTCTTGATTGAGAAGCTGTCGGTCACCGGCGGGCATTTGGCATCGAATTTGGGCGTGGTGGAACTGACGATCGCCCTGCATTATTGCTACAACAGTCCGCAGGATAAACTCATCTTTGACGTAGGACACCAAGCCTATGTACATAAAATCTTAACCGGACGGAAGGACCAGTTCGACACGCTTCGTAAACATCGGGGATTATGCGGATTCGTCAAACGAAGCGAGAGCGTGCATGACGTGTGGGAAGCAGGGCACAGCAGCACCTCCCTCTCCGCGGCCATGGGGATGGCGCTGGCCCGAGACATGAAGGGCGAATCGAACCGCGTAATTGCGATCATTGGGGACGGTGCGTTAACCGGCGGGATGGCATTTGAAGCGCTGAATCATATCGGCCATGAGAAGAAAGATTTGATGGTAGTTTTGAACGACAATGAAATGTCGATCGCGCCAAACGTTGGAGCCTTGCATAATTACTTGACCAAAATTCGTTCGGACCGCAATTACCTGCGGGCCAAAGACGAAGTGGAACAGCTGCTGAAGAAAATCCCGGCCATCGGCGGCAAAGTTGCCAAAACTGTGGAGCGGGTGAAGGACAGCCTGAAGTATTTGATGGTATCCGGCGTCTTATTTGAAGAGCTCGGATTCAAGTACCTGGGACCAGTCGATGGCCATGACTTGCCGGGTCTTATTGATGCCTTCAAGCAGGCGAATAACGTCAGCGGACCAGTGTTGGTGCATGTGCTGACGACCAAGGGCAAAGGTTATACTCCGGCAGAACAGGATTCGCATAAATGGCATGGTATCACGCCGTACAAAATTGAATCCGGCCAATTGTTAAAGGCTGTTGGGAACCCGATGTATACGGAGGTGTTCGGACAGACCTTGATTGAGCTGGCCGAACAGGATGAACGGATCGTGGCCGTCACTCCAGCGATGCCAGGCGGTTCCGGATTGGTGAAATTCGGTGAACGTTTTCCGGGCCGCATGATTGACGTGGGGATCGCTGAGCAGCATGCCGCGACGATGTGCGCTGCCATGGCGATGGAAGGCTTGAAGCCGGTTTATGCGGTATATTCCACGTTCATGCAGCGGGCTTACGACCAGATCGTGCATGATATTTGCCGTCAGAACGCCAACGTCATGTTCGCGATCGACCGGGCTGGATTCGTAGGAGCGGACGGGGAAACCCACCAAGGGGTTTACGATATCGCTTTTATGCGTCATATTCCGAATATCGTTCTCATGATGCCGAAGGATGAAAATGAATTGCGCCACATGATGAAGACGGCACTGGAATATAACGACGGGCCGATTGCATACCGCTATCCGCGGATTAACGTCCCTGGGGTTCCGTTAGACAAAGAGCTTGTGCCGATTCCGATCGGAACATGGGAACTGCTGCGGGAAGGCGACAACCTGACGATCGTTGCGGTTGGCCCGATGGTACAGGTTGCCGAGGAAGTGGCGGAAAGACTCAAGCGGGAAGGCGTGTCTGCTGCCGTGGTTAACGCCAGATTCTTAAAGCCGCTCGACCGAGAGATGCTGGTTCAACTGGCGCAAAGCAGTGGAACAATGATCGTGCTGGAGGAAGCGTCGCAAGCGGGAAGCTTGGGGAGTGCGATCCTGGAATTCTATGCGGAGCAAGGAATTACGGGTCTGGACATCCGATTGATGGGAGTACCCGACCGGTTCATCGAGCACGGCAGCATCAAGGAGCAATTGGAAGAAGTCGGCTTGACGGCTGAGAACGTTGTTCGTGAGGTGCACAAGCTGCGGAGCGAACAACATTTGACGCTCGGCAAGAAAGTAAATTATTGACGGGAGATTGGCATGTCGGTTTCCAAGGAACGCGTAGACGTCCTGCTTGTGGAGCAGGGGTATTTTGACAGCAGAGAAAAAGCGAAAGCGGCGATCATGGCCGGACTGGTGTTTGGCGGACAAGAGCGGATCGAGAAGGCGGGGACGAAGATTCCTCGGGACACGGTGTTGTCCGTCAAGGGTGCGATTCATCCCTATGTCAGCCGGGGCGGACTTAAGCTGGAAAAAGCAATTAAGCAGTTTAACCTGGATCTGACCGGTCGAACGATGCTGGATATTGGATCGTCAACCGGCGGATTTACGGATTGCGCTTTACAGCACGGCGCGGAGTATGTGTACGCGATTGACGTGGGATACAATCAGCTGGATTGGTCGCTGCGTAACGATCCGCGGGTGAACGTTAAGGAACGCACCAACTTCCGTTATATGACCCCGCAGGATTTAGACGGTCCTACGCCGGATTTTGCCAGTATCGACGTTTCCTTTATTTCGCTAAAAATCATTTTGCCGCCGCTCCTTGCGTTATTGAAGCGGCCGGCGGACATCGCTGCGCTCATCAAACCGCAATTTGAGGCGGGGCGTGAGAAGGTTGGCAAATCGGGAGTCGTCCGCGATCCCAAAGTACATCAGGAAGTGTTAGAGACGGTGCTGAGCTTTGCGGTGGAGCAAGGCTACGAAGTGGCTGGATTAACCTTCTCTCCAATTACCGGCGGGGAAGGGAACATCGAATTTTTAGCTCATCTCCAATTGGAAGAGGAAGCTGCGGCTGGTGCAGCAGGGGAGCTAGATGTGGATCAGTTTACCCGGATCCGCGAGCTGGCGGCCAGCGTGGTTCATGAAGCATCAAACACTTTTACAGGAGGCCCATCCAAGTGATGGGTCTTTTTTCATTGGAGTATCTTGCAAATCGAACGCTTGTTCCCTATAATGGAATCAAAACCGTGATGTTGTCCACATTCCCTTCTAAATTTTGTGCTTCTCAAGACAGGAGCTCATCGCAGAAGCGTCGAAATAAGGGATGAGGTGATATCGGTGGGAGCTTATTCGGACGGTCTTCTGATGATCGTGATCGCGGGAATCGGCGCGTATTTGCTATACCGCGGTTTTCGTTCCTGGGTCCGCAAGCCGTTTACTTTACGATCCGGCATCGGATTTGAGATGAATGAGGAGATTATAGAGCACCCTGCGGTGGACATGCTGGAAGAAGCAGGGTATGAAGTCGTCAGCGATAAACTGAAAGTTCCGCTCACCTTCCGTGTGGACGGAGAACTTCTGCACAGCCGTCTGTTTATTGACTATATTGCAGTCAAGAATGGGGAATTCTATCTCGTTAGAACTGCGCGAGAGCGCCGCCCGGTGGAATGGACGGGTAGCGGTTTGCGCCGGGACCTGTTGCCGTTCCTGCTGTTATATCCGGAGTGTGCCGGCGTGTTGTACGTGGATCCGGAGCAAGGAGAGCTGAAGGTCATATCCCTAACGACAGACGATAACGAAGAAGATGAATCCGCCTAAACCGATAAATACTGATAAATAAGAATAAATACGATCATGCAGGGCTAATGGAGGGCAGAATGAAAGGGCATAGACATATCAAGATAAGGGAAATTATTTCGGCCAGGGAAATCGAGACTCAAGATGAACTGGTAGAAGCATTACGCGAGGCGGGGTATCAAGTCACTCAGGCGACGGTCTCCCGCGACATTAAGGAATTAATGCTGATTAAGGTGCCAACAGACGACGGAAGATACAAGTATTCCATGCCGACGGCTCAACGTTATAATCCGGTGCAGAAGCTGCAGCGAGCGCTGGTCGACAGCTTCGTGCATATCGACTATACCGGCAATTTGGTTGTGATGAAGTGTCTTCCGGGGACTGCGAATGCGGTAGCCGTGCTGCTGGACAATATGGAATGGCCGGATCTGCTTGGCACGATTTGCGGTGATGACACCATCTTGCTGATCTGTCGCAACGAGGACTATAGCCGGTATTTGATTGATCAGATCATGGGATACATATCTTAATTGATTTGGGAGTAGGGGAGGAGTGCCCGGATGTTGGTTCATTTATCCATTCGTAATCTGGCAGTGGTTGAAGCGGTTGATGTATCATTTGGTTCCGGTTTTCATGTCCTGACAGGGGAGACGGGAGCGGGCAAATCGATCATCATTGATGCCCTGGGCCTAATTGCCGGCGGCAGGGGATCAGCCGATTTAATCCGTTATGGTTGTGATAAAGCCGAGATGGAGGCTTCCTTCGATCTGCCGGCAGATCATCCGGTTTGGACAACCCTGGAAGGGTTTGGCATCGCGGGCGACCCCGGAGAGCTTCTAATAATTCGCCGGGAAATCAGCGTTCAAGGCAAGAGCTCAGCCCGCATTAACGGGCAGCTGGTGAACTTATCGATGCTGCGCGAGGTTGGAGAGAAGCTGATCAACCTGCATGGCCAACATGAACACCAAACCCTGCTTCGACCGGAACGTCATTTAGAATTGCTGGACGCCTACGGGGCCGAAGCGATTGATCCGGTGAAAGCGGCTTATCAAGCGACCTACGCCGAGTTCGTACGGATTGACAAGGAATATCATGAGCTGCGTAATACCAGTCAACAGGCGTTGCAAATGCTTGATTTATACCGTTTTCAGCTGAGTGAAATTTCTGCAGCCGAGTTAAAACCGGGGGAAGATGAATTACTCGCGGAGGAAAAGGTCAAGCTATCCCATAGCGAGAAAATGATGGAGTCCATTTCGAAAGCCTATGATTTGCTGTACGGTCCTCAGGGACTGGACGCGATTGCGAAGGCTGTCTCGAAGCTAAGTGAAGTATCGGCTTACGACAGCAAGGGAATATCTCCGCTCCTGGAGCAGCTTCAATCCGCGTATTATCAATTGGAGGATGCGTCCTTCAGCCTGCGGAATTATCGTGAACGGATCGAGTTTAATCCGGAACGGTTGGAAGAAGTCGAAGAACGTCTGGATCTGATCTCTACGCTGCGCCGTAAATACGGTGATGATATTCAAGGGATCCTTGCGTATTATGAGAAGATTCGCCAAGAAGTGGATGCCTTGGAGAATAAGGATGAACGCCTGGAGCAGCTCCAGGTGCAACGGGAGAAATTAACCGAGCGGTTGATGAAGCAGGCTTTCGAGCTAAGTGCAGTACGGCAGCAGAAGGCCGTTGAACTCGCGGCCCAGATCGAGGCGGAGCTTAAAGACCTGCAAATGGGTCGGACCTCTCTGGAAGTGAAGTTAAGCCTTATGGAGGATGCCAACGGATTGGAATGGGAAGGAAAGAAGATCCGTCCCGGCAAACACGGTATCGACAATGCTGAATTCCTCATTTCGCCAAATCCCGGAGAGCCGCTCCGACCGCTTAGCAAGATTGCATCCGGCGGTGAGCTGTCCCGCATGATGCTGGCGCTTAAGAGCATCTTTGCCCGGCATGAACAGGTTCCTGTACTCATTTTTGACGAAGTGGATACGGGTGTCAGCGGACGGGCCGCTCAGTCGATTGCCGACAAATTGTCGCGATTGTCTGGATTGTGCCAAGTTTTCGCCATCACACATTTGCCGCAGGTGGCTTGCATGGCGGATCGGCAGTACCTCATCGAGAAAGTCGTTGAAGACGGCCGCACCATGACACGCGTTGCTTCCTTAGATGAAGCCGGACGAGTGAATGAACTGGCCCGCATGCTCGGCGGGGTAGAAATCACGGAAAAGACCCAGCATCATGCCCAAGAAATGCTGAAGCTGGCACAGGCACAAAAGGATGTTTTATTAAGTCTGGCACAATGATTGACAGTAATAAAACACCTGACCCGGGGTATCTTATAGGTACGCAATTGGCGACCACCGTTTCGTCAAGCGAAAGAAGCTAAGGGAGCGTGACAGCCATTGAACCCGAACCTCAGGAATCGAATGCTCGGTCTTTTTCTTGCCTTCTTCTTTTGTTTTCTCGGCACGTCTGCCGCTGAAGGGCGGCTTCCTGTACTGCCGGACGAGTTACGCCTGTTTCAGGGTCAGGGAACACAAATTTCATTTGCTTTACCCGTGCAGGCCGAAGTCAGCGTAGATCGCCCTGATGTAGTGATGGTCAACGGGCAAGCGAACCCATCCATGAAAGTATCGTTAGGACATCCGCTCAAGCTTTCGTCGCTTCGGAGTGGAGAAGCCAACCTCCGCATGAAATTATTCGGTCAAATTCCTCTAAAGACCGTCAAGGTCAATGTCATCCCGGACCTTAAAGTGATTCCCGGCGGACAAACCATCGGTGTCAAGGTGAAATCCGCCGGGATCTTAGTGGTCGGGCATCATCAAGTTGTAACGGATACCGGCAAAGTTTCACCCGGCGAAGCGGCCGGAATCCAAGCCGGTGATTTGATCACCCACATTAACGGAATGAAGCTCCACGATGTTCGTGAAGTGGCGGAAATTGCCGCTGAAGCTGGCAAACATCAACGGCCTCTTAAGATCACCTATATGCGGAACGATAAGGAGCTCACCACGTCCTTAAATCCAGCATATGATCAGCAGGATCGGGCCTGGAGACTTGGCTTGTATATCCGGGATTCGGCTGCAGGGGTCGGCACCTTGACGTTTTATGCCCCGGATCACGGCGTCTATGGGGCCCTCGGTCACATTATTACCGATATGAATACCCAAACGCCGATCGTCGTCGGCAGCGGGCAAATTCTGCAATCCAGCGTCACATCCATCTCCAAGAGCGAAAGCGGTGAACCCGGGGAGAAGCGGGCTCACTTTCTCAAAGAAGGTAAGACCCTAGGCAATATCGAACGCAATACGAATTTTGGGATCTTCGGGAAGATGTCGCAAAATCCAGAGCATAGCCTTTATGAGAAACCGATTCCCGTCGCTTTTTCAGAAGAAGTGAAGGAAGGACCGGCTGAAATTCTGACCGTCGTTGAAGGTCAACGTGTAGAGCGGTTTAAAGTCGAAATCGTCCATGTTTCCAAACAGAGTGCACCGGAAACGAAAGGATTAGTTATTCGCATTACCGACCCGCGTCTCGTGGAGAAGACCGGTGGTATCGTTCAAGGCATGAGCGGTAGTCCAATTCTTCAGAACGGCAAGCTCATCGGTGCTGTGACTCATGTGTTCGTCAACGACCCGAAATCAGGATATGGTTGCTTTATCGAATGGATGCTGCAGGATGCCGGTATTTTACAAAGCACGAAAGACTCGATGCAAAATCTTAAGGCGAGCTAAACGCTGCCTTAAGATTTTTTTAGATATCAGAAAGTATAAACTTCAGGGGATTGGCATCCAAGAAGGGAATTTCCTTAAGCATAGGTCGACAAACACAGCTTTCAATCTGTATGCAAATGTCGAATGTATCCGAATTAGATCGCTTTCTGTAAATAAATAATTTATTATATATCAATCATGCAAAAAAATAAATAAAAATAATTTTCGACAGAAGGAATTTACTTTTGCATGTCGAATCCTTATTCTGGTAAGAAGAGAAGCAATGAATAAACCTATCCAATTACCTGAAGGAGGAAGTAGGCAGTGCAGAAAATCGAAGTGTTGTTGGCAGATGATAATCGTGAATTTACGAATTTGCTCGCGGAATACATTTCGGAGCAAGACGATATGGTCGTCTCGGGAATCGCCTATAACGGGGAAGAAGTACTGGAGATGATCGATCAAGCAGCAAGAGTTCCCGATGTCTTGATCCTTGACATTATTATGCCTCATCTGGACGGACTCGGTGTGCTTGAGCGCATTCGCGACCTGAACCTGACCCCTCAGCCTAAAATCATCATGCTGACCGCCTTTGGTCAAGAGAACATCACGCAGCGTGCCGTTCAGCTTGGAGCTTCTTACTACATCTTGAAACCATTTGACATGGAAGTGTTGGCGAATCGGATTCGTCAGCTCGTGGGTGTCCAAACCTTGAGCAACAGCGCACCTTCTACTTCGTTTGCCAAATCGAATGTGGTGCCTTTGGGCAAAGGGAAGAACCTCGATGCGAACATCACATCGATCATACATGAAATCGGAGTTCCGGCGCATATTAAAGGGTATCAATATCTGCGCGAAGCGATCACAATGGTGTATAACAACATCGAAATTTTAGGCGCTATTACGAAAACGCTGTATCCAGCAATCGCGGAGAAATTTAAAACGACGCCATCCCGCGTAGAGCGTGCAATTCGTCATGCGATTGAAGTCGCTTGGACCCGTGGCAATATCGATTCCATCAGCCATCTTTTTGGTTATACGATCAATATCTCCAAATCCAAGCCGACCAATAGTGAATTCATCGCCATGGTAGCGGATAAGCTGCGGATCGAGCATAAGGTGTCTTGAAAGTCTGAGGACACGAATAGTGATAACGACGGGAGAACATAAGCCGTTGGTCGTTCACTTATGCAGCGATCCAGAAAGGTTCAATGAAAGGCGGTCCCTCTCGGTGTATACCGGGATGCGGCCGTTTTTTATTTTGCCTAAGACGAAAATCCGCACTTGTTGATTGACAATATAGGACCTTTAGGATTATTCTGTATATGAGCATATGTTCATATACAGTTATTTCGAGAGGGGAACGACCAAGTGGATAAAAAATTACACGTTGATCTGAGCTCGGATACACTGGAGAAGGTTTCTACGATATTCAAAGCATTATCCGATCCGACCCGAATCAAAATTCTTCATTTGCTGTCGGAAGAAGAATGTTCCGTGACGCATATGTCGGAGGTGTTGAATTTGTCGCAGTCGGCGGTGTCCCACCAACTCAGTTTGCTGCGAAATTTGCGGCTGGTCAAGTTCCGGCGAGAGGCCAATACGGTGTACTACAGTTGTGACGACGAGCATGTGATTTCACTCTTGAAACAGGCGATTCAACACGCTTGTTGCGAATAGGAGGGAGATTCATGGGACATCATCACGCTCATCATCATCACGGCCATGACCATAGCCATGCCGGCCATTTCCACGATCATCATGCGGCGCGTTCTGGAAACAAGAAGGGGCTGTGGATCGCTTTATTGATCACGGCTTCGATCGCTGTTCTTGAATTTTGCGGCGGTTTGATTACCGACAGCCTTGCTTTATTGTCTGATTCCGGTCATATGTTAAGCGATGCCAGCTCGCTGCTGCTTAGCCTGATTGCCTTTTGGTTTGCCGCTCGACCTGCTTCTAAGCGAAATACGTACGGATACCACCGTATGGAGATCCTGGCGGCTCTGCTGAATGGGGGAGCCCTGTTTGTGATCGCCGGGTTTATCTTTTGGGAAGCTTACGGGCGATTGCTTGATCCGCCAACCGTGTCCAGCAATACGATGATCGTGATTGCAGTGATCGGTTTATTTGCGAATTTAGCTAGCGCAGCGGTATTGCTGAAGAAAGGCGACGTCAAAGGCAACTTAAACCTGAAAAGCGCTTATCTGCATGTACTTGGAGATGCTTTGGGTTCGGTTGGCGCTATTCTCGCGGGAATCGTGATGTCGTTGTTTGGCTGGTATATTTTTGACCCGATTATCAGTGTTCTGGTCGCTTTGTTAATTCTTCGCAGTGCCTGGAGCGTCATCAGCCAATCGGTGCACATATTGATGGAAGGCTCGCCCGCATCGATCGATCAAAGTCAGGTGAAGCAGTGTCTGGAAGGGATTCCTGGGGTTGTGGAAGTCCATGATTTGCATATTTGGACCATCACTTCGGGGATGGATGCGTTAAGCTGTCACTTAACAATAGAGGATGGCAGTCAAAGCCAAGCCGTGTTACAGGAAGCAATTACTGCCTTGGAGAAGACGTTCCACATCGGTCATACCACCATTCAGGTGGAAACCTCGCACATCCAGCATCGGGAGCTTATGGTATAATGCCATCAGGAGAAAGGATGAGCATTAATATGACGAACGATCTTGAGCCGGCAGCTTACCGGGAATTGCTGGAGGGCACGAATTTGGAAGAAAATCAACGGCAGGCCCTTCTGGAACTAATCCAACGTTACGAACAGCTTCTTGCAGAGAACGCTAGGTTACGCAAGGCATTGCTTCGTGCAAATGCCCATCAAGGTTCGCGGATGTCGACCAAACTGAAGGAAGCGTTATATGAATAAGCTAAAAAACCTCTTTACGCTGAAGACAAAGCGAAAGAGGTTTTTTCATATGATCCGAGGAGTTTAGTCGTTCTGTACCACAGCGGGTTCTGGTTCTTTCGCAGTTGCCTGAGAGGCCTCGTCTTTCTTGCGAAATCTGGGACCTAGGTAATTCCGCTTGCGATCCCGGAAGAAGATCCACCCGCCCAAAAATCCGGCGCCGGCTGCAAACAGAACAACGCCTAGCCCGAAGTTTATCCAGTCAAATGTGACTCGGGTTAACGAATCGTCGCCGTGTGCTGACATATAATCAAATAAGGTGTCTTTGATTTTTATAAATCCGATCATCGCTGCAATGCCGGGAATCACCAGCAAAATAATCGCAATAAACCGGGAGAACTTGAGCCTCATGCGCTAGATCTTCCTTTCCCTCTCGAAATGGCTATGTATTGTTAAAAATATCATACCTTTTTCCTGAGGGGATGTCTATTTACGGCTTTGATTTGTAATAACGGAAAAACAAGGTAAAATAGGGGAAAGTGACTGAATTGATAGAATGGGTGGAGATGAATTATGGCAATTACTTGTGATGTAGCGGTGCTTGGCGGAGGGACCGGCGGATATATCGCAGCCATTCGCGCGGCACAGTTGGGGAAAGACGTTGTCATTATTGAGCGGGACAAGCTGGGTGGAACCTGTCTGCATCGCGGATGTATCCCAAGCAAAGCGCTGCTACGCAGTGCGGAGCTCTACGCGCAAATGAAGGACAGTGCAAGTTACGGCATCGAGACAAGCGGTGTGACGCTCGTATTCCCGAAAGTGCAGGAACGAAAGCAAAGCATCGTGGATCAACTGCATAAAGGGGTCCAATATTTGATGCGTAAACATAAAATCCGCGTGATTGAAGGAAATGGGCGAGTGATCGGGCCGTCGATTTTCTCTCCCAAAAGCGGAGCCGTTGCCGTGGAGCTTCCGGATGGTGAAATGGAGACGGTCGTGCCTACGAACTTGATCATCGCCACAGGCTCACGGCCGCGAATGCTGCCAGGGCTTGAGCCGGACGGGAATTATATTCTTAGCAGCGATGAAGCGCTGCAGCTATCCGAGCTTCCCGGCTCGATGCTGATTGTGGGAGGCGGCGTCATCGGGGTTGAATGGGCCTCCCTGCTAAATGATTTTGGCGTGCAGGTGACCGTGGTAGAAGCCGCGAATCAGCTGCTGCCGGCAGAAGATGAGGATATCGCCCGTGAATTACAGAAGCAGTTGCAACGGCGCGGCGTTCAAGTCATCACAGGGGTTACGGTTGATCCGAGTTCTTTAGAAGTTGGTCATAACCGGGTGCAAATCTCCGCAAAACGAGGGGACGAATCGATCCGGCTCGAAGCGGACAAGCTGCTGGTATCCATCGGACGCCAGGCCAACGTGGAGAATATTGGGCTCGAAAATACCGACATCGGGTTAGAACGCGGCTTCATTCGGGTAAATGAATATATGCAAACCACGGAACCGCATATTTACGCCATCGGCGATTGCATCGGCGGGCTTCAGCTCGCACATGCCGCCAGCCATGAAGGGTTAACTGCCGTCCATCATTTGGCCGGGGAAGCCTCGCATGGTTATCAAGAAAGCCAAGTTCCGCGCTGCGTGTACACCCGTCCTGAAGTCGCATCGGTTGGAATCACCGCCAAGGAAGCGAAGGCTAAAGGGCTGGAGGTTAAAGTTGGCAAAGTTCCGTTCTCGGCGATTGGTAAGGCGCTGGTGCATGGCGAAACGGAAGGATTTGTGAAAATGGTGGCCGATGCCCGCACCAATGATATTCTCGGCGTACAGATGATCGGGCCGCATGTGACGGAGCTGATCAGCCAAGCGGCACTGGCCCAGGTGCTGGATGCGACGCCTTGGGAAGTTGGACAAGTCACCTTTGCCCATCCGACGCTGGCAGAAATTATCGGGGAAGCAGCGCTGGCCGTGGACGGGAACTCCTTAAACGCTTGAGGTAACGGGCAAAATGATGAATATTTTCCTTTTCGCTGCAAAACGATTATAATAAACTTATTCCAAGTCTTAGTACCTGGTGTTAAGATTAAGGTATGTAACGCCCCAATCAAAGGAGGTAACTCCCATGAATGCCAAAAGTGTAGTTCAAACCGAGCCAAAACATAAGCAACTCGGACTAACAGATGCAGAAGTCATTGAGATGTACAGATATATGGTGACCGCACGCAAATTCGATGAGCGTAACCTATTGCTGCAGCGGGCCGGGAAAATTAATTTCCACGTTTCCGGGATCGGTCAAGAAACCACGCAGGTTGCTGCGGCGTTTGCGCTTGATCGTGAGCGCGACTATTTCCTGCCTTACTACCGGGACTACGGCTTTGTACTGGCCGTGGGCATGTCGCTTACGGAATTAATGCTCTCAGCCTTTGCCAAAGCGGATGATCCGAACAGCGGCGGCCGTCAGATGCCAGGACATTTCGGCAGCAAACGGCTGCGTATCGTGACCGGCTCCAGTCCGGTAACCACGCAGGTGCCCCATGCCGTAGGCGTTGCCTTGGCGGCCAAAATGCAGAAGAAAGACATTGTTTCTTATGTCACGTTTGGGGAAGGCTCCAGCAATCAGGGGGATTTTCACGAAGGGTTAAACTTTGCCGGTGTTCAGAAGCTGCCGGTCATCTTCTTGTGTGAGAATAACCAATATGCCATTTCTGTGCCGGTGAAGAAGCAGTTGGGCGGTCGCGTGGTGGATCGGGCTCAAGGGTATGGCTTCCCTGGGGTTCGTGTCGATGGCAATGATGCGCTGGAGGTGTACCGAGTTGTGAAGGAAGCGCGGGAACGCGCGATTCGCGGCGAAGGGCCTACACTGATTGAAGCGATGATGTACCGCCTGTCTCCGCACTCGACATCGGATAATGATCTGGCGTATCGGACGAAGGAAGAAGTAGAAGAGAACTGGAAAAAAGACGGTATCCCTAAAATGAAGTCGTACCTGATCGAAACCGGCATTTGGAGCGAGGAGCAGGACGAAGCGCTGTTGCGGGATATCCAACAACAGCTGAAGGAAGCGGTGGAAGCGGCTGACAATGCGCCGTTCCCACGACCGGAAGACACGCTGCTGCATGTCTATGCCAGCGAAGGGGAGGAGCAGTAATCATGCCGGTGATGGAATATATCGACGCGATTCGTCTGGCCATGAAGGAAGAAATGGAGCGGGACGAAAGCGTGTTTGTTCTGGGGGAAGACGTCGGCGTTAAGGGCGGCGTGTTCACCACAACGAAAGGGCTGCAGGAGCAGTTCGGTGAAATGCGCGTCATCGATACTCCGCTGGCGGAATCGGCCATTGCCGGTGTTGCGATTGGTGCAGCGATGTATGGTCTGAAGCCGATCGCAGAAATGCAATATTCGGACTTTATGCTGCCGGCGACGAACCAGATTATTAACGAAGCGGCGAAAATTCGCTATCGTTCCAACAACGACTGGAATTGCCCGGTTGTGGTCCGCGCTCCAATCGGCGGCGGGATTTTTGGCGGGTTGTACCATTCCCAATGTCCGGAATCGATTTTCTTCGGTACCCCGGGGCTGAAGATCGTTGCCCCTTATTCCGCTTATGATGCCAAAGGCTTGCTGAAGGCAGCGATCCGCGACCCCGATCCGGTGTTGTTCTTTGAGAATAAGAAATGTTATAAGCTCATCAAGGAAGAGGTGCCGGAGGACGATTATATCGTTCCGATCGGCAAAGCGAAGGTGCTGCGGGAAGGCGATGACATTACGGTTATAAGCTACAGCTTGCCGCTGCATTTTGCGATGCAGGCTGCGGAAGAGCTGGCGGCAGAGCAAGGGATCCGCTCCCACATTCTTGATTTGCGCACGCTGCAGCCTCTGGACCGCGAAGCTATTATTGAGGCTGCCCGCAAGACAGGCAAGGTCCTAATTATCCATGAGGATAATAAAACCGGCGGTATTGGTGCAGAAGTATCGGCGATTATTTCTGAAGAGTGCTTGTTCGAGTTGGATGCTCCGATTGCAAGACTGTGCGGACCGGACGTTCCGGCGATGCCGATTAGCCCTCCGATGGAGAAGTTCTTTATGCTTAGCAAAGATAAGGTCAAAGAAGCGATGCTTCAATTGGCGCTTTATTGATTGGGAGTGAGGATACGAATGTCATCCAATAAAACATTGATAGACGTGCAATTACCCCAGCTCGCCGAATCGCTTGTCTCGGCGACGATCGGGAAATGGCTGAAGAAGCCGGGGGATCCCGTTGAACAATACGAGCCGATCCTTGAGGTTATTACGGACAAAGTTAATGCGGAAATCCCTTCGACGGTCGACGGTGTAATGGGCGAGCTGCTAGCAGAAGAAGGGCAAGAGGTTCAGGTTGGTGCCGTGATCTGTCGGATCGAGACGGCGAACGCGGCTGCTGATGCGCCAGCCGGCGACTCAGCGGTGAATGAAGCCGCCCGTTCTGCTGCCGGCGCGGCAAGTGCGGGGGAACAGCCCGATCAGTCGCAGCGCCACCGGTATTCGCCGGCCGTGCAGACGTTAGCTGCCCAACACGGGATTGATCTGCGGCAAATTACGGGCACGGGGCTTGGCGGACGGATTACGCGGAAGGATGTGCTGGCTTACATCGAGCAAGGCGGCCGCGGCAGTGTTGCTGCGCCACCAGCACCGGCAGCAACGACGGCTGCTGCACCGTCCGTGCCGCTGCAGTCAGCGCCAACAGCGTCTTCAGCTACACCGGTGTCGCAGCGCGTGATCCCGGCCGTGATCAACGATGCTCCGGGTCCAGTGCGTCATTCCGGCTTGCACTTGACGGAGAACCCGCCGATCCCAACCATCGAGGTGGAAGGGGGCGACCGTTCCGAGTATTTTATCGACGTAACCCCGATCCGCAACACGATCGCAACCCGGATGCGCCAAAGTGTGTCGGAAATTCCACACGGCTGGATGATGATCGAGGTCGACGTGACCAACCTGGTCCAGCTGCGTAACAAGATCAAGCAGGAGTTTATGCAGAAGGAAGGCGTCAATCTGACGTACCTGGCTTTCCTGCTGAAGGCGGTTGTAGGTGCCATCAAGGATTATCCGATCATGAACTCGGTATGGGCTGTGGACAAGATCATCGTCAAACGCGATATCAATATCTCCCTTGCCGTTGGGACCGAGGATTCGGTACTGACGCCGGTCATCAAGAAGGCCGATCAGAAAAATATCGCAGGTCTGGCACGGGAAATCGAGGAGCTGGCAACGAAGGTCCGCTCCGGCAAGTTGAAGCTGGAAGACATGCAGGGCGGCACGTTTACGGTGAACAATACCGGTTCCTTTGGTTCCATTTTGACGCAACCGATTATCAATTACCCGCAAGCCGCGATTCTGACGTTTGAGTCGATCGTGAAGCGGCCGGTTGTGATCAACGATATGATTGCCGTCCGTTCGATGGCTAATCTGTGCCTGTCCTTGGACCACCGGATTTTGGACGGCGTAATTTGCGGCCGCTTTATGCAGCGGGTGAAGGAAAATATGGAAAGCTACAATTTGGACACGCAGGTATATTGAACGTAACATAAGAATCGAGGCGACAATGCGATGAACGAAGGCTTGACAGTACGCTATTATCCGATGATGGAATATGGGGAAGCCTGGGATTTGCAGAAACGGCTCATTAAAGAGATGGATGCACAGCAGCAGGGAGAACACCTGCTGCTGTTGCAGCATCCGCCGACCTATACGATAGGCTCCCAAAACCATCCTGAACATTTGCTCCTAAGCCCTGAGCAACTGCAGGAGCGGGGCATTGCTGTGTTTGAAATCGATCGCGGGGGAGATATTACATACCATGGCCCCGGGCAGCTAGTTGGCTATCCGCTGCTTCGGTTAGAGGCCGGGCGCGGGCTGGATTTGCACGGGTATTTGCGCCAGCTGGAGCAGGTGATTATCGATTATTTGGCCGAGTTTGGCATCGAAGGCTCACGTAAACCGGAATATACCGGAGTGTGGGTTGGTGACGTGAAAATTTGTGCAATTGGCGTCAAGTTCAACAAATGCAGGCATCATCGAGGTTTTATTACGAGCCACGGCTTTGCTTTTAATGTGAAGTCTGGTATTCAAGAGGAAGGCTTTCGCGGAATAATACCTTGCGGGATTCAAGAATACGGGGTGACCTCGCTCGAAGACGTGACTGGCCGCTCATTTACGGTTGAGCAAGTCGCAAGGGAGATCGTTCCGAAGTTTAACGCGATATTTGGGCGTTCGGGGGCTTGGGTCGAGGCTTAAGCAGCCCCCAAAGCGGGTTGGTTAGCGAATGAAGAAGGGTTCTAGGAAAGCGATCAGCGTTGAAGCCAGCATGGCAAACAACATCAAATATACGACGATTCTCATTGTATTTTTGCGCATCATGGTAACTCCTTTGACTTAAACGTATATTATTCTCACTCTTATTATCGTATCGAAGAAAGCGAGGAAAGTCCAATGATTAACGAGGAACGCCTCATCGGACAATTTCTGGAGCTGGTGCAGGTGGACAGCGAAACGAAACACGAGCGCCAAATAGCCGATGTGTTAAAACAGAAATTCAGCGAATTGGGACTGGACGTTGTAGAGGACGGTTCGGCGGCAGAGACGGGACATGGCGCCGGGAACCTGATCGCTACGCTGAAAGCTAGTGAAGGCGTGTCCGCGGAACCCTTCCTGTTCACCTGCCACATGGATACCGTTACTCCGGGCAAAGGGATTAAACCGATTGTTGGGGAGGACGGATGGATTCGCAGCGACGGCACGACGATCCTTGGAGCGGACGACAAAGCGGGTGTAGCGGTGCTGCTGGAGCTGATTCAAGTTCTTCAGGAGAAGCAAATTCCACACGGACAAATCCAGTTTGTCATCTCGGCTGGCGAGGAATCGAGCCTGCGCGGGGCACGGGCGCTGGAGGCACAGTATGTTGATGCGAAGTTCGGGTTCGCGATCGACACCGGCGGTGAAGTAGGCACGATTTGCATCGGCGCTCCCACACAGGCGCGAGTAGAAATCGAGATTTACGGCAAAGCGGCTCATGCCGGTGTCAATCCGGAAGACGGCATCAGCGCAATTCAGGTCGCGGGCAAGGCGTTGGCACGTATGAAGCTCGGGCGTATTGACGCAGAGACAACCGCTAACATCGGCAAGTTTGAAGGCGGCGGTGCGACGAACATCGTACCGGATCACGTCATCTTATATGGCGAAGCACGCAGCATGTCCCAAGAGAAGGTCGACAAGCAGCTTCAGGACATGAAGGAAGCGATGGAATCCGCATGCCGCGACTTTGGAGCCAAGGGAGAATTCCGCAGCGAGGTGCTGTATCGGGCATTCCGGATCCCGGAGGAAGCCCCTGTGCTGCGGATCGCCAAGCAAGCGGCGGCTGCGCTCGGGCTTGCGGGAACGACGTTTACGACCGGCGGCGGCAGCGACGCGAATGTCTTTAATAGCCTGGGGATTCCAACGGTGAATTTGGCGATCGGCTATGAGGACATCCATACGACCAGCGAAAGAATCAAGAAGGACGATCTCGTAAAAACAGCGCAGTTTGCGCTGGAGATCGTACGCCAATCGGTATCCTCCTCTTGATCCCTTAAAGAATGTCAGAATGCCCGGTGCGACCAATGCGCACCGGGTTTTATTTTGTATATTCTCTACCATTAATTCACATTAATGCAGCCGAGTAGACGATTTGGCCGGGAAGTGACGAACCTGCGTAGTACTCCACTTGGTATGCCAGCCTGAAGCTTGAATCAAGTTCAGAGCTTGGTGGAAATCGTCTAAATATTTGCATATTTTCTCCTGCTCTGATTTTGGCGGGTGATACAGTTGGATTCGTCGCTCGAGATTGGTGATCGCCAGTTGCAAGTAACAGGAGGCTGCACCGAAACGAGCTGCTGCGAAATCGGGATTCTGCTCAGCAAGTGCTTCAAAGATGGGAGCGGCTTCTTCGTAATTTCTCTCATCATAACAAATCTCTGCCCAAATCAGACTTAGCTCCAAGAAGGGGGGAGTGGGCTCGCAAAGCAACCGAGGTTCGATCTGCAGCAGCCGTTCTTTGGCTAGTGCGACATAACCTTCTTTATATAAAGACTGGATCAGCTCGCTAAGCAAATAGTTGTCCATCTGCCCCGCTAGCTGTTCAGCAACGTCAATCCGACCTGTGGATACGGCATTCTGGATCATTTCTACGAGTTTTCCCATATTTTTAAGCTGTCCGGTAGGACTGCGCATTTTCACCCCCTCCTTTTATTAACCGATTTTCCCTTAACTGAATAACTATTTTGATAGGAATGAATCAAATCCGTGATTTTTACGTCACGTCCTGATTCTTTTTTCCATTGGGACAGCAGAAGGCGAATCTGCCAAGCTTTACCCTGAGCGCGTACACGGTCTTCCGTAAAATAGCTTTTCATAAGGGGGCTCCTTTCCGAACGGTTTGGTATAATAACACCATATGTCTCGTGTGGACAAGTTATGTATGATTGGAACGGTTGATGACACGATTAAGGGAGGAACAAGAAATGGCGGCTAACGATAAATTAAAGGAAACCACGGTTTCCACAGAGTCGATCTTCCAGGGGAGAGTGATCTCCTTGCAATTGGATACTGTCAAACTGCCGGACGGCACGACGGCAACCCGTGAAATTGTGAAGCATCCGGGTGCGGTTGCTGTGCTGGCGGTGCATGAGGGACGTTTGTTGCTGGTGGACCAATATCGCCAAGCGATGGGCCGATGTGAATTAGAGATTCCGGCGGGGAAATTGGAGCCAGGCGAAGATCCTGCGGAGGCAGCGGTCCGTGAGCTGCAGGAGGAGACCGGGTATCGCTGCGATAAATTGATTCATTTGCACTCCTTCTACACTTCGCCGGGGTTCGCAGATGAAATCATTCATCTCTACTTGGCCGAGCAGTTGAGTCCGGGAGAGATGTCGCTGGATGCGGACGAATTCCTTGAAGTTCAGGAAGTGACGCTGGAGGAGGCGCTTGACCTCATTTCGGAGGGGCGGATTGCGGATGCCAAAACGATTCTGGCAGTGTATATCTGGCAGCTGAAGGTTGTGCGCGAACAGGCAGGGGCAAGATTATGATCTCAAGTTCCACGACCACCTCGGCCGAGCTTACGACCGTATTCGCCGATTTGCATATTCACATCGGACGAACCGGGCGGGGGGAGCCGGTGAAGATCAGCGGCAGCCGTGATCTGACCTTTGCCGGGATCGCCAAGGAGGCTGCAAAGCGCAAAGGGATCGGGTTGATTGGTATCATTGACTGTCATGCCCCAGGGGTGCAAGAGGATATCGACCGGTGCCTGGAGCAGGGGGAAATGCAGGAGCTGAAGGAGGGCGGCATCGCCTATCAAGGGACGACGATTCTGCTGGGATGTGAACTGGAAATCCGAGAACCGGGGATGGGGCCGGCGCATTTGCTTGCTTTTTTCCCACACCTAGAGACGATTCGCGGCTTTACTGAATGGCTGAAAGCAAGAATGAAAAATGTGGGGTTAAGCTCGCAGCGCGTGTACGCTCCGGCGGTTACGCTGCAGGAAGAGGTGTATGCCCGCGGCGGTATGATCATTCCGGCCCATATTTTCACGCCGCATCGCAGCATTTACGGAAGCTGCGCTCCTCGAATGTCAGATGTGCTGGATCTCTCCCTGATCAGCGCGGTGGAGCTGGGGCTCAGCGCGGATACGGAGATGGCCGGATTGATCAGTGAGCTTGATCCTTTTCCGATTTTAACCAATTCCGACGCACATTCGCTGGGCAAAATCGGTCGGGAGTATAATGAACTGCGCTTGAAGGAAGCGAGTTATCATGAATTCGTGAAGGCTCTTCGGCGTGAAGAGGGGCGGTTGGTGGCCGGCAACTACGGACTAAATCCGCGTCTTGGCAAATATCATCGAACATACTGCAGCAACTGTAACTATATCATCGATGAGGCCGAAGCTAATGTAGAACGATGTCCCTATTGCGGCAGCCCGAAGCTGGTGCGAGGCGTGCTGGACCGCATTCGCTCGATTGCCGATCGCGCGGAACCCAGTGTACCGCGGTATCGTCCGCCGTATCATTACCAAGTTCCCCTGGAGTTTATCCCGGGCCTGGGACCGGCAAAATTAGAGCTGCTGCTGGACAGGTTCGGCACGGAGATGAACATTTTGCATCACGTGCCAGAGGAGGAACTGGCTGAGGCGGTGGGAACGGATCTGGCCCAGCTTATTGGCATGGCCCGCAGCGGCAGGCTCGAACTTAGTGCAGGTGGCGGGGGAATATACGGCAAAGTGAAAAAATCTTAATCTAGCGGCGGCGGTCTCGACATGCGGAAGGCATAAGCAGGGAGGCTAGTTCATAGGGATAAGATAAGACCTTATAGAACAAGCTAGGAGGCAAAATTCGATGCTGCACCCTATTCGCCATGCGCTTAAAGATCAAACGCCGCTATATGTTTTTGTTTCCGTGCTGTTTTTAATGGGCGTCGTATTCGGTGCGCTCATGGTCAACGCATTAACATTGGAACAACAACAGGATATCTCCCGATTTTTAGGTGATTTCTTTCTATCGATCAACGAAGGCGGGTCCGAATTTCAACCGATGACGTTCTGGCAAGTTGCCGGGTTACATCTAAAATGGCTAGGTCTGATCTGGCTATTGGGATTATCCGTAATTGGGCTTCCGGGGATCTTGATTCTCGATTTTCTAAAAGGGGTATTAATTGGCTTCACCGTCGGCTATTTGGTTGGCCAATATACATGGAAGGGGCTGCTGTTTGCCCTCGTTTCCGTAGCGCCGCATAATCTGATTGTGATTCCAGCCCTGCTGATCGCCAGCGTCGCAGCGGTGAGCTTCTCGCTCAACATCATTCGCTCGCGTGTGTTGATGAGCCGTCCCGGCCAGGCTACTCGGCCTTTCCTGTCGTATACAGGGCTGACGTTGGCCATGGCAGTGGCGCTGCTTGCCATCTCCTCGTTCGAGACATGGGTGACGCCGGTGATGATGAGTTGGGTGACGCCGTTGATTGCATGAGTTTGTGCCTGTGTAGAAAAATACATCCCCCGCACCTGGCTGCTGGCCTGGACGGGGGATATTCGTTTTTTCTAGCACGTTCTACTAATTTTTAAAACATCCTGGTGATAAGGATTCCCTCAGATTTTGCAATCTACCAAAATGTTTGACTTTGTTGAATATCTCCCCCTATAATGAAAGAAGTGGTCATGAACTTATTGGATGTGCGGCAAGGCTGGGGGAGGGATAACATGGAAGCAAAGATCGAAAAAATCAAACAGCAGTTACAATCCCACGGTTACAAATTGACGCCCCAGCGGGAAGCCACGGTACGCGTTTTGCTCGAAAATGAAGATGATCATCTGAGTGCGGAAGATGTTTTCATGCTCGTCAAAGACAAGGCACCGGAGATCGGCCTGGCCACGGTCTATCGAACATTGGAATTGCTCAGCGAGCTTCACGTTGTGGAGAAGATCAACTTCGGCGACGGTGTAGCCCGGTACGACTTGCGTACCGATACGACTAAACATCATCACCACCATTTGATCTGTGTTCAGTGTGGGGCAATGGATGAAATTCGCGAGGATTGGCTTGGACCGCTCGAGGAACGCTTGGAGAAGGAATTCAATTTTACGGTGCTCGATCACCGGTTGGATTTTCAAGGCATTTGTTACCGATGCAAGGACAAGAACAACGATTCGCCTGGAACAGACAATAAGAAATAACTTCGTTAAGCCGAGCTCTTTACGGCCCTGCCGTAGGGAGCTTTTTACGTTGCCTTGCACGAGGGAACGCCGCGTAAGCCGCATCATCTATGAAGTCATTTCCGCATACTCCCTAGTCTCTCTCTATATACTTAATACATAGGGTGTCCTAGCAGACAAGCAGGCGCCTCCACAAATGATAGAGAGGATGGGGTTCATGGTCATCTCGCTTCGAAAATGGCTCAGAACAGGGAAATATTTGATCCTGTTTGTTGCTCTTGCGTATACTTTTTATAAGGCGTTAGGACTGCTGGACGATGTTCTCTTTCGTGAGGACAAGTACCGCGTACCCGAAGGCTCTGCGGTGAAAGTATTTTATGAAGGCGTACCCGGAAATAACATGATGGAGAACATGACGGAGCGGCTGAAGTTATTTTTCTGGTATGGAGAGTAGTTCATTAGCTGGACAGCAGGGGAATTTCGCAAGAGTGTGGAAATAGTAATCAAGGCGGATGGCTGAGGATATTGCATTTGATAACCAGGAAAGGAGGCGCAGCGCATGGAAAGGGATGCGGCCTCTTTTATTTCGTTTTTGGCCGGGCAACGGGCATTAAGTGAAGCAACGCGGGAGTCCTATGCGCGGGATCTCAAGCAGTACATAAGCTATTTGCAATCGAAGCAGGTCAGCGATTACCGCCAAGTGACTCGTGCGGGCATCTTGCTCTATTTCGCTTACTTGAAAGATCTCGGCAAGGCGCCGGCAACGATTCAACGCGTATCTGTCACCCTTCGCGCTTTCTTTCGGTATTTACTGCAGGAACGGCGGATTGACCAGGATCCCTTCATCATGTTGGAGGTGCCCAAAGTCGAAAAAAAACCGCCGCAAACCCTCACCGTAGAGGAAACCGAACGGCTGCTGGAGGCCCCAAAGCCCGACACACCATTAGGCTTAAGGGACAAGGCGATGCTTGAGCTACTCTATGCAACCGGCATCCGCGTTTCCGAGCTGATCGCGCTCAACCAGAACGATGTGAACCTGGAGCTTCACTTTCTTAGGTGCACCGGGGATCGAGGGAAGGAACGCATTCTTCCGTTTGGAGAAGTCACCGCGGAATGGCTTGATATGTATTTAAGGGAAGGACGCAGCCGTCTGATTTTGGAGGATAAGGAGAACTCGGCTCTTTTTCCGAATCGTCGGGGCGGGCGGATTAGCCGGCAAGGTTTCTGGAAGATAATGAAGAAATATGGCCAGGAAGCCGGGATCACGGCCGATATTACGCCGCATACCTTGCGTCATTCCTTCGCCGTCCATCTATTGGAGCGGGGAGCGGACGTGAGGTCGGTCCAGGAGCTGCTCGGGCATTCCGATGCCTCCACAATTCAAATGTATGTAAGTCGTTCAAGGTCCAATCTGAAGACGGTTTACGACGCCTTTCATCCGCGGGCCATGCGGGAGGCGAAAGCGCCGGAAGCCGTTCATGAAGGGGAACCGAAGGATCATTAGAATGGTTTCCCTTCTGGGAAGGGATAACTAAAGCTGCATAGATTAAAGGAGTGATAGAAGATGGAAAACGGAAATCGTTTTAGAAAAATGACCGTCATCGTCCTCGACAGCGTGGGGATCGGTGAACTGCCGGACGCCAAAAAATTTGGTGACGAAGGTGCACATACCTTGGGGCATATTTTGCAAACCGTACCCGGTACGAAGCTGCCGAACTTGCAAAAATTAGGACTTGGCAATATCGCGGCGCTGCCGAATCTGGATCCGGTGGACGAGCCGCTCGCTTACTTCGGGAAAATGGCAGAGATCTCTGCGGGCAAAGATACAATGACCGGCCACTGGGAATTGATGGGCCTGAAGATTGAAACGCCGTTCCAAACGTATCCGAATGGCTTCCCGCGCGATTTGATCGCTCGCTTCGAGCAGGAAACGGGACGTAAAATTATTGGCAACAAGCCAGCCTCCGGTACGGAAATTTTGGTGGAGCTCGGCGAAGAGCATATGAAAACCGGAAGCTGGATCGTCTACACTTCGGCGGACAGCGTATTTCAAATTGCAGCCCATGAAGAGATCATTCCGCTGCCAGAGCTGTACCGGGCTTGCGAAATCGCTCGTCGGCTGACGCTGGAGCCGGAGCATTCCGTTGGGCGCGTTATCGCCCGTCCGTTTGTTGGTCAACCAGGAAACTTCCAACGTACGCCAAACCGCCACGATTATGCGGTGAAACCGCCGGAACCAACCGTACTCAACGCGCTGAAAAATGCCGGCAAGGAAGTGGTGGCCATCGGGAAGATCGGCGATATTTTCTCCGGGGAAGGAATTACTGCTTCGTATCCAACGAAGAGCAACCAGCACGGAATTGAAGAAACGCTGCAGCGGATCGGCCAGGACTTCACCGGCATGCTGTTTACGAACCTGGTGGATTTCGACTCCTTGTACGGCCATCGCCGTGACCCGCAGGGCTACGCTCGTGCGCTGGAGGAGTTTGATGCGGCAGTACCAGATTTGCTGAAAAATGTAGGCGAGAACGACTTGCTGATCATTACGGCTGACCACGGGAACGACCCGATTCATGCCGGAACGGACCATACTCGCGAATATGTGCCATTGCTTGTTTATGGGCCAAGCTTGAAGAAGCCGGGCAGCCTGGGCATCCGTGCGACGTATGCCGACTTGGCCGCAACGATCGCCGACAATTTCGGGGTCCATGCCACCGAGCACGGAAAGAGCTTCTTACACGAACTCGTATAAGCGCAGAAGCTCAACTGTCATTTATAGCTTGTGAACCAGGAGGATTACGATATGACGACGACATTAAACATTGGAATGATCCGGGAAGCAGCAGATTATATCCGTTCCCGGTCGGCGCTTACGCCAAAGGTAGGATTAATCCTGGGCTCTGGATTAGGCGTACTGGCCGATCATATTGAAGAGCCCGTCAGCATCAACTACAGCGATATCCCGTTTTTCCCGCAGTCGACGGTTGAGGGACATGCAGGCGAGCTGTTGATCGGGACGGTACAGGGTACGCCGGTTGTGCTTATGAAAGGCCGCTTCCACATGTACGAAGGGTACGGGCCGGAGATGACGGCTTTCCCGGTACGGGTCATGAAGGAGCTGGGCGTCAAAACGCTGCTGGTCACGAATGCAGCTGGCGGGGTCAACACATCCTATGAGCCGGGAGATCTGATGCTGATCTCCGACCATTTGAATCTCACAGGCCGTAATCCGTTGGTAGGGCCAAACGACGAGGAGCTGGGTCCGCGCTTCCCGGACATGTCCCAAGCGTACAGCCGTCGTCTGCGCGAGATTGCACGGAAAGTCGCTGCCGACAAGGGAGTGCCTCTGCAAGAAGGCGTCTATGCTGGCTTGTTGGGCCCAACCTATGAGACGCCAGCGGAAATCCGCATGCTGCGGACGCTGGGTGCCGATGCCGTCGGGATGTCCACGGTTTCGGAAACGATCGTTGCCCGCCATGCTGGCATCGAGGTGCTGGGGATTTCCTGCATCAGCAACATGGCGGCAGGTATTTTGGACCAACCGTTGTCCCATCAGGAGGTTATGGAGACGACCGAGCGCGTGCGTGAGAAGTTTCTAAGCCTTGTGTTGTCCATTATCCCGGAGATTGGCGAAGCTTAAGAAGAACGGAGGCAAGGAGCGATGAGAGCGGTAGATCTGATCCGTAAAAAAAGGGACGGCCAGGAGCTGACGAGCGAAGAAATCGCCTTCTTGGTCAAAGGGTACAGCGAGGGGCAAATCCCCGATTACCAAATGTCCGCATGGGCGATGGCCGTTTATTATCAAGGGATGAGCGCCCGGGAGACGGCCGACCTGACGATGGCAATGGCCGGTTCCGGAGATACGATTGACCTTAGCTCCATCCGTGGCATTAAGGTCGATAAGCATTCAACGGGCGGAGTTGGCGATAAAACCACCGTCGTCTTAGGCCCGCTTGTGGCGGCCGCCGGCGTACCGGTTGCGAAGATGTCCGGCCGGGGGCTCGGGCATACCGGCGGGACGATCGACAAGCTGGAAGCGATCTCCGGATTCTCTGTGGAGCTTACGAAGGAGCAATTTTTCCGCCAGGTGAACGAAATCGGCCTTGCGGTCGTCGGCCAAAGCGGCAATATGACACCAGCCGACAAGAAGCTGTATGCGCTGCGGGATGTCACCGCGACGGTCGATTCCATCCCGCTGATCGCCAGCAGCGTCATGAGCAAGAAGATCGCTGCTGGTGCGGACGCCATCGTGCTGGACGTTAAGACCGGCAGCGGCGCGTTCATGAAGACGCTGGAGGACTCGATCCGTCTAGCCAAGGCCATGGTGGATATCGGCACGCAGGTCGGACGCCGCACGGTTGCCGTGATTAGTGACATGGACCAGCCGCTGGGCCATGCAATCGGCAACGCGCTGGAGATCAAGGAAGCCGTGGCAACGCTGCGCGGGGATGGACCGGCCGATCTCGAGGAGGTCTGCCTGATTCTGGCGTCCCATATGCTGATTCTCGGCGGCAAGGCATCAAGCGAGGAAGAGGCGAAGGCGATGCTAGCCGAGCAGATTAAGAGCGGTCAAGCGCTGGAAAAGCTGAAGCAAATGGTTGCGGCGCAGGGCGGTAACACGGAGCAAATCGGCCGCCCAGAGCTGCTGCCTGAAGCAGAGCTGAAGGTGGATGTGAAGGCAACTGCGGGCGGATATGTTGAATCGATTCAGGCCGAGGAGATTGGCCTCGCCGCCATGATGCTCGGAGCGGGCCGGGAGACGAAGGAATCCGTCATTGATCTGGCTGCCGGCGTAGAGCTGCGCAAGAAAATCGGCGATCCGGTTGAGGCAGGCGAAACGCTGGCGGTGCTGCATCTGAACCGCAGCCATGAGACGGGCCTCGCGGAGGCACAGCGGCGCATTCTTAACGCGTATGGCATTTCCAGTACGAAGGTGCCGCGTCGCCCGCTGGTGTTCGCACTGGTAACGCCAGACGGGATTAAGCGATTCTGAGCGAGGGACGCAGACGACGTAGTCATATTCATAAGATAACGGAATCATATGGCCTTATTTTGGCTAAACGACGGGGTGTGGACATACGCCTCAAATGATCAAAATAAGGCCATCAACTTCTCTTATTTTAGAGGATTGGGGCATTTACGCCAAAGAAATCAAACGCCTAAAAGGCGTTTTTTCTTTTTGCACAGGAATATTATTCCTCTTTCATGCCGATACTAGGTTAGCAGAATCCAGACTTATGTCTAGAAGGAGGATAAACCTTGAAAAGACGGATGTTGACCTGGTTTGCCGCGTTCGTATTGGCCGTATCGGTGTGGCCGACCTACACCAGTGCTAATCATGGCGGTCCGCATGACGGGGATGATGAAATCGCATTGGCGGAAAATGCGTTGTCCGCCGTCTTAATCGATGCCGATACCGGCACAGTAATTTATGAGAAGAAGAGTCATGAGAAGCTGCCACCTGCCAGCATCACCAAAATCATGACGATGTTGCTGACCATGGAGGCGATCGATAACGGCACGCTGAAGCTGACCGATAAGGTGACGACAAGCGAATATGCGGCATCGATGGGCGGCTCGCAGATCTTTCTGGAGCCGGGCGAAACGATGACTGTGGATGAGCTGTTGAAGGGCGTGGCTATGGCGTCTGGGAACGATGCGTCCGTGGCGCTTGCCGAGAAGATCGCCGGCTCGGAAAAAGCCTTCGTCAAAATGATGAACGAGCGAGCGCAGCAGCTGGGGCTCAAGGATACGCATTTTGCGAACTGCAACGGCTTGCCGGTGGCGGACCATTATAGCTCAGCTTACGATATCGCCATCATGAGCCGGGAGCTGCTGAAGCATGAGGAGATTACGAAATATACCGGGGCGTATCAGGATTATTTGCGCCAAGGCACCGAGAAGCCGTTCTGGCTCGTGAATACGAACAAACTCGTGCGCTTCTACAGCGGGGCAGACGGCCTGAAAACCGGCTATACCTCGGAAGCGAAGTTCTGCCTGGCCGCTACCGCAAAACGTGACGGACTTCGCCTGATCGCTGTAGTGCTGGGCGAGCCGAATACTAAAACGCGGAACAGCGAAGTCTCGGCGATGTTCGATTACGCCTTCTCGCAATACGCGTTGCTGCCGATTTATCAAGCCGGGGAAACGATTGGCAAGGTGAAGGTGCAGAAGGGGATGAGCGCCCAGTTGGAGCTGACCGCCGCCAAACCGCTGAATGTACTGGTCAAAAAGGGTGTGAAGCAAGACAGCATCACGCATAAGTTGATCGCACCAGAAAAGCTTGCAGCACCGATTAAAGCCGGTCAAACGATCGGCAAGCTGGTCGTCTATCAGGATGGCCGCACGTTGACAGAGTTCGAGCTGACCGCCCCTGCGGACATTGATAAAGCGGGCTGGTGGACATTGTTCAAGCGAACCGCGGCACACTTGTTTTTTGTAGATTCATAGGGCTTTTCTTCTAGTTTTGTCAGGCGGCAGGAATCCGGCCTGAGGTCGTAGAATTGTTGTGTTCATGTCTAGGGAGGAGAGTGAACAGGCGTGAATTTGCATGTGGAAATGGTAAGACACCGCGAGACATTAATTGTACGCTTGAGCGGGGAATTGGATCATCATACGGCGGACAACGTCCGCATGCGGATGGATGAAGAAATCGCCCGCGGGAACTGCCGCAATCTGGTGTTAAGCCTCAAAGAGTTGCAGTTTATGGATAGCTCCGGCATCGGCGTCATCCTCGGAAGATATAAGCTGATCAAGCAAAAGGGCGGGAAGATGGTCGTATGTGACGTCAACCCGCCGGTATATCGACTGCTGGAAATGTCGGGATTGTTTAAAATTATGTCCATCTTCGAAAACGAGGATCTGGCGCTGACGGAACTGGAGGTGGCCCTGTGAGTACCAACGCGAATCAAGCCGGGAATTTCATGAAACTTCAATTTGCCGCGAAGTCCGAAAATGAATCGTTTGCCCGGGTGACCGTCGCTGCCTTCGTTTCTCAGCTGGATCCTACGATGGATGAAATCACCGACTTGAAGACGGTGGTTTCGGAAGCGGTCACCAATTCCATCATCCACGGATATGACGGGAACCCGGAAGGGATTGTCACCATCTCTGCTTCCATTGAGGGCGATACGGTGACCTTGATCATCGAGGATCAAGGCCGAGGTATTGAGGATGTGGAATTGGCGAAGCAGCCGCTTTATACGTCGAAGCCGGAACTGGAGCGCTCGGGGATGGGCTTTACGATTATGGAAAATTTTATGGATGAATTCGATGTGACCAGCGAGATTGGCGGGGGCACGCGCATTCGGATGAAGAAGAGGATTGTATCCAAGAAAGCTTTATACAATTAGGGGTTGGAGCTATGGATGCCGAAGTGAAGCAAATCTCGAGAGAGTTTTTGGACGACACGGAAGTGAAACGGTTGATCGCCCTGAGTCAATCCGGGGACAACGCTGCTAGAGACCGGCTGGTGAACTGCAACATTCGACTTGTCTGGTCCGTCGTGCAGCGGTTTATGAATCGGGGATACGAACCCGAGGATTTGTTTCAAATCGGCTGTATCGGCCTGCTGAAGTCGGTGGACAAGTTTGATCTCAGCTATGATGTGAAGTTTTCTACGTATGCGGTGCCGATGATCATCGGGGAAATTCAGCGGTTCCTGCGCGATGACGGGACGCTGAAGGTCAGCCGTTCATTGAAGGAGATGGCGAACAAGGTTCGCAAGAAGAAGGATGAACTGTCCAAACAGCTGGGCCGGCTTCCAACCGTCAAGGAAGTTGCCGATGAGCTGGGTGTTACACCCGAGGATGTCGTGTTTGCCCAAGAGGCGAACAAACCGCCGGCATCCATTCACGAAACCGTATTTGAAAATGATGGCGATCCGATCACACTGATGGATCAAATTGCTGACGAGACCCAGGAGCGCTGGTTCGACAAGCTGGCGCTACATGAAGCGATCGACGGCTTAACCGACCGGGAACGTCTTATCGTGTACCTTAGGTACTATCGCGACCAGACCCAATCAGAGGTGGCGACCCGGCTTGGGATATCCCAGGTTCAGGTGTCCAGGCTCGAGAAAAAAATATTGCAAAGCATTCGCGACCAGATCGCGCAATGAAAGGGCAAGCCCTTCGGACAGCGTCAGCCTTCAACGGCGCGCTGAACCGAGGGGCTTGTGTATTGATACAGACCGCGCTTAAACATAATGCTGGAGCACTACTCCACCGTAAATGAACGCCGCTACGATGACAATGGCTGGATGAATTTTACGGCGCTCCATTGCCCAGAACGCGATGGCTGCGATCACCAGCGTCTGCCAGATGCCGATCGTGCCCATGGGCTCCTTGGCCATCTGCCACGTGAGGGTGATCATCATAACCGCAATCACCGGCTGCACGAGCAAGGTCATCCCTTTGACGATGCTGGATTGGCGGTATTTGGCAAGCAGGCGCAGCAGCAGAATGAGGCCAATTGCTGAGGGCAGCACGGTGCCTATCAACGCGAGTCCAAGGCCAACCCAACCGCCGACCTCAAAGCCTACGTAGGCGGCGATTTTGGTAGCGATGGGGCCTGGTAAGGCGTTACCGAGGGCAAGCATATTGGAAAATTCCGCATCCGACAACCAATGGTAGTGGGGCACGATCTCCTGGTACATTAACGGGATGGAGGAGGGGCCTCCACCATAGCCCAACAGATTGGCGATCAGGAAGCCAATCAACAAGTTCAGCCAATCAATCATAGATGATCTCCTTCCCGGTCCGGCCGTTTCCGCTTGTTGCGGAAACGTGCGATCGCTCGGAAATGTACAGCCCCATAGCCAAGGAACAGCACGATCACGAGCGCTGGATGAACTTCTAAGATCTCCAGCAGCAATAGAGCCAGAAGCATAAACAGAATGCCGGCGATGATGCCGAGGCCTTTGATTCCTTTTTTCGCAAACTCATAAGCCATCACTCCGAGCATGACGGCGATTACGGGCGAGACAGCGGCGATCATGCCTTTTACGACGCGAGACCCCGCTAGAAGATTTACAGCTGAGAGCAGCAGAAGCATCGCCAGGACACTAGGTAAGATGTGCATGATCACTGCATAGGACGCGCCCAGGATCCCCCTGCTTTTATAGCCCAGGTAGGCAGCCATCTTCGTTGCAATAGGGCCGGGCAAAGCGTTAGCAATGGCGAGAATTTCGCCAAACTCTTCATCACCCAGCCACTGATAACGCTTGACGGCATCGTGCCGGATCAAGGGGATGACGGAAGGCCCGCCACCGTAACCTAACACGCCGGTTCTAACCATGGATACACCTAGGTCCATATAATCTTTCAGATGAGGTTTCAAGCGGTTCCCTCCTTTGTACTTAAGTTACCCGACTTCGTCCAATCCTAGAATAACCAATCAATCCTATTATAGAGGCAAGGGGAGGAACGCGGTGAAAAATGTGCATTAATACATCAATACGGTTCTGCGGTGATTGCATCCATGTACGTGGTTTGTTGCATCCTATATAATAAAGAGCGTTGATAACAATACCAAAATTGGAAGCAAGGGAGATACCAGAACATGAGTGTACATATCGCAGCAAAACCGGGAGAAATTGCCGAAACGATTCTGCTGCCTGGAGATCCGCTCCGGGCTAAATTTATCGCCGAGACGTATTTGAGCGACGTCATCTGTTATAACGAAGTGCGCGGCATGCTTGGCTTTACCGGAACGTATCAAGGAAAACGAATTTCCGTTCAAGGGACCGGCATGGGCATCCCATCGATCTCAATCTATGTGAATGAGCTGTTGAAGGAATACGGTGTCAAAAATCTGATCCGCGTGGGAACATGCGGCGGCATGCAGCCGCATGTACATGTGCGTGACGTGATTTTGGCTCAAGCTTCTTGTACCGATTCCAGCATGAACCGCCATGTCTTTAGCGGTTACGACTTTGCGCCGATTGCGAACTTCGAGCTGCTGAAGGCAGCATATGAGCGCGGTGTGGAGAAAGGGTTGAAGCTGCATGTCGGTAACATTTTCAGCTCGGATATGTTCTATCGCGACGATACAAGCGTAACTCAGCTGCTGATGAAATACGGCGTGTTAGGCGTTGAAATGGAAACCACGGCCCTCTACACCTTGGCTGCCAAATACGGCGTGAAGGCGTTGACGATTCTAACCGTCAGCGACCATCTGCTGACGGGAGAGGAGACGACGGCGGAGGAACGGCAAACGACGTTTAGGCAAATGATGGAAGTGGCTCTGGATACGGCAGCATCGCTGTAATCCCAGAACCATCGAATTAAGCATGGGAACGGATGCGTGAGCATATGTCCCATGCTTTTTTTGCGTGCAAAGAGTAAGAGTAAAGCCTCTCCTCCCTTGGCATACTATGGGCAATACGCTAGTGGAAGGGTGGTCAGCATGGAGAAAGAGTCTGCGTCCATCGTCTATTTGCGTCTGCGCAAGCAAGTCGGGCTTCCCGCTGGGGCGCCGATTCGGCTGCGGGACGTAGCCCGTGTGCTGGCAGAGCCGGAGCTGGAGGGCAAGCTGCTGGAGCTGGAGTTGGACCGGCCGGAGCAACGGGATGGGAATCTGATCGTGATTGATACGCTGCGGGTCATTTCGGCGATTCAATCGAAGTTTCCCGGGCTGCGGATTGAGTTGCTTGGCGAGCCCCATGTACTCGTGGAAATGATCAAAGCCGAGAAGAAACCATCTTTGCTGCTGTTTGCCTTAGTTTGGCTGCTGCTCTTCTTCGGAGCGGCCTTGACCATCATGAACTTTCACGCCGACGTCAGCATGCCCGAGGTTCAGGTCCGAATCGTGGAGATGATCACGGGGGAGAAGGACGAGCATCCTTACCTGTTTCAAGGGGCCTATTCCGTAGGCATCGGTTTTGGGATGATCGTCTTCTTTAATCATTTATTTAAGAAAAAATGGAACGAGGAACCCACCCCGCTTGAAGTCGAAATGTTCCTCTACCAGGAGAACCTGAACCAATACGTCGTTGCCGAAGAGTTAAAGAAAATGCACCGTGCCGACTCGTCGGCGAAGCGAAACTGATGTCACCACTAGCTGCGGGGTTGGCGATCTTCCTAGGCCTGGCCGGCGGTGTGGCCATTGGCAGCGGCGTGATCGCTTTATTTATCGTGCTGGACATGATTCCGCGCCTAGCCCAGGTGACAAATTCCTATGACAAGGTGCATTGGTACGAAGGGGCGATGATCGCCGGAGCGGTGATTGGTACGGTAGCGGACTTCTGGGACTGGAAGGTGGCTGGGCCATGGCTGATTACCGGCATCGTTGGTTTGTTTAACGGCGTTTTTGTCGGGATGTTGGCGGCGGCTTTGACCGAGGTGCTGAACGTGCTTCCCATACTTGCCAAGAGACTGCATATGCAGCGATACCTGTTTGGCTTCTTGCTCGCGATGGTGTTTGGCAAAATGGCAGGCTCCCTGTTTGAGTGGTTTATTTACAGACCGTGATTTGAAGAAACGGAGGTAGATCTGGATGGAGCAAGATACGCAGGATATGATGCAGGACGGAATGGATCAGCCGCAGGCGATCCCGGATTTCGTACCTGAGGAAGAAGAAAATTTTCTGCAGGAGAATTATCCGGAAGAGGAAGCGATTCGACGAAAACGCGAATCGGAGCGGTCCGACAACGTTGAGGAGTCGGTGATCTATTGGCAGCAAAGCGATGCGATCAGCCGCAGTCTGACGACAACCAAGCATACGCTGAAGGAAGTCATCGGGGCGGGGGAGAGCTTTGACGTTGTATTCCGTGAAATGACTTATGGCGGCAAACGCACCTGCTTGGTCTTCATTAATGGATTTGCAAGCACCGAAGCCATGCAGGAGATCATTAAGCGGTTGACGTATTTGACGCCGGAGAATTTAACAACCGGAGCGCTCCGCTCCTTCTTCGAACTCTATATACCTCATGTTCAGGTAGAAAAAACAGAGAAGCTCAGCGATGCCATCAATAAAACGTTAGCCGGCATGAGCGTGCTGTTTATTGAAGGCGAGCAAACCGCGCTGATTATGGATACCCGGCAGTACCCAACTCGTAGTCCGGAGGAACCTTCGCTGGAGCGCGTCGTCCGCGGCTCGCGGGACGGATTCACGGAGACCTTGGTGACCAACATTACCTTAGTTCGCCGTCGGCTACGTGACCCGGGACTGAAGTTGGAAATGGTCAGCGTCGGCCGCCGGACCCGCACCGACGTCTGCATCGCCTACATCGATGATATCGTCGATAAGACTCAAGTTGATTCGATCCGTGAGAAAATTAAAGCCGTGAACATCGACGGGATACCTCTGGCGGACAAGCAGTTGGAGGAAGCGATCATTCACCGAGGCTGGAATCCGTATCCGCTGGTACGCTACTCGGAACGGCCGGATGTCGTTGCTTCGCATTTGCTTGAAGGCCGGGTTGTCGTGTTTGTGGATACATCGCCCAGCGTGATGATTTTGCCGACGACCTTTTTTGATCTTTGCCAGCATGCGGAAGAGAACCGGCAAACCCCATTCATGGGGACTTACTTACGTTGGGTTCGCTTCTTTGGGATATTCGCCTCGCTCTTTCTGCTGCCCATTTGGCTGCTGATCGTTGTTCATCCCGAGTTCAAACCGGCGGGGCTTGCCTTTATCGGACCTCAGGAACAAGGTAAAATCCCTCTTATTGCCCAATTCCTATTAGTCGAGTTTGGTGTTGATTTGATGCGGATGGCGGCTGTGCACACGCCAACGCCGCTGGCCTCCGCGATGGGCTTGATCGCTGCGATCTTGATCGGCGATATCGCCGTACAGACGGGGTTATTCGTCAACGAGGTTGTTCTTTACATGGCGGTAGCGGCTATCGGGATGTTTGCAACGCCAAGCTATGAGCTGGGGCTGGCCAATCGGATCGTGCGGCTCGCATTGCTTGTGGCCGTGGCGATATTCGGCGCACCTGGGTTTGTAGTAGGGGTTACGGCGTTTATCGTATGGCTGACCCTGCGCCGCTCGAATAATTCGTCCTACTTGTGGCCGTTTATACCTTTTAATGCAAAGGCGATGGCTGGGGTAATATTCCGCGTTCCAGTCTTGACCTCCAAGCAAAGACCGTCCTCCAACAAACCGCGGGACAACACGCGAATGCCGGGCAAAAAGTGAGGCCTGGGCTTGTTTAACAAATAACACAAATGATAATCCGAAAAATCCATTTTTCAGTTTCCCGGTTGTTTGCTATACTGGTGTAAAATTGTGAAAGTGGAGGACTGCATAGATGTATTTACACGGTACCAGCAAAATTAATGCAAAAGGCCATCTCGAAATCGGCGGCTGTGATACGGTCGAGTTGAAGCAAACCTATGGAACGCCGCTGTATGTCGTAGATGAAGCTCTTGTGCGGCAAAGATGCCGTGAATATATGGATGCTTTCCGTGCATCGGGCCTGTCTTTCCAGGTCGCTTATGCCAGCAAAGCATTCTGCGTCATGGCGATGTGCCGGCTGGCCGAGGAGGAGGGCTTGTCCCTGGATGTTGTCTCCGAGGGTGAATTGTATACGGCCCTTCAAGCGGGATTTCCTGCGCAGCGAATCCATTTTCATGGCAACAACAAGACGCCAGATGAATTGGAGATGGCAATTTCCGCCGGGATTGGCTGTTTCGTAGCGGACAATTTTACGGAGTTGCATATGCTGCAGGCGCTTGCCGCTGAGAAAGGTGTTACGGTGAATGTCCTGCTGCGCGTAACACCAGGGGTGGAAGCCCATACGCATGAATATATTTCAACGGGTCAGACGGACTCGAAGTTCGGGTTTGATATCGGCAACGGTTCGGCATTGGAAGCCGTTGATTTGGCTAACCGCAGCTTGAATTTGCAATTGCTTGGCGTGCATTCGCATATCGGCTCGCAAATTTTTGAGGTGGAAGGGTTCCAGTTGGCCGTTGAGCGTGTTGCGGCTTTTGCAATGCAGGTGAAGGATCAGCTTGGTGTGACCTTCAAGGTGGTTAACCTAGGTGGCGGCTTTGGCATTCGTTATACGGAAGGCGACACGCCGTTGAAGGTGTCTGATTACGTAGGAGCGATTACGGATGCAGTGAAACGGGAGTTCGCGAATTATCCGCAGCTTCCGGAAATTTGGGTTGAACCGGGTCGGAGCATCGTTGGTGATGCCGGCACAACGCTGTATACGGTAGGTACAAGCAAGGATATCCCTGGCGTGCGTAAATATGTGGCCGTTGATGGTGGGATGACGGACAACCCACGTCCGGCGCTGTACGGTTCGAAATATGAGGCAATGTTAGCCAACCGCGCCAACGATGCCAATGAGGAGACCGTGTCGATCGCCGGTAAATGCTGCGAAAGCGGCGATATGCTGATTTGGGACGTAGAGCTGCCGAAGGTGAACAGCGGCGATCTGCTCGCCGTATCTTGCACCGGTGCGTACAACTACGCGATGGCCAGCAACTACAACCGGATTCGTCGTCCGGCCGTCGTATTCGTGCAAGACGGACGCAGTGATCTCGTCGTGAAGCGCGAGTCGTTGCAGGATCTGCTCGCTTGTGACGTGATTCCAGAACGGATTGCGAAGCAGCCATCGCTGAAATAAGCAGGAACTTATGTAACAGCAAGGCCTGAGAGGGAGCGAATTGTCGTTTCCTATCAGGCCTTGTTTTGCTTGTATGCGGATTTTCTAGTAAACTGTAAGAGGTTTGTCCTAGACGTTGATGAAGAAGGGTGTGTATACGATATGAAAAAAGGTAAAATCGTTTTGGAAAAAGGCGGAGAAGTCGAAATTCAGTTCCTGCCTGAAGAAGCTCCTGGAACGGTCGCAAACTTTGAGAAGCTGGCCAACTCCGGATTTTATAACGGACTTACGTTCCATCGCGTGATCCCAGGGTTTGTTGCACAAGGCGGCTGCCCGATCGGCAACGGCACAGGCGGCCCAGGGTATACGATCAAATGCGAAACGGATACCAATGTGACGAAGCATGAGCGCGGAGTATTGTCGATGGCACATGCCGGCAAAGATACCGGCGGCAGCCAGTTCTTTATCGTCTATGAACCGCAGCCGCATTTGGACGGCGTGCATACCGTTTTTGGTAAGGTGACATCGGGGATGGAGTACGTGGATCAAATTCGTCCCGGGGATAAAATGAAAGAAGTTACTGTGTGGGACGAAGCTTAATTTAATTCGCAAACTTAAAAGGGACCTCGCTATGCCAAGCTGGCTTGAGCGGGGCCCCTTTTTCATTGGATTAGGAATTTCTTTGGTGGGCGGCTTCGTCTTTCACTTCTTCACGGAAGCCTTCGATGGCACGCAGACGTTTCTCGTTCTTCTCCTCGATTTGCTGCTTCTCCTGAGGGGAGATTTCATCAGCATGCTCGCTGAGATAATCTTGTCCTTCACGGAAGTTCTTAATGGTGTTTTGGATGTTGCGTTGAATCTTTTCCACATTGTCGGAGCGATTATCCGGTTTTGCCACGTTCATTCCTCCTGAGAAATAGAATTGGTATCGATATCGTTCTTAAGGTTGGCTCTTTGGGCCGGTTTTTATGCATGCTGCAAGAACCTGTGAGGTAAAGGGGGATTGGCGGTGTGACGGGTGTGCTTGATTTTTTACAAAATTAGTGCTAACATTCGTTTTGCAGTCATGCAAAATCTAATAATTAGCAATCCTTCGGGGCAGGGTGAAATTCCCTACCGACGGTGATGGCTCATTGGACGTCTGTTCGATGAAGCACAAGTCCGTGACCCGCAGTGCTTACGTAAGCATGCGGCTGACCCGGTGAGATTCCGGGACCGACAGTATAGTCTGGATGGGAGAAGGAAACGCGAGAGCACGTACGTTATTTTATTTGCGAAGGTGTTCGTACCTAAAGAGCTTCAAACGATCAAGTTATATTTTTCACATGCCTTGGGTGGTGAAGAGTCTTGACGTTGCCAAGCTTTCGTTTTGGTCTATTTGTCGTCTTTGTACGATTTTAGGGTCGTGTCTTGGCGACAGTGGGTAGACGAAAGTGCTCTTTTTGATAGGCGTAAAACTACTCTCATGTTCAGCCCTGCCGGATTGCGGCAGGGTTGTTTTTGTATTCTTCGCTTCACGGATTGGCGTAAGGAGGACCGCGGATGAAGGTGATTGACGACGAATATTACATGGCGCTGGCGTTAGATATGGCGGAGCGCACACAAGGACAAACCGGGACCAATCCAGTCGTTGGTGCCGTTGTCGTGAAGGATGGGGCCTTGATTGGGCTGGGCACGCACTTGAAGCGGGGGACTCCGCATGCCGAGGTACATGCCTTGAATATGGCCGGTTCCCAAGCAGGAGGGAGCACCGTATATGTCACCTTAGAGCCTTGCAGCCATCACGGACTAACCCCGCCTTGTGCCGAGCGATTGATTCACGAGAAGGTGCGGCGCGTCGTAGTTGCTTGTGAAGATCCGAATCCGCTGGTCGCCGGCAAAGGCATTGAAATGCTGCGTGCTGCCGGAATTGAAGTTGAAGTGGGTGTGTTGCGTGAACGAGCTTTGAAGCTGAATCGCCGCTTTATTAAGTTCATCACGACAGGCATGCCTTATGTGACGATTAAATCCGCCAGCACGCTGGATGGGAAGCTGGCAAGCCGGACAGGGGATAGTAAGTGGATTTCCAATGAGAAAGCGAGAGAAATCGTCCACTCGATGCGCCATCAACACCAAGCTATAATGGTGGGCGTTTCGACGATCCTGGCGGATGATCCGCAGTTGACTACCCGATTATCCGTTCCGGGTCTGTCACCCATTCGTATCATTGCTGATTCAACGCTCCGTATTCCAGAGACGGCCCAAGTCCTGCGGGACGGGCAAGCCCCCACTTGGATTGTGACGACGGAACAGGCCGATCCGGACAAGGTTGAACGCCTCACTCGCCTTGGGGCGGAAGTTCTCCGCTGTGGCAGCGGCCCGCAGGTTGATCTGCGGAATGCGCTTGTTCAAATCGGTCAACGCGGGATATCTTCTATCCTCGTTGAAGGAGGCGGACGACTTAACGGTTCGCTGCTGGAACAACAGCTGGTGGATGAGATCGTACTTTTCCTAGCCCCTAAGCTGATTGGAGGCGTGGATGCCCCCGCAAGTTTTAACTTCGCCGGATATGATCTCATGCGGGATGCGGTGACCTTGCGCGACATGGAAGTCGAACAAATCGGGGATAATGTGTGCATCAGAGGAGTACCGGTCTGGGCGCAGGTGAAGGAGGGAGATCACTAATGTTTACAGGACTTGTGGAAGAAATCGGCACGATGAAATCGATTAGCCGCAAAGGAGAAGCGATGATTCTGAACATTGCGGCAAAGATAGTTACCGAAGGCATCAAGCTGGGTGACAGCATCTCAGTGAACGGCGTCTGCTTGACCGCCACCTCGTTTGATGCCTCCTCCTTCTCGGTTGACGTGATGCCGCAAACGTTCCGCAACACCAATCTGAAGGACTTGAAACCCGGCAGCCGTGTGAATTTGGAGCGTGCCATGGCGGCGAATGGACGCTTCGGCGGACATATCGTACAGGGTCATGTCGACGGCGTCGGCACGATTGTTGGTACGAGTCAGGATCAGAATGCGGTTGTGTTTGAAATTCGACCAAGTAAGCCTTCCTTATTCAAATACATTATTCCTAAAGGCTCCATCGCCGTGGATGGCATCAGCTTAACAGTGGTCGAAGCGGAAGGCGGGACGTTCACGGTATCTATCATCCCGCATACGTTAGCCGAGACAGTGCTCGCCTTTAAGCGGGCGGGAGACACAGTGAATCTCGAATGCGATGTGCTGGGAAAATACGTGGATCATCTCCTCAAGTACGGCAGAGGCGGCCAGGATACGGATGAAGCGAGCGGCGGCGAGTTGGGAATTAATCTCCCGTTTCTGGCTGCGAACGGGTTCGTGTGAACATACGAAATAACGTCTCTAAGTTCCGTTACATCGGACGATCAACATTTATTTTAAGGAGGGGAATGTGATGAGTGACATTGTATTAGACCGGGTCGAGGAAGCGATTTACGAACTAATGCGCGGGAAGGTCATTATTGTCGTCGACGACGAAGACCGGGAGAATGAAGGAGATTTCGTGGCACTTGCGGAAAAGGCGACGCCCGAAGTGATCAACTTCATGATCACCCAAGGCCGCGGACTGGTCTGCCTGCCGATTACGGCGGAACGGGCAGAGGAGTTGGATTTGCAGCCGATGGTGGCGCAAAACACAGATAATCATGGGACGGCCTTTACCGTCTCGATTGACCATAAAGATACGACAACGGGCATCTCGGCATATGAGCGGTCGTTAACGGTAAAGGCGATCATGGATCCCAATGCCAAGCCGTCGGACTTCCGCCGTCCAGGCCATATGTTCCCGTTAATTGCAAAGAAAGGCGGCGTGCTGCGCCGCGCTGGACACACGGAAGCCGCGGTTGACCTGGCCCGGATGTGCGGTGCCTATCCAGCCGGCGTCATCTGCGAGGTCATCAAGGAAGACGGGACGATGGCCCGGCTGCCGGATTTGGTGGAGATCGCCAAAACTTATGATCTCAAGCTGATCAGCGTTAAAGACCTGATCCATTACCGCAATGAGAAAGAGAAGCTGGTTAATCGCGAAGTGGAAGTGCGCATGCCAACGGATTACGGCGAGTTCCGTGCTGTCGCTTATACGAATGACGTGGATAATAAAGAACACGTTGCGCTTGTCAAAGGTGAAATCAACGGCGATGAGCCGGTGCTGGTTCGGGTGCACTCCGAGTGCTTGACCGGGGACGTGTTCCATTCTCACCGCTGCGATTGCGGACCGCAGTTTGAGGCCGCTCTGCGCCAGATTGAGGAAGCGGGCAGAGGCGTGCTGCTGTATATGCGACAAGAGGGCCGCGGCATCGGCTTGATTAACAAGTTGAAGGCCTACAAGCTGCAGGAACAAGGCTTTGATACGGTGGACGCCAACCTGAAGCTTGGATTTCCGGCAGACCTGCGCGATTACGGAATTGGAGCGCAGATTCTCAAGGATCTGGGTGTCCGCAAAATTCGCTTGATGACCAACAATCCACGTAAAATCAAAGGCTTGGAAGGCTATGGCCTGGAGGTTGTCGAACGGGTACCCATTCAAATGAAAGAGAACGAGGATAACACCAAGTACTTGCATACCAAACAAGCGAAATTAGGGCATTTGCTCAAATTTGACGATGTGGAGCAGGATGAGTCTTCCACTCGCGTTTAATGGCGAAGCGAATTCCCTTAGCAATGATCTAACTCTACTAATAGAAAGGTTTGATGAATCATGGCAAACGTATTTGAAGGGCATTTAGTATCGGACGGGTTAAAATATGCGATCGTGGTCAGCCGCTTTAATGAATTTATTACAAGCAAGCTGCTTTCCGGCGCCTTGGATGCATTGAAACGGCATGGAGCCAAAGAGGAAGAAATTTACGTTGCCTGGGTACCGGGGGCGTTCGAAATCCCGTTTGCGGCACTGAAGCTGGCGGAGAGCGGCAAATACGATGCAGTCATTACGCTGGGTACGGTCATCCGCGGCTCCACCACTCATTATGATTATGTCTGCAACGAGGTTTCCAAAGGCGTTGCCGCCGTTGGCCTTAAAACCGGCGTGCCTACGATCTTTGGCGTCGTAACGACCGAAAATATCGAGCAGGCGATCGAACGTGCCGGTACGAAAGCCGGAAATAAAGGCTGGGATGCCGCATTGGCAGCCATCGAAATGGCGAACTTGACGAAACAGCTGCAATAATGCTTATCTTAATGTAGTACCCCTGAGCCGAAGGGGTACTACATTTTTCTTTTGCAACAACCGATTTTTAAGGTAAACTTATGTACATACATGTTTGCTTACGGGTGGAGGATGTTCATTGACGACAGTAACGTATAAGCTGGAAACCTTCGAGGGGCCGCTTGATTTGCTATTGCACCTGATCGATAAAGCCGAGATTGATATCCATCAAATCTCCATCAGTGAGATTACCGATCAGTACCTCGAATATTTGCAAGACATGCAGGAGCTTGAGCTGGAGGTCACCAGCGAGTTTCTGGTCATGGCTGCGACGCTGCTGTCGATCAAGAGTAAGCAGCTGCTGCCGAAACCACCCGTCATCGAAATGGACGATGATTTCGATTACTTGTTTGAGGAGGAAGAAGATCCTCGGGACGAGCTTATCCGCAAGCTGATCGAATACCGTAAATATAAAGGGATCGCTGCGCATTTGCATGAACGCGAGTGGGAGCGCAGCTTGATTTTCTCGAAAGAACCGGAGGATCTGACGCCGTTTATGCCGGAGGTGCAGGAGAACCCCGTGAAAGGGCTGCATGCTGCTGATTTGATTGCCGTCTTCCAGAAGGCGATGCGTCGGGCAGCCAAGCGCAACACGGTAGCGCGGATTCACCGCGACGAAATTTCCGTTAAGGATCGGCTGAAGGAAGTCGTGTCTGCGTTCGAGCATGTGGGGAAAGGCGGCAGGTTGCTCTTTTCCAAGCTGCTGCATACGGAGATGAGTCGGCACGAAATCGTCGTCACGTTTTTGGCCGTGTTGGAACTGATGAAGATGAAGCAAATCGTCTGCTATCAGAACCGGCTTTTCGACGATATTGTTATGGAGTGGAGAGGGGAAGGAAGTATCGATGAATTTTCAGGAATTGAAATCGATTATTGAGGGGTTGCTCTTCTTGGCAGGTGAGGAAGGCTTAAGCCTCAAACAGCTGGCTGAAGTGACGGAACAGCGGCAAGAGGTGGTGTCCGATGCCCTGCTGGATATGAAATCGTCCTTCGAGCGAGCCGGCAGAGGACTGCAAATCGTGCAAATCGCCGGCAACTACCAGCTGGCGACGCTTCCGGAGCATGCCCCTTATTTCGAACGGCTGGCTTATTCGCCTTCGCGTTCGACCTTATCCCAGGCTGCGCTTGAAACGTTATCGATTATCGCTTATCGTCAACCGATTACTCGGGTGGAGATTGAGGAAATCCGGGGGGTGAAATCCGAGCGGGCGATTCATTCTCTGGTCAACAAGGATTTGATTGAGGAAGTGGGCCGCGCTGAAGCGATCGGCCGTCCGATTTTGTATGGGACCACGAAGGCGTTTCTGGACTATTTTGGACTGGCCAGCTTAAAGGATTTGCCGGACTTGGCCGATTTCGAAAGTGCCGAGGAGCTGGAGGAGGAGACGCAGCTCCTGTTCCAGCGCTTAGAGGAACAACAGCTGACGTTTGATGATGTAAATCAGGATTTTGTGGCGAAGGAGGAGTCACCGGGGGAAAATCCCGATGATATGGAACCAGGGAATTTATGAGGACATTTGCCTGGTAGGTGGTTGAGCGAGGCGCCAGCCTCGCCTGACTTCGCGATGCTAATCACCAGTGTTGCAGTGTCCGCCCATTTTCCAAACCATATCGCAATCCACGACCCCACCTGCTCATCACCAATCTCTCTAAAAAGCCTCCCACCGCATTGCCGCTTACATAACCCCATCACCCGGCCAAGTGTGCCCGGGTATTTTTTTCGCTCAATTAAGTCATCGCAATTGCCGGTAACCGGCCAAACAGATCGTTGTCGAGCACTTTGCTTAAAACGTGAAACGTATCGAATGATTTCCTTTTGGAATAGCCATACTACGATGGAGTATTTTATCTGATAGGTATGGAGGGCTTTCCCGTGTGGATTTGGCTCGGAGGCATCCTGATCCTGCTGCTGCTAATAGCTGCCTTGATTTTGCTGTCTACCATTACGTTCAATTTGACCCTGCGCAAGAAAAATCGGGATGACACGGTGTTGCTGGAAGTTACGATGCTCTATGGCTTTGTTCGCTTACGTTACCAGGTACCTACAATCCGGATCAAAAATTGGCGTGACGGTGTGCAGATCGAGAAAAATCAGCCAGAGAACGTGCTGCAAAAGGAATCCACCAGCGTCGACCACGAGGTGAACAAAGACAAGGTCGAGCTATGGATGGATCAGTTCGAACGTTTGCTTCAAGCGACCAGCGGGCTGCGGGTCTGGCTTCAATCCACACTTCGCCGCGTCTCCTTCCGCAAGCTGGAATGGTCAACGAACATCGCGTTAGAGGATGCGGCCCATACCGCGACGTTAACGGGGGCACTATGGGGAGTTAAAGCGACGATTGTTGGCTGGCTTACCCGTTATATTTCTTTGAAGCAGAGACCTAAATTGTTTGTCGTTCCTGTATTCGACAGTAAGCCGTTATTTTCCACGGAATTGCGCTGCATAGCGCAAATTCGCTGCGGTTATGCTATCTATGCTGGACTGGTACTTATAGTTCGCGTGCTAAAAGTGAAGGGAGGAGTTAAGAAATGGCTGACCATCCTATTAAAGGGCTAATGCAAACCGCTATGGAAAACATCAAGGAAATGGTTGATGTCAACACGATCGTGGGTGAACCGGTCGAAACGCCGGACGGCAGCGTGATTTTGCCAATCAGCCGCGTGGGCTTCGGTTTTGCTGCCGGGGGGAGCGATTTTATTGTTGATGACGAACACAATAAATCGACCACAGGCTCTTCTGAGAACAGCAATGTCCGCCCGTTTGGCGGCGGTAGCGGCGGCGGGGTTTCGATTAATCCGATCGCGTTCCTCGTCGTAGGAAAGCCGGGCGTACACATTGTGCCGCTGGATAACCAAACACATCTTGTCGAAAAAATCATCGATACCTTACCTGGTATCATCGACCGAATCCAGTCCATGTTCCCGAACCAGAATGCAACTGCGAATGCAGCGATGGCAACAGCGCAAGCTGCCCAGATGCAGGAATCGGCCGTCCGAACCGGCATAAATCCTTTTGCATAACTGCCTTTTGACCGTTGATCCTTTCCGGGCTGCCGGGAGGGGTCTTTTTCTTGATTTTAGGTGGGACATACTCTCTTGCAAAATTGCATATAAGTAAACAAGTACCTGCTATAGTACCTGTTACCGGAGGAATCAACTTATGAAGAAAGATTCACATGACCGCAGATTACACTCCTTTTGCTGCTTATTGGCCGCGGTTCTGCTGTTCGCCTGGTTGAATCCGCAGGCTGTACAAGCTGCTCCCGATGCGCCCTCGATCCATGCTCAGGCCGCTGCGGTCATTGACGTGACCTCGGGTCGCCTGCTGTACAGCTTGCACGGAGATGACGAGTTGCCCATCGCCAGCTTGACCAAGATCATGACCGCCATCGTCGCGATCGAGCACGGCAAACTGTCGGATATGGTTACGGTTGGAAAGAACGCATACGGGAAGGAGGGCTCATCCCTCTATCTCCATTTAGGGGAAGAGATGAGTCTGGAAAATATGCTATACGGGCTGATGCTCCGTTCAGGCAATGATGCAGCGACCGCGATTGCAGAGCATGTGGGCGGCTCGGAGGAAGGCTTCGTTTATTTGATGAATGAAAAGGCCAAGCTTCTCGGATTAACGCATACCCATTTTCAAAATCCGCATGGTTTAGATGCCGAAGGGCATTATTCTTCAGCCAACGATTTGGCCAAGCTGACAAGCTATGCATTGAAAAATCCGCACTTTAAGGAGATCGTTCGAACACCCAGCAAAACCGCGCCAAACCCCAATGATCCGTGGGATTATAAGTGGTTAAACAAGAACAAGATGCTGCGTTTCTACGACGGGGCAGACGGCGTGAAAACCGGCTATACGAAGACGGCAAGACGTTGTTTGGTGAGCTCCGCGACCCGCAATGGACAGCAAATCGCCGTCGTCACATTAAACGACGGGGATGATTGGAATGATCACCGCAAGCTGCTGGATTACGGTTTTGCGAACTTTCCTCTGACAACGTTGATAGGCAAAGGGCAAGCGATTGAAAACGGTCTGGTGACCGGGGCGGATTTCAAATATGCGCTGGCCCCGGAGGAAGTCGGCAAAGTTGAGAGAAGGCTGAAGTTAGTGGAGGCGCGTACAGGCTCGTTTGGTTATCGCGGGCGAATAAGCGTTCGATTAAATGGAGAAGAAATCGGCACGGTGCCGGTGTACGATAAGGCCAGCTTTAACCCGACCATCCTGGAGAGGGGCAACGAGCCGAATGTCGGCGGAGCCTATGGATCCGCCTCGGAACATCAGGTGATTCAATGGCCTTCTGATTGGTCTGCGGCGTTAAAGAAGGTGCTGCAAACCTTGTTGTTTGATATTTGATGTGGGGTAAAGGGAGAGAGGCAAGACTGGGCGAAGGAGGGGCAGAACGAATGGTCAACAAAATATGGCTTGCACTTATTTTGATTGGGTTTCTCTTTGCAGCTATTAAAGGGGATATCGGTACGGTGACGCAAGCGGCGTTTGACGGGGCTGCGACCGGCGTAACCGTATGTTTTGGATTAATCAGCGTGTTGGTGTTTTGGCTTGGGATCATGCGACTGGCGGAGGATTCTGGCCTGGTGAAGACGATCTCCAAGCTGCTTGGACCGATTGTTGCTTATTTGTTCCCCGACGTGCCGAAGAACCATCCGGCGATGGGGTATATTTTATCGAACATGAGCGCGAATTTACTTGGCCTTGGGAACGCAGCTACGCCGATGGGAATCCGCGCCATGCAGGCGTTGCAGGAGCTGAACCCAGACAAACAAACGGCCTCCCCGGCCATGTGTACTTTGCTGGCCCTGAACACCGCCAGCATTACGTTGATTCCCACCACGTTGATTGCGATCCGCATCAACTTCCATTCTGCGAATCCGGCAGAAATCGTGGGGTCGACGCTACTTGCGACAGCCATCGCCACCGGGGCGGCTATCATCGCCGATCGCTGGTATCGCAGACGGAACACGTATCGTACACCACCGCAGATCTCGGCGCCACCCGATATTTCGCTGAAAGGGTGAGGCATTTTGCTCGATTGGGTGAATCTTATTTCGGCTTGGGCCGTACCGGTGATGATTGCCTTTATTCCGCTTTATGCTTATTTCAAAAAAGTACCGGTCTATGAGTCGTTTGTCGACGGAGCGAAGGATGGGTTCTCAACCGCCATAGGGATCATCCCGCATCTGGTTGGCATGATGGTGGCGATCAGCGTGTTCCGCGCTTCCGGAGCGCTCGATTTCTTTGTTGGTTGGATGACGCCCTTTCTATCCTGGCTTCATGTTCCGCCGGAAGTGCTGCCGCTTGGGTTTCTTCGGCCTTTGACCGGGACGGGCTCATTGGCCTTTACAACTGACCTGATCAAAACCTATGGTCCAGATTCGATGATCGGCCGGATCGCTTCCACTATTCAAGGAAGTACCGATACAACGCTCTACGTTTTGACGGTGTATTTCGGGGCCGTGGGGATCCGGAACGGCCGTTATGCCTTAAAGGTTGGATTATTTTCGGATGTCGTTGGCTTTATCGCTGCGATCGTCGTTTGCTTGCTCTTATTCGGTTAAATAACTACATACCTTTTATGATCGTTGAACCGCCTGCAGCACTTCGCTGATGGGGCGGTTTTTGCGGTTTATGGGGGCTGCTATTGTGATTTTTCCATGAGGTGGGTATCATGTGTATGAGGTGACTAATGCAAATATGGAAAGATTACAGAAAATTTTGGCCGCTGCCGGTGTGGCATCGCGCCGTAAATGCGAGGAATTAATTCTAAGCGGCAAGGTTCAAGTCAATGGTGAGACCGTTACGACGCTGGGCACGAAAGCTGATCCGTCCGTGGACGTGATTACCGTTGAGGGCAAGCCAATCGGCGCGGAGAAGAAGCTGTACCTGATGTTCAATAAACCGAAAGGCGTCATCACGAGCGCTTCCGATCCCCAAGGCCGGAAAATCGTCACCGATTACTTAAAAGGAATCAAGGAGCGGGTTTATCCAGTAGGCCGGCTCGACTACGATACGGAAGGTCTACTGCTGCTGACCAATGACGGCGAATTTGCGCATTTGCTGACGCATCCAAAGCATCATGTACCGAAGACGTATCTGGCAACGGTCAAAGGGGTACCGCATGGTACCGCGCTGGACAAGCTGAAGCAAGGTGTGATGCTGGAGGATGGGATGACGGCACCAGCCGAGGTCGAGTACTATGACATTGACCCGGAGGAGAAGTACGCAACCATCTCGATCACGATTCATGAGGGCCGAAACCGTCAAGTGCGCCGCATGTTTGATGCAATTTCGCACCCGGTGACACGGCTCAAGCGAATTTCTTTTGGTGATTTGGTTCTGGGCAACCTCAAACGCGGTCTGTACCGCCATTTAACCAAAGAAGAAGTCGACAGCCTCTACAAACTCGCTCGCACTACTACTCCCCACACTCCTAAGCGCTAGAAATGTGGTGAATAGTGGTAAAGAAGCGGTGAATTTGAAGATGAAGCAACTGTAGATTTTAAGGAACGATCAGTATCCGTTGACCTTCATAAGAGTGGAAAATGGCATAGTGTGAAATGATTCTGGAGAAACGGCAGTGGTCGCCTTTGTGAGCGGATTTCACCCTTAGTATGAGTTTAGGATATCAATGAAATCCGCGAGCAACAGCGATCGTAAGAACATTTCACACGTCGCCCCAACCCATGAGCTCCTTAGTTCAATCTGAAATTATCCATCCGAAGATATCCCCCTCATTTCTTGCGCGTCACATAATATTCATATTTCCCCGGGCTGAAACTGCGGCATTTTTCGTTATAATGTTCATAGAGTGTTCACGAATTGTTCAACACTTCATGACAATTTTCATAGAAAGGAAGTTAACTATGGGGAAGGCGAGACGGCCGATCCAAATCGTCATCTTGCTGTTGATCGTCATCCTGGGCGGATATGCGATCGGGACTGCAGTGTCCGGCGGTGAGGCCGATAAACCTAAGCAAGGCGGGAATCCGCCGGCGTTTAAACTGCTCGGTTTGGATGGACAGGTACATACGTTAGACGACTATAAGGGCAAATCGGTGGTCTTAAACTTTTGGGCTACCTGGTGCACCTATTGCGTCAAAGAAATGCCTGCATTACAAGCCCAATGGGAAAAATGGCGCGATCAAGGCGTCGTCGTTCTAGGCATCAACACGGGCGAAGACGAGATGACCGTACAAAATTTCGTCAAGCAGACAGGTGTGGATTTTCCCATTTTATATGATTCCAATAATACGACAACGCGCGATTACGGCATCGTGCCGATGCCAACGACGTTCTTTATCGGCAAGAACGGCAAAATTACCTCCATTCATCAAGGCGAGCTGAATTTGGATACGTTGGATGACCAAATCAGGCAGCTGGTGGGGCTTTGACGTCGAGAGGAGGACATAATCGGTGATTGAAAACACAAAATGTGAATGCGGCCACCAGAACCGGGTGGGGACCGTATTGTGCGAAGCCTGCGGCAAACCGCTGCTTGAGGAGGATCAGCAGCAAGGCGGGCTTTTGGAGATGCGTTATGACGGGGTTGCTCGGCGCTCGCAGCGGGCCAATCCCAATTTTATTGATCGGGTCTGGAACTTCTTCTCCTCCGTCAAGGTCGCGATTTATTTGATCATCATCACCTTGATTGGTGCGATGTTAGGGACGATCTTCGAGCAGGAGAGCAACTTCATTAATTTTGACCCTTCAACCTATTACAAGAACAAGTATGGAACGATCGGCGAGATCTATTACCGACTGGGTTTGTCCCATACGTATGAGTCCTGGTGGTTTATTCTGCTGCTGGTGATGATCGGTGCTTCGCTTGTCATCTGCAGTCTGGATCGGGTGCTTCCGCTTTACAAAGCGCTTTCAAAACAGAAAGTGCGCAAGCATCTGGCTTTCCTCACCCGTCAGAAAATCGTGTATCAAGGGGAAATCAATGAAGATGGCGAGGAATGGGTGCAACGTGCCGTTCAACCGCTGCGGAAGAAGCATTACCGGGTTTATACAGATGGCAGCGCCTTGCTGGCAGAGAAACAGCGGTTTAGCCGCTGGGGCCCTTACATTATTCATATCGGGCTGATCGTTTTTCTCTTGGCGGTACTGTTCCGCGGATTGCCGGGGCTGCATCTGGACAAACATTACTGGTTCCCTGAAGGCGAAATTACGCATATTCCCGATACGAACCTTTATTTGAAAAACGAGAAGTTTACGGTTGAATATTACAGCGAGGACGAAATGTCCGAGGATTTTAAAGCGAGAGGGAAGGTCGTACCTAAGCTGTTTGAAACCCAAGCCGTGCTGTATGAATGTACAGCGGATTGCGACGATCCTTCCAAAGAGCCGCAGCTTCGCGAAGTCAAGCGACATGCTATTCGGGTGAACGATCCGCTCAGTTACAAAGGACTACAAGCGTATCAATTTGATTTTGATCTCACCCCGAAGCTTAGATCGGTGCAGCCCGCTTTAGTAGATGTCAAGACCGGAGAATCCTACGGCAAGTTCAAATTGGACATGAGAAATCCAGAGCGTGAGTATAAAGTAGGCCCTTACCGGTTAACGCTGCAAAATAAGTATATGGATTTTTCCCTGAACGACGAGGGAAAGCCGGTATCCATTTCCGGCGAGCCGAACGCGCCTGCCTTTTTATTTTTGATCAAAGGACCGGATCTTCCGGAGGATGGCGCACAGTACATTTATTTCCCTAAACAGATTGACAAGGAGCGGTTCCAGCAAGATGCGATTAACGAGCAGCTTGGAGGCGTGCAATCGAAGCTGCGGCTGGACGTCCTTGGGATGGAAGACGTCGACTTTATCGAAGCGTCCAGTTATTTGAACATCCGGGTCGACCGGGCGATGCCGTTCGTTTGGGTGGGCCTTGGGATCGTGATGCTTGGACTGGTCATTGGATTTTACTGGCAGCATCGCCGCATCTGGCTGCGTGTTGATGGCCGCCAGCTGACGCTGGGCGGACATACGACCAAGAATTGGTTTGGCATGCGCCGCGAAGTTTCCGCATTCCTCCAATCGATGGGGGTTGAAGCGGATGAGAAGTCATTGGAAAATAGGGGGAAACATCCATGAACTTTTTGGAAATCAGCAGAGTCGCATTTATGACGGCCTTTTTGCTTTATTGTGCGGCTTTTATTTTTTATGTGGTGGCTGTAACCGGCAAGACGTGGCGCAATCGCGACCCGAAGCGCCATGAGAAAAAATGGGGACGCATTTCATTTGCCGTTTCCTCGCTTGGGTTGCTCTCGCATTTTGTCTATTGCGGAACCCGCTGGGCGTACAGCGGACATGTACCCGTCAGCAACATGTACGAATTTATGACGTTCTTGTCTATGATGATTATGGTGGCTTTCACCATCGTTTTTATCATTTATCGCAAAATATTACTGGGAATGTTCGCCCTCCCGCTGGCGATTATTATTATGGCGTACGCTGCGGTATTCCCGCGGGACGTTCAGCCGTTGATTCCATCGCTGCGTTCCATTTGGCTTTATATCCACGTGACGCTGGCGGCTACCGGCGAGGCGTTCTTCGCCGTTGGTTTTGTGGCCGGGTTGATGTACCTGCTGCGGGCCGTGGATTTTAAGGCGACGGACAAGGCAGGCCGCCGTCAAAAATGGTGGGTTGAATTTACGCTTTTTTCTATTATTATAGTATTGGGCTTCATTGTTTCCGTCTTTGCCTTCCGGGCAGCCGGATATGAAGCTGTGTTCGTACAAAATCAGACAACGATTGACACCCAAGTGGAGCAGAATAGTACAATAGAAGATAAAGAAGTTTATAATCTGCCACCGATCGTTGGTCCGCATCAAAGTGAGCCGGAGCACATTCAGCCGTTCCTCGGGATGAAAAAGCCTTTGTTTGATGCACCTTCCTGGATGAGAGGGGAAACGGCCGGCCGTAAACTGAATACAATAATTTGGGCAATACTAACAGGTATCGTGCTTTATTTGCTGCTCCGGTTAATCTTGCGTAAGCCGCTTGGCACCGCGTTATCTCCTGCAGTTCGGGGCATCGACCCAGATGATTTGGATGAGATCAGTTACCGGGCAATTGCGATCGGATTTCCCATCTTTACGCTGGGGGCGCTCATATTTGCCATGATCTGGGCGCAGCAGGCTTGGGGCAGATTCTGGGGCTGGGATCCGAAGGAAGTATGGGCGCTGATTACCTGGCTATTTTACAGTGCTTACCTCCACTTGCGCTTATCGCGCGGCTTCCAGGGACGCAAGTCTTCGTGGCTGGCTGTACTTGGATTTCTTGTGGTGATGTTTACGCTGGTTGGGGTAAATCTGATCATAGCGGGGCTGCACTCTTACGCGGGTACCGATTAACTCAGGCAATAATACCATATGGACTGCTCAACTGATTGGGTAAGATGATGAAGGGGTTGTTGTTAAAATGTCAGATCAAGCAAACCGCATTCTGGTAGTCGATGACGAGGAGCGGATTCGCCGGCTGCTAAAGATGTACTTGGAAAAAGAAGGCTACGAAATCGATGAAGCCGAGGATGGGGAGACTGCCCTGAAGTTGGCGACTTCCAACGACTATGGTTTGATCTTGCTCGACGTCATGCTTCCGGGGATTGACGGGGTCGAGGTCTGTAATCGATTGAGACAAGTTAAAGCAACACCGGTACTAATGCTGACGGCCAAGGGAGAGGAAATTAACCGTGTACAGGGCTTTGAAGTTGGAGCGGACGATTACGTCGTGAAGCCGTTCAGCCCACGCGAGGTCATCTACCGGGTCAAAGCGATCATGCGCCGCGCTTCCGCTACGGCTTATTTGACGAAGGAAAGCGGAACTAGCAACAATATTGTGTTCCCTCATCTGGTGATTGAACATGATGCCCATCGGGTAACTGCTAACGGGCAGGAGGTCAGCTTGACTCCCAAGGAGTATGAACTGCTGCATTATCTGGCCGTTTCGCCGGATAAGGTGTTTTCCCGGGAAGAGTTACTGAAGGATGTATGGAACTACGAGTTTTTCGGTGATTTGCGTACGGTGGATACCCATGTGAAGCGGCTTCGAGAGAAGTTGAACAAGGTGTCGCCGGAGTCCGCTGCCATGATCACGACCGTATGGGGCGTCGGATATAAGCTGGAGGTTCCAAAGTAAGTGAACTTCTGGAGAACGCTCGTTGGTAAGCTGTGGATTACGATCATTTGCTTGGTAGCTTGCGTCCTGATGTTAATGGGACTGTTCCTGCTGCCTTACATCGATACGAACTTTACAAACTCCGGAGCGGTCAAACGATTATTTGTGATCGTCGCAATGATCGGGTTTTCGCTCACAACGTTTTTTGCTTTGTTTCTGTTCACGAAGATTACACAGCCGATGCAGCAGCTGATTCGGGCTGCGGATGCGGTGCGCAAAGGCAAGTACGACACGCGCCTGTCTCTGCGCACGAGTGATGAAATCGGTGAGCTTGCCATTACGTTTAACCATATGGCGGAAGAACTGGAAAATACGATCCGCAGCTTAAAGCACGAGAAGGAACATCTTTCCAGTGTGCTTAGAAGCATGAATGATGCGGTAATTACGTTGGACCGCGAGGGTGCTGTCATTTTAACCAACCCGCCGGGTGATCGGTTATTACAGCTTTGGGGAGATCTGACAGAGGAGAGCGAGGAAGAAATACCTGCCTCTGCTGACGAAAAACAGATGGTACCGAAGCCGCTCTTTCCGTTATTCCGTCGTTTGCTTGATCAAGAGAGCGACCAGAAGATGAACGTCCACGTTATGAAAGGGGTATGGTCCGTACATATGGCGCCGCTGTCCTCAGACGGTGAGGTTCGCGGAGCCGTTGCCGTACTTCGGGATGTAACCGAAGAAGTGAACTTGGAGAAGATGCGCCGCGATTTCGTGGCGAACGTGTCTCATGAAATTCGGACCCCGCTCTCGATGATGCAAGGGTACAGTGAAGCGCTGCTTGACGGCATGGCTTCTTCGCCGGAAGAGAGCGCGGAGCTCGCCCAAGTTATTTATGACGAGTCCCTGCGGATGGGACGGCTCGTTCGTGATTTGTTAGACCTGGCTCGGATGGAGGCAGGTCATACGGATATGGTTATGCGCAGGGTCGACTTTCGTGAGTTGGCAGAGAGGGTGGACCGCAAATTTCAGGTCCGAGCCAAGGATAACGGGGTTGAGCTTGTGTTGGAGCTGGAAGACGGGGAGCTGCAGCTGCAAGCCGATGAAGACCGTTTAGAACAGGTGCTGACCAATTTGCTGGACAATGCTTTCCGGCATACGCCGGAAGGAGGGAAGGTGACGGTCAAAGCTTCCATGGAAACCGGCGAAATGGGCAAGCAGCTTCACGTCGCCGTATCGGATACCGGTGTAGGCATTCCGAGCGAAGATTTACGGTATATCTTCGACCGCTTCTACAAAGCCGACAAAGCACGGGTTCGCGGTGAGAATGGCGGGACGGGATTAGGTCTTTCGATCGTCAAAAATATCATCGCAGCTCATCAAGGTTCCATTTGGGCCGATAGTGAAATTGGCAAGGGCACCGTATTTCACTTCTTGCTTCCTGTCGAATCGGGACAAACTACGTAATCACAAAAAAACATCCTTCGCGAAGAAGGATGTTTTTTTGTTGAATGCCGCAGATAAATCTTGTTCATCGTGGAACAATGATTGATTTGACGGCGGAATGAATATTCGTGATCTCGTGTTTCGAGGCGTTACGCGAAAATGATATGCTGGGCTTTATTGATTTCCGGAAGCTTCGTCAAATCGTCCAGAACTTCCTTCGTCACGGTTTTATCCACAGTCAGTACCATGATCGCTTCACCGCCAACCAGTTTACGTCCAACCTGCATGGAGGCGATGTTCACCTCGTTCTTCCCAAGCAAGGTACCCACATGCCCGATGATCCCTGGTTTGTCGTTGTGCGAGATGAAGATGAGGTGGCCTTCTGGCGCGACGTCAACCGGGAACTTGTCGATTTGGACAATCCGTGCACCGTAACCGTTCAGCAGTGTACCAGCGACCCGGCGCTCCGTTCCGTCCTGAGCCTTGAGGGTCACGGAAATCAGATTGGTGAAGCCCTTGGTAGCCGAGGCTTGCGAAACCACGACGTTAATGTCACGGACCTTCGCGAGGTGCATCGAGTTAACGATATTCACGTCGTTGCCGAAATGACGGGACAGCACGCCTTTGATAATGTAGCGAGTCAGCGGCTGCGTATCCACTTCCGCCAGGTCACCAGCATAATCCACATGGATTTCTTTGACAGCCTGATTGTTCAGCTGGGACAGGAAGACCCCAATTTTCTCACCGAGCCCGAAGTAAGGCTGCAGCTTGTTCATGACGCTGGCTGCAACCGGCGGCATATTCACCGCATTTTTAAACGGTTCGTTGCGCAGGATATGAAGCACTTGCTCGGACACGTCGATGGCCACGTTCTCTTGAGCTTCTACGGTAGAAGCGCCAAGGTGCGGCGTCACGATGATCTTCGGATGATGAAGGAACGGATGATCCGCTTCCGGCGGCTCTTTCTCAAATACGTCGAAGGCAGCCCCAGCTACGATGCCTTGATCAATGGCTTCCACCAGCGCCAATTCATCAATGATACCGCCGCGGGCGCAGTTGATGATGCGCATACCTTTCTTCATCACTTCAAATTGCGGACGGGCAATCATATGCTTCGTCTCTGGTGTGAGCGGTGTATGCACAGTAATGAAATCCGCATTCCGGATGATTTCGTCTACCGTCGCTAGCTTCACGCCCAGCTTCTCCGCCCGATCTTCAGTAAGGAAAGGGTCATAGCCGAGAATGTCCATGCCAAATGCTTTGGCGCGCTTCGCAACCTCGCTGCCGATCCGGCCCATGCCCAACACGCCCAGCGTTTTGTTGCGCAGCTCGACGCCAAGGAATTTGCGATCCCATTCGCCTTTGATCGTCTTCGCATAGGCTTGCGGAATATGACGGGCCAGCGCCATCATCATGGCAAAGGCATGTTCACAAGTCGTAATCGTATTGCCGTCCGGAGCATTAATGACAATAATTCCGCGTTTCGTCGCCGCTTCCAGATCGATGTTGTCGACCCCAACCCCAGCACGGCCGATAACTTTCAAGCGGGTTCCGGCTTCCATGATTTTCTCGGTGACTTTCGTTTGGCTGCGGACCAGGAGACCGTCATATTGCGGAATAATCTGCACCAATTCATCTTCGCTGAGACCTGGCTTCTTATCGACCTCAACGTCGGCTGCATCCATCAGCTGCTGAATCCCCAAGTCGCTGATCGGATCCGATACTAAAACTTTAAACATGTTGATTTGACCCTCCTAAAAGTTTTATATAGCAAGGCCTCCTTGAAAGACAGCAAGTGTGGCTATCTTCGGAAGCATAAGCTGATGTGGTTAAGTTGAGTTTCTTCATTGACGCTGTGTCCGATTACCGCACCAAAGAACTAAGGTACCAAGGACGCCTGGGAGGCAGTTGGCGTCGCTAAATAAATCAAAAACTCTCAATCCGCACACTACTTCCGTAGTAAGGGACGAGAGTTATTCGTGGTACCACCCTAATTCGCTGCCCCTTCGCAGAAAGCAGCCTCAGTTGTCATTGCTGACAAGAACGATAACGGGTTCACCGGCTACGCCTACTTTCATTTCGACGCAGCGACTCAGGAGCGCTAAAGCCATTCGTTCCGCTGCCGGTTTGCAGCACCACCGACTCTCTGGAAGCTTTCCGAAGGCTTCTTTCCTTCAAAGTGTTTCATGAGATGTAATTTTTCATAATGTAACACGGGCCTTGGCAAAGTGTCAACACTAACCTGAACATTTTTACAAAGTTAGGTGTTTGTCGTTCGGATTTTTCCCAAACTTGAATCCGTCTAAAATTTTGGTTATGATTTTACTAATGTCGAAAAGCGTCTCTTAACGGCGGACAGCGAAAGGGCCTAGTACTCCGCAAAGAACGGCAACTCCGGCAACGATTCGGAGGCGTAGTACGTTGACTTCCATTTTACAAATTCTTTGCTCTTCACGGCATCCGTTTCAATTAAAACCTTAACAATAGAGCCGATGGAGTTCAATTGAAGCGCCTCAGCTTTTCCGCTGCTGATTAACTGATCAATCTTGGCCGTGAAGTCCTGCGGCAAATAGGATACATAAAGCTGCTCGTTCACCATCATATCGGTGACGGCTTTGTTTTTTACCGCAAGCGTATAACCGGACCATTCTTTAGTTCCGATGTTCTCTTTGTATGTATAGTCAGCAGAAACGCCGTTTTTGGTTTTAGCGGTCCATTTCAGCATCGAGGCATAATATTTCTTTTGCGCCTGCAGCCCGTACTTTTTGGCGTTCACCGTGAACTCATCTTGATTGACGATTTTGGCAAGCTCCATGCCTTTCTTGTTTCCTGCCTTAGATTTGATCTGGTCCATGCTTTCCTCAAACAGCTTCAGGCTCTTTAAATAGTCCGTTTGGGCCTCCTTGAGCAACGGGGAGGAGTCGGCAATAGAATGTACAGCAATTTGCTCATAGCTGGCTTTAGCATTATCTCGGATATCTTTCAGCTTATCCGATGATACCGGCTTGGAACTGTGGGTGATGTTTTCGATCAGAGTGAGGTAATTTTCTTTAAATTGCTGATACGGCTGAAAAACCACATAGTAGAATGTGACCAAATCCTGTTGCTGGTAGGAGGTTTCGTTTTCCTCTCGAATCGTGATCGCTTTGAGATTCGCGTATTTGGCTTCCGTCTTGTCGATGCCAAGATTAAGTCCAAGAAAGAACGTCCCAAACGCAGTAATCAGCAAGGCGAGAAATCCGAGCGAGAACAGCATCTCAAATTTGGTGTTATTTTTCCGAATCATACTTATGCTCCTTACTATATTGGTTTGAATGCGTTAAAATATTATAAAGGACAGGGTTTGACAAAAACTATGAAAAAGTTCAAATTGCGCGATGTAAAAATACAAAAAGTCGACCCCGGTCAGTTAAACGATCGATTGTTGCTCATTAATTTATATCTCACGCAAGGGCTTACATTACTTATCGGTCTTGTGATCTTGTTATTTCAGAAAAGAAACCCATTTCACCTGTTCCAATTTCCGAATAGTGTCGAATTTGTGTACTGGGGAGCAGGATTTGCTGCGGTGATGTTCGGGGCGGATATGCTCTTGTCCCGGTTCATCTCGGAAGAAAGTATGGATGATGGGGGCATTAATTCCCTGCTCTTCCGTCATCGACCGATTTGGCATATCGTCGTGATATCGGTGGTTGTTGCCGTCTGCGAGGAGCTATTGTTCCGTGGGGCAATCCAGTATGGGCTGGGTCCGTATTGGACGAGCATCCTGTTTGCAGCGATCCATGTCCGGTATCTTCGGCATTGGATTCCGACGGCATGGGTGTTTGCAAGCAGCTACGGCCTCGGATTTATTTATGTTCAAACGGGAACGCTTTGGGCGCCGATCTTATGTCACTTTTTGATCGATCTCGTATCAGGCCTGGTGATTAAATTTCGGAGGGAGTCATGAACGAGCATTTAAGCCGATTGGACCGATATGGTCAGCAAAATCGAACGAAGCAAAGTGCTTCCATACAATCGCGGAATCTGGCCTCCGGGATGGCGGCGGCTGAACTCAAGCAGGAACCTGCGGCGGTGAATGCCGAACCGACGTATGCCGCTGTCCGATCCCGGAGCAGCTTAAAGGTGGAGCCGTTTCCCCTGATCGCGGATGAGGAGCGTTACGCAACACCTGTTAAGAAGAAGCCTGTCATTGGCGATGAGACGATGGTTCGGCTGCTGATTCCGCGTAAATCGGAGGAGCCGGTTCGGCAAGGGACGAAGACGCTGCCAGCGGCAACGGAGCCGACATCTCCCAAGACGGTTGCGGCGGATGATAATAAGTTTGAGTCTGCGGCGGTTGCAGCATTGGCGAAACTTAAAGAGCCAGTTCAGCGACCATCCCATTCAACGAAGGGTTCTCCACCTCGGAGTGAACTCGACCATTTTGGGGAATCAACCATGCTGGAAGAAGAACCCGATTTGGCTAAGCTGCCTACGCGCAAGGAGTTATATCCGTCACAACGTGTTAAAATGACCCGGTGGTTTTATAATTCGCTTCTTTATGCTTTTGTTATTATTTTGATTTATCTGTTATGGTGGGGCTTAAGCGATTCGCCGTGGGGAAAAAGCCATGGATTATAAAAACAGGTTGCAACATTAAAACCGTCAGGAAATCTCCTGACGGTTTTTTTGGATTCAAAATTATTTTGATGATTCGGCATCCGCAGGTTCAGGAGCCGGTCCGATAGTTCGAGGGTCAACGAAGCCGTACCCTTTCTGTTCCAGTTGGGTGAGCAATTCATCCAGTGCCTCAACAGTCCAAGGAAGCTCGTGCATCAAGATATTGCTTCCAGCGTGAAGCTGTTCGAGCACATTGGCGATGACCGCCTCGGGCTTGTTTTTGTTTTTGCTGTCCCAGTCAAGAGATCCGTTGGACCAAGTCATGTAGATGAGCTCATTGTCGTCTGCGATTTGATGCGTTGTATCGTTCCCTGAACCGAAGGGAGGACGGAAGAAACGCGGGGCTTCGCCAATCGTTTCCTTTACGATACTTTGCACATCTTCAATTTGCTTACGCATATTCGCAGCGGACTCTTTCTTTAAATCGATGTGATCCCAGCTGTGGTTGCCGATGATCTGCCCGCGCTCATGGATCAGCTGCAGCAGCTCGGGATGGGCTTTAACCCGATATCCGTTAACGAAAAAGATCGCTTTGGCCTGGTGTTTATCCAACGTATCGATCAGTCCATCAATCATTTCCTTCTCCTTCGGTCCGTCGTCAAACGTCAGGAGAACCACCTTCTTGTTCACGGTGTCGTCATTTGGCACTACGTTATATGCCTTATTAATGTGGTACTGCAGGGGAGGGGCAGCCGTTTCGGTTGAGGTTGGCTCATCATCTGAAGGTGAAGAGTCCTCAGGCTGTAGGTCTACCTGACCGAATTCATTGGTGCCATCGTTGGTGTCATCCGGTGCGGTTACTTCGGAAGAAGCGTTGGTGTTTTGGTTAGATGTGGTTGGTGTCATGGTTGCATCAGTTTGGCCGCATGAGCTAAGAATAAGACAAGCGGCGGCGATGAGCAGGAGTTTCTTGTGGAGCAAAGAAGTCAACTCACTTTCCTGTATTTATGCCGCATGAGTTCAAGGAAATCCGCGAACACTACAGATGATTTTAACATAACCAAGGAGGTTTTTTACGTGAAATCTTCCTCATTTTTAGGCGGTTTATTGGTTGGTGTCTTCGCCGCGATGTGGGCTTCGCGACGGAAGCAAAGCCTGATGTCCGTGATGAGCGGTGCAGGCTCGGCCCTGAAGTTTGCAGGGATGACCTCGAAGCGTAACGACAGCCCTACCGAAGATATTTCAGCAGCGCTGAAAACAGAGGATACAGGGTCTGCATCTGTCACAAAGGCTAAAGGGGCAGACAACGCCCAGGTGTATCCCAGTTCCGGCACGGTATCAACGTCCGGTTCGAATCATTCGAAGGAATACAGTCTGAAGCAGCTGACCGACTTCATTAAAGGCGATCCGGATGTGCGCCGTGAAGTTGAGAACATTCTCAAAGAGGCGAAAACCCCGATTCCAGGGTTGTAATTCGGCTCAAACCCCCATTCCAAGAGTCATTTTCTGCCCCCTTGACAGGGCAGCAGAAAATGATTCTTTTTTGTTCTATTTTAAAGCGTGCATTTAGATAAAATAAGTGATAACATACATACAAAGAACCATTTTCAGCACACTTGACAGCAGGTTTCATAATCTGTTTTATAACAACGTATAGAGAGAGGAGGATCCTGTATGAAGATAGAAAGACTAGGCCAGGATAAGATACGGATTTTCCTCACGTTTGACGATTTAAGCGAACGCGGTATACAGAAAGAGGACATGTGGCAGGAGATTCCCAAAGTCCATGACCTGTTCACTGAAATGATGGATCAGGCTTATAATGAAGTGGGCTTTGACGCCACTGGGCCATTGGCTGTGGAAGTGTTCGCCCTTCCTGCACAAGGAATGGTCGTCATCGTTACGCGCGGCAAATACGATCACCATCAACATGGGATCGGCTCGCCTTATGAGGATGAACTGCCGGAAGAAGTTTATGAGATGGAAGTTACGCTGGAGCAAAGCGATACGATTCTGTATTCCTTTGACGATTTCGAGAATGTAATCGAAGCGGCACACGTGCTGAAGTCGATGCTTCACGAAGCCGGCAGACTGTATAAATATAATGGGAAATGGGTTCTTCAGCTGGAGCCGGAGGAAATTGAGGATGGCAAACATCCTGCTCTGATCGCAGTATTAGCTGAATTCGGCGAAGCGACATCCGTAACGACGGCGATGCTGGAGGAGTACGGGCAATTAATCATGGCTGATCATGCGGTGGATACGATTTGCAACCACTTCAAACGCCAGGATTGATGACGTCTCGTATGAAGGCAGACCCATGTCAAATCAGAAGAGAGAGAGACAAAGAACGGAAGCAGCCAATAAGGGGGGATAACCGTTGCTCTTTTTCTCGATTTTAAGCGCAGCGGTTGCTCCCGGGATTGCACTGCTTACGTATTTTTATCTCAAGGACAAGTATGATGCGGAACCGCTGCATATGGTCATCAAGGTGTTTTTGCTTGGTTTCTTGATCGTATTGCCGGTCCTGATCATCCAGCGAGGGTTAACGATGTGGCTGGGTGAAGGACCGCTGGTTACAGCTTTTGGCATTTCGGCCGGTGTGGAGGAAGTGCTGAAGTGGTTCGTATTGTTTCATATGATTTACAACCATACCGAATTTGATGAGCCGTATGATGGAATATTATATGCGGCGGCCATTTCATTGGGATTCGCAACGGTTGAGAATGTATTGTACGCTTTTGCGAGTCACGCTTCGATTGGCACCATGCTCGTTCGAGCTCTGCTCCCCGTATCGGGCCATGCGATGTTCGGCGTGATGATGGGGTACTATCTGGGGCGGGCTAAATTCTCGAGCGGCGGGCAATCTCGAAAGTTCCTGATTTTTTCGTTAGCTTTCCCGCTGTTCTGGCATGGGGTATACGATTGGATTCTTAACAATACGACGCAGTATTGGATTTGGTTTATCGTCCCCCTCATGGCTTTCCTCTGGTATGGAGGGCTCGGGAAGATGTATCGGGCCAACAACCGTTCCCCGTTCCGTTTAACGCCGGGGGCGAAGGGGCAAGATTAATTTGCTTTAGATTAGGGCATCCTGATTCTAACATTCGCATGTCTACGCCAAGGTAGGCTGCAGGATCGTTAGAAAGGGGTGCCTTTTTCGTGCGCGTCAAGGTGCGAATTACTTGTAAAGCGTGCGGCGAGCGGTTTGTGTTACGCGGCAAAAAAGAGCGCGACCATATTGAAACCGGCTTTAAGCAATGCCTATGTAATAATCAGCATGACTTTGAGATCGAAGAAGAAGCGATACAGTAAGGAACCGGCTGTACTCAAAATCAGACATCGACTAGGCGTGAATGGGAGATATCTTTTTGAACTACCGTTCTAAATAGAGGTTCAAAAAGTGGGTTTCGACCAGCGGAGCGTAGCTGGAGGCTACGTGAGCAGCGGAGAGCCCGGGTGAATCCAAGATCCGACGTCGAATAGGCTCCAAAGCATAGGCTTCGTGATCGGAAGACAGCTTTTTGAACTACCTTATTCTAATGCATAAAGTTCTTTCCTTCTTGTCACACTAATCCCAACCTAGTTGAAGAAGGGAGAGAGCTAAGCCCAATGTACAAACGACTGAGTGCGATTCTATTCCCGGTGACCGCTGTGCTGTTGATCGGCGCCCTGGTGTGGGGGTATCAGGAGAACCAGGAGAAAAACTCGATTCTGATCAAGGCGGAAAACCAATATCAGCGGGCGTTCCATGATTTGTCGTATCACGTGGACAAGCTGCATACGGAATTGGGCAACACCTTGGCGGTAAACTCGGCCTCCACCGGTGCCCAACGTAAAGGGCTGGTGAATGTATGGCGCATCACGAGCGAGGCGCAGAACGAAATTAACCAGCTTCCGTTAACCTTGCTCCCGTTTAATAAGACGGAAGAGTTTCTATCTCGGATCGCGAAGTTCTCGTATCAGACTGCGATTCGCGATTTGACGAAACAACCTCTAACCGAAAATGAGATGAAAAATCTAAAAGAACTGTACAAAAGTTCGGCGCAAATCGCCCAAGACTTGCAAGGCGTACAGAACAAGGTTATCGCGAATCGCCTGCGCTGGATGGACGTCGAGACGGCGCTGGCGAGTGAGAAAGAACCGAGGGACAATACGATCATCGATGGCTTCAAAACCGTAGATAAAAAGGTTGGCGAATACCCTGAGCTGGATTGGGGACCGTCCATCTCCAGCATGTACAATAAACGTTCGGTGAAGAAGCTGGGCGGACGTCCGATCACCGTTGAGGAAATTAAACGTAAAGCTGCGAAGTTTACGGGCGTACAAAGCCAAGAGAACATCCAAGTCGTAGAGAACGGGAAAGGAACGGAGTGGGCTTCCTATACGGCTAACCTGAAGAATAAAAAAGGTGACGAGTCTTGGTCGCTTGATTTTACCCGTAATGGCGGTCATCTAATCTCCTATGTATACCATCGCCCAATTGGACCGAAAGCCGTGGACGTAAGTACCGCAAAACAGCGGGCTAAAGAATTTTTGGAAAACAAAGGGTATCCAGGGCTAGCGGCCGTTTCTTATGATGAGTTCGATAATGAAGGAAACTTCACGTTCGTCAGCAAGCAAGACGATGTGCTGATTTATCCGGAGAAAATTACGATCCGTGTTGCCCTGGATAACGGGCAAGTGACCGGGATGCAGGCCAGTGACTACGTGTATGAACGTGAAAGCCGGGAAAAGGTCGGAAAACCGAAACTGACCTTGCAGCAAGCGCGTAAATTTTTGAATCCGGAGTATAAGGAGAAATATCATCGTCTTGCGCTCATCGAGAACGAGCAGTCAGAGAAGGTGCTAACTTACGAATTTGGCGGTTCAATTAACGGATCGCAGTACAAAATTTTCATCAATGCCGAGAACGGCAATGAAGAGATCATCGAAGAGATTCGCACCCGCAACAATCAAGGAGAAACGAAGTCTTCTTGATGCTCTGTGCAGCAGCTTCAAAGGAATGTTCCGGTTGTCCGGAAGATTCCTTTTTGCTTTTTTTAACGAATTAATTAAGTCCAGCCGCCTCGCGCCGTGCTATAATCATTAGCATAGTAGTACAACCATGACATAGGACGGTGGCAACCTTGTTTCCTAAAGTGAACGATCTCGTATACATTCAAGTCGCTTCGGCGGAGAAGCCAAACGATGAGAAGGAATGTAAATCACGGATCGCGGACGTGGAAGAAGAATCGTTTTTGATCGAAGTACCGATCGAGACCGGGAGCGGACGCATCAAAAAGCTGTACATCGGGGACGAATTATCCGTGTATTTCCTGACGGAAAACGGAGTGAAAAATTACTTTAGTACATACGTGCTCGGGTTTGCCGACGACGTTGTTCAATTAGTGCGAATTCGCAAGCCTGACCCAGAAACGATTACGAAAATCCAACGGCGCAATTTTTTGAGAGTGGTCGCACAATTAGAAATCGCTGTGCTTATGAAGGACGGCGTGCGCTTTGTTACATATACGGAGGATGTTGGCGGAGGAGGAGTCTCTTTCAGCTGCAGCAACGAATTTAAGCTGGCTCAGGGGGATCATCTCTTCTGCTGGCTGCTCATCCCGTTCAAGAACGGTACGATCGACCATGTGCCTTTTGAAGCGGAAATTGTTCGAATGAAGAAGCTGGAGACCGGGCGCACGATTGTCATGCTGAAATTCGTAAGCATTTCGGACCTTGAACGGCAAAAGCTGATACGATATTGCTTCGAGCGGCAGTTTGATTTTAAAAATCGCTGAGTTTCTCCTTGTATAAACGTATTTCTGATTTCCCAATATGGATAAGCTATACATGAACGCTTTGAAATCGATCTATGTTTGTGTGCTGCCAGGGAGGAAATCGAAATGAAAAAAGCGAAAGACGACGAAATTTACACCGAGCTGTTTTTGTCATTCTCGGACAAGGCAGAAAGATGGATCAAACGGAGTTTACTGGTTTTATTGGCAGCATTATGTTTATTTCAACTCTTGCTGCGGATTCCAGAATTGCGATATGTACTAGCCTCAGCAGACAAATATGAAGGGGTGCCCATCCACAGAGAACAAAGGAATTGATCGGGAAAAGCAAGCGCGTTTCTTTTGCATCCCTTTGTTATCTGTGGTATAATTTTCACGTCGCAGGCAATGCCTGCTTTTTTCTTGAGGATTTGTTTTTGAGGAGGAATGCCCCTTTGGCAAGCGAGACGTCAACAACCCACGACAAAATCAACATCGCCATCGACGGTCCTGCGGGGGCAGGGAAAAGTACGATTGCTCGTATGGTTGCTGGTAGACTACATTATGTCTACGTTGATACCGGGGCGATGTACCGGGCGGCAACTTGGTATTTTCTGCAGCTAGGGATCGGACCAGATGAAGTGGACAAAGTGCTGCAGCATTTACCTGATTTGAATATCGAATTGCTGCCTGGAGAACAGGGGCAACAGGTCCGGGTGAACGGTCGTGACGTCACGGAAGAGATTCGCTCGTTAGCCGTCAATGCCCAAGTGTCTCGATATGCGCAAATCGAGGGGCTGCGCGATCGGCTTGTCTCATTGCAGCGGCAAATGGCTTTGCGCAAAGGCGTCGTCATGGACGGACGTGATATCGGCACTTGCGTATTACCTGATGCGGAAGTGAAAGTGTTCATGACCGCGAGCGTTGAGGAACGGGCACGTCGGCGTTACAAGGAAATGAAGGAGCAGGACAAGATCTCCTTCGATGAACTTGTGCGATCGATTGAAGAGCGAGATCGGCTGGACCGGGAGCGGGAGGTTTCTCCGCTGCGGCAGGCAGAAGATGCTCGACTGCTGGATACGACGCAGATGTCCTTGGATGAAGTGGCCGATCACATCATCGCCATGTGCAGTACTTATGGAAGTGAGAGTTGAGCCTGGATGATCTATCGTTTTTGTCGCAGTGTGCTTCGCGTCCTCTACAAGCTGTTGTATCGCTTAGAGGTAAGCGGCTTAGAGCATATTCCCAAAGAGGGCGGAGTGCTCTTGTGCTCCAACCATATAACTTTGCTTGATCCGCCGACCATCGGCATTATGGTGGAACGCAAGGTGCATTTTATGGCCAAGCAGGAATTGTTCAACATTTTCGGCTTCAGTTGGCTGATTCGACAGCTAGGCGCTTTTCCTGTGAAGCGGGGAGGCGTAAGCAAAGAATCGATCAAAACTGCGCTGAACTTGCTCCGTAACGGCCACGTTATTGGGATCTTCCCGGAAGGCCGTCGGGTGAAAGACGCCGAGGCCAATGTGATTGGCAAGAAAGGTGCGGCAACGTTCGCGCTTCGTAGTGACGCAGCAGTGATTCCGGTGGCGATTATTGGCACTTATAAATTGTTTCGGAAGATGCGTGTCGTCTACGGACCGCCGGTGGATCTGACGGAGTTCAAGGAGAATGGCGGACCGGACGCAGCCGAGCGAGCCACGGAGAAGATCATGGCCAGCATTGCCGAACTGAAGAAACGTTAATTTTTCATGCCTTTACCAGATGAGATGCATGAAGGCTTATCACATTTGGGAAGCTATACCTTAATGGATTGTTTTGAACTTCGCTACAAGTGGAAGCTCAAAAAGTCAATTTTTTACTTAGCGATCGAAAGCTGGCTTTTTGAACAACCTTTAGAGCGGGTTTAAATAAATGGGTTTTTGAATTGAGGAGGTTATTGACATGTCGGAAGAAACAAAAAATGTTCAAGAGGCAGCGGAAGTCGCTAGCCAAGATGAAATGGAGCAAATCGTCTCTTTGAAAAAAGGGGACACCGTCAAAGGAACGATCGTCAAAATCGAAGATAACCAAGCTTATGTAAGCATTGGATATAAATATGACGGTGTAATTCCTATTCGCGAGCTGTCCTCCGTACATCTCGACAATGCGGCGGATGCTGTGCAAGTAGGCCAAGAAGTAGAAACGAAAGTGGTCAGCATCGACGACGAGAAGGAACGCCTGGTGCTCTCCAAACGTGCGATCGACAGCGAGAACGCTTGGGAAGAGCTGGAGAAGAAGTTCCAGAACGGCGAAGTATTCGAAGTTACGGTTGCCGACGTCGTCAAAGGCGGAATTGTCGCTGACGTAGGCGTGCGCGGCTTCATTCCGGCATCGATGGTAGAACGTCACTTCGTTGAAGACTTCAGCGACTACAAAGGCCGCACGCTGCGCGTCAAAGTGAAAGAACTTGATCGCGAGAACAACAAAGTGATCCTCTCTCAAAAGGATGTACTTGATGAAGAGTTCGAAGCGAACAAGCAAAAAGTGATGGCTGAATTGAAAGAAGGGCAAGTGCTGGAAGGCACGGTTCAACGCTTGACTCAGTTTGGTGCATTTGTTGACGTAGGCGGCGTTGACGGATTGGTACACGTATCCGAAATCGCATGGAACCATGTTGACAAACCTGCTGACGTCCTGTCCGAAGGCGACAAAGTGAAGGTGAAAGTGCTCAAAGTTGATCCGGAAAAAGGCAAAATCAGCCTTTCGATCAAGGCAGCACAACCAGGTCCTTGGGATACAGCGGCTGAGAAATTCCACACCGGTGACATTGTCACGGGCGAAGTTAAACGATTGGTGAACTTTGGTGCCTTCGTTGAAATCGCACCGGGGGTAGAAGGACTCGTTCATATCTCTCAAATTTCGCATAAGCATATCGGAACTCCGCATGAAGTGCTGAAAGAAGGACAAACGGTACAGGTGAAAGTGCTGGACGTGAACCCTAGCGAGAAACGGGTAAGCCTCAGCATTAAAGAAACGGAAGAAGCTCCGGCTCCTGCACCGAAGAGTGAAAGACCTTCCAAAGGCAGCAGCGTGAGAAAAGAAGACCTGGGCGACAACCCTAACGTATCGCTGAGCAATCAAGGCTTGAGCATCACGCTGGGCGAACGCTTTGGCGACAAACTCAGCAAACTGAAATAATCAGGTTTTAGTGGCTCGAACATCGGCGGACCCTGAAGAAGCGGGTTCGCCGTTTTTGTTGTTGACCGTTAGCCAAGCTTTCTTTTTTTTGCTATGATGATTTACGTGTATCTGTAAATAAACGTGTGAAGCCTATCCTATATAGCGTATCGATTCAATTTTGAAAATCCGAAAATAAGTATTAGGAGGGATGTCAATGGCAAGACCCGTTGTGGCTATCGTTGGGCGGCCGAATGTGGGGAAATCCACAATATTTAACCGGATAATCGGAGACCGCCTGGCCATCGTGGAAGATAAGCCCGGGATTACGCGCGACCGGATATATGGCGCGTCAGAATGGAACGGAAAACCGTTCAGCATCATCGATACGGGGGGGATTGAGCTCGACGACCAGGAACCCATCCTCAAATCGATCCGGATGCAGGCCGAACTCGCAATCGAGGAAGCCGATGTCATTGTATTTATGTGTGACGCCAAGGCTGGCGTGACTTCTTCGGACGAGGAGGTCGCCAACTTGTTGTACCGGTCAGGCAAACCGGTTATTGTCGCGGTGAATAAGGTGGATAACATCGGCCGGATCGACAATATTTATGAGTTCTATAACCTCGGCTTTGGTGAGCCGATTGGGGTATCGGGCAGCCATGGCACAGGGATCGGTGATTTGCTGGATGCGATCGCAGATAATCTGCCTGAGCTCGCGGATGACGAATACGATGATGACGTGATCCGGGTTGCTTTGATTGGTCGTCCAAACGTTGGGAAATCCTCGTTGGTGAACGCCATTCTCGGGGAAGAGCGAGTCATCGTCAGCGATATCGCCGGAACCACCCGTGATGCAATTGATACGCCGTTTGAGAAAGACGGTCAACGGTACGTCCTGATCGATACCGCAGGGATGCGCAAACGCGGGAAGGTCTATGAAACGACGGAGAAGTACAGCGTGATGCGCGCCATGAAAGCGATCGAGCGGGCGGATGTGGTACTGGTTCTGATTAACGGAGAAGAAGGAATCATCGAGCAGGATAAGCATATCGCGGGATACGCTTACGAAGCTGGTAAAGCTTCTATTTTCGTTGTGAATAAATGGGATGTGGTTGAGAAGGACGATAAAACCATGCACCAATTTGAGCAAAAAATCCGCGACCACTTCTTGTTTATGACGTATGCCCCGATTGTTTTCCTGTCGGCTAAAACGAAGCAGCGTTTACATAAACTGTTGCCGGTGGTTCAGCACGTCGCGGATCAGCATGCGAAGCGCGTGCAGACCCATCTGCTCAACGATGTTGTGTCGGATGCGATCGCCATCAATCCTCCGCCTACAGACAAAGGGCGGCGCCTGCGAATTAATTACGTCACGCAGGTTGCGGTGAAACCGCCGACCATCGTGGTGTTTGTTAATGATCCAGAGCTGATGCATTTCTCTTATGAACGGTATCTGGAGAACAAAATCCGGGCAGCGTTTGATTTTGAGGGAACGCCAATCCGGCTGTTTACGCGGCGCAAGTCTGATGAAAGTTAGGGGAGAATAAGGTGATTTTACCCGTTATAGCTGTAATTGTTTGTTATTTGCTTGGCTCGGTTAGCTTCAGCGTCGTGCTGGCGAAAGCTTTGAAAGGCATCGATATTCGCCAGCACGGCAGCGGTAATGCGGGGGCCACGAATACACTGCGCGTACTAGGTAAAGGCCCGGCAATTCTCGTTCTGGCTCTGGATGTGCTTAAGGGGATTGCCGCCGTTTGGATCGGCCGCTGGCTGGGCGGCGGCGTTGATTGGATCGCCTCGCTGTGCGGCATCGCAGCCATCGTCGGCCATAACTGGCCGCTGTATTTCCGCTTTCGTGGCGGAAAAGGGATTGCCACCACGATTGGCGTGATGGCGACCTTGTTTTTCTTCCCTGCGTTGTACGCGGGGATCATTGCGATATTATCGATTGTTATTACCCGGTACGTCTCGCTTGGTTCGCTTATCTTCGTCTTCTTGACGCCGATTTTTCTGGCAGTCTCCGGCGAATTCGGCCCTTATTTCTGGGCGAGTCTGGTCATCTGTGTGTTTGCCTTCTGGAGACATCGCACGAATATTGTGAAGATCGTGCACGGCAAGGAAAATAAGCTGGGATCCAAAGGAGGAGATCGCGTTGTCTAATAAAGCCGCCGTGCTGGTGGCGGGCAGTTGGGGAACGGCACTCGCCAGTGTGCTCGCCGACAAAGACATGGAAGTTGCCTTGTGGACACGTAACGAAGCCCAACAGGATGAAATCAATACGAAACATCGGAATGAACGTTTTTTGCCTGGTGTGGACTTGTCACCTCGCCTTACGGCAACCACGGATTTGGAAGCTGCAGTGACCGGCGCGAAAGCAATCGTAATGGTTGCGCCGTCCTCAGCAGTCCGTGAGGTTGCTCGATCGCTGAAGCCCTTCTGGCATGAGGATATGCTGCTTGTGCACGCGACCAAGGGCTTTGAGATTGAGAGCATGAAGCGGATGTCGACGGTGATTGCGGAGGAGCTCGGCTGTGAGGAAGGTCGGATTGTAGTCTTGTCCGGCCCCAGCCATGCGGAGGAAGTGGTGAAACGCTGCCCTACGACCGTGGTCGTGGCTTCACAGGTTGAGGCTCAAGCGGAAAAGGCTCAGGACTTGCTCATGAACCCGTATTTCCGCGTCTACACGAACCGGGATATGGTAGGCGTAGAGCTTGCCGGGGCATTGAAAAACATCATCGCATTAGGAGCTGGAATGTCCGATGGACTAGGTTACGGAGATAATGCCAAAGCGGCGTTACTGACCCGTGGTCTTGCGGAAATTACGAGGGTCGGCGTTGAAATGGGAGCGAACCCGCTTACCTTTGCCGGTCTGGCCGGGATCGGCGACCTGGTCGTGACCGCAACCAGCCGACACAGCCGGAACTGGCGAGCCGGGTTTATGCTAGGGGAAGGCAAACCGTTGGAGGAAGTTCTATCCCAGATGGGCATGGTTGTGGAAGGCATTCGTACAACGAAAGCGGCCCATGCCATCTCGGAGAAGTATCAGGTGCAAATGCCGATTGCGGCTCAGCTTTATCACGTGCTGTTTGAAGGGTTGGACCCGCGCACTGCGGTCGAAGCACTCATGGGACGCGACCGGAAAACAGAGATGGAAGTCATGTCCCTAGAAACCTGGGAACAATGGCACACCTGAGAGGTAATTCAAAAATTCGACTTTTGATCACGAAGCGTGCTCACAGTAGCCGATGCGACATCGAATCTTGAATTCACCCGGGCCTTCCGTTGCTCACGTAGGTCTGCCTACGCTCCGCTACTCAGTCCCGGCTTCATCCAACCTTCTCGGTGCTGAAAAGCCGATTTTTGAACCTTGATTGAAATTGGGGTTACTAGACACGGCTTTTGATCACACCGCTATAGCCCGTTTTGTTGGGGGAATATCACCTTTGCTTCCGCCCTCTCATACATTGGTTGAAGAGGACAACGGAGGAGGCGAAAGCGTGAGCAAGATATCCAAAGAGGCCTTGAATGCCATCAACAAGAAGACGGGTAAAGCGATTTCGGAAAGTTCGGTCAAGAAGCTGGCCAGCACCGTAAAGCCATCCACAATGCAAAATGAAGCCGAACTACGGAAACTGATTAAGCAAGTTTCGGCGATGGCGAAAGTTCCCGTGTCGGAAAGCACGATTCAAGAGATCGTGAACGCCGTGAAAAAAAGCGGGATGAATCCGTCCAATATGGAAGCCTTAATGAAGTTAATGCTAAAAAAATAAAAAAGGTGATCCTTATTGCGCTTAAGCTCTGCGGCCGTCTGCCGTGGGGCTTTGTTTAGTTTAGGCAAGCGCGTAGCCGGAAAGACCGCATAATGCTATAATATGGATCATATTAAAGCAAAAAATAGTAGGTGAATTCAACAGATGGATGCAATGACGAAGATGTGGCTATCGATTGCCGCTGTTTTGATCATGGGGGTTTCGGTCTTTTTGATCACATTTGCACGGACGAAAACCAAAGGGTGGATTAAGGGCATCTTATCACTCCTCGCCTTTTTTATTATGCTGGTGGGCTTTTTGACCGGGCTTGTGTCGATTACTTGACAGCACCTCTACACCACTGAACCAAGAGAAGAGGAGATCTATGCAACAACAAGATAGTAAAGCCTATGCCGATTTAACCGAAGATCTATGCAAGTTGGCTGAAAGCTGCGGAATGGAGGGCAACTGGCTGCTAGGAGGCAGCTGCGGATTGTGGCTCCAGGGCGTTGAGCTTGCGACAGTTCCGCGGGATATCGACGTCTATGCAGATCTGCTGACGGCTGACCGGCTGCACGAGCGGCTCAAGTCGTTTGCGACGGACCAGCCGCGTCATGACCAAAGCGGAATTTATACCTCCAGGTTAAGCCATTATCGTATCGGGGAGTCGACGATTGAGCTCGTAGGCGGATTTGAAGTCCATACTAACGGTGCGTTCTATCGGACGGAGATCGAAGCCGTGTTGGCGCCGGTTGCGCAGCGTGTGAAGCTTCGTGATAGCGCTTTATGGGTCATGCCGTTAGCCCATGAATTGGTGTTCAACCTCTTGCGCGGGCGCCCGGATCGCTATTTGCCGATTGCGGGGATGATGCGTAATGAACCGGATCGACATCTGCCGCTATTGGACGAGCTGCTGAAACGGAACGAATGGTCGGCGGAGTGGGTTGGACGGATGGCGGAGTTGTTGGATCGCCCGCTGCTTTCCCGGCCATGGCGCGAATATCGCGGCGAGGAGGCTTAAGGAGCAGATCGTGGAAGGACGTATTACGTTTCTGCCTTCGGGGAAAACCGTTCAAGTCCGGCCTGGCACCTCGGTTCTAAGGGCTGCCCGCAGCGCCAGAATTCATCTAGCGACGCGATGCGGGGGGAATGCCGGCTGCCTCATGTGCAAAGTTCAGGTCGATGCGGAACATGCTGACGCGTTAACTCCTCCGAGCGATGCGGAGCGCCGCAAGCTTGGCCCGCTGCTAGAGCAGGGGACGCGACTGGCCTGTCAAGCGAAGATCCGGGGGAATGCGGTCGTTCAGCTGCCGGAGGATCCCCTTAAAGCGGCGATTCGCAAGCAACTGGAACGGCAACGGGAAGAGGAGGAACTATGGTGATGGCAAGTACGGAAGGGGATAAGGTGAGATTTTCAACATGACGAAGTACCTTTTTTTGAAGCAAACCTGCTGGAGATCGACGGCGCTGATTGTCATATTGGTGTTAACGACCTCTCTGCTATCAGGCTGTTTATACCGCGGCGAGAGGCAGCAGGGCGGTCCGATTTCCTATATTGAGAGCGTGGACCGGGTCCAACGGGCGATTGACCGTTTTCAGGAAGATAAGGCGATTCTGCCGATCATTACGGCTGGGGAGGATACTCCCCGATACGAGAAATACAAGATCGATTTGAACCAATTGAAGCGGGAAGGTTATTTGGATGAGCTACCGGCAGCGGCCTTTGAGCAGGGCGGAAGCGTCTATTTTCTCGTCATCGATGAAGAAACGGATCCTACGGTCAAAGTAATGGATTTAAATACGGTTCAGAAGGTGAACGACGTCCAGCACAAAGTGCTGAGCTACCGTACAAGTCACAGTAATGCACTCCCGGGCGAGGCTGAGGGTGAGGTCTATCCAGGTCTGTATACGGTGAATCTCTCATTGCTTAAGGCCGACAGCTTGGCATTGACCAGTGTCTACTCTGGAGAAACTCTGTCCTACCTGATGGACAAGCAAGGCAATGTGTATGTGAACTACGCTTTTGATATTATGCAGGCGATCGATCAGTCTGGGAAAACGCCGCAAGGTGACGAAGATTTGCGCACCTGGTTGACGGATCGCTCCGCATTCGTTCCGGTGAAGTCGCTGCCTTACCGTTGGAACGGAAGCGAACCCGTACCCTATCTCAATTAGGAAGAAGCCTCTCGAATGATTTCGGGAGGTTTTTCTTTTCTCTCTTCTCCTTTTTCCTGCGTCATACTTTTTCCGATAGAGTCATACAAATGGGAGTATGGCGGTTAAGTGCCCGCCTTGTTCGGGTTGAATGAGCGGCCCCGCAAAAAAAACGGGCTTGGACGGTTTTAACCGTCATATTCTCGCATCTGGTACATAAGATGTTACTAGTCCAAATGCATGTACGAGTTTACGCCGCTTCGTTCAGGTTCCTTCCACAGGTTTGCGGCGGCGGACACGGGCAAGAGGGGCTGCCGCTCCTGCCGCAGCAGCGAGGCCCAAAAGCATGATGAATCACGAAGCGGATGCTCTCGGGGCATTTTTCCTTCGGCGAAATTTGAGGAGGGGATATCATTGGTATTGGAGAAAGTGGACATTTTTAAGGACATTGCCGAACGAACTGGAGGCGACATCTATCTAGGGGTCGTCGGTGCCGTCCGTACCGGGAAGTCGACCTTTATTAAGCGATTCATGGAAACTGTCGTACTCCCGAACATCGCAAATGAAGCAGATCGAGTCCGCGCGGTAGATGAACTTCCGCAAAGCGCCGCCGGCAAAACCATTATGACGACCGAACCGAAGTTTGTTCCGAACAATGCGGTGCAAATCAAGGTGGCTGAAGGACTCGAGGTCAACGTAAGACTCGTCGATTGCGTCGGATACGCCGTGGAAGGCGCAAAAGGTTACGAGGACGAAAACGGGCCGCGGATGATCTCCACCCCATGGTTTGAAGAACCGATTCCGTTTCAAGAAGCGGCGGAAATCGGTACACGCAAAGTCATTCAAGAACATTCCACGTTAGGGGTTGTCGTGACGACGGATGGAACGATTGCCGATATTCCGCGTTATTCTTACGTGGAATCTGAGGAGCGGGTTGTTGCCGAACTGAAGGAGGTCGGCAAGCCATTTGTGATGGTGATCAACTCGACACGTCCAAACAGTGAAGAAACCCAACAGCTCCGCGGTGAGTTAGCCGCAAAATATGACATTCCGGTCCTTGCGCTCAGTGCAGCGACAATGACAGAAGAAGACGTAACCGGGGTCCTCCGGGAAGTTCTGTATGAGTTCCCAGTACATGAGGTGAACGTCAATTTGCCTAGCTGGGTGATGGTACTGAACGAGAACCACTGGCTGCGCACCAATTTTGAGAACTCTGTCCGCGACACGGTTAAGGATATTCGCCGTCTGCGCGATGTCGATCGGGTTGTCGGCAACTTCATGGAATACGATTTTATCGACCGGGCTGGTCTCAGCGGATTAAATATGGGTCAAGGTGTAGCCGAGATCGATCTGTATGCGCCGGATGATCTGTATGACCGCATCCTGATGGAAGTGGTGGGCGTTGAGATTCGAGGCAAAGACCATTTACTGCAGCTGATGCAGGAATTTACGCACGCGAAACGGGAATACGACCGGTTCGCCGAGGCGCTGGAAATGGTCAAAACGACCGGTTATGGCATCGCTGCGCCGACGCTTGCGGAAATGGCGCTGGATGAGCCAGAGCTGATCCGTCAGGGATCCCGCTTCGGAGTAAGGCTGAAGGCGACAGCACCATCGATCCATATGATCCGCGTCGACGTCGAGTCGGAATTTGCGCCGATCATCGGGACCGAGAAACAAAGCGAAGAGCTTGTCCGTTATCTGATGCAGGATTTCGAGAACGATCCGATCAAGATCTGGGAGTCCGACATCTTCGGCAGATCCTTGCACTCGATCGTACGCGAAGGCATTCAAGGCAAAATCGCCATGATGCCGGATAACGCTCGTTACAAGCTGCAGGAAACGCTGGGGCGGATTATTAACGAAGGTTCCGGCGGCCTCATCGCCATTATCCTATAGGTAACGAAATATTCGGCTTTTGATCATAACTACATCCAACCTTCACGGTGCTGAATAAGCTGACTTTTCAATCTCATTGATTTCCTAACCTTAGGCAATTCCTCCTCAATGACCGCGCGTATGCTGAACCATGGCTGCGTGCGGTTGTTTTGTTATTTGAGGACGGAAAGGTCCATTTTGTAGGGCGAATTGAGGAAATATCGCCGGGAAGCCTTGAAATAGCTTGAAATTATGTATGGGCTGTATTACTATAAATTTGTTCCGCGTCCCCGAAAGCGCGATTTCATCACGTTTTTCGGGAATTTGTACGTAATGAATTGCATAAATCACGTATATTCTGCGGTAAAACGGAAACACAAATAGCAAGTGGTATTATTTTCCTTGGTGGGAGGTGAAACACACATGAACAAATCCGATTTGATTGCTCAAGTTGCAGAAAGTACTGAGCTGTCCAAGAAAGACGCGACGAAAGCGGTTGATGCCGTTTTTGATGCGATTTCCACAGCGCTGCAGAACGGAGATAAAGTTCAACTGGTTGGCTTCGGTAACTTTGAAGTCCGCGAGCGTTCCGCCCGTAAAGGCCGTAACCCGCAAACCGGAGAGGAAATCGAAATCCCTGCGAGCAAAATTCCTGCTTTCAAACCAGGTAAAGCGCTCAAAGACGGAATTAAATAAAGATTTCTACATATCTTCCGTGCAAAAGACCGTGGGCTTCTCGTTCACGGCTTTTTCTTTTCACGGAGGCTTAAAGAAGAACCAATCTGTCTAAAATGTGAAGGGGAGGCGCTGCCACATGGATAACCAGCAACACGGTAACGATCCATCTGCCGCGGGCGGAGACTATTTCGTGATTAAGGCCAAAGAACAGGGCGTTACGGTCATCGGACTAACCCGGGGGAAGGATACGCGGTTTCACCACACCGAAAAGTTGGACAAGGGCGAGGTGCTCATCGCTCAATTTACCGATCACACCTCAGCTGTCAAGGTTCGCGGCAAAGCGCTCGTCTATACGAAGCACGGCTTGATTGATACGGAGGAATGATTTTCTAATCTGCAGGCATAGCCTGCTTTTTTTCTATGTAGAATGGGGTATAAGAACCGTATGGACAAAGGCTTAATTGGCGCTGTCCGAGAGTATCAGAAGGGAGAATGCCCCATGAAACGGAACTTATTCGTTCGGGCCATCCTGCTAACATTCATCTGTGCGCTGGGAATGGCGGGAACAGCTTGGTTAGGGGAGCATCCTGCCCGTCAGCGGCAGGTGGCAGCGGTGTTTGCGGGTACGTCCCCGGCGGAGCTCACCGAGGAGAACCTTGTGGATGCTTTGGCCCCGTTGCAGCTTCCGGTGCCCATCGCGAAAGTGGAGCTGAACCGAGATATTTTGTCCGTTGACCTGAAGGTTGAGGGGGACCAGGTTCGTTCTGCAGATGTGTACCGGGGAATGGCGGAAATGATCTCGTTTGCGTTCGAACGCACGAACAATATTGATCAGCTGTTGCTGCGGTTGATGGCGGAGGACCGTTGGCTTGGCACCAAGTATTTGTTGCTGGCTGCGGATGTTCGGCGGACCGAATTTACGGCTGAGGAGCTGGACCTGCTTCGACATGTCGGCAGCGGTGAGATCCCTGAGGAGCTGCGGCTGCGCCTGCGGATGACGGAAACCAAGTTGTGGAAGTCCCGTTTTCTACAGGAGTAAACGGTAAATTGAGCGATGCGTTGATTTCACGTATCACCTCTGTGCGCAGTGAAATAACATATGCTATAATAGACAAGATTGTGACATCTTTATTACTGAAAGATCAGTATGACTGAAAGATCAGCGGCTCGGAGGCAAAGGATGAAACCTTATCGCATAACAGAATTGGCAAATAAATATGTCAGTTACGACATGATCACCGCATACACGGCGCTTCCGGAGTTTCCGGTGCCCCGTGTTCGTTTGCTTTATACGTTTTTAACCGAGCGGGAGGGGCTGTCGCCGGAGTCCGCAGAGACCTGCGCGCTGGCTGCGTTCCTCGTGCAGCTTGGTATGGATACCCATGATCGCATCGATCTGGAGTCCGGGCTTGGGGAAGCAACCCGCGCCATGCGTTCGAGCCAGCTCAAGGTGCTGGCGGGTGACTATTTCAGCGGCGTGTTTTATCATCTGTTGGCTGGAGCCGGGGAGATCCGTATGGTTCCGTTGATGAGCTCTGCCATTTGTGAGGTGAACCGCTTGAAGGTGCAGTTGTACAGCAAGTTGAAGCAGATGTTATTGCCTGCAGAAGACTATCTGAAGGAATGCGTCCATGTCAAAATGGGGCTTTTTCTGTCTTTTACGGAAGTGTTGGACAAGTCGGTCCAAAGCTTATGGCGGAAGCTGCTGGCTGAGTTAAGCCGATGCGAAGTGATGCTGGAAGAAATTCGGTCCGCCTCTGAGTTGCCGCACGAACGCAAAGGTTATGCCTATTTGCGCATCATGGAAACCGGATCCTCCGAGGATAAAGCTGCGCTCTCCACCCGCAAAGTTGGCGAGCGGGACTGGTCGCTGATGCTTGTAAAATACAATATCAAGGAACAGCTGCTGTCCATGCTGCACCAATCGGTGGATCATGTTCAATCGCTGTTGCATGAGTGCAAGAAGGAAACTGCGCGTACGGAGCTCAAATCGATTCTTGAGCCGTTTATCGCCGCGCTTTCGCCATCACGCCGTTCCGTGCAAGAAGGGTAGGGAGAATAGCAAATGAGTCAAACATCTTCATCCGAGACCAAAGAGCAGTTCGTGCATTCCGTATTCGAGAGCATTGCTCCGAAATACGACATGATGAACGACTTGCTCAGCTTTAGACGTCACAAAGCGTGGCGGAAGTTCACGATGGCTAAAATGAACATGTCCCCCGGGCAGACCGCACTTGATCTGTGCTGCGGTACCTGCGATTGGACCATCAGCATGGCGGAAGCCAGCGGGGGGCCGATCGTCGGCCTGGATTTTAGTGCAAAAATGCTGGAATACGGACGTCTTAAGGTACAGGAACGAGGGCTGGACTCGCAAATCACCTTGGTTCAAGGGAATGCGATGGAGTTGCCGTTTGAAGACAACCGGTTTGATTATGTCACGATCGGTTTTGGTCTGCGTAATGTGCCAGATCTTCGCCAGGTGCTGCGAGAAATGCAGCGCGTAGTCAAGCCGGGAGGTAAGGTGGTTTGCCTGGAATTGTCCAAGCCAACCTGGCAGCCGTTCAAAGGACTTTATTATTTTTACTTTCAAAATGTGCTTCCGATGCTTGGCAAACTGGTGGCCAAACGGTATGAGCAGTACAAATGGCTGCCCGATTCCCTCGTCCAGTTTCCCGGTCGTTTGGAGCTGGCGGAGATTTTCCGGGAGACGGGACTTGCCCGGGTTGAAGCGTATCCTTTAACCGGCGGAATTGCCGCCTTGCACATCGGAACGAAGGAGACGCAACATGTTTAAGAAAATGGTAATTTTCCTGCAAATGATCAAGTTTGAACATACCGTATTCGCTTTACCGTTTGCTTTCATGGGTGCGTTGCTCGGGTCTGAAATGATCAACCATGAGCTGCCGTCCTGGGCGCAAATTGGGTGGGTGCTGTTGGCGATGTTTGGCGCACGCAGTGCCGCGATGGGGCTGAATCGTCTCATTGACCGTGTCATCGATGCAAAGAACCCTCGTACCGCAAACCGGGCCATCCCGGCGGGACTTTTAAAAATCGGCGAAGTGGTGTTGTTCATCATTCTCTCCTTTGCTTTATTGTTCTGGGCCGCTGCCGAGCTCGACCCCTTAGCTTTAAAGCTGTTGCCGATCGCTGTCATCATGTTGGTCTTGTACTCCTACACGAAACGTTTTACCTGGCTCTGCCACGTGATCCTCGGTCTGACGATTGGCTTAGCTCCTCTTGGCGGCTGGGCGGCTGTAACTGGACAAGTTGATTGGACAGCAATGGTATTTTATTTCACAATTACTTTTTGGATTGCCGGCTTCGATATCATTTACGCGTGCCAAGACGTTGAATTCGATACGAAGGAAGGCCTATACTCTATTCCTGTTCGGTTTGGAGTCGCTAAATCGCTGAAGATTGCTCAAGCGTTTCATATCATCACGGCGTTGGGCTTTATCGCCTTGCTGCTGATGACGGATTTGGGCTGGTGGTATATCGTGGGCATGATTATAGCGTATGCCATTTTGTTCTACGAGCACCATATCGTGTCGCCAAGCGATCTTAGCCGTCTACAGACTGCATTCTTCACCATGAACGGTGTGCTGAGCATCGTTGTGTTTTCCTTCACATTGATTGATTTGGTGGTGCGACATTTCTAATGGATAAAGCGAAATCGATTGTTGTCGGCATTACAGGGGCCAGCGGTTCGATCTATGGTGTGAAGCTGATTGAAACGTTGCTGGGCATGAACTTCCTCGTGCATCTCGTCGTATCCAATGCGGGTTGGCGAGTGATCAAGGAGGAGCTCGGCTGGAACACGAGTGATCGGGAGGCGACACTGAAGGAATATTTCGGTCAGCTTCCCGGGAAGCTGGTATACCATCCGATCGCAGACATTGGGGCTTCCATCGCCAGCGGATCTTTCCTCACGCACGGGATGATTGTGATGCCCTGCTCGATGGGAACTCTGTCTTCGATCGCAAATGGAACGTCAGACAATCTGATGGCTCGGGCAGCCGATGTCATGCTGAAGGAAGGCCGGCCGCTTGTGCTGGTGCCGCGCGAAACGCCGCTGCATGCAATCCATTTGGAGAACATGCTGAAGCTGGCTCGACTTGGCGTGCGCATCATCCCGGCGATGCCGGCATTTTATTTCGGACCGCAGACCATTGATGATCTGGTTAAGTTTTTGGTAGGTAAAGTGCTCGATAATTTAGGTATTGAGCATGCCTTATTTAAGAGATGGGGGGAGCAAAATGAACAACAAGGAGAATGAAGAAGTCCTCATCGGCAAAATCAAATACAGCAACGTCTGGCCCGTTTTTCATTATTTTGACGAGACGCGACTTTCGCGAGCGAGCCAACTTATCACCGAGGTTCCATCGAAGCTAAACCGCCGGATGCTAGGCGGGACGCTGGATATTTCCCCGGTGTCTTCTTTTGCCTACGGGTATGGCTCGGAGCGTTTCCTGCTGCTGCCGGATCTGTCCGTCAGCTCCGATGGCCCGGTGGCTTCGATTTTGCTGTTTTCACGGAAGCCGCCAGAGGAAATCGCAAACGGGAAAATCGCATTAACGAATACATCGGCAACATCGGTCAACTTGCTGAAGATTATTATGGAAAAAGCGTACGGTGGCAAACCTGAGTATTGGGACAGTGAGCCTGATTTGGAGCTGATGATGGCCGAAAGCGACGGCGCGCTGTTGATTGGCGATCACGCGATTCAGGCCTCCTGGCGGGATCACGGTTATATCGTTACTGATTTGGGTGAAGTTTGGAAGTCATGGACCGGCTATGGGATGACTTTTGCGGTCTGGGCCGTTCAGAAGGCGTTTGCCGAAGCCCATGGCGACTTTTTGGCTGAAGTGGCAGAAGCTTTCGTGGAAAGCAAACGAATGAGCTTAAGCGATGTCTCCCCGCTCGTAGCCAAGGCTTGCGCCGAAATTGGCGGCACTGCGGAATATTGGCGGCATTATTTTACGCAAAACATCCGCTATGATTTTAACGAATCACACCGCCAAGGATTATCGTTGTATTTCGACTATGCCTATGAAATGGGACTGCTGGATCATCGAGTAGAGCTGGAGATATGGAGTGACAAATTGCTGACACGGGTGAAAGAATGAAACTACTGGATATTTTCGGTTCGTTAAAAAAAGATATGGATTTTATCGAGCGCCAGCTGTACCGCAGCATTGACGGCGATGACGATCTGCTCAGCGAGACGTCCCTGCACTTGTTGAAGGCAGGCGGAAAGCGGCTGCGGCCGGTCTTCGTATTGCTTGCCGGGAAATTCGGAAACTATGACCTGCAAAGATTGCAGTATATCGCTGTGCCGCTGGAGCTTATCCACTCGGCGTCGCTCGTTCACGATGACGTGATCGACGATGCCGATACGCGGCGGGGCAAAGCGACGGTAAAGTCGAAATGGGATAATCGGATCGCCATGTATACCGGCGATTACATCTATGCCAAGGCCCTGATGCAAGTATCCGAGCTCGGAAATCCATACATACACCGTATTCTGGCCAAAGCGATGGTGCAGATGTCGATTGGGGAAATGGAGCAGATCCGTGATTTTTTCAATACAGAGCAAAGCGTACGCAACTATTTGCTGCGCATCCGGCGGAAAACGGCTCTGCTGATCGCTATCAGCTGTCAGCTGGGAGCCATGGCGGCAGATGCTCCAGCCAAAGTGTGTGCACTGCTGTATCGGTACGGGTACAACGTGGGCATGGCCTTTCAGATCCGCGATGATCTGCTTGATTTATTCGGTACGGAGAAGACGATCGGTAAACCGCCGGGCAGCGATATGCGCCAGGGGAACATTACGCTTCCTGTGCTTTTTGCTCTGCAGGAGCCTGATTTAAGAGAGCCTCTGCTTCGGGAAATTCGTGGCATTCAAGCCGGTGACGGCAGCGGAGATGTGTCCCGTGCGATTGAAATGATTCGGACAAGCCCGGGGATTGGCAAGGCGGAGGCGCTTGCCGACCGTTATATTGCCAAAGCGCTGGCAGCATTGCAGCAGCTGCCGGATACATCTGCACGCTCCCATTTACATGACATTGCTGAATTTGTGAACAAACGCTCCTATTGATCTTATCGCTTTACCTGTTTGGATAGTTTCTGGTAAAATGCAGGTGAAACCGCCTTCCTGGAAGGCGCAATAAGGTTTGAAATGCAAATGATGCTGTTAATTTCGGGAGGGGAACCATGGAAAGAACGTTTTTAATGGTTAAGCCGGACGGCGTGCAGCGCGGATTGATTGGCAGAATTATCAGCCGGTTCGAGGATAAAGGATTTCAGCTCGTCGCAGGCAAGCTGGTTCAAGTGACAGAGGAGCAGGCGAAGAGACATTATGCGGAGCATGTGGGCAAGCCTTTCTTTGACGAACTGGTGGGCTTTATTACTTCCGGGCCGGTATTTGCCATGGTATGGGAAGGGGACGACATTATTAACTTGTCCCGTATGGTTATCGGCAAGACGAAAGTTACCGAGGCGCTGCCTGGTACGATTCGGGGGGATTTTGCCGCCCATACCCCATTTAATCTAATTCATGGTTCCGACGGCGTAGAGAGTGCGGAGCGAGAAATCGCCAACTTCTTTGAGCCTCATGAGCTACTACAGTATACGAGAAGCGTGAGCCCATGGATTTGAACCGGATTTTTCCCGACATCCCTCGGGCAGACAACACAGAGACGGCACCGGATCCGGACTATTACGGCTTTATCCAAAACATCAAAAAAAGCACGGGCATCGATTTAGCCCAATACAAGGAAGCACAAATGAAGCGGCGTCTGACTACGCTGCGTAATAAGAACGGCTATTCTTCGTTTGCGGATTTTTACTCGGCGATGCTGAGTAACAAGCAGTTATTTTATGAATTTTTGGACAAGATGACGATTAACGTATCCGAGTTTTGGCGTAACCCCAATCGCTGGGAAGTGCTGAGGGACTCGGTGCTGCCAGGGCTGGCGGCTGGGCGATCAAGGCTGAAGGTGTGGAGCGCGGCCTGCTCGACGGGTGAGGAGCCGTACACGCTGGCGATGATTCTCGCGGATCTGGGGCTTCTTGCTAACACCTATCTGCTGGCGACGGACATCGATGAAGGAGCGCTGGGGAAAGCCCAGGAAGGGTTATATCTCGATCGTTCGCTGAAGGATGTGCCGAAGGCAGTAGCTGAGCGTTATTTTACGCCGGAAGGCCCAATGTTCCGCTTTGATCCGAAGCTGAAGAAAGCTGTCACGTTCAAGAAGCAAAACCTGCTGCTGGATACGTTCGAAGAGGGCTTTGATCTGATCGTTTGCCGCAATGTCATGATTTATTTTACTGAGGAAGCCAAACAAGGTCTTTATCATAAGTTTTCTCGTGCGCTGCGTCCCGGCGGCGTTCTGTTCGTTGGCAGCACGGAGCAAATCTTCTCCCCCGGCCAATACGATTTGGAAGCGGCGGAGACGTTCTTTTATCGTAAGAAGGGGTAAATAGAAAAAAACGTTCAGTTTGACCCGTTTAGGGTTGATCTGGACGTTTGTTTGTGTAGGGACTAACTCGAAGTCGTTTTAACATCTCTGAGCTACTTCTTGATTATAACCAGTGGGTATAGAATGGGGTGATCTTTCCTATACTTGGATCATATAGCCAATGGAGGTCAGATCATGGACAAGCGAAAAGTGATCGAAGCTTATCGGCGCGGATTCTTAACGCCGCAGGAATGCGCGCAGGTGCTGGGTGTTGAAGGCTCGCACCTCAAGCGAATGCTTGAGGATTTTCCGATGGATGTCCGGCGTTCCATCGCATTAGAAAATCAACCCGCTTCAGGCCTCAGATAAGCAGCGAGCGCCCGAACCCGTTATTTAGCGCCGACATCGCCAAGCAGGGCGGAGAACGGCGCTTTTTGCGTTCTTGGTCATTCTTGGTAGAGGTGTTCTTGACAGCCGCCAAGGGGACTTTCTATAATAGTTATAAATTCAGGTCAGGAGAGATTTCATTCATGAACGATTCGGACGACCCGGAGAGTAGCAACGTATTCCAATTGATTAATAACCTGTTTGTAGGAGAATTTCAGGCATAGCCTGCGTCAATTCAGTGACGGCAGGTTATGCCTTTTTGCGTTTGTTACCCGCTTGAGCGGCGTGGGAAACTTGTGGAGGTGCATTGGATTGTTGGAACTTTTAGTTGTCTTCATCTTGATTTTGATTAATGCCTTTTTTGCTGCATCGGAAATCGCCTTGATCTCCCTGAATGATAATAAAATTAAAGCGATGGCAGGGCAAGGCCATCGGAAAGCAAAGGTTATCGTGGGTTTGCTTGGCGAGCCTAGCAAATTCCTGGCGACGATTCAAATTGGCATCACTCTTGCGGGCTTTTTTGCCAGTGCTTTCGCTGGGGAGAGCTTTGCCGGCGACCTGGCGGCTTATTTAATCCGTATGGGGCTGCCGATCCCCGAAAACGTGCTGAGCACACTATCGCTGATCGTGATCACCTTGCTGCTCTCCTACTTCCAGTTGGTACTGGGCGAGTTAGTGCCGAAGCGGGTCGCGATGAACAAGGCTGAAGCGATGGCGATGTTTGCGGCGACGACGTTGTCAGTGTTATCCAAGGTAACCTCGCCGTTCGTGAAGCTGCTGACCACGTCCACGAACTTGCTGGTGCGGTTGTTTGGCATCGATCCGAACGCCAAGGAGGAGGAAGTCTCCGAGGAGGAGATCCGTATGATGCTGGATACCGGTGAGGAAATGGGGACGATCCAGCCTAGCGAGCGTCTGATGATCAACAACATTTTTGACTTCGACAACTTGACGGTGTCTGATATTATGACACACCGGATCGACGTCGTGGCGATCCCGGTTGATGCCGACCAACAAACCGTGGCTGAGATCGCCGACAAGGAGCAATATACCCGCTTCCCAGTGTATGAGGATACGGTTGACAATCTGATCGGGATATTGCATAGCAAGGATTTGATCCGCTTTTTGCGTACGGGGGATAAGGAGAGTTGGAATTTGCGGGAGCTGGTGACGCCGCCTTATTTTATCCCGATCTCCAAAAAAACAAATGAACTGTTCGAGGAAATGCAGCAAAACCGCATTCACATGGCAATTGTCGTTGACGAATACGGGGGAACCGCCGGTATCGTAACGATGGAGGATTTGCTGGAGGAAATCGTCGGCAACATCTACGACGAACACGACGATGAGGAACGGGAATACGAGCAGGTTGGTGAAGGCAGTTATCTGTTCAGCGGTACGATGTCCCTCGACGACGCCCAGGAGATCTTGGATATAAAGCTTCCGATCGAACACTATGATACGTTAAGCGGGTTTATGATCGGACAGTTAAAGCGGATACCGACGGTGAATGAACGACCGGAATTTGAATACGAAGGTTATGTCTTCGCTGTTCGTGAAGTGGGCCAGCATCGCATTCGCAAGCTTTTAGCTACCCGACGGACTGACCCAGAGCAAGCATATGCAGTTCATCCTGTGTCCACAGATTCATAAGGATGTTTAGAGGCCCCCGGATTTTGGTGAACCTCGAAAAAGTGAGGGGCGAAAATCCGGGCCAGGCTTGCCCTCTTGCTGCGTGTAGAGGCGAAATCGGAGAGTATATGAACAGAATCAGTGAATCACCACGTGACAGAATGCATCAAACAATATTATAATGAGCAAAGACATCTTCGGCTTTTAGTTCTTTACAGTTTAACAGTTTAAAGGGGGAACGCAGCATCATGAGTTTGCGATATTTAACAGCCGGGGAGACGCATGGACCCCAGTTGACTGCGATTATTGAAGGCTTGCCCAGCCATTTGCAGCTGGATTTTGAAGCGTTGAATTTTGAGTTGGCTCGTCGTCAGAAAGGGTATGGCCGCGGCCGACGGATGCAAATTGAGAAAGATACCGCGAAGATTGTCGGAGGCGTCCGGCACGGGTATACCACCGGGGCGCCAGTAGCACTGGTCGTGGAGAATAACGACTGGAAGCATTGGCAGAAAATCATGAACATTGAGCCGATCGAAGGCACGGATGAGGAGAAACGAAGAGTACATCGTCCTCGTCCAGGGCATGCCGATTTAAACGGAGGCTTGAAATATAACCATAAAGACTTGCGGAACGTGCTGGAACGTTCAAGCGCACGCGAAACCGCTATTCGCGTTGCGGTTGGTGCGGTAGCCAAGCAGCTCCTCGAACGCTTTGGCATCCGAATCGCGGGGCATGTCATCCGCATCGGCGAGATTGAAGCGCCGCCGCATAACCTGCCGCTGGACGAGTTGGCTCGTGTGACCGAAGCTTCTTCGGTGCGGGTTGCCGATCCGGAAACGGAGAAGAAGATGGAAGCCTATATCGATAAAATCAAGCAGGAAGGGGACTCCATCGGCGGCATCGTGGAATGTATCGTTGAAGGTGTACCGGTCGGGCTTGGCAGCCATGTGCAGTATGACCGCAAATTGGACGGTCGTATCGCGCAAGCGGTCATGTCCATTAACGCCTTTAAGGGCGTGGAAATCGGCATCGGTTTTGAAGCCGGGAAACTGCCGGGTTCTAAGGTCCACGATGAAATTTTGTACAGCGAGGAGCGCGGCTATTACCGGGCGACCAACCGGCTTGGCGGTTTCGAAGGCGGGATGACCAACGGTATGCCGATCGTCGTTCGCGGCGTCATGAAGCCGATCCCAACGTTATACAAACCGTTGCAAAGCGTCGACATCGACACCCGCGAGGCGTTTGCCGCTCAGGTGGAGCGTTCGGATGCTTGTGCAGTGCCAGCCGCAAGCGTTGTGCTTGAGCACGTGGTCGCTTGGGAAGTGGCCAAAGCGTTCCTGGAGAAATTCGGCGGCGATTCGATTGAGGAGATCGAACGTAACTATAGGGGATATTTGGCTCAACTGGAGGAATATTGATGCGAACGCTGCAGGTCGATTTGGGCGAACGTTCTTACCCGATCTATATCGGCGGCGGCTTGTTGGGAATGGCCGGGGATTTCTTCGAGCAGCATAAGCTGTCGGCGAAGAGCCCTGTCTTAATCGTCACCGATGACCATGTTGCCCCGAAATATCTGCCGGTTGTGGAAGCCTCGTTGCAGGCCAAAGGTTACCGTACCGTCAGCAAAGTCGTGAAGGCCGGTGAAAAATCCAAATCGCTGGAGGTTTATGAGGACGTCATGACTACAGCGATTGAAGGCGGATTGGACCGCCGCTCTGCGGTCGTAGCGCTGGGCGGCGGCGTCGTTGGCGATTTAGCCGGCTTCGTGGCGGCAACGTATATGCGGGGCGTGGCATTTGTGCAAATGCCTACCACGATCCTTGCTCACGACAGCAGTGTCGGAGGCAAAGTGGCCGTTAACCATCGACTGGCCAAAAATATGATCGGCGCTTTTCATCAACCGGAAATGGTGCTGTATGATGTGGACAGCCTGCAAACCCTGCCGCTGCGTGATGTCCGGGCGGGCTTGTCAGAAATGGTTAAGCATGGCCTGATCTGGGATGCGGCTTTTGCGGACTGGTGCCGCGAGCACACGACGGAGTTGTTGGCGCTGGATCCGGATGCACTGGGATACGGATTAACCCAAGGATGCTCTGTAAAAGCCCAAGTTGTTTCCGTGGACGAGCGGGAGAATGGGCTTCGTGCAATTCTGAACCTGGGGCATACCCTGGGCCATGCCATCGAGGCGATCGGCGGGTATGGTGAATTTTTGCACGGGGAAGCGATTTCGATCGGGATGGCTGCGGCTGCAAAGCTTGCAGTGAACCGGGGCCGGGATCCGCAAATTTACGAATACACAGTATCCTTGCTTAGTGGGTTTGGTTTGCCAACAGCAATGCCGACGCATTTAAACGAGCAGGATTTAATTGGTGCAATGATGCACGATAAGAAGTTTAAGGAACAGACCATGGTGTTTATTTTGCCTGTAGAAATCGGCAAGGTGGAAATTGTATCGGATGTGACATTGGACGAAGTTCGCAGAGTGATTGCAGAACTCAAGGAGGAGGGACAACATGTATAACAGAGGGATTCGCGGAGCAACGACAGTTTCCCGCAACGATGAGAAGGAAATTCTGGACGCGACCGCCGAGTTGTTAAAAGAAATTGTTGCGCGCAACGAAATCGAGCCTGAGGATATTTGCAGCGTCTGGATTACGGTTACGCCGGACTTGACAGCAACTTTCCCAGCCCGTGCGATACGCGTCTTAAGTGGATGGGACATGGTTCCTCTGATGTGCTCCACGGAAATTCCGGTTCAAGGAGCTTTGCCGAAGTGTATCCGCCTGCTAATTCAGGTGAATACCACCAAAGGGCAGCGGGACATGAAGCACGTGTATTTGAACGAAGCCCGCAGCCTTCGCCCGGACCTCAGCTCCGCCAATTCCTGAGAACAGGTACTGCAGGTTTGGGTTGCCAAACGGGCCGCTGTTAGGGTATAGTTAATTTAGATGAGTGTATGTTAGTTGAGCAGATTAGTTGAGAGTAAGTTTAGAAGAGTTTAGAGTAAATGTATTTTTAATTTTTTAGAGCTGAGTAGAGAATAGTTGAGATGAGCTGAGTTTAGCTGAGTGAATAGCCTGTTCCTTGTGCGTACTTTGTCGTTTTCTTGATTCTTGATGATGGGAAGATGACGGGCAAGACGCGTCTTTAGGAGCTGTGCTTTCCCATAAACCGCAAATCCTACAACCTCTACTTCGGTAGAGGTTTTTTTATTTGGCTCTGAAACCAATTCGAAAAGGAAGTGAGAGACATGGCAACCCCGCATGTAGAACAGGTCATTGCTTTGGCGAACGAATATAATCTGATCCCGATTGCTCGAACGCTGCTTGCCGATATGGAGACCCCCATCCGGATCTTCCGACGTATTGCTCAGCGGGAGCAGGCATTTTTGCTGGAGAGCGTGGAAGGTGGCAGTCAGTGGGCACGGTATTCTTTCATCGGCACCGACCCGTTCTTGATGATTTCCGCAAAGAAGGGTGAGATCACGATTAAACGGGATGGCGGCGTAGAGCAGCTAAGCTCGTCCCGTCCCGTCGATGAGCTGAAGGCGATCCTGCGGGGGTACCGTAGTCCGAAGCTTCCGGAAATGCCGCCGTTTACGGGGGGAGCGATTGGTTTCTTTGGATATGATCTGCTTCAGTACTATGAAAAGCTGCCGGCGCATCAGGTGGATGACTTGAACCTGAACGATATGCAGTTTATGTTCTGCGACCAAGTGATCGTGTTCGACCATGTGAAACAGCGGATCATGCTGGTGGCCAATGTGCACGTAAAGCCGGGCGACCGTGACGAAGATATTCGCCGGGCTTATGCAGAAGCCGAGTTGAAGCTGGATTTGGCGGCCGATCTGCTGCAGCAGGAGGGGCCGGGTGAAAGCTTTAACCGCCGGCCGATGCCGGCCGTGACGGATCTCGGGGACGTCAGATCCAACCTGACCAAGGAGCAGTTCATTGCGAACGTTGAAAAAGCGAAGGAATATATTCGCGCAGGCGATATTTTCCAAGTGGTGCTGTCGCAGCGGTTCCATATCGAAACCGAGGTTGATCCGCTTCATGTCTACCGTGTTCTGCGGACGTTAAATCCGTCGCCGTACATGTATTACCTCAAGCTGGACGAAGAGATTATCGTCGGGACATCGCCGGAGGCCCTAGTCAAGGTAGAGAACGGACGAGTGGAGACGCGTCCGATCGCTGGCACTAGACCACGGGGAGCGACGGAAGAAGCTGATTTAGCATTAGAAACTGAGCTGCTGCAGGATGAAAAAGAACGGGCGGAGCACCTGATGCTGGTTGACCTTGGACGCAACGATTTAGGCCGGGTATCCGAGTTCGGCACCGTCACTTGCGACTCCTATATGGAGATCGAACGGTATTCCCACGTCATGCACATGGTTTCCAAAGTGTCCGGCAAGCTGCGGGAGGATAAGGACTTCTTCGATGCCTTCCTGTCCTGTTTGCCTGCCGGGACCGTCTCCGGGGCACCTAAGCTGCGGGCGATGGAGATTATTGCGGAGCTGGAGCGCGAGGCGCGCGGCACATATGCCGGGGCCATTGGGTACCTCGGATTTTCGGGCAATATGGATTCCTGTATAACGATCCGCACCATCGTGTTTAAGCAAGGAAAGGCATATGTGCAGGCGGGCGGAGGTATCGTATGGGATTCCATCCCGGAGAACGAATATCAGGAGTCAGTCAATAAAGCGAAGGCTTTGTTGACGGCGATCCGTACAGCGGAGCAGATGTTTCCGCCAGCTACTCGAAACGATGATGTGATTAATCAGGATTACCTTTACGAATATACTCCAGGGAACTAAAGAAAGGAGCGAATCGAGATGATAGGACAGCAAACCGTGCAGGCAGGCATTAGCCGCTTGATTGAAGGACAGCATTTGTCGCGGGATGAAGCGCGTGGTGTGATGCAAGCGATCATGAACGGCGAATCCACGCCGGCTCAAATCGGCAGTTTGTTGACTGCGCTGCGGATCAAAGGAGAGACCGTTGAGGAAATCACCGGCTTCGCCGAGGCGATGCGCGGGGCATCCAGCCGAATTCATACAGAAACGCAAAAGCTACTGGATACTTGCGGAACGGGCGGATCCGGCATCCACAAAATCAACGTATCCACGACGGCGGCGATCGTGGCAGCCTCGGTGTCGGTGCGGGTGGCTAAACACGGCAACCGTTCGGCATCTGGTCGTTCGGGAAGTGCCGATGTTCTCGAAGCGCTGGGCGTGAATATTCAACTGGACGCCGGTCAAGCGAAACGTTGTCTGGATGATATCGGCATCTGCTTTATGTTTTCACAGCTCTATCATCCATCGATGAAGCACGCGGCAGCCCCTCGCAAAGAGTTGGGGATTCGGACGGTCTTCAATATGCTGGGGCCATTAACGAATCCGGCAGGAGCGGACCGCCAGGTGCTGGGCATTTATGACGGCAGCAAAACGTCAACCATAGCAGAAGTGCTGCGTGAGCTTGGTTCCAAACGGGCACTGGTGGTCAGCAGCCAAGAAGGGCTGGATGAAATCAGCATTTCGTCGCCAACACGGGTATCTGAGTTGAAAAACGGAGAGATCACAACTTACGAGCTGCAGCCGGAAGATCTAGGTCTTCGCTCCTACCCGCTGGAAGCGATGATTGGCGGCGATCCCCAGACGAATGCCGAGATCGTTCGGCGCGTGCTGCAAGGGGAGCGTGGGGCACACCGTGACGTAGTACTGGCTAATGCAGGCGCTTGTGTATATGTGGCTGGTTTGGCGAATACGATTCGGGAGGGAGTAACGATCGCGGCGAATGCGATTGATTCCGGGCAGGCTTATGCCAAGCTGCAACAACTGATTCAGACAACGGGGGAGTTAAGCTATGTATCTTGATCGAATTGTAGAGACGAAAAAAGCAGAAGTCGCACGTTTGGCAGAAACCTTCTCCCTTGCAGATGCAGAGCGCCGCATTGCGGCGATGGAACCGACGCGGGGATTCCACGCCGCACTTACAACCGGACGGAAGCGGGATATGGGGTTAATCGCTGAGGTGAAAAAGGCGTCCCCTTCCAAAGGCTTGATTCGCCCGGATTTCCATCCGGTACAGCTGGCTGCAGCTTATGAAGCGGCGGGAACGGATTGCATTTCCGTGCTGACAGATGAGCAGTATTTTCAGGGCAGCGGCGCCTATTTAAGTGCAATTCGCGAGGCGGTAAATGTGCCGCTGCTGCGCAAGGATTTTGTGATTGATGAGCGGCAGATTTACGAAGCGAGGCTGCTTGGCGCTGACGCCGTCTTGCTGATCGCCGCAATCCTAAGCGATGCCCAGCTTCGCGACTACCTGTCGATCGCTACGGCGCTGGGACTCGATGCACTGATCGAAGTACATGATCGCGAGGAGCTGGAGCGAGTCCTGATGCTGCCGGCGGCGAAGCTGATCGGCATCAACAACCGGAATCTGCGGACGTTTGAGGTATCTCTGGAGACGACGGCCGCGCTGGCGGAGTTGGTACCGTCCAGTGCCACGTTGATCAGCGAGAGCGGGATTCAAACCCGGCAGGATGTCAAATTCCTGCAACAGACCGGCGCACAGGGCGTGCTGATCGGAGAAACGTTTATGCGTCGAGAACATGTGGGAGAAGCCGTAGTTGACTTAATGGGACCGTTACCTCAAACGGATTCCCGCGAAATGGATGCTGAAGGGACGACGTTGCATGGGTGAAGTAGCCGTAAAAATTTGTGGACTTCAAAGCGTTGAAGTGCTAAAATCTATGGTGAACTTACCCGTAGATTATGTTGGATTCGTGTTTGCCCGAAGTAAGCGCCAAATTAGCGGAAGCCATGCATCGGAGCTGCTTCCTGTGCTGCAAACGTGGAGCACAGGAGCAGTTCCGCAGAGCGTTGGGGTGTTCGTCAATCCGACCTTGGAGGAGCTGGACGAGGTTTTGCGGCAGGCACCGCTGGACATCCTGCAGCTCCACGGGACGGAGAGCCCGGATTTTTGCCGGAAGGTGAAGGATGCATATGGCGTCAAGATTTTCAAGGCATTTTCGGTCAAAACGGACGGGTCGGTCCATGCTGGAGCAGCCTTGGCAGAGTATGACGTCATGCTGGACGGGCTGTTGCTCGACACGTACGATCCGAAGTATGGCGGAGGCTCCGGCGTTACCTTTAATTGGGAGGCAGCAGAGCCTTTTCGTCAATGGGCCAAGGAGCGAGGAATCCCGTTCTTTGCGGCCGGCGGTTTACATCCCGGCAATGTGAGAACGTTGATTGATACGTTGCAGCCGGATGGCGTAGACGTCTCAAGTGGCGTGGAAACCGACGGCGTGAAGGATATCGCGAAAATAACCGCATTTGTAGAGAGGGTGAAGGGATGATGAAGCAGGTACCGGATGAGCATGGGCGATTTGGTCCTTTTGGCGGCCGCTACGTGCCAGAAACGCTGATGAACGCTTTGATCGAACTGGAAGAATCCTATTTGAAATATAAAGATGATCCCGAGTTTCAAGCGGAGATCGCTTATCTGCTGAAGCAGTATTCCGGACGGGAGACGCCGCTTTATTATGCAGAGCGCCTGACGGAGCACCTGGGCGGAGCGAAGATCTATCTGAAACGCGAGGATTTGAACCATACCGGTGCTCATAAAATTAACAACGCGATTGGGCAAGGGATTTTGGCGAAGCGGATGGGCAAGCAGAAAGTAATCGCCGAAACCGGCGCTGGCCAACACGGCGTTGCTACGGCTACAGTTGCAGCCTTGCTGGGTCTGGAATGCAAGGTGTTCATGGGTGAAGAAGATACGAAACGGCAGCAGCTGAACGTGTTTCGGATGAAGCTGTTGGGTGCGGAAGTGGTCCCGGTTACGTCCGGCACACGTACGCTAAAAGATGCTTGCAACGAAGCGCTGCGCTATTGGGTAAGCAATGTGCATGATACTTTCTATATTCTCGGATCGGCTACCGGACCGCATCCTTACCCGATGATGGTGCGGAACTTCCAGCGGATTATCGGCGATGAAACGCGGAAGCAGATTTTAGAGGCGGAAGGCCGGCTGCCGGATATGCTCGTCGCTGCGGTTGGCGGAGGCAGCAATGCGATCGGGATGTTTTATCCGTTTATCGAGGATCAGGAGGTTCGCTTGGTTGGTGTGGAAGCCGCAGGCAAAGGCATTGACACGGAGTTCCATGCCGCCACGATGACCAAAGGTACCAAAGGCGTCTTCCAGGGCTCGATGAGCTATTTGCTTCAGGACGCGTACGGCCAAGTTCTCCCGGCTCACTCGATCTCTGCCGGTCTCGATTATCCGGGCATCGGCCCTGAGCATTCGTATCTGAAGGATATCGAACGTGCGAATTATTATCCGATCACGGACCGTGAGGCACTGGATGCCCTTCAGCTGCTAAGCCGGACCGAAGGGATTATTCCGGCGCTGGAGTCGGCGCATGCAGTGGCGCAAGTGGTGAAAATAGCCCCAGCGATGAGCCGGGACGAAATTATCGTCATTTGCTTGTCCGGCCGCGGGGATAAGGACGTGGAGTCGATTATGGCGTATACGGAAGGCGGGGAGACGTTATGAGCCAACAGGCAGGTCAATTGCTGGACGATACGTTTGCGAAGCTGAAAGCGGCGGGAAAAACTGCGCTGGTTCCGTTTATAACCGTCGGTGATCCGGATCCGGAGACGACGATCGACATTTTGACCGTTCTGGAGGAAGCTGGGGCTGATGTGGTGGAGCTGGGTGTACCTTATTCCGATCCCTTGGCGGATGGCCCGGTGATTCAGCGGGCATCGGAACGTGCCCTTGTCCACGGGATCACGGTGGCTTCCTGTATCGAGACGGCCGTCAAAGCTCGTGAACGCGGCATTCGTATGCCGTTTGTCTTGTTTACTTATTACAATCCTGTGCTGCAAATGGGGACGGAGCGCTTGTTTGCTGAGCTGCAGAAGGCGGGAATCAGCGGCTTGATCATCCCGGATTTGCCGTATGAAGAGGCGGGGGAGGTCCTGAACTTGGCGGATGCCGCCGGCGTCAGGCTGATCCCGCTTGTCGCGCCCACCTCCAGCGGCCGGATTGCACGAATTTTGGAGCGTGCCCGCGGATTCGTATACTGCGTCTCTTCGCTGGGCGTAACTGGAGAACGGAGCTCGTTCCATGCCAGTGTCGACGAGTTTATCGCCTCGGTTAAAGCACAAACGGACTTGCCCGTTGCCGTCGGCTTCGGTATTTCCAGCCGGGAACAGGTGGAGCGGTTTGCTGCGATCTGTGACGGAGCGGTCGTGGGCAGCGCCATCGTGCGTAAAATCGAGGAAAACTTACCGCTCTTGTCCCAGGCTTCGACTCGGGATCAAGGGTTGTTGCAAATTCGCGACTTTGTGGCAAAATTGAGATTATAGTTTTTTTGATTGAAACCATCACAAAGTCTTTTGAGGAGGAACCTATACATGTTGCCGAAACCCCAGATCGTCAATTTGCCGGTTTACCAGCCGGGCAAACCGATTGAAGAAGTGAAGAAAGAGCTCGGACTTGAGGACGTCATTAAGCTGGCCTCTAACGAAAATCCGTTTGGTTGCTCGCCGCGTGTCCGCGCCGCCATTGAACAGGAGCTGGCGAATTTAAGCTTGTATCCTGATGGCAGTGCCGCCGAATTGACCGAAGCGCTGGCCAGCCAGCTTGGCGTTGGGAAGGAGCAAATAATTTTCGGCTGCGGTTCGGATGAAATCATCGCGCTGATTGCCCGCGCTTTCTTCCTGCCGGGTGACGAGACGGTAATGGCAGATCAGACGTTCAGCGTGTATAAGAGCAACGCCGACATTGAAGGGGCCGTCAGCATCGAGGTGCCGCTGAAGGAAGGGACTCACGATTTGGAGGGAATGCTTGAACGCATCGGGGACAAAACGAAAGTAGTTTGGATTTGCAACCCGAACAATCCAACTGGAACGATCGTGCCGCATGCGGAGCTGGTTGCTTTTCTGGATCGAGTTCCGGGGAACGTGCTGGTCGTTTTGGATGAAGCGTATGCTGAATATGTAACTGATTCGGAGTATACAAACGGGATTGCTTTGCTGAACCAGTATCCTAATCTCGTTGTGTTACGTACTTTTTCTAAAATTTACGGTCTTGCAGCGCTGCGGATCGGCTATGGCGTGGGGCAACCGGCGGTTATTAAACTGATCAATCAGGTTCGTGAGCCGTTTAATACTTCGCGGATTGGGCAAGCGGCGGCCAAAGCGGCATTGGCCGATCAGGAATTCGTGTCAGACTGCCGTGCGAAGAACCGCGAAGGGATCTCCTATCTGTATAAGGAATTCGATCGACTGGGCCTGAAGTACTTCCCGGCGCATGGTAATTTCATCATGGTGGACGTACAGCGTCCGGCAAGTGAAATGTTTGAGTCGCTATTGAAGCTGGGGATTATTGTGCGCGGAGGTTTCCATAAATATCCTACCTATGTGCGGGTGACCGTCGGATCGGCGGAACAAAACGCGAAATTTATCACTGCCTTGGAGCAGGTGCTTGGCAAATCGGCGACTCGGGTCTGACCCAATCTATTCGCAGAAAATGAGTGAGATACGATGACAACGAAAATTGCCATTTTTGGCGTGGGTTTGATCGGCGGTTCGCTGGCGTTGTGCTTCAAAGGCAAGCCGGGAATTACGGTCGTTGGACACGCCCATCGCCCGGAATCTTTGAAACGCATTGAGGAGCGCGGTGTCGTTGACGCCGCGACTCTGTCCATGGAAGAGGCGGCGGCGGATGCCGACTTTATTTTTTTGTGCGTGCCGGTGGGATTGCTGGAAGATTATCTGCAAAAGCTGACCGAGCTGCCGTTGAAGCCGGGCTGTATTATAACCGACGTTGGCAGTACTAAGGCGTCGGTTGCCGCTTGCGCGGCCCAAATTGCCCGTCCGGGCGTGCATTTCATCGGCGGCCATCCGATGGCTGGCTCGGAGCGTTCCGGCGTGGAGGCGGCTTCGATGCTCTTGTTCGAGAACGCTTATTATGTGCTCACGCCGTCTTCTGATGTGCCGGAGGAAGCTTATCAACGTCTGGAGCAACTGCTGGCGTACACTAAAGCGCAAATTGTGCGTGTGGACCCTGTTCTGCATGATGAAATCGTTGGGGCGATCAGCCATCTGCCGCATATTATCGCGGTGGCCTTGGTAAATCAGGTGCGTCATTACAACGATAGCAATGGGTTATACCGGATGTTGGCAGCGGGGGGGTTCCGTGACATCACGCGGATCGCTTCAAGCGACCCTGTGATTTGGCGGGATATCCTGCTTAGTAACCGGGATGTGTTGCTTCATTTGTTGAAGGACTGGAACCGCGAGATTGAAGGATTTATCACTTTATTAGAGGCACAGAACGGTGAAGGGATCGAGGCCGAGTTCCAAAAGGCGAACCAGTTTCGCAGCGAACTGCCGGAGCGGCGCAAAGGGGCCATCACCTCGTTGTTCGACATTTATATTGATGTGCCGGATACGCCAGGGATTATTGGGCAAATTGCGACCGAACTTGGTCTGCGTCAAATTAACCTGAGCAACATGCAAATTATCGAAAGCCGCGAGGACGTTCCGGGCGTGCTGCGCCTCTCTTTCCGCCAGGAAGGGGAGATGGAGCGGGCGAAAGCTCACCTCCAATCCTTGGGCTATGTTGTGTATGTGTAAGTTTCAGCTCGGCGTTGAATTTTGAATTCAATGCCGGGTCTTTTGCATTTCTGGAGGTTGGCTTACGCCATTCCTTTGCAACGCATTAGTCTACGGGGTAATGACCTTACTGGGGGCTGCCTCGCAGGGATGGTGTCTTTCCTGTCTGTTGATTCACGGGGATACTGACTTTCCTGTTTGTTACTTCAAAGAGACAGTGACTTTCCTGTTTGTTACTTCACAGGGATCATGACTTTTCCGGCTGCCGAGCTACGGGGGCTATTGCTTCCCTAGGCTGAATCTTATCAAAGCTGGGGCTGTAAATGGTTGGCTGCTTGCGGGGATTAACGGAACATAGGGACGTTATTAGTGTAGGAGCGTGCCTTTTCCAGTTTTAAGGGAACGAGGAGACCTTATTTGGCTTAATTGCTGGGATAACGTAGTCGTGATCGCCATTAAGGACTTAGGGTTCCGTTCCAACGGGAAATCGCCGGGAAATGGGGGGATAAGGTCCATACGTTCCGTTAGCCAAAAACCTATAGTGATCGCAAATGTAAGCGCTAAAAAAAGTTGTTGACAGAATGAAAACGTATACATATAATAAAAGTACAGTATGGTTTCTCTCCACTCCTATCCAATAACTTCTTGCTCCAGGTGAGCAAGGACCGCTTCCGAGGAAGCGGTCTTTTTTTTGTCTTTTTTGCGTGATCTGGCAGATGGCGCGAGTAATAAGTACGATAAATCGAGTACCATTTGCTCGTAATGCTGGGATCAGCGGAATTGTACATGAAAATTCGAGTATAATGGGCCGAATCCGCCAGTATCAGCTGAAATGTACATGAAATTTCGTGTTTATTGAGGCGTCAGAAGGGGAGAAGGGGCAAATGTGCATGAAATTTCGAGTACAATGGGTCGAAATTGCCGGTATCGGCTAAAATGTATATGAAATTTCGAGTACATTTCGGATGTTTGGGCCATCGCGGCAAAAATGTATGCGAAAAATCAAGTACATTGCATTCGCATCCAAGAGGGGGCGCTTTTCTAAGTTA
>Ga0310827_100040_pt1 | contig 210149 bp, 209 predicted proteins | sample WT_ome_2_FD_201309 | JGI IMG/M metagenome (GOLD analysis project Ga0310827, IMG submission 201309) | Sorghum-adapted microbial communities enriched on wild type (WT) sorghum from Joint BioEnergy Institute, Emeryville, California, United... ... | reverse complement strand
AATTCTTTTTCCCCAATTCCACATAAGAGGGAAGAGTTTGATGGCATTCGTAAATAAAGACCATAAAATATCCCTCCAAAACAATCTGTAAAAATATTAGCAGATTGTTCAGGAGAGATTGAAGAATGTTTGTCGTTTGAATTTGAAAAAAGTCCCCCGAATTACGACGGGATAAAGTGCATTTTCACACCATTAAATGGAGACCATTATCGATTTGTCCTTGTAGATACCATGGTGCTTAAAGGGCGGGAAGATTGATGAGTGCGAGCACGTGGTCTAATGATCACCACTCCTTTAAATACCAAAGGACATCGATCGATTCTTGGCTTCATGCTGGGGGACTCTGAGTCGGAAGCAAGTTGGAGAGATTTTTTCGATCCTTAAAACAGCGTGGTTTATGTGGAATCGAGCTGATCGTGTCCGACCATCACAGCGGTTTATTTCGTGCCATTTGTCAACATTTTCAAGGTGTGATCTTGCAGAGATTCCAGACAAATTTCATGCGTAACATCCTAATACAACACCCAAAGCAATCAAGGAAGAAATCTATCCCCGTGAACTAGTGATCCTGAATGCTTTGGACGTAGAAAATGGACGCATGCTATTAAATCAAGTATTAAAAGTTTATAAAACCTAAGCTCCGAAAGTAATTAAAGTATTAGAGTCAGGCTTTGAGGATGATACAGCGATCTTACACTTGCCAGAGAAGTTTCGCAGGCGATTACGCACTACCAATAATATTTTCAAATCGAGAATCCGTCATGCTTCATTAACTATGGAGATGGATGAAAAGTGGACAAATGGTCGAAAATATCCCGACATGGAAAAAATAGCTGCAATATATTACGAATAGTCTTATTGAATGTGATTGATTTTCGAAAAATAAAGGATATATTGAAAAATGAAAATGAAGTAGTATAATTGTATACAAAAAGACAATTATACAAGTATGCAGTTAAGTTTTTATGTAAGGGGTTACAAAATCATGCGTAATCGCAGAATCACAACCAAGGATTTTGCCTACAGTGAAATCAAACAGAGGATCATTGAAGGAGAATATGAACCCAATCAACCCTTGGTCGAAGAAGAATTGGCTTCTCAACTAGGGATCAGCAGAACTCCGCTTCGGGAAGCTCTGCACAGGCTTGAGATCGAGGAGTTGATCCAGCGTCAATCCAATGGAAGATTGAAGGTTGCTCCGATCTCAGTGAAGGAAGTAAAGGAGATTTTCCGGTTAAGAAGTTTGATCGAGGGCTTGATTGCCAACGAAGCGACACAGAGAGCAACGGAAGAAGATATTCGGAAACTGCGGGATCTTACGCGCTTAATGGTTGAGGCTTCTGAGGAAGATCGCCGGGAAGACGTCGTTTTCTATGGCAGCCAGTTCCATGCCTACCTCTACGAGATCAGCCAATATCGGACAGCAGTGAAGATTCTTCTGCAATTAAATGATCACATCTATCGCTATCGCAGGTTAGGACCGCTGCGAAATGAGGGCAGGAGTAAAAAAGCCGCGGAAGAGCATGTGAAGATCTTTGAAGCGATCGCCAGCGGAGACCATATCGGCGCTGAACAGGCTATGAGGAATCACATCTTGAACAGCTTGGATTCAGCAGTAATTACAATAGAAAGCTATTTAAATGAACTAACCTACGAGGAGTGAACAGTACCAGTGGATAAAGCAAAAAAACTGAAAGAACTGATCCAAGGAAATGAAATCATCGTGATGCCGGGTGCATTTGATGCCATGTCGGCAAGATTGGTGGAGGAAACTGGGTTTAAAGCATTATTGGCTACAGGTGCCGGTATTTCTAACAGTCAATTGGGCTGGGCCGATGTGGGATTGACCACCTTAACGGAGATTACGCAGCAGGTAACCCGCATGGCTGATGCTACCAGCATCCCGATTTTGGCAGATATCGATACCGGTTATGGCAATGCCATTAACTTAATCCGCACCATTCGGGAGATAGAACGCGCAGGTGCGGCGGGCGTGCAGTTGGAAGACCAGGTGGCTCCTAAGAAATGCGGGCATTTTTCAGGAAAAGATGTGATCTCCAAAAAAGAGATGGTCTATAAGATTAAGGCTGTTGTCGATACTCGGAACAATCCAAATTTTGTAATCGTGGCCCGCACGGACGCAAGGGCGGTAAACGGATTGGATGACGCGATCGAACGCGCATATGCTTATGCAGAGGCGGGAGCCGATGTAACCTTTGTGGAAGCACCCCGTTCTGTTGAAGAACTGTCGAAAATTGCCAGTGAATTGAAAGGAATCCCCCAAGTTGCAAATATGGTTGAAGGAGGTCTCACTCCTCTGCTTAGTGCGAAAGAATTAGAGCAGCTCGGGTTTAAAATAATGATTTGCGCCAATACGGCTCTCCGTGCAGCGATTAAGGGAATGCGCACTGCTCTTGCCAAACTCCATACGGAAGGCAGCCAAACAGGCTTGGGTGAATTAATCTGTACCTGGGAAGAGCGGCAGACCCTATTCAGGCTTCACGAGGTGAAAGAATTAGAGAAGAGATATCTTCATTTTGAAGAGTAAGCCGGAAATAGGTGACTCAGAGGGTGAACGCCTTGAATATAGCAAAGATTTTGCTGATCGCGCTAACGTATCAAACTATGCTCAATGTAACTAGGCCGTTGGTTTCCTTATACGGATCCGAAATGGGAGCATCAACGGCAGAGATTGGCCTCCTGACGGCGACATATGCATTTTTTCCGCTGTTGCTTGCGATCAAGGCCGGAAAAATCTCTGACAGGTTTGGAGACCGCTTGCCTGTAATATTTGGCGTGATCGGTCTTACCATCGGGACAGGCGTTCCATTCTTCTTTAAAGAGATGTGGGCATTGTATCTCTCGCAGGGGATGATTGGACTTGGGCAGATTTTTATCAACGTATCGCTGCAAAATTTGATCGGCACACTCTCGCCTAAGGAATTATTGGATCAACGCTTCAGCATGTTTAGCCTTTCCGTCTCTTTGGGCGGACTGATCGGTCCGTTACTTGGAGGCCACATTGCCGATGAATATGGATTTGCTTACGCATATCTGCTTGCGTTCATCATTGGGGTTATACCAACTGGAATTGCATTTTTGCTCCCTGTCTTAAAACGGGAGCATGGACAAGAGCAAGATCAATTGCAGCGTTCCAGTTCGTTTGACCTGCTGAAGCTTCCCGATTTTAGAAAGGCATTGGCCATAAGTGCATTGGTATTGTATTCGCGTGATATTTTTGTGGCATATTTTCCGCTTTATGCTTCCCAGAAAGGTTACACAACTGCGGCGATCAGCCTGGTGATTACCGTATTGGGATTGGCATCTGTCTTTGTTCGTACCTTTCTGGCTTTTATTACAAAAAAATGGGGGCGCAATAGGGTTCTCTTCCTTTCGCTCATCATTGCCGGAATAGCATTTGTCCTTGTTCCTCTTTTTAAAGGGATTTATCTCTACTGCATTCTGGCGGCATTGATCGGACTTGGCTTGGGCTGCGGACAACCGTTGTCGATGACAACCGCCTTTCTCTCGTCGCCGGAGGCTAGAAAAGGGGAAGCTTTAGGCCTTAGGCTGGGCAGCAATCGTTTGTTCCAGGTGATATCACCGGTATTCTTTGGGCTGTTTGGAACAATTGCCGGTCTGGGAGCTGTTTTCTATCTTAGCGGCAGTTTTCTCATTCTGGGTTCTTACATTACCCGGTCAGATAAGGACCAGATGATGAATAATGAATCCCGATCTTCATAAGGAGGTGGTTCTGCAGAAAATAATTTTTGATAATTTCGAAAAAATAATCAGTGTTTTCGATTGAATAATCAAAAGAATAGGGGGAAATTGAATGAAGAAGGCTTTAGCCGTGATCTTATCATTATTGCTGGCTATTAGCGCATCAGCATGTTCTGCAAATTCTGGAAATGAAAGCGCTAACTATCCGACAAAGAGCATCGAGTTTGTTGCTGCGGGCGCTCCTGGAGGAGGATTGGATACCTTCGCCCGAGCAATTGACCAAGCTTTAAAAGAGGCAAATCTCTCAGACAAACCTTTTATCATTAAAAATATGGGCGGGGCAGGCGGAAATGAAGCGAAAGCCTATATTCATAAGCAAAAAGGCGATCCTTATTATCTCTACGCTGAATCCAACCGCATCTATGTAAACCAAATCGTGGGAACGACCGATCTTGGCATTGAAGATGTCACGCCAATCGGCCGTATGATTACCGAATATATCGTTTGGGCCGTACGTTCCGATTCCCCATATCAAAACGCAAAAGAGATTCTGGATCAATTGAAGCAGGATCCTACTAAAATTGAATTTGGCGTTGGTACCATTCCAAGCAACGACCAAATGAACATCTTAAGACCTGCAATAGAGTATGGCATTGATCCTGCCAAGATCCGTATTGTAGCCTTTAAGGACGGCGGAGACCTGATGACCCAGCTTTTAGGCGGGCATATACCAGTCATCTCTACAGGGGCATCTGAAGCAATTGAGCAGGCAAAAGCAGGTAAAGTGCGCATACTGGCTGTCTCTGCTCCTGAACCGGTAGGAGGAGATTTGGAGGGAGTTCCCACATGGAAGTCGATGGGGATTGATGTTTCCATTCTTCATTGGAGAGGAGTCTTTGCACCTCCGGGAGTTCCTCAAGAGGTTGTCGCGTATTGGGATCAAAAATTGGGAGAATTGGTGAAGACGGATGCCTGGAAACAAACCCTTGAAAGATATGGCTGGTTCGATGCTTATGCAAACTCGGAAGAGTTTAAAAAAGAGCTTCAAGAAGAACATGAACTGACGGAAAAATTGTTGAAAGATCTAGGATTAGCCAAATAGGTGATAGAGATGAACATAAACAAAAACCAGATCTTGGGGATCGCTGGACTCCTTTTCTCCTTATTTTACATCATATTATCTTTTAACATTATGAAGCCTCCCGGGCTGACCCAGGATATCCTGGGTTCCCGGGCATTTCCCATCGGAACAGGGATCTTGATGGGTCTCTGTTCTCTCGGTATCATTTTTGTCCCTGTGCCACGTGAAGAGGAAGATGAGAGTGTCGGGGTTCAAGGCATTCAACAATTGCTCCCCTATGTATTAATCATTTTGTTGTATATTTTACTCTTGCCAATACTTGGGACGATCATAGCGACAACTCTATTTATGTTCGTCATGATGAATAGAATGTCCAAAAAACATTTTGGGAAAGACTTGATTATTGCCGCTTCGATCTCTCTCTTCCTATGGTTCATCTTTTCTTTTGTCCTGAAAATCCCTTTACCCACAAGTCTAATGGGCGTCATATGACCTTATTTATAGACAAGTGAGTTTAATTTCTTTAAAGCGATAAAGCGATGTAAGAAAGGTTGGGGCCCCGCCCGGCGCAGCGCGGATCCGGGGTCCCCAAAAAGTACTCGGAGTAAGCTGCAAAGCTTGTCTTCACTTTTTGGGGTGATCTTAAGCCGGGTGGGTTATTTTAAAAGAAAGGATGATGTAATTGGAAACTTTGAATTTGCTGTTACAGGGGCTTTCTACGGCTTTAGACCCCATTAATCTGTTGGCGGCTTTGATCGGAGCCTTTCTGGGAACGATTGTTGGCGTGCTGCCGGGTCTCGGTCCTTCCACAACCGTAGCCTTGCTCATTCCATTAACCTTTTCTTTCAGTCCAGAAAGCGGTCTCATCATGATGACTGCCGTTTATTGCGGCGCGATGTACGGCGGATCGCTAACCTCGATTCTGATGAAAGTGCCAGGAGAAGCATCGTCTGTAATGACAGCAATAGACGGTTATGAAATGGCGAAACAGGGGAGGGCTGGTCCCGCGTTGGCGATTTCCGCTATCGGTTCATTTGTAGGCGGAACCTTATCTGTTGTCGCACTCATGTTAATTGCGCCTGCTTTGAGTGAATTTGCACTAAAATTCGGTCCTGCTGAATACATGGCGATCATGCTGTTCGCGATGATTCTCTCAGCTACATTAATCGGCCATTCCATTTTAAAAGGGCTATTATCTATGGGATTAGGTATTGGATTTGCGCTTGTGGGCACAGACCTGCAAAGCGGAGTACCCAGACTTACGTTGGGAATTCCTCATCTCTTGGACGGTATCGATATCGTTGTTGCAATCATAGGCGTTTTCGGGATCGGTGAGGTCTTTCAATATTTGGCGCAAAGAAGAAAAGAAGAGGGCGGACAGCGGTTATCGATAACCGGGAGTCTTATGCCTTCCAAACAAGATCTGAAGAAATCTGTCGGTCCCATCGGACGGGGCTCGGTGATTGGTTTTCTGGCGGGATTGCTGCCCGGTTCCGGAAGTACATTGGGTTCTTTTATTTCCTATTCTGTGGAGAAAAGGTTATCCAAACGTCCGGAGGAATTTGGCAAAGGTGCCATTGAAGGGGTTGCATCCGCTGAAACGGCAAACAATTCATCCACAGGCGGGGCTTTAGTACCTCTTTTAACCTTGGGTATCCCCGGTTCCGGAACAACAGCGGTATTGCTGGGTGCTCTAATGATGTACGGAATTCGCCCGGGTCCCCAGTTGATGACGGAACAGTCTGCCCTTGTTTGGGCGGTTATTGCTTCGCTCTATATCAGCAATATTGTTTTGTTAATCTTAAATCTGCCGTTAATTCGTTTTTTTGTCAAAATCCTCGATATTCCCGTCAGAGTCTTAATGCCGTTGATCTTAGTATTTGCTTTAATCGGGGCATATTCTATCAACAACTCAATCAATGATTTATGGCTTGCCCTCTTTTTCGGCATTCTGGGATTTTTTATGAGAGAGGCGGGGCTTTCACCTGCGATTTTCGTATTAGCGATGGTCCTCGGCGATCAAATGGAACAATCGCTGCGGCAGGCTCTCTTTATCTCAAATGGATCTATCATGCCATTCTTTACAAGTCCGATCAGTTTAACTTTGATTCTTATAAGCTTGGCCGTACTGCTGAATGATATCTATAAAAAGATCAGAAAAAAACAAAAGTCTTTTCAGTTCGAAGAATAATTTTTTGGAATGATTCCATTGGAGGTAACTCACCTTTGGAATCATTTTTTTGTAATGCCAAAGAGGATTACCTGGTTGGAGGATGGCAGGTTAGTGGATGGAAATTTTTACAGGATTTGCGGCTGAAAAATGAAGGAATGATGATTTTATTGACGAATTATCTTATCTGAATATTTTAATTTTTGGAGGATTGTAATGAATGGAGCAAAAGGCCAAAATCATTTCGCTCGGCAGATATTTGTTAAGAACGGCCGTAATTACAGGTATTGGAGCAGTATTGATCGGGTACCTGATCTATTCGCTGATCGGGGAGGGAACCCGTGAGCTGTGGATCTCCATCGGAGTTGCCTGTTTGCTGGGAGTCCTCTTGGGAGTTAGCATCTCTTTGATTAATTATCGGAGATTTATTGCCCCGATGAAGAGGATCATTCTCAGCATAGACCGCATGGTTGAAGGCGATTTGGAGGTTCGTGTCGAATCAGCCAAAGTAGGGGAACTGAAGCCGATTGCAGAGTCACTGAATCATCTGATTACGCACTGGGGCCGGTTAATCAGCGGACTGCAAAAGGGAACGAAGCAGATATTTGCAACCTCAAACCTGCTGAATGAAGCATCAGCGGTTAATCGGGATGCGGCAGCGCAAATCTCAGCCACAACTGAAGAATTAAACGGTTATATTAATGACCAGCAGGCACAGATTGCAGGCGGTTCAGAAGCGATGTGGGATACGCGCCGATCCATTCAAGAGTTGGTTGGCGTAAGTGTAAGCGTTTTACAAACAGCGGAGAAGACAGCCAAGTCATCCCGGGAAGGGACGGAAAGGATTCAACGTACAGTATTGCAACTCGAGGAGAGCAGGAAGGCTTTTTCTTCTCTTGATCAAACCATTCATCAGTTAGCCGTTCACTCCGGAAAGGTAAGTGAAGTGACCTCCATGATCGGCGCCATTGCCGAGCAAACCAACCTCTTGGCCTTAAATGCCGCGATTGAAGCTGCCCGTGCCGGAGAGCATGGAAAGGGATTTGCCGTAGTGGCAGATGAAGTGCGCAAACTGGCGGATGAGTCAAGACAATCCTCTGTGCAAATTGAATCGATTATTGTGGGTATTTTAGCAGAAATTGATGCGGCGAAAAATAAAATCAAAGCATCGACTACGCAATTGGAGCAAGGTGTGAGCACGATGACAGAGGCCGCTTCTGCATTTACTGAGATTTCACAGGATATTGCCTCCATATTAAGTGGAATAAACCGCTTAAAAGAGGCAGAGAAGAAGGTGGTAGAGAGCAGTGCCAGGATTGATCAGGCCTTCTCTTATATCCTGGACACATCTAAATGCACTTCTGACCGTCTCGATATCTTTTCCGCGGTGGTGGAGGAGCAAATCGCCTCCATGAAAAATATTGAACAATCGATAGCGTTTTTATCATCTCTGGCCCAAGAATTGTCAAGCGAGATTGAGATGCTGAAAGGAGCTTAATCATAGCGGATGAAGAGAACTTGGCAAGCGTCAAGCCTTCAGGACCAGATGATTGCCTAGCTCTGCTTATATGAAAAGAAAGATTATGATTTCTTATTTACTAAAAATTTACTAAAAAAGGAACTCTGCGGGGATCGCAGCAGTTCCTTTTATCATGGCAGAGAGCTTATATGTCTTGCAAGCGGATTCTTCTTCCTTCCTCCGCCGAACGTCTCACGGCATCCAAAATCAGTTGGACGCGGTGACCATCTTCAAATGAAGCAAGCTTTACTTCAGAGTCTTGCAGGATCAGAGCACGGTGCAAATCCGTCAGCATGGAGTAGAACGGATGATAATAGGAGATTGCCGTGCTGGGAAGAGAGTCCGGAACGGTGCGCATCGGGGCAAGCGACAATTCCTGTAATGGTTCGTCACCTAAACCCAACTCCACCTTCTGGTCATCCGTCATCACAAGCGTTCCCTCAGTTCCAAACACCTCCAGTCTCCAGCGGTGGGCCGCGTGCTTACCGGCATAGAATAGTTCGGTAGAGAATGTGGTGCCATCCTCAAAGCTTCCGATCACCTGAAAGGCGTCGTCTGCAGTGCGGACTTCCACTTCGCCATCTTCACCAGTCCACTTGGGGAAATGTGTAGTTAGTTGTCCCATTACTTCAGCAACTGGAGCATCTTTCCACCATAGGAGGGCATCAAACATATGAGAGCCTATGGCGCCAAGCATTCCTCCGCCGCTCTCCTTTTGACCCAGCCATCCTCTTTTGCGGGTGCTGAAGAAGTTATATCCTGCCGTATTGCACTTGTATGTGATGTGCATGATTCTGCCGAGCTTGCCGCTCTCGATGATCTCTTTTACTTTTAGACGGGCGGGCAGAAAGCGGAACTCAAAGTTGATCCAACCCATGCGGTTGGCACGGTCGCGCGCCTCGATCATCTCTTTCGATTGGTTGGCATCAAAGGCCATCGGTTTCTCACAAAGTACATGAAATCCATGCTCGTATGCTTTGATTACCATCTCGTGATGATGGAATGGATTGGATGCGACCGAAACCAGATCCAGAGACTCTTTTGCCAACATATCCTGCCAATTGGTATATACGCGATCGATTCCCGTTTCTCTTCTCACATCATCCGGTCTGCCGCGATGCACACTGGCGATGGCAACAACCTCATAATCCGGATGATCTAACATTAATGGTGCATGTACCCGTGCGCCAAATCCTGTTCCGATAATGCCAACTCGTATTTTTTTCTCCATTCTATTACTCTCCTCGATTAACCTTAATATTAAGCCATATTTTTTCATTTACGGATAAAATTTTGCGTATAGTACTCCCCTTTAGCCCCAACGCCCAACATAGTAAAATCTTTATTTAAGATATTCTCGCGATGCCCAAGGCTGTTCATCCAGCCTTCGTGCGCCTCAATCGCATCAAATTGTCCCATGGCAATATTTTCACCCGCGCTCTTATAGGTGATGCCTGACCTTGTCAAACGTTGAAATGGATCTAGACCTGTGGTTTTAGAGGTGTGATCAAAGTAATTATGTGTCAGCATATCTAAGCTGTGTTTACGGGCAACGTTAGCGACATTCTCGTTCCATTTAAGAGCCGCCAGGCCATATCTGGCGCGAATCACATTGGTCAAGTCGAATATCTGTTTCTCATTGCTTTGATTGACCAAATCTTGTTCTTCAGCGGTAAGAGCCGGTGGAGCATAGGCGGGCTCCTTATTTGTATAGAAGAATCGGAAGCTATAGCTTTGCGATTTTATCAGATTTTCAACCGTCATGCTGCGGATTGCCGTGATCCGATCTTGATTATGTTTATCTATGTAGAAAATAAAAGGAACATTGTTAATCAAAACCAAAGGTCTTTTATTCAGGTCATTTGCGATTTCAAAGTTGGCGTTATCATAATTTACCTTAACCGTGGGCAACAGGGAATAGTTCTTTTGCAGCTCTGCTTTGGTATCGCCCAACTTAAGGTTATCGCTAATGATTAGCTCCTCTGCATTGGAGTAGAGATCTACCACTTTGCCATTCTTTATTCCTACCTGGATATACTTTTTATAATCTTGATTGTAAATCCACCATTCATACCCCAATTTGCTTTTATCCACTCGATTGGGTTGACCCAGAAGCTTGATCACGTCCAGTTCCGTTTGATTGATCCTGAGGCCGAACAAAGCATGATCACTTTTCCGGGTTAAACTGGATTGAACGGTCTCCGGTTCAAAACGGGTTGGTTTTTTGCCGACCCAGATGCTTTTCGTATTTTGATCCCATCCCACTTCCTTTCCTAGTTTTTCGGCCACGTAGCGGAGCGGAACATAGGTTGTTTCTTCATAGACCAACGATAGGGGAACATCCTTTTTGCCATTAAAAAAAGTACCAGGTTTCTCTTCCACAGATTTGATTCCATCGAAATAGAAGCTGATCGGCTGTGTTGTAACCAATATCGTGCGAAAAAGAGAGTCTGCATTTACATTAGATATTAGCACAAGTAAGAAAGTGAAGATAGCCAAAATAAGTTTCTTAGACATTAACCCTCACCTCAATCATTTAAGTCTATTTATTCTAAATCAATCAAAGATTTTCTCTCTTCCATTCTATCTTAAAGAACGATGCAATCAACTTAGTAAAATAAGGAAATTGTATCATCAAAGCGATACAGCCAATACATTCTATGACTCAATCTATGGCGGAAGAAGTATTTCGAATAAATCTAGAGAGAAAAGAGAACGCTGTATCATGGTTGAAACCTTTTGGTCTAATTTCCGTCTATATCATTGCCAGTAAATTTTTTGAAAACATGTCATGATGAAAGGGAAAGTGCGCCATGCGGAGAAAACTTACATTACTTGCAGCTTCAATATTAACCGTTCTTCTTCTTGGTGGATGTGCAAGCATTGATCAAAACGACGCCCAAGATATCGGAAAAGAAGAGCAACAAGGCGGCGATCAAATCGGCAATCCAGATAATAACACGGAAGATCACAAGGATCATCCTCAAGGCAACGGAGAACCACCGGAGAAAGATAGTATCTTAGCCGGACTCTCTCTTGGCGATGATCTGGAGAAAGTAAATCAAGTGCTTGGTGATGATTACGAAGAGGCGGAATCGGATATCGATTACCCATGGGGTGAGCTGATCTTACATCGAACCTATGCCAACGGAATCGAACTGATCATTGGCAAAGACTCGCATCGCCTATATCAGATCTCTGTCTCCAGTTCCGCTTTTCCAACTGCTATGGGAGCGCGCGTGGGGGATAATTTCAATGATGCAGTAGCGAAATACCATGCCAAGTATGATGAGTTTAAAGGTCCCAATAGTGATGGCAAAAATGTAGGCTGGTTTGAGGTGGAGGATGGAGTTCTCCTCATCTTCGATGCGGATAGAGAAGATTCTTCCCGAGTTAATGACTCCATCGGTGAAAATGACAAGGTGGAAGAGATCGTATTGGCTTATGCCAAGCATTTTGAATAATTTTTTGCGCCAAAGGCTCGGCAACTGCCGGGCTTTCGTGTTTGGATATTATTTGAAAGATGGGATAGAAATGAAGATGCGATTCTTTATCAGTCTGGTATTGATCATGCTGCTTTTGCTGCAAATCGGTTGTGCCAAATTTTCTGCAGAACCGCCGGAAGAGGAGTGGAAACCGCCTGAACATCATGAGGGAGATCAAGAAGCAGACGATCAAGTTGGAGAACCGATTGATCCGATCAGAGCAGAGATTGGCCGAATGAGTGTGGATGAGAAGATCGGCCAGTTGGTGATGGTTGGAGTAGATGGGTATACGGCAGACGAACAGGTGAAAGAGATGATTCATCAAGAGTATGTTGGCGGATTTATCTTGTTCAAGAAAAACGTGAAGGATACCCAACAATTGCTGCAATTGTTGAATGATTTGAAACAGGAGAATCTGGAGCATAAGGTTCCCCTCTTTCTTGCTGTAGATGAGGAGGGAGGGCGAGTCAGCAGAATGCCGGACGAATTTGTCGATATTCCGAGCAGCCGGGAGATCGGCAAAGTGAATAACCCCCAATTTTCCTATGAGGTAGGGAGAGGAATTGGCAGAGCAATTAAGGCTCTCGGGTTTAACCTTGATTTTGCTCCCGTTTTGGATATAAATAGCAATCCAAAGAACCCAGTCATCGGAGACCGTTCCTTTGGAGCAGATGCGGAACTGGTGCGCTCGTTAGGCGTTCAGACCATGAAAGGACTTCAGTCGGAACAGATCATTCCGGTGGTGAAACATTTTCCTGGCCATGGGGATACGTTGACCGACTCTCACGTGGGATTGCCCAGGCTTGATCACGATTTGGATCGCTTGCAAAGTATGGAGTTGATTCCTTTCCAAGAGGCAATTGAGAGGGGCGCAGATGCGGTTATGATCGCGCATATTTTGCTGCCGAAGCTTGACGAGAAAAATCCGGCTTCTTTCTCGAAAGCAATCATTACAGACCTGCTGCGGAATGAGCTTCATTTTGACGGAGTAGTCTTTACCGATGATTTTACCATGGGAGCCATCACTGAGAACTTCGATATCGGAGAAGCTGCTGTGAAATCGATCTTGGCGGGCAGCGATGTGATTCTCGTTTGCCACGATTACGATAAGATGAAAGTGGTGCTTGGTGCGCTTAAAGATGCTGTTGCCGAGGGCAGAATCGATGAAGAACGGATTGATCAGAGTCTCTATCGTATCCTGCAATTAAAGAGAAAATATCAGCTTGCGGATGAAAGCATAGATGCCGTTGACGTGGACTCTATTAATACGGATCTTGGTGGAATCTTAGATCGATATATGAAACAATAAGGTGAAGGGTTGATGGAGGAGATCGAATCATCGATCTAGAAAATATCGTATAAAGTATTGTTATGTTTTGGGAAGGAAGGGTTTCTTATTGGTGAAGATCGGTATCATTGGCGGCGGATCATTGGGATTAATGTGGACGGCCAGACTTTGCTTGGCCGGCCATACTCCTTTGCTGATTGTACGGACTGAGGAGCAGAGAGAGTTGATAGAGCGGGAAGGGCTTCATTATCTCGACCAAGGAGGGCATCATGTTGTTCATCCCGAAGTGGAGTCGCTTAATCGTTTTCGTGGCAAACTCCCTCCATGGGTGATCTTGTCGGTTAAACAGAAAGATATTGAAGGCCTGCTCCCTTTTCTGCAGAATCATTTAAGCGATGATTCCTACCTATTCACATTGCAGAACGGGTTGGGGCATGCGGAGCGGCTTGAGCGGGCAGCGGCTAAAGATCGAACCATTCTGGGAGTAACTACAGATGGAGCATTGCGTCATCGTCCAAACAGCATCGAACGAACCGGTTATGGCGAGTCGTGGTTCGGAACGGAAGGATCCAAAATTCCGCCACTGTCGATCAAGAGAGGATTTGATGAGTTAAATCAATTTGGTTTTAAGCTCACTTGGGATGGTGAGATCATGAAACGATTATGGAGAAAGTGCATCATCAACAGCGTGATCAATCCCTTAACCGCAATCCTGCAGATTCGCAACGGAGAGTTATTGCGATCGACCCATCTTTTCGAATTGATGCAGAAATTGTTTGAGGAGGGGAGAAGGGTCGCAGCAGCAGCAGGTTTTCAATTTTCACTGGATTTATTGCAGGAAATTGAGGATATTTGTAGAAATACTTCTATGAATCGTTCTTCCATGCTTCAGGATTTATTGGCAGAGAGAGAGACAGAAATCGATTATATCAATGGATACCTGGTCAGGCGCGGAGAATCCCTAAACATTCCCATGCCCACTCATCAGTTACTGATTCAACTGATTCGTGCCAAAGAGGCAATCAATGCGTTGCGGAGAGAGCAACGATAGTCCGCAACTTTGATAGTTTCGATAGATTAAGAGACATCTGTTTAAATGGTAAGGGGGGAGGGTTATGATCCAATTTATTGCAGGATTATACGGAGTGTTTGCTACCATTCCGTTTATTTCTTTTTTTATCGTCTTGCTGATTGCATTCATAATCACAAAGGATAAGAAAGAATCACTAAAGTGGTCTGTACATATCTCGATGCTCTTTTTACTTAGTGCTGTGGCCGCGATGTTCGATAAAATTACGGGATCCTTTGCTGGATTTTGGTGGATCATTCTTCTCTTGCTTTTTTTTGGCGGCCTTCTGATTTGGTTACAGTGGAAAGTGCGCCAACGGATTTTGTTGACTCGTGTGATTAGATCGGTTTGGTTGTTAGGATTCCTCGTACTATCTTTTACGTATGTAATCCTTTTTTTCGTAGGGATTATCCATTATTATGGACAAACGTAAATTTTGTATCTATAATTTTTATAGTGGGTCTTCTAAAGCATAGAATCACTCTCATATGTTATTCATTAACATGGAGAGTGATTTTTCGTGAATTCTGTCCGGATTTCCCCCATATCTTATCGCAAGGGCGAATAGACTTGCGCATCGGTTGAGTGATATATTGATGTTGAGACTTTTTGTTCATCTGAACATTTACCATTTAACATAGAAGGAGTTCATCGGATGGAGATTCGTGAACATCATGTTCCTTTTCATTTGCCATTAGCCAAAGCTTATGTGGAAGATTATCGTTCCGTTGCCGGGCTCTATGAATATAACCCGTTTCATCCGGAAAGCTATCATCAGCGCAAATCTACTCTTCTGGAAAAAAAGAGTCAACTTCGATGTAACCGTGAAGCTTTGGTAGAAACGTTAAGGACGTATAACAGAAGAATGATGAATCATGCAAACAGCTTGAACAACATTGAGCGGCTTCTTGATCCGCATGCGGTAGTGGTGATTGGCGGCCAGCAGCCGGGAATCCTGACGGGTCCGCTGTATACAATTTATAAAATTATTACCATCCTCCAGTTAGCGAAGCGGGAAGAAGCACGTTTGAGTCTGCCTGTCATTCCTGTGTTCTGGATTGCCGGCGAGGATCACGATTGGGATGAAGTAAATCACGTGTATGCCTGGAAATCGGACCGTACACTCCATAAGAAGGTACTTCCGACGAGAGTAAAAGGCAAAAGATCCCTGAGCCATTTGCCTCTCCATAAAGAAGAGATTGTACAGTTCATACAGGAGCTTTTTGAGGCAGAGCAGTTGACAGAGCATAGTGATGACGTCCGTGAACGGATCATCGCTCTGTTGGATGGCTGCAAGAACTATAGCGATTTCTTTGCCCGTTTGCTCATTGCCCTTTTTGGTGATGAGGGGTTAGTCCTTATTGATTCCGCCGATCCAATTGTGCGGCAGCTTGAGGGGGAGATGTTTGCCGAGCTGATTAAGGAGAATGAAGCGATCTCCCGGTACTTCCAAGAGGGCTGTGATGCGGTGGTGAAGCTGGGTTATACGCCGCAGGTGGAGAATAATCCGATCAGTTCCTTCTTGTTTATCTATGAAAATGGGGAAAGACTGCTGTTGGAGCGGGCGGATGAGCAATTCCGGATTCGCAATGGGAACAAAATCTGGAGTCGGGAAGAGTTAATTGATCTTGCCCTGAACAATCCAGCGCTTTTTAGCTGTAACGTGGTGACCCGTCCGCTGATGCAGGAGTTCCTTTTTCCAGTGCTGGCTTTCGTAGGCGGCCCCGGCGAGATTTCCTATTGGGGGCTATATCGAAGGATCTTCCGGCATTTTGGCATGGAGATGCCCATCATTGTCCCGCGCATGACCTTTACGTTGGTTGAACGTCATGTACAGAAATTGCAGGAGGATTATCAGCTCTCTTTCAGCGATCTGATCTTTCATTTGGAAGAACGCAAAAGAGAATGGCTGGACAGTCAGGATAACCAGAATATCAAGGCCGGTTTTGATCAGGTTCGCGAAGAGATTGCCCATCTTTACAGACCGCTACAGGCGAAGCTCGCCGAGATGAATCAGGGCCTTGCTCGGCTTAGCGAGCAAAATCTAAAGCGCATCCTGGACCAGGTGGGCTATTTGGAGACTAAGGCAAATCAGGCATTTGCGGAGAAGCATCAAGCTGTACTCAAACAATTTGAACGAGCGAAGCAGTCTCTCATTCCCAACGAGAAGCCGCAAGAAAGAATCTATAATCTCTTTACGTTCATTAACAAGTACGGTTGGTCATGGTGGGAACACTTTAAGCGTCTCACCTTCGATATCAACCATTTGCACAAAGAGGTTCGCCTCTAGAAGATTCATAGGCAGAAAGCCTTAACCGCTCTGGCGATTTAGGACAAATGAATTATTTATTGAAATTCCTGCTAATCTTGCAGGAATTTTTCTTTTTGATCGCGAAAATCTCTGTGTGGAGTAAAGTGGTGTAATGTGGAGTAAAATGGAGTAAAGGTGGGTTGCTGAGAGATGTTTATGGGGGAGTATAGACATTCGATCGATGATAAAGGGCGTCTTATCATTCCCTCTCGCTTTCGTGAAGAGCTAGGCACCACCTTTGTATTGACGAGAGGATTGGACAACTGTTTATTTGTCTACCCTCTTGAGGAATGGAAAACACTTGAAATGAAGTTGAAGACGCTGCCTTTTACCAAGGCAGATGCCCGTGCTTTTACCCGTTTCTTTTTCTCGGGTGCTGCAGAATGTGAGGCAGATAAGCAGGGAAGAGTAAATATACCCAATCATTTGCTTCAATATGCCAATATTACCAAGGAATGTGTTGTGATCGGGGTTTCCAATCGCGTGGAAATATGGAGCGAACAAAATTGGGAGAGCTATTTTGCGAAATCAAGCGGTTCATTTGATGAAATTGCGGAGAAATTGGCAGAACTGGACATATAGACTGGCAGAGAAGGTGATATACCATGTTTCATCATATAACGGTTTTGCTTCATGAAGCCGTAGAGGGTCTGGACATCAAAGAGAAGGGTATATACGTCGACTGCACGTTAGGGGGTGCAGGGCATAGCAGAGCCATTCTGGATCGCTTGCAAGGCGGCGTGTTGATCGCAATTGATCAAGATGATGCCGCACTGGCCAATGCAAAAGATAAGCTTCAGTCAGAGAGAAACCAAGTTCATCTCGTGAAAAGCAATTTCGCTCGTCTGGGCGAGATTTTGGATGAACTGGGTTATGAAACTGTAGACGGGGTCCTCTTCGATCTCGGCGTATCCTCGCCGCAACTGGATGAAGCAGAGCGTGGCTTTAGCTACCAAAATGATGCGCCTTTAGATATGAGAATGGATCAAACTCAGGAATTGACCGCTTATACGATTGTAAACAGTTGGGATGAAGAGGAGATTGCCCGAATCCTTTTTGAGTATGGAGAAGAAAAATTTTCGCGCAAAATCGCAAGAAAGATCGTGGAGAGAAGAGGCAAAGAGCCGATTCGTACCACAGAAGAGCTGGTTGAAGTGATTAAAGAAGCGATTCCGGCAGCAGCCAGACGAACGGGAGGTCATCCGGCAAAAAGGAGTTTCCAAGCGCTGCGGATTGCGGTCAACCGAGAGCTTGAAGTATTTTCGGAAGCTGTGGAGACAGCGATTGATCGGCTTGCTCCCGGGGGGAGAATCGTTGTGATCACTTTCCATTCGTTGGAAGATCGCATCTGTAAAGATGCATTTGCAGCCAGATCAAAAGGATGCACATGCCCGCCTGATTTTCCTGTTTGTGTCTGCGGCAATCGTCCTGAACTGAAATTGATTAACAAGAAACCCATTTTACCAAGTGAAGAAGAATTAAAATCAAATCGCAGAGCACGTTCGGCAAAGCTTAGAATTGCGGAAAAAGTAGATCAAAGAGAAGATTAAAGGAGGTAAAGACATGAGTAGGATGGTCTATGGAAATCTAGCTGTAAAGCACGAATATGAAACCAGATACAAGAAAGAGAAAGTGATCCGATACCGTAAAGTCTCCGTCCGTCATGGTTTACCCGTAAAAGAAAAGCTGACCTATTTGCTGCTGGTCGTTCTCTTTGTTGCCATATCTGGAGTGTTGCTATCGCGATATGCCTATGTGGCTGAGCTAAATTACAAGGTGCTCGGAGCGAAGAGTGAAATTGCCAACATGGAGAAAGAGATTGATCTCTTGCAATTAAAGGTGGCTGAGCTTAGCTCCCCGGATCGGATCTTAAAAATCGCTGAGCAGATGGGTCTTACCCAACAAGAAGGTAATGTGAAGACGGTAAGGGTAGCGGCGCTTTCCAAAGCACAGAAAGCCGGGGATTAAAGGTTCGGGAGGCAAAGGTTTTGAGCATGAGAAAAAAAATGGCAGGGCGATCGTTATTGATTGGAGGCGGGTTTACTCTCCTCTTTTTTTTAATCGGACTCCGTCTGTTCTGGATTCAGTCGGTAAATGCGGACTGGCTGAATGCCTCTGCGCTTTCCCAATGGGAAAAAGAGGAGTTTGTTGACCCGAAAAGAGGTGCAATTTTAGATCGGAATGGACAAAAATTGGCATATAACGGCCCCTCTTATAACGTGGTTGCTGTACTGAGCAAGAATGCCCCTTCGTCGATCCAAGATCCTGTCGATGCGGCAAAGAAATTGTCCCCGATCTTAAATATGAGTGCGGAAAAGTTAATCCAACTGATGTCCCGCAGCGATAAATATCAGGTAGAGCTGCGGCCAGGGGGCTGGAAGATTTCTGAGGAACAGGCCGCGGAAATCCAAGCTTTAAAAATCCCGGGAATCATCTTACAGAAAAACACCAATCGCTATTATCCCAACAATGCCTTCGCAGCCCACACCATCGGATACGTAGATAAAGAAGGCGAAGCAAAAATGGGTTTGGAATTGTATTATGATGAGATTTTACGGGGAGAGCCCGGAAAATACCGCTTTATAAAAGACGCCAAGAATAGAGTATTGCCAAAGGGGATCGAAGATTATCAGCCAGCCAAAGATGGGAACGATCTGGTGCTCACGATTGATCAGCGGATTCAACATTTTGTTGAACAAGCATTGGATGACTCGGCCAATTCATTTCAGGCGAAAGGACTGATGGCTATTGTGGCCGACCCCAATACCATGGAAATCTTAGCAATGGCGAGCCGCCCGCATTTTGATCCCAATCAATACAGCACTGCACCCATCAGCAACTATAAAAACCTGGCCATACAGACCACCTATGAGCCTGGTTCTACGTTTAAAATTCTTACCCTTGCAGCGGCAATTGAAGAAGGGGTCTTTCATGCGGATGAGGTTTATCAATCGGGCCAATATTCCTCCAAGTCGATTCAGCCGCCGATTAAAGACTGGACCAATCCCAACGGATGGGGACCGATCACTTTTAAAGAGGGAATTCAGCGTTCCAGTAACGTGGGGGCAGTCATCCTCGGTTACGAGCGCGTAGGAAAAGATAAGCTGTATGAGTATTACGATAAATTTGGTTTGGGTAAGAAAACAGGGATCGATTTCCCGTATGAAGCAGTGGGGAAATTGCCCAATCCAAAAACAGCTCCGCCGCGCGATATCGCTGTTACCACCTTCGGCCAGGGCATGACGGTAACCGGCATAGAGCAGATTACAGCCGTCTCTGCCGCAATCAACGGCGGCAAATTGATGAAGCCTTATCTCGTTAAAGAGATTCGCGATTCTCATACAGGAAAAATCATCAAACAGAATCAACCTACGGTTTTAGGAAATCCGATCAGTGCGGAAACTTCCAAAGAGGTGAGGGAAGTTCTCGAATCCGTTGTCTCAAGTCCAAACGGGACGGGTAGAGGATATGCGATCGATGGATATAGAATCGGCGGTAAAACCGGAACGGCACAGAAAGTAGAGCCAAATGGCAAATATTCGAAGGATAAATTTATCTACTCCTTTGTAGGTTTTGCTCCGGCAGACCGCCCCCGGCTCATTGTATATATTGTCGTAGATGAACCCAATGTGAATGTGCAGTCGAGCAGTGCGGTGGTGGGTAAAATTTTTAAAGATGTGATGAGAAACAGCCTGCAATATCTTCAAGTTGAACCGGATGAGGATGAATCCGAAACAGTGGTACAGAAAGAGAGCGAACCAATTCCTGAAATGCTGGTTACCCCAAATTTTGTTCAGGAATACAGCAAGGTGGCCAAAAGCGATGCTGCGTCGCTAGGTTTAATCCCCGTGGTCATCGGGTCGGGTGAGAAGGTGTTAAGACAATTTCCTGAGGCTGATTCCAGCTTGGAGTCCGGCTCGCGTATCTATCTGCTGACGGAAGAGGAGCCTAAGCTACCTGATTTTAAAGGGAAGTCGTTACGAGAGGTGTTGGAATTCTGCTCGCTTGTGGGTATCGAGGTAAATACAAGCGGATCGGGTTATGTGGTTGAGCAAAGCATTCCGCCCGACACTCCGGTCAACAAGGGGCAACAATTGCATGTAACCTTGGAGCCTCTCAACCCGCAAAGCAAAGAAGAGATCAATGAAAGTTTGCCGAACGAAGATGAGATCACAACCTCTCATTCAGGCGATCAATCGGAGCCATCTGCTGAAGAGAGTGGAGAAGGGACAGATAAGGAGGCTCAAAACCAGCCGGAAGATCAATCCGAACGCGACTACTCGAAAGCAGGAAGTACGGACTAAAACAAGAGATGAGGGCGTTCTATCCTCCTATCAAGCGGAATAAAACTAAGTTAGTAACTTGGAACAAGCTGTTCCGTTTCTAACCTCGATAATACCCTTGATAGGAGGTCGTTTTTATGCGGGTCTCAAATGTGACTGTGCGTAAAAGAGTACTGATCATATTGGTAACTATTGTTCTTTTCTATTCTTTGTTGATCGGCAGGCTGGGGTATATTCAACTTTATCAGGGGGACTGGTTGGCCGCTAAAGCAGATGATCTGTGGAGCAGGGATATTCCGGTAGAGCCTAAAAGAGGGCGGATTCTGGACAGAAACGGCAATGTGCTTGCCTATAATGTAAGTGCCCCAAGCGTACTGGCTGTTCCGGCTCAGATCGAGGACCCCAGGCTGACCGCGCAGAAGCTTGCAGCAGTGCTCAATATGGATGAAGAGAAGTTATATAAATTGATCACAAAAAGGGAGTTGGCAGTCCGCATTACTCCCGAAGGAAGAAAGATTACGGAAGAGAAGGCTAAGCAAGTGAAAGAACTGCAGTTGCCGGGAATCGTGGTAGCCGAAGATAGCAAGCGTTACTATCCTTATGGAACGCTTGCCGCTCATGTGCTTGGCTTTGCGGGCATTGACAATCAAGGTTTAACCGGGCTTGAATTGGTCTATGATAATGCATTAAAGGGAACAAAAGGGGCAGTCTCTTTCTACGCCAATGGAAAAGGAGGAGCCATTCCCGGACAACCCAATCGGTTCCTTCCGCCTACCAATGGGCTTGATTTGGTGACCACCCTGGATGTGACGATACAAAATATTCTGGAACGGGAAATGGAACAGGCGATGCTTACTTATCAGCCTGAAGGTGTGATTGGATTGGTGGTCGACCCAAAAACAGGTGAAGTTCTGGCGATGGCCAGCTATCCCACCTTTGATCCGGGAAACTACCAAGCTTACCCTCAAGAAATCTACAACCGCAATATGCCGATCTGGCGCATGTATGAGCCAGGTTCTACATTTAAGATCATCACCCTTGCGGCTGCATTGGAAGAGAAAAAAGTAGATCTTCAACATGATCATTTTTATGATCCTGGCTATGCGACGGTTGCAGGAGCCAGACTTCGCTGCTGGAAGGCGGGAGGACATGGTTCTCAATCTTTCCTGGAGGTGGTTGAGAATTCATGTAACCCTGGTTTTATTGCACTGGGGAATCGTTTGGGCAAAGATACGCTGTTTAAATATATAAATGAATTCGGTTTTGGCCAGAAAACAGGAATTGATCTGCGGGGTGAAGCAACGGGTATTTTATTTAAGCTGGATCGCGTGGGCCCTGTCGAATTGGCCACAACTGCGTTTGGCCAAGGGGTATCGGTAACGCCCATTCAACAGGTCATGGCGGTAGCTGCTGCCGTGAATGGAGGCAAACTGCTTACTCCCTATATAGCCAAAGAATGGATTGATCCGGTTGATGGCACGATTGTAAGCGAGCGTAAACCGGAAGTGAAACGAACCGTCATTTCAGAGGAAACCTCCAAAAAAGTGAGGGGAGCTTTAGAGTCTGTTGTCGCCAAAGGAACGGGATTTCGGGCTTATATTGAAGGTTATCGCGTGGGAGGAAAGACAGGAACGGCGCAAAAAGTCGGACCAAACGGGCGCTATCTGACCAATAACCATATTGTTTCGTTTATTGGTATAGCACCTTCAGATGATCCCCAACTGGTTGTCTATGTTGCCGTCGATAATCCCAAGGGAATTCAATTCGGCGGGGTTGTCTCCGCGCCGATTGTGAAGAATGTGATTGAGCAGTCGCTTCACTATATGAATGTTCCCCCTCGTAAAGATGGAATCAAAAAGGAATTTCGCTATGGAGATGTTCAATATGTAACGGTCCCTGATTTAACAGGCATGAGCGTAACCGATATCCGCAATTCCTTTTATGGATTACCATTGGATGTTGCTGGCAGTGGAAAATATGTGGTGGAACAATCCCCCGCTCCGGGAATCCGCGTAAAAGAGGGCTCGAAGATACGAATTTATTTGGGTGACAAATCTCCGAAATCTCAGTAGAATAAAGGGTGGTAAATATAAAAAGGACTCGCCATAGTGATCGGATTGAACTGCATGAATCTGCATCACATGTGCGGGTCTATTTTGGAGGATTATGATGATACTCAAGCAACTGCTTGCATCACTTCCGGTTTATAAGTCAAGCGGAAATTTGGATGTCGACATTACATCCATTACAGCCGACTCCCGCAAAGTAAAAGCTGGATCGCTTTTTATCGCTCTCGTGGGACATAACACGGACGGGCACCGCTACGTTCAGCAGGCGGTTGAGAATGGAGCGATCGCTCTTTTGCTTGAGCAAGGGAGATCAGCCGAGCCGATGGAAGGAGTAACGGTGATCGAAGTCAGCGATACGCGCCGGGCTTTGGCGATTTTAGCCAGTGCCTATTACGGGCACCCTTCCAAGAAATTGCGGCTTATCGGTGTGACCGGAACCAATGGAAAGACGACCACAACTTACTTAATTCATCGCATTTTAAGCGAACATGGCTATAAAACGGGCCTGATTGGGACCATTCAAACGGTTATCGGTGAGGAACGGTTTGAGAGTAAAAATACTACACCGGAGTCGATTGAGCTTCAAGAGATTTTGGCCAAAATGGTGGATGCGGGTTGCAGCTATGCGGTGATGGAGGTATCTTCCCATGCACTGGCTCAAGGTAGGGTTCGTGGAGCCCATTTTTCTTCAGCGATCTTTACCAATCTTACGCAAGATCATCTCGATTATCACCAAACGATGGATGAATACCTCCGCACAAAGGGTCTATTATTCTCTCAGCTTGGCAATGATTATGATAAAAGGGTGAGACCTGCCATTCTAAATGCGGATGATCCTGCTTCTTCTTATTATGCTAAAATAACTGCTGCACCTGTCATTACATATGGAATTGAGAATGATGCAGATGTGCATGCCTCCGACATTAAAATTTCCTCACATGGTCTCACTTTCCATTTGGATACATGGAAGGGGTCGCAGCAAGTTGAGCTTAAAATGACAGGAAAGTTTAATATATACAACGCTTTGGCAGCGATTGCGGCCTTGTTGATCGAAGGGCTGCCTTTGCCATCCATCGTATCCAGTTTAGCCCGGATTGAAGGGGTGAACGGACGTTTCGAAAAAGTGGATGCCGGCCAAAATTTTACCGTGATCGTGGACTATTCGCATACTCCGGACAGTTTATATAACGCTCTCGCTACCATTCGCCAATTTGCTGAAGGAAGGGTGATCACGATCGTGGGATGCGGAGGCGAGAGAGATCCGGGCAAACGCCCGCAAATGGCAAGAATTGCGGCAGAACTGAGCGATTATGCCATACTTACTTCGGATAACCCGCGCAGAGAGGATCCGTTGAAGATCTTGGAGGATATGGTCGCTGGATTAACAGAACATGATCCGCCCTATCAAAATTATGAGGTAATAGTGGACAGAAAAGAGGCAATTCGACGCGGGGTGGCCATGGCTGAAGAGCATGATGTTCTTCTCATAGCCGGAAAGGGGCATGAGAATTACCAAGATCTGGGCCATCAGGTGATCCATTTTGATGATCGGGAAGAGGCAATTCTGGCGATAAGGAGTTTGCATCGTGCGTAAAAAAATTGCAGAGATTATCAACATTGTTGGTGGAGAATGGCTGGGGCAGGAGGAGGAGTTAGAGCGCATCGTTGAAACCGTAAGCACCGATTCCCGCAATATTGAAAAAAATGCTCTATTTGTCCCGATAATCGGCGAGAAATTTGATGGGCATAGATTTGTTTTGGAGACCTTTACGAAGGGAGCGGTGCTCTCTTTTTGGAAAAGAGGACATTTGCAGCCCCCTCCGCATCAACCGCTTCTGCTCGTGGATGATCCGGTTGCGGCGATGCAACAATTGGCCAAAGCTTATCTGAAAGAAGTAGGCTGCAAAGTGATCGCTGTCACCGGCAGTGTGGGTAAAACCACAACCAAGGATATGATCGCCGCTCTTCTTAAGAGGAAGTATATTACCCATGCAAATGCCGGCAACTTCAATAATCATATCGGGCTTCCTTTAACTTTGCTCTCCATGCCCGAAAATACGGAAGTGGTTGTGCTTGAGATGGGTATGAATCATTTTGGTGAGATTGAACTGTTAAGCCAGATTGCCAATCCGGACATCGCAGTGATCACCAATATCGGCGAGTCTCATATTGAACACCTCAAATCAAGAGCCGGCATCGCTCAGGCCAAACTGGAAATTTTGGCCGGGATGAATCATCAGGGTGTGCTCTTCTATCCGCATGATGAACCATTGATCGTGCAAAATGAAGCATTTCAACGTTTCAAAGGCATGAAGAGAAGCTGTGGATTGACCCCTGATGCGGATGTCTCCGGGAGAGTGAAGAAAGACTTGGGCCTTGACGGTTTTCTGTTGGAGGATCTTCATACGCATATGGAGTATTCCATACCGATTCCGGGAATCCATAACGCCCAAAATTCATTATATGCGTTGGGGGTTGTAACATTCTTGCAGATGGAAGCGTCTGAGATAAAGAAAGGTTTTCAGCAATTATCTTTATCCAAGATGCGCATGGAGAAGAAAAGAGGGAGAAACGGAGTTACCATCATCAATGATGCGTATAATGCCAGCCCTTTATCCATACGGGCAGCGCTAAACTTTTTTGACGGCATTACCGGATGGAAGCGTAAAATTGTTGTGCTTGGCGATATAGGAGAGCTGGGCCAACACGGGCCGCAAATGCATAAGGAGCTCGGCAAGGAATTGTCTCCTTCCCGTTTTCCGATTGTCTATCTGACGGGGGAACTGATGAAGCATGCCTTAGAAGGCGCGCAAGAAGAAGGCTTCCATCAAGTGATTCATTTTGATGACAAAGAGGCACTTACGGCTCGATTGCGGCAGGAGCTTAATCCCGAAACAATCATTTTGTTTAAAGCCTCCCGCTTTATGCAATTTGAAAAGATCGTTGATGCCATCACTTAACTTACAGAACATAAAGGCGGTGACCAAGTGTCCACTCGAGTTGTTTTTTTGTCCATTATAGCTGCATTTCTCATTGCCGTTCTGCTTGGCCCCATTCTCATCCCCATCTTGCGGAGGTTAAAATTTGGGCAGAGCATTCGTGAAGAGGGACCCAAATCCCATCAGAAAAAAGCAGGTACTCCAACGATGGGCGGGATTATTTTTCTTTTGGCTTTCTCTTTGACAGCCATCAAGTTTGCTGCCAAAAATATGGACTTATTTTTAATCATGTTTGTCACATTGGGGTATGGCCTGATCGGATTTTTAGACGATTATATCAAGATTGCATTAAAGAGAAATTTGGGATTGACTTCAAAGCAAAAGCTGCTTGGACAATTTGTGATTGCAGCGGTTTTTTATTACTTTTTAATGCAAAGCGGAGCATCTACGGAGATCTTCATCCCCGGAATCAATATGGGAATCGATCTGCATTGGCTATACTTTCCTTTTATTCTCTTTTTACTGATCGGTTCTTCAAACGCTGTAAACTTGACAGATGGTCTGGATGGATTGGTAGCCGGTACTGCGGCGATTGCTTTTGGCGCGTATACATTGGTTGCGCTAAGCCTCTCCAAATTTGACATTGCTATTTTTACCGCAGCGGTGATGGGGGCTGTACTTGGTTTTCTGGTTTATAACGCGCACCCCGCACGTGTCTTTATGGGGGATACAGGCTCGCTGGCGCTGGGAGGAGCACTTGCCGCTGCGGCTATTCTGACCAAAACGGAATTGCTGCTCGTACTGATCGGAGGCGTCTTTGTCATTGAGACGCTTTCCGTGATCATCCAGGTGATCTCCTTTAAGAGTAGAGGAAAACGCGTCTTTCGCATGAGCCCGATTCACCACCATTTTGAACTGGTGGGCTGGACAGAATGGCAAGTGGTTACCCGATTCTGGCTGGCCGGATTTATCTTCGCAGTATTAGGAATCTTTGTTGAGGTGTATTTGTAATGGCAAATTGGTCAAGGGGCAGGGAATATTTCCAGCATAAACAGGTACTCGTTCTAGGAGCGGCGCGAAGCGGGATTGCTGCCGCTCATTTGCTTTTAAAGCTGGGCGCAGAAGTTGTATTAAATGATCGCAGCAAGGCGTCGGAAGCGGATAAGTGGATCGATGAATTGGAAGAAAAAGGGGCTAAGCTGATCCTGGGAGAACATCCTCAGGACCTTCTCCAATATGGATTTGACCTTATTGTGAAGAATCCGGGAATTCCGTACACCCATCCCTATTTACAAGAAGCAAGCGCAAAAGGTATTCCGGTCATTACTGAAATCGAGTTGGGCTATGCCATCATGGAAGGAAGATTGATCGGGATCACAGGATCCAATGGCAAGACGACCACCACTACATTGGTTGGAGAAATTTTTGGCTTATCCAACCCCAGCACAATTGTTGCAGGTAATATTGGCAAAGTATTTAGCGAACAAGTTCAGGAGAGTAATCCTTCATCGGTGGTGGTAACAGAGCTTTCCAGCTTCCAGTTAAAAGGGACAAGGCTGTTTCGACCGCATATTGCCTGTTTATTAAATCTCTATCCGCACCATCTGGATTATCACCAAACGATGGAGGATTATATTTCATCTAAAATGCGGCTCTTTAAAAAACAGGAAGAGCGCGATTATGCTGTTCTAAACTGGGATCAGGAACTGATCCGAACCGTGGCGGGGCAGATCAAGGCGCAAACTTACTGGTTCAGCCGTCATGAGGAGGTTTCCCAAGGTGCCTATATTGCGGAAAGAAAAATAAATGGCGTCGGGGAACAGTGGATTTTCTTTAAACGTAAGGGTGAAGCGCCAAGAGCGATCATGCCTCTCTCCACGATTCTTTTACTGGGCGAGCATAACCTGGAGAATGTATTGGCAAGTATCACGATTGCGATTTTGGGAGGTGTAGCCCAGGAAGATATCGTAAAGGTAATCCAAACCTTCCGGGGGGTTGAGCATCGCCTCGAGTATGTAACGGAGAAGGGGGGAGTCCGTTATTATAACGATTCCAAAGCGACCAATCCGGAAGCAACAGAGCAAGCCATCAAAAGCTTTAAAGAGCCCGTTGTTCTGATCGCAGGCGGAATGGAACGAGGAAGTGATCTGGAAGAATTGATTCCCCTGTTCAAAACATCGGTTAAAGCGTTGGTCGCTTATGGAGAGACAAAAGAGCGATTTAACCGGATTGCCATTGAAGCGGGAATAAAAGCGGTAGAGCTTGCGGAAGATGTATCTGATGCAGTGAAAAAAGCAGCAAAGTTGGCCGTTGCAGGTGATGTGATCTTGCTTTCCCCTGCTTGCGCTTCATGGGATCTTTACTCATCTTTTGAAGAGCGGGGACGCATGTTTAAAGAAGCTGTGCATAGTCTGTAGTAGGAGGGCTTGGCTATTTCGCAAATGGAAAGTTTGTTTCCGGAATGGCCGTGCCGAGATTATGGGCAGCGTTCGGGAATATCCTGTAAAACCCGAACTCTGCAAAGGAGTGGGGTTTTTGAACAAAGCAAGAACTGCGCCGGATATCATCATCATCGTTGCCGCTGTATTATTATTGACGATTGGTGTGATTATGGTCTATAGCTCAAGCGCCATCCTGGCTTACCATGAGATGGGGGATTATGCCTATTATGCAAAACGGCAACTGATCTTTGCCGCGTTAGGAATTATTGCGATGTTTGCCATGATGAATGTTGATTACTGGGTCTTTCGCAAATGGGCCAAAACCATTTTGCTTGTCTGTTTTGCACTGCTGGGGCTTGTACTTATTCCTGGCGTAGGGCTGGTCCGTGGCGGGGCGCAGAGTTGGCTTGGCATTGGCGCATTCTCCATTCAACCCTCAGAGTTTATGAAACTGGCGCTCGTGATCTTCATTGCCATGTGGTTATCCCAGAATCAGCAAAAAATCGCCTTCTTTTTTAAGGGATTGCTCCCGATTCTGGCGCTGGCTGGCGCAGCGTTCGGCCTAATTATGCTGCAGCCTGACCTGGGAACGGGAACGGTGTTGATGGGCACTGTAATGGTAATGATCTTTGCAGCAGGTGCAAGGATCAGCCATCTTTTTGGACTTGCGATGGCAGGTGTGGCCGGCTTCGCCGCCTTGGTTCTGGCGGCGCCTTATCGCATTAACCGCATTCTCGCCTTTCTGGACCCGTGGCAGGATCCCCGGGGTGCGGGATACCAGACGATTCAATCCCTTTTTGCCATTGGGCCAGGAGGGCTGATGGGATTAGGTCTTGGCAACAGCCTGCAAAAATTTTATTATCTACCTGAGCCGTATAATGATTTTATCTTTTCGATTCTCGCTGAGGAGCTAGGTTTTATCGGTGGATCATTTGTATTGCTTTTATTTACAGTTTTAATATGGAGAGGCTTACGCACTGCGATTGCGGCTCCCGATCTTTTTGGAACTTTCTTGGCCATCGGCATTACGGGAATGATCGGTATCCAGGTGCTGATCAATATAGGCGTCGTAACCGGACTCTTTCCTGTAACGGGGATTACCTTGCCTTTTATGAGCGCAGGCGGCTCTTCATTAACTTTAACCCTTACAGCAGTCGGAATTCTTTTAAATATCTCACGCTACGCAAGATGATTTTAACCTCAACAAGATGGCGTACATAGATTTCAGCTAACGATTAGGGAAACTCAGGTGAGCAAGACCTTGTGCGCTTCGGGGCATTTGTCCGACGCGAAGCGTTGATTCCATACTAGGCGTTTGTCACCATCGATTTTAGATACGCATAGAGTAAGATATCGACGAAACATTTAGGAGCCATGTTTCACGCAAAGGAGGAAATCTCATTGATCGAACAGGTAGCTGCACAATTGATGGAAGCACATGTAGGTCAAGTGACGCTCAATGAACCGATGAAAAATCATACCACTTGGAAGATCGGCGGCCCGGCTGACCTATTTGTCGTACCTGATTCTCTCGAAAACCTTAAGAAAACGATGGAGATTATCCGGAAAGCGCAACTGACCTGGAAAGTGATCGGGCGCGGATCCAATATGCTTGTGCTAGATCATGGTATTCGGGGTGCTGTGATCAAATTGGGTGAGGCATTTGAAGAACTGCGTGTTGAAGATGAGCGAATCAGAGTAGGTGCGGGCTATTCGTTCATCAAGCTGGCTGTTCAGGTTGGGAGAATGGGTCTGACAGGAATGGAATTTGCCGGTGGGATTCCAGGTTCAGTTGGCGGAGCGATCTACATGAATGCGGGTGCTCTTGGCTCCGATGTTTCCAAGATATTAGAGGAAGCTGTCATACTCTGGGAGAATGGAGAAATTGAAAGAATTACCGGTAGTGAAATGGAATTCTCATATCGTACTTCAATTTTGCAAAAACGGCAAGGAATCGTGCTTGAAGGTGTGTTCTCCCTAAGGAAAGGAGATCGCAAAGAGATTGCTAAGCTGATGGCGGAACACAAAGAGCGGAGAATGTTAACGCAGCCGCTTCAAGAACCAAGCGCCGGAAGCGTATTTCGCAATCCTCCAGGTGATCATGCGGGGCGGTTAATTGAGGCATGTGGACTTAAAGGCTATCGGATTGGAAATGCCAAAGTTTCAGAGCGTCACGCCAATTTTATTGTCAATCTTGGCAATGCCACTGCAAAAGATGTATTGCAACTGATTCAATTTATACAGAAGGAAGTCTATCAACGTTTTCAAGTAGAACTAAAAACAGAAGTTCTCGTGGTGGGTGAAGCTTAAGCGGAGGTGGAAAGTTGGACACACTGGTCATCGAAGGCGGGACCCCATTAGAAGGAAAGATACGTGTCCACGGATCTAAAAATGCAGCACTTCCCATTCTGGCTGCTACCATTCTAGCTGCAGGTGAACACCGTATAGAGGGTGTTCCTGACTTGCTGGATATACGAGTGATGTTAAAAATTCTAAGTGAATTAGGCATTGGCAGTCGTCATCATGATCATGTGGTAGATCTAGATTCCAGAATCATCACCACTTCCAAAGTACCAGAATCGCTCATGGGGCAAATGAGATCCTCGATCATGTTAATGGGACCTTTATTGGCCCGGATGGGTGAAGCCGTCCTATACCGTCCGGGAGGATGTGCCATCGGTTCACGAAGAATTGACCTTCATCTCGACGGTCTAAAGAAGATGGGGGCGGAAATCGTAGAGCGGGAAGGGGTTATGTACTGCAAAGCGCTCAAACTGGTCGGAACAAAAATAGTTCTTGATTATCCGAGTGTAGGTGCTACGGAGAACATTATGATGGCCGCAACGCTTGCGAAGGGTACGACGCGTATCGTCAATGCGGCCCGTGAACCGGAAATCATCGATCTGCAAAACTTCTTAAATAAGATGGGTGCAAGAGTGGTTGGAGCAGGCAGCAATGAGATTACGATTGAAGGTGTCGAGAGATTGCATGGCGCATCTCACAGGGTGATTCCTGACCGGATCGTTGCCGGCACTTTGCTTTCAGCCGCAGCGATCACGGGTGGAGATGTGGCTTTGTGCGGTGTAAATCCCTCTCATATGGAAGCGATCGCTGATGTATTTTTGCGCAGCGGTGTTGAAATCAGATGTTCAAATGATATAATGAGAATAATTGGAACTTCGCGCCCTAAGGCAGTGGATAAAGTAACTACCTCGCCGCATCCCGGGTTTCCCACCGATATGCAGCCGCAGTTAATGGCATATCTATCGATCGCTGAAGGCACCAGCATTATCAATGAGACCGTTTTTGACGGAAGGTTTCGTCATGTGAGTGAATTGGAGCGCATGGGAGCGCAGATCTATATTGATTACCATACAGCGATCATTAGAGGGACTTCCAGATTATCCGGCGCCAGAGTGGAAGCCACAGATCTGCGAGCGGGAGCATCACTGATTTTAGCCGGATTGGCTGCTGAAGGGAAAACCTTTATTGAACAGGTACATCATATTGATCGCGGTTACGAAAACGTAGACCAAATGCTGACAAAGCTTGGAGCCCGTATCTACCGAAGAAGTGAAATATACAAGGCAAACTAGCGGCATATGCGTATGCCGCTTCTCACATGAAAAATATGGTTTGCCATTCTAGCAGAGATGACATACCTGATGAAATTGAAAAATGTGTCTTAAGCACTATGCAAAGATAGATGCATCTTGGTATATACTTTACGCAAAAAAGAGATGGTTAGAACAAGAGGTGGACCGATGAAACGACATAGGAAAAAGATGCGTCTCTTTTTTATACTTTTCTTTTTTTTCTTTGCGATATTAGTCGTGATCTTCTTTCAATCATCACTTAGTAGAATCGATCGCATTGTGGTGAATGGAATAGATCGGCTTACAGCGGAAGAAGTGATCCAGCTTAGCAAGATACAGCATGGAGATCAGCTCCTTCTTCTCTCTCTCAGCAAAGTGAAAGAGAACCTCCTAGTCAGTCCACTCGTCAAAAAAGCGGAGATTACCATACAATTTCCGGGCAAGGTGATCGTCGATGTTCAGGAATATCGAACGGTAGCCTATCTCTTAACCCCACAACAAAAGTTGCAGCCGATCTTAGAGAATGGAAAGATTTTGGATAAAGAGTCAGCCAATCGGGTGATAAATGAACCCATTATTACAGAATGGCCTGCATTGGAGTCACTGCCCAACTTCTGCAAAGAGTTGGCGCAACTCAACTCAAAGGTTCTTGGGGAAATCTCCGAGATTCGGCTTACCCCTACGGAGAATGATCCATATAAGCTGACTCTCTTTATGCGTGACGGATTTGAGGTTCATACTTCATCGGTTGATTTTGCCAATCATATAAAAAACTATCCCTACATCGTAGATAATATAGAGAACCATGATCCCGGGGTGATTCATCTTACCGATGCAGGAATCTATTATATCTCTTTTCAAGATTTGCGAGAATCGAGCAATGAAAATATAGGCTCTACAGAGCATTCACCAGATCATACACCGTAATTTTTGGTAAAATTTACGTGCAAAAAAATCAATAAAAAAAGAGGGAATGAGCTATACGTGTTGAAATTAAATAAATGCACAAGTTTTCCTTTGGTAGATATGGGAGGTGCCAGAGATTGAACAGCCAAGATTTTATAGTAAGTTTAGATATTGGTACGTCCAAAGTTCGAGTTATCATTGGTGAATTGAACAATCATTCGTTTAATATTGTTGGTGTAGGGATTGCCCAATCCGATGGAATAAAGAAGGGATCGATCGTAGATATAGATGCAACTGTAAAGTCAATCAAAGAGGCGGTTGCTGAAGCGGAACGAATGGTAGGAATCAACATCTCAGGAGTATATGTCGGACTTTCAGGCAATCATATTCAGCTCTTACCTACCCAAGGAGTGGTTGCTGTTTCCAGCGAGGACCGGGAGATTCGCCAGGAAGATGTGGACCGCGTCATTGATGCAGCCAAGGTAGTAGCGATACCACCCGAACGCGTGATTGTGGATGTCGTACCGCGAGAATTTGTGGTTGATGGGCTAAAAGAGATCAAGGACCCCAGAGGGATGATCGGGGTAAGATTAGAAATGGAAGGAACTTTAGTCACAGGTTCCAAAACCGTGTTACATAACATCATCCGTTGTATTGAACGGGCAGAAATCGAACTTAAGGGATTATTCCTGCAGCCGATGGCTGAGGCTGAACTTGTCTTATCCAAGGATGAGCGCCAATTGGGAACGGCCTTGGTCGATATCGGTGCAGGAACATCTACAATTGCCATTTTCTCCAATGGTGACCTGGTTGCCCATTCGGTTCTGCCGATTGGCGGCGATAATATCACGAACGATATCGCCTATGTTTTCTATACCTCTACCGACATGGCAGAGAAGATTAAGATGAAATATGGCTGTGCTTTAATTGATGATTCATCCGATGAAGAGGTATTTGATGTGCCTCGCATCGGCAGTGACGTCACGAAGAAATATAGCCAGTTAGACCTTGCAAACGTGATTGAACCGAGAGCGGCTGAAATCTTATATCTGATTAAAAAAGAGGTGGAACGTTTGGGCTACGGCAAGCTCTCCGGCGGGTACGTCCTTACGGGTGGAGCATGTTCAATGCCCGGATTCCATACTTTGGCCAAGGAGCTCTTTGATCATTCCGTGCGCATCGCTTTTCCTGATTATATCGGCGTAAGGGATCCATCCTATACTGCCGGAGTAGGCATCCTGCATTATGTCAGCAAATACTCATATTATAAACCAGCTACGATTACCAAAGAGAAGGCTGTCCAGGGACAAGCCCCCAAAAGTAGCAAAAAGAAAGCTGCCACTCAATCTGGGGCCTTTGAAAAACTTCGTAATTGGTTTAGTGAATTTATTTAAGTGGCTAAGTGAGAAGATGAGGGGGTACATGTATGCTTGATTTTGATATGGAAAATGGAACACTTGCACAGATTAAAGTTATTGGTGTTGGTGGCGGGGGAAATAATGCGGTTAACCGCATGATTGACAGTGGCGTACAAGGTGTTGAGTTTATCTGCGTCAATACGGATGCGCAAGCTCTACAAACTTCCAAAGCGAAAATCAAAATGCAGATTGGTGAAAAATTGACTCGCGGTCTGGGTGCCGGCGCCAATCCCGAAATCGGCAAGAAAGCGGCAGAAGAGACCCGAGAAGCGATTGAGAATGCCCTGCGCGGCTCTGACATGGTTTTTGTTACAGCCGGGATGGGCGGCGGCACCGGAACAGGCGCCGCTCCGGTTATCGCAGAGATTGCCAAAGAGCTGGGCGCGTTAACTGTCGGGGTAGTTACCCGTCCCTTTAAATTTGAAGGAAAGAAGCGCTCCTTGCAAGCCGAAAGCGGAATCGCGGCCCTGAAAGAGAAAGTGGATACGTTAATCGTGATCCCTAACGATCGCTTATTGGAGATTGTCGATAAAAATACGCCGATGATTGAGGCGTTTAAGCAGGCGGATAATGTGCTTCGTCAAGGTGTCCAAGGAATCTCCGACTTAATTGCGGTACCTGGTCTCATTAACTTGGACTTTGCCGACGTGAAGACGATTATGACCGAAAAAGGATCTGCACTGATGGGGATTGGAATCGCCAAAGGTGAGAACCGCGCAACCGAGGCAGCCAAGATGGCAATCATGAGTCCGCTTCTGGAAACCTCAATTGACGGAGCGCGCGGCGTTCTCATGAACATCACGGGTGGAACCAACCTAAGCCTCTATGAAGTAAATGAAGCTGCAGAGATTGTACAATCTGCGTCTGATCCGGATGTGAACCTAATCTTCGGAGCGGTGATCAACGAAGATCTTAAAGATGAGATCGTCGTAACGGTGATCGCGACCGGATTTGATGACCGGAAACCTCATGCGGTTCAGACCCCTGCCCGCAAAGCTTCAGAGATTCCGATCTCACACAACTTTGCGGAACGTGAACGTTTGCTGGGCAGAGATGAGTTTGACATCCCAACCTTTATCCGCAATAAAAATCGCGATCGTTAAACGCAGATAACTCATAGAAAATTTGTATCAGGTGGACTTACTCGCCTAATAGAGAGTGATAAAACAATTAAGTTGCCAGTGTGTTTCGGTATTTACCGATGCACACTGGTTTATTTTTTGTGATTCAGTTCATACACAGTATCATTTGAAAAATCATCTAAGCACATAACTTGCTCTAATGAGCCATAGGATATATTAATCCCGCATCCGCAATTTGGATATCCCTTATAGAGCGTTCTCCGTATAAAATATGACTCAATCTTCAGTAAGTTTATGTTGACAATAAAACCTATGCACCTTATACTTTATAAGTAACTAAAAAAAATTTATAAACTTACATAATGAAATTATTGGTGAGAGGGTGTATAAAAGAATGTCTAAATCAAAATGGGTTGTTGATTCTTCACACAGCAGTATCGAATTTTCAATTAAGCACATGATGATTGCAAAAGTAAAGGGCAGATTCAATAGTTTTGAGGCGCAAATCGAAGCCGATCCATTGGATCTGACTACTGCGGACATCAATTTCAGTATAGATGTAGCCAGCATTGACACGCGCAACAGCGATCGCGACGCGCACCTGCGCTCTGCAGATTTCTTTGACGTCGAAAAGAATCCTAAGATCACGTTCCAAGCTACAAAAATTGTCCCAAAAAGCGAAGGTGAATACGAAGTAACCGGTGACTTGACCATACGAGGTGTTACTCGTTCGGAAACCTTTACTGTCACCTTTGAGGGATCGGGTAAGGATCCATGGGGAAATGAGAAAGCAGGATTTAGCGGGTATGGAACGATTAAGAGGAGCGATTATGGACTCACCTGGAACGCTGTATTGGAAACAGGCGGTGTCCTTGTTGGCGATGAAGTAAAAATCTCACTTGAGATTGAAGCAGTGAAAGAAGCATAAAGGAACTCTCCCTTCTGCAAAAACTCGGCAAACGCCGAGTTTTCTTTGTCTACCGGGCCAATCTCCGCGCCTAAAGGCTTGGCTATAATAGTTACAGTTATATGGCAAGCAATTATTTTATTATAATCTCCCCGCGTCCACGATTTGAAATCCTAAGCTTAGTAAAACTGGCACAAAGCCAGTATGCGCACTCACGAACGACATTTAAAGTCAAAATATCCTTCCATATTTAGACAGACTTTGAACAGCCCCTGTATTATACTAATACCCACAAGTCCTGAGCATGAGCGCACACCCAGCCTGCTCACTGCATTGAGCCAAAAGACATAAGTATGATTTGTGCTGACAGTACACTTCCCGTAGGATCCCATTTTGCGAGGAGAAGATTTCGCTGAAAGTCTATGTTGATCTGCTTTTTCTCTTAAATTTTGTGACCGACTTCTTGCTTCTCTGGATGACCGCTTTTTTGCGCAAGAGGAAGGTGCGCATATGGCGCCTGGTCCTTGGAGCTTTGGTAGGGACACTCTATTTGCTCATCCTGTTTGTTGATCTTCTCGCTCCGCTCTACTCATGGTACGGCAAGTTATTGCTCTCTGCTTTGATCGTTTGGACTGCCTTTGGGATAAGCCGCCTTAACCTATTTTTGATCGATTTGCTCTTCTTCTACATGGTCAGTTTTCTGGTTGGCGGCGGCATGTTTGCGATGCAATTTTTGTTTCAAGGCAAAATGACCATGTTAAATGGAATTTTGGTAGAGGATGATGCGTATCTGCTGCCTTCTACCTCCATATTTGTTATTCTATTCGGCTATCTGCTGATGTTTTACCTTTCCAGGATTTATTTTCAGGCGATCGAGATCGGCAAAAGGAGATCCGAATTCATCTTGACGTTTAGAATCAGCATGATGGGTGAACGGATAGAAGGGAAGGGTTTGATCGATACCGGGAATCAACTGCATGAACCGATTACTCGGGTTCCTGTTATCATCCTGCAGATGAACCAAATCGAGCCGATTCTGCCAAATGCTCTTAAAGAGCTCATTTGTCAAGGAGATGTAGCTATGTCTGATCCGTCGCTTTTGGAAAAGATCCCGCACGAATGGCAGAACCGCATACGTTTTGTTCCTTACCGCGGCATCGGCAAGGGAAACCAACTGATGATTGCCCTGACCCCCGATGAAATAGAATTAAGCGATGGGCATCAACTTTACCGGACTGAGCGGGTGAGGATAGGTATAAAACAGGGGGATCTTTCAGCAGACGGAACTTTTGCCGCAATCCTTCATCCTGAGCTTCTAAATGAAAAAAATATGATTTCACAAAAAGAGGAGGTTCAACATGCGGGCTCAACTTCGCCTTAAAGTCCAACTTGTGTGGTACCGTTTCTTATTCATGTTAGGTTTAAAGTCGGAAGAAATCTATTATATCGGTGGAAGTGAGGCGTTGCCACCTCCGCTGAGCCGTGAAGAAGAGGAGTTTCTTCTCGGACGTCTGCCGCAAGGGGATGCTGCCGTGCGCGCCATGCTGATCGAACGGAACCTAAGGCTTGTGGTGTACATCGCGCGTAAATTTGAGAATACGGGAATCAATATTGAGGATCTAATCAGCATAGGCACAATTGGACTGATCAAAGCAGTAAACACCTTTGACACGGAGAAAAAGATTAAGCTGGCAACTTATGCCTCCCGCTGCATTGAGAACGAGATTCTGATGTATTTGCGCCGAAATAATAAGATTCGTTCGGAGGTTTCCTTTGATGAACCTTTAAATATAGATTGGGATGGAAACGAACTGTTGCTATCTGATGTGTTAGGCACGGAGGAAGATGTGATCTACCGCAATATTGAAGATGAAGTAGACAGAAAGCTGCTGATTAATGCTCTCTCCAAGTTGAGTGATCGTGAACGCAAGATCATGGAACTGCGCTTTGGCCTTTCCGGCGGAGAAGAGAAGACGCAAAAGGATGTCGCGGATTTATTGGGCATCTCTCAGTCATATATCTCCCGCTTGGAGAAGCGCATCATTAAGCGCCTTCGCAAGGAATTTAATAAGATGGTCTAACAAATAGTATTTGGAACGGCTTGGATTTATGCCAATATTTCGATTTTTGTCGCGATACTGTTAAGTTGTGAACGGAGTATTTTTTTTCCTTTCGAGGGGATACTTTGAATGTAAATTTGGTACATTCATCAACATCTTAAGGGTGTGCTTCTCGGGAGGGAACATGCGATATGGCTCGAAACAAGGTTGAAATCTGTGGAGTGGACACGTCTAAGCTTCCTGTTCTAAACAATAAGGAGATGCGGGAATTATTTGTCGAACTGCAATCGGGTCAGTTGTCCGCAAGGGAAAAATTGATCAATGGCAACTTGCGTCTGGTACTCTCGGTAATTCAACGTTTTAACAACCGTGGAGAATATGTAGATGACCTTTTTCAAGTAGGATGTATTGGTTTGATGAAGGCCATTGATAATTTTGATCTGGGGCAAAACGTGAAGTTTTCCACCTATGCAGTACCTATGATCATTGGAGAGATCAGGCGGTATTTACGGGATAACAACCCAATCCGCGTTTCCAGATCCCTGCGGGATATCGCCTACAAAGCACTGCAGGTACGCGATCAATTAACCAATAAGAACTCTGCTGAACCAAGCATTCAACAGATATCGGAAGCTCTAAATGTACCCAAAGAAGATGTAGTATTTGCGCTTGATGCAATTCAAGACCCTGTTTCCCTCTTTGAACCGATTTATCATGATGGCGGAGATCCGATTTATGTGATGGATCAGATCAGCGACGAAAGGAATAAGGACCATAAGTGGACCGAGGAGATCGCCCTGAAAGAAGCGATGAGAAGGCTGAATGATCGAGAAAAGCTAATTCTTTCGATGCGATTCTTTGAAGGAAAAACACAGATGGAGGTTGCAGAAGAGATAGGCATTTCGCAGGCCCAGGTATCAAGGTTGGAAAAGGCTGCAATTGCGCAGATGCAAAAGCATGTCCAGTAGAGAAAATAGTACAAAGTGAACAGGTAGAGGTTTTTGTCAGGAATTAGAAGGCAAAAACCTTTTTTATTTTCATGATCCTAACAGCTATTACCTATGATAAAAGGAGAGCTAAAACTAATGTATAATATGATGGAAGAAGTTGCAAGAAATCAAGCTATTAATGATAACTGTAATAGTTATGTTTAATTTCTGCGGACAGGGTGGGGTGAAAAGTCCAATGGATCTCCGAGTATAAAAATTAACAGAAATTTAACCTTTTCTTAATAGAAATCGCAATCTTTCGACAAACTATAATAGTGACAAGCTATTAATATTTGATTACTATCATATTAGAAATAAGTAAATATATAACATTTTTGTTAATCTAATATCAACATAAATAGCTTTCGTTGCTACACTCACCCATTAGTTGGAATGTTTAGTTCTTGAACATTATCAATGTTTGTTTTATATGAGTATAAATCGATTTGAGTTAAACAATTATCTGCTCAGATTTATCTTTATAACAACGACATGAATAGTCTATTAGCTCCATTTCCTTCAAATATGGTGATGGGATAAAGATGATGTGCTAAGTTGATTACTAATAATATAACTATTATAGTGAAAAGGGGTGTTACCATGTAAAATTTTATGAATATATTTTCATTTATAACACTAAATGTTTACGTCTCAATATTTGTAAGAACCACCACAAAAAAATAGCTGATATCAATAACGTACCGCTACCACGAAAAAGATCTTTCATTAAATGAATTTTAAAAATGGAGGGTTTTTGGATGAAAAAGGTATTAAGTGTATTGATAGCGCTTTTTGTTGTGAGTATAATGGGCTTACAAATCGTTGATGCCGAACAATCAGGGGATGTGTTTGTATTAAAAAATATTGAAGGCGAAATCTTAAAACAGGGTAAAGATCTTCAAAAAAATAACAATATTCTTTTAAATGAGTTGAAAGTAAATCAAGAAGATGGGATTATAAAAGGTGAAGGAAGTATTACTCGCAATGGTATTGAAACTCACCTTGTACTTGATGGTGTATTATATCCTGTCAATGGTAGAGGATATTATGCGGGTAATTTGGTACTTGGAGATATAAAAGCAACTAAAGATTATAATGTCCTACAATTTAGAATCGAAAATAAAGTTAATGATGCTGCACTTGAACAATATCATGGGGAAAGTGCAATTTTTTCTATCGTTTTGGAAGACAAAAAGACTGGTGAATGGTTGCGCTTTCAAGAGGTAATCGATCATCAGGTTTTTGAAATCTTCTATCAAGGGTCTAATGTGGCAATGGCAAAAATGAACATGAATGAAGATGAGGTAGCAAAAAAAATAATCCCTTTATTAAACATGCATAATAAAGCTGAACATGGAGATCAGATTCCAAAAAGTGTTCAAATAATAGAAAATGGGAAAGCGGATACTGATGGTCACATTACAGTTGATACGCCGATCACCACTCAATCATGGGCGGAAATCCCAGTAAACTTCAATGAGCTTAACAGGCTACTTGAAGATTTGAAAGATCCATATACTAATAGGGTTAACTTATCAGATTACAGTTTACCAGAAAGTTTATTTAAAGGTTCTGGATGGAAAAAGTATGTGAGTGTTGTGACTTCACCCGGATGGAACTATTATGCTTATAGTGTCGGACAAACTACTAATACGATCACCCAGATCACTGTTTTCCAACATGATTCAGAATTTAAAGGCTGGAGGAAAAATGAAAATGGCTATAACAATGATTTTGATATAGCTTTATCTTATATACATGGGATGATTTTGGAATACGATCACTACTCCAAGGAATTACGGGTAATGTACTATGATTTGGGATTAACACTACAAGATTTGCAAATTGTTCAAGGAGGTTTAGAAGATAGAAACATTTACATCGCACAAACGATGTATGGAAGAAACTTGACAAGAAGTAGTGGAAATTTGATAAGTTATTTTATAAGTTTAATTCCTTATGGTGATAAAGTGGTCGATTTATGGGAAACACTGACACATTCAAAAAATGAGGAACTCGGGCAAAGGGAGAGATTTATTGGAAGTACCTATGAAGAGCAAATACAAATGCACAACGGTAAGGTATATCGATCTGTTTCAGGTAACCTTAACCAATGGAACTTAAGTAAGGAAGAATCTCATACTAATTTGCTAGGCGAAATTCATTCAGGGGATGGATATATAAGTTTAAGATGGAGTTTTAAAACTACTGTAGCCACAAATTTATAGTGACTAATCATGCCTGAGTTTACTAATAGACTCAGGCGTTTTTTCGCATAAACAAGGCTACATGCTACATATCAGCATCTCTTGAAAGAAGATGAATAAAAACATCGGGAGTGAGAATAAGTCTTGATGGTAGTAAACAAATTTAAAAGGCCTTTGTTCTTCTTTTTAATCATCTCATTACTCATCAGTCTGCATTTTAATCATAAATACTATAAAAAACATCAAGAAGAAAAAACTGAGTTCTCGATCTTCCTTAACGATTTCTATTACGAACTTGATAGGACTATCTCATCACTAGGTTCACTCATTAGAAATGAACCTACTGATGACAGTTTGCGGGATCGCCTTTTCGGATTAAAGGAACACCTCAACATACTCGATTATATGCTGAGACATATTCCGTATTATATGTCAGATCTATACGGGGGGTCCAATAGCATCAGCAGAGCTTCTAGCATCATCTATTCTGGTAAAAACTACCGCGAACAATACATCCCTCCTTTTGGAGAGGATCATACATTAAGCCAAAAGGAACTGGCCTTTTTAGAGGCATTCAAAGCATACTTGGAAAAGATCCGCGATTATTTAATGTCAGAAGAAACGGGCCAACTTAATCGCGAAATTGATAAGCATATGTATAATAAACTAGTCGCTGCGACTTTGGTGGGGAATACAGAATACCTTTCATTTCTAGATGCATACCTAGATTACGATAAAGAGGTTCATGATTAATCATTCTTATTGAGGTTTGAGAACACCGGTTGCGGCGGTGTCTCCTTAGCTGTTCCGCAGCCATTTCATCTTTTTGTACACTTTGCCGTTCTTCTCACATATACTGTAGCAATTGAAGTTTACAGGTGGCGCATGGTCATGATCAAAATCTCTGATTTTCAATCAAAAGATGTAATCAATCTGACGGATGGGAAACGTTTGGGAAGGATAAGCGATCTGGAGCTTGACCTGAATCAGGGAAGAGTTCGGGCTCTCGTGATACCTGGTACTGGACGGTTTTTTGGCTTATTCGCTCCTGGCGGTTCAAGTTCGGATATTATCATTCCGTGGAGCAATATCGTAAAAATCGGAACCGATGTGATTCTGGTGCGCTTGGAAGGCAGATATGCGGCGGATGATTATGAATCAAGCCAAGGAGAGATCTACCGTCCGCAATTGGGGTCAGGGAAGAATAAGAATTGAGATTATTTGATTTCTAAGATAAAAAAGTATGTACATTTCAGAAGATTCGTATTATAATACTTTTCAAGTAAATAGTACTTTGCTGTGAGAGCATGAGACAGCCAACATCAAAGGAGGTTTTCCTCTTCTTGGTGTTGGCTTTTTTCATTGTGCTGCCAAAGCAACGGAAATTCCTAAAGCCGGGGCAAATCGTTCCATCTGCTCATGCGATTAAACCTTTGGCAGTTATTTCTTGGTAGGGGGTGGAAGGAGGCTTCTTTAAACAACCGGATTAGCATGGTATTGCTGGTTTATACTTTCAAGTCATTAGGGGGGATACAATTGAAAAAAATCATCAACAATCCGGAAGATGTCGTTCAGGATATGATTGAAGGGATTTTGAAAGCGCATCCATCGATGTTAAAAAATGTGCCGGGAACGAGTGTGCTTATCCGTGCAGAGGCCCCGGTTAAAGGGAAGGTGGCTCTCATCAGCGGCGGAGGAAGCGGGCATGAACCGGCCCATGCGGGATTTGTAGGCAAGGGGATGCTGGATGGGGCAGTTGCAGGTGAAATTTTTACTTCTCCGACACCCGATCAGATATTTGCAGCGATTAAAGCAGTGGACGGTGGGGAAGGCATATTGCTGATTATCAAAAATTACACAGGCGACATAATGAACTTCGAGATGGCGGCAGAGCTTGCCGAAACCGAAGGTTTACGAGTGGCTAAAGTAGTCGTAAACGACGATGTTGCTGTAGAGAACAGCACCTATACCACGGGACGGAGAGGTATTGCGGGAACGGTATTTGTTCACAAAATTGCCGGCGCATTGGCAGAAAGAGGAGCCTCGTTGGATGAGGTACAGCAGGTAGCGGAGAAAGTGGTCCGGAATGTCAGAAGCATGGGAATGGCCCTTACGCCCTGCACGGTCCCCGCGGCCGGGAAGCCCGGTTTTCAGATCGGGGAAAAAGAAATGGAAATTGGTATGGGGATTCACGGAGAACCAGGCACAGCCCGAACGGAGCTTGTGTCGGCTGATGAAATAGCCGAAATTCTGGTCTCCCGTATTTTGGAGGACCTTCAATTGCAGCCCGGCGAGCAGGTGGCCTTAATGATCAACGGATTGGGATCTACCCCGCTGATGGAATTATATATATTAAATAAAAAGGTGGCCCAAATCCTGGAAGAACGAAAGATTGCCATATATGACACATACGTGGGCGAATTTATGACCTCGTTGGAAATGTCCGGATGCTCGGTTACGCTCTTAAAATTGGATGATCAGCTCATAGAATTGTTGGAGGCCCCCTCAGATACCGTAGCATGGAAAAAATAAAGAAGGAGGGAGTAGCTTGGTGATCCGCTTGGAGCAACTGCATGAATGGCTGGAGAAAGCGAACGAAAAGATCCAGAACAACAAAGAGTTTCTGACGCAATTGGATCAGGCGATCGGTGACGGGGATCACGGGATTAACATGTCCAGGGGATTTAAGGAAGCCATAAATAAAATAAGAGCGAGTACATATCACGATATTGGATCTTTCTTTCAAGATGTCTCCATGGTATTCATCGCAAAAGTTGGAGGAGCCTCTGGACCATTGTATGGTACGGCTTTTATGAAAGCAGCTATGGCATTAAAAGGAAAAAGCGTATTGACGATACAGGAATTGGCATTCGCCCTGAAAGAATCTGTAAGCGGTATCAAAATGAGAGGAAACGCCCAAGCGGGAGAGAAAACGATGTTGGATGTATGGGAACCTGTGGTGGACTATCTTGCTTCGTCGGGAGATTCGTTCCCGTGGCAGGAGGTTAGGCGCATCAGTCTGGAGCAAATGGAACATACGAGACAGATGGAGGCGAGAAAAGGGCGGGCTGCCTATCTTGGCAGCCGGTCGGTCGGACACTTGGATCCTGGCTCAGTTTCATCTGCTTACTTGTTTGAAGCTTTGGCAGAAACGATGGAAGGCAGTGAAGCCACATGAGCTATGTTGGTATGGTTTTAGTCTCCCATAGTCATGAACTTGTTAATGGTTTACGAAGCCTTCTTTCCCAGGTGGAACCCAATGTGCCCATTGCTGTTGCAGGAGGGACCGATGAAGACGAAATCGGAACGAGCGCTTTAAAGATTAAAAGGGCGATTGAATCCGTCTACAGCGATTACGGGGTGATCATCCTTTTTGATATAGGCTCTTCCCTGCTCAACACAAAACTGGCCATTGAATGGCTGGGGGAGGGAAGGCAGGTGAGGATTGCCGACGCTTCTCTTGTAGAGGGTGCTTTTTCCGCCGTAGTGGAAGCAGGGTTCGGAAGTTCCCTTGATCAAGTGCTGGCGGCGGCTGAGGAAGCGAAATCGATAAAAAAACTGTAGGGAATAGAAGAAAAATGGAACTTATAAATTTAGGAGGGATATAAATGTCTCCATTTGTGGCTGAAATTATTGGTACAATGATATTAATTATATTGGGGGATGGTGTTGTGGCTGGTGTGCTTTTGAATAAATCAAAGGCGCACAATTCCGGGTGGATTGTGATTACCATGGGATGGGGCCTTGCCGTAGCCATCGCGGTTTATGCTGCGGGGGCGGTCAGCGGTGCGCATCTCAATCCGGCGGTAACGCTCGGTCTTGCCTCAATCGGGTCTTTCCCGTGGGAGGAGGTTCCCACCTATATCCTTGGACAAATGATCGGAGGATTTTTGGGCGCTGTCATGGTCTGGCTCCATTATTATCCCCATTGGAGAGTTACGGATGATCCTGAGCTTAAATTAGCCGTATTCTCCACGGGACCCGCGGTGCGAAGCACAGGCGCCAACCTGATCAGTGAGATCGTAGGAACTTTCATACTCGTTTTAGGTATTTTGGCAATAGGCGCCAACCGGTTTGCTGAAGGATTAAATCCGTTGATCGTTGGCTTTTTAGTCGTAGGCATCGGTTTGTCCCTCGGCGGAACCACCGGCTATGCCATCAATCCGGCCCGCGACCTGGGCCCGCGGATTGCCCATGCCATCCTGCCGATCCCAGGCAAAGGGAAATCCGATTGGGGATATGCTTGGATTCCGGTGGTTGGCCCTATTATCGGCGGCATATTGGGAGCGCTCTTCTACAATTTCGCTTTTAAAGGCTCGGGCTATGCCGCAGTAGGGGTTTTGGCAGTAGTCTTGGTGATCTTTTTAGTCATAGGTCATATTGGTGGCCGGTCAAATGCTCAAGGAGCGTATGGAAAGCAAAACTTGAGAAGTTAACTTGTTGTCCGTAAGATGAATGAAAATCAGGGGGAATGAACCGATGGAGAAAAAGTATGTCTTGTCTCTGGATCAGGGAACCACAAGCTCCCGCGCAATCCTTTTCGATAAAGCGGGGAATATCGTCGGGATGGCGCAAAAAGAGTTTACGCAAATCTATCCTAAGGCTGGTTGGGTAGAGCATGATCCCATGGAGATCTGGGGTACCCAAAGTGGCGTAGCCAGGGAGGTATTGGAAAAAACGGGGACAAAAGCGCAGGATGTAGCGGCGATTGGCATTACGAACCAAAGAGAGACGACGGTGGTCTGGGATAAAAACACCGGCAAGCCGATTTACAACGCAATCGTCTGGCAAGACAGGCGCACAGCGGGGATATGCGATGAACTTAAAGAAAGGGGTCTCGAATCCTATGTGCGGGAGAATACAGGCCTGGTGATTGATGCCTATTTTTCCGGTACCAAAGTGAAATGGATTCTTGACAACGTGGATGGAGCAAGAGAAAAAGCGGAAAACGGCGATTTGTTATTCGGAACGATCGATACATGGTTGATCTGGAACCTGACACGCGGGAGAAAGCATGTAACGGATTTCTCCAATGCGTCCAGAACCATGATCTACAATATCCAAGATCTTAGCTGGGATGAAAGGATGTTAAAGGAGTTAAACATACCGACTTCTTTATTGCCGGAGGTAAAACCCTCAAGCGAAATCTATGGCACTACAGATCCTGATCTGTTTGGCGGTGCAGAAATTCCGATTTCTGGCGTTGCTGGAGATCAGCAAGCGGCCCTTTTCGGCCAAGCCTGTTTTGAGCCGGGAATGGCGAAAAACACCTATGGAACCGGTTGTTTCATGCTGATGAATACAGGGGACAAAGCCGTTGCTTCAGAATCGGGGCTGCTGACCACCATTGCCTGGGGACTGGACGGGAAAGTGGAATATGCTCTCGAAGGCAGCATTTTTATTGCCGGAGCTGCAGTTCAATGGCTGCGTGACGGGATAAAATTAATCGATACGGCGCCAGACTCGGAATACTTTGCCAGTAAGGTGAAAGATACGGATGGTGTATATGTGGTCCCAGCCTTTGCCGGACTTGGTGCCCCTTATTGGGATATGTATGCCCGCGGCGCCATCTTCGGGTTGACTCGCGGCACGAAAAAAGAGCATATTGTGCGCGCGACACTGGAATCCCTTGCCTATCAGACAAAAGATGTGCTAAGCGCAATGGAGAGCGACTCTGGAATCCATCTTCAGGCCTTAAGGGTTGACGGCGGAGCAACAGCGAACAATCTGTTAATGCAGTTTCAGGCCGATATATTGGGAGTAAATGTGGAGCGTCCCGCGGTACTTGAAACCACAGCTTTAGGGGCGGCTTATCTGGCAGGTTTGGCTGTTGGTTTCTGGAAGAGAGAGGAGATTCTTGATAACGCTCTGATCGAGCGCATATTTGCGCCTCAAATGGATGCTGAAACGAGAGATAAACTATATAAAGGCTGGCAGCAAGCGGTTAGAAGGACGATGAATTGGGAAAAAGAGGAGTAATCAGGCGGTCATTCCTATGAATGCTTAAGAAACCTGAAAATTTGATGCAAGGATTACACAATAATATTTGAGCCTGGTCGGAGAGTGTTGAGAAGACCACAACATTGAACTCTATTGAATGAATCGTATCGATTTGGGTTCCTCTGTTGTGGTCTCTTTATCTATAAAAGGGGTGAAAATCATGCAAGGCAGACTATCAACCTTTCGCAGGGAAGAATTGTTGCTTACCATGTCCGGGGAGCGGCTGGATCTGCTCGTGATCGGCGGAGGAATTACCGGTGCTGGAATCGCCCTCGATGCAGCTTCCCGCGGATTAAGGGTCGGGTTGGTTGAAAAGCAGGATTTTTCGGCCGGCACAAGCAGCCGTTCAACCAAGCTGATTCACGGCGGGCTGCGCTATCTTAAACAGGGTGAGATTTCTCTCGTGCGCGAGGTGGGGAGAGAGCGCGCGATCTTATACCGCAATGCTCCACATCTCGTTATTCCCGAAAAGATGTTGCTGCCTTTGGTCAAAGGAGGAACCTACGGGAGGATAGCCACCTCTTTTGGATTATGGATGTATGACCGTTTGGCAGGGGTGCAAAAAGAAGAAAGGCGTTTGATGCTTTCCAAGGAAGAGACAGAAAGGCAGGAACCCTTGCTCCGTAAAGATATTTTAAAAGGAGGCGGGTTGTATATCGAGTATCGGACCGATGATGCCAGGCTCACGCTTGAAGTGCTGAAAACTGCCGCAATCTATGGCGCGGCTTGCGTCAATTATGCTGAAGTGACATCGCTTCTCTACCATAAAGGAAGAGTGGACGGCGTCCAAGTGCAGGATCGATATACAGGAAAAGCCTACTCTATCTTTGCAAAGAACATTGTAAATGCGACAGGTCCATGGGCAGATCAGTTGAGGGAAATGGACGGTTCATTAAAAGGAAAACGGCTTCATCTGACCAAAGGGGTGCATCTGGTCGTCCCCTATCACAGGTTTCCCTTGAAACAATCGGTATATTTTGATGTCCCGGATGGAAGGATGGTTTTTGCTATTCCGCGGAATCAAACAACTTACATCGGCACCACAGACACCGATTACAGCGGGAATTTGGAAACACCCCGCGCAACAAGAGATGATGCTCTCTATTTGTTAAATGCGGTCAATTATATGTTTCCGTCGGTCCATCTTACCGTCGGGGACATTATTTCAAGCTGGACGGGATTAAGGCCATTAATTCATGAAGAGGGGAAAGCGGCCTCCGAACTCTCCAGGAAGGATGAGATTTTTATTTCAGATACCGGGTTAATCACCATCGCAGGGGGAAAGCTGACCGGTTTTCGGAAAATGGCAGAACGAATCGTCGACCTTGTGATAAGAGAAATGAGTGACGAGTCGAAAATTTCCTTGCGATCCTGCTATACCGACCAAATTCAATTTTCGGGAGGCGAATTTGGCAGTCCCGATGAGATCCCTCTTTTTGTCAGGGAACTGGCGGATGAGGCGAAAGAACTGAAACTATCGGAAAATGATATCAGGTCACTGGTTCAAAAGTACGGGACAAATACAAAAAAGATTTTAGCCAAGGCTCTGCTCCTCAAGGAAGAAAAGGAAACGGAAGATTGCCGGATCAATTTGGCGCTGGCGGAGTTGGAGTATGGGATTGAGGAGGAGATGGTGACCAATCTCAGCGATTTTCTGATACGCAGAACGGGGAAGCTCTTTTTTGAAAGGGACATAATTACCAAGGAACTCTGCAAAACCTTACTCCATCATCTTGCCTTGCTCTTCTCATGGTCAGAGGATGAACAAGAGGCGCATACGATCAAGTTTGAAGAAGAGTATCGTAATACTGTGGAATTTCTTTAATAAAATAGATAATGAAATTCGAATAGGGGAGTTTTCCGTATGAAGAGGCATACTGTGATCCCGGCAGTGAGAAATTTTAAAGAACTGGAGAAGGCGTTGCAGGCTCCTTCCGAGTGGCTCTTCTTATTGGAAGGAGAGTTGATTCATTTGCGCAATATAGTAGAAATGGCAAGACGGGCTAGGAAAAAAATTTTTATGCATTTGGAGCTGATTGACGGGGTAAAGGAAGATGAGGCATCTATCCACTATTTGGCCAGAGAGCTTCAGATTGACGGGATACTTAGCACAAGGACTTCCTCGCTCAGATATGCGAAGAAATACGGATTAATAACGGTTCAACGTGGTTTTATGCTCGATTCTCATTCAATGAGGACAATAATAAATACGGCCGCACAAGGGAACTCCGATTATCTTGAACTTCTTCCCAGCTTTGCTTATTCCAAAATCCAAGAGATTAAAGCAGCCGTAGATATAGAGATTATCTTTGGAGGTTTTATCGAAACGGAAAATGACTTGTCCAAATTATTTGCGGCCGGCGTAAATATGGTCTCAACAAGTAAGCCAAGTCTCTGGCAATACAATTATATCTGCTCTACATAACCCCCGCATGGGGGTTATATATTTTTAAATTATGTTTTTTTACACAGGACTTTTGCTATGGCATAATATCTATGTAAGGAGTTGGATTTTGGCGGAAACTGTAAGGAAAGAGATCGCACGTAATCTGTTCTGTGACATAAGCGTCCGATCTGGGCTTGATTTGTAGAGAGGTGAAGGGGAGAGGAATATGGAGCCTTTTGTGGGGAGAGGAATATGGAGCCTTTTGTATTGGATAAAGAACGCGGAATTTTTTGGATCGAACCTTGGCGGGAGAAATTTCCACAATTGCTTGCGGGTTTTACCTCACGTCAGCTTGTTCCGGATGATGAGTATGGCAATCTTGCCTTTCATGTTGGCGATGATCCGGAACACGTGCGTGCGAATCGCCGGATATTAAGCGATATTGCGGGGGTACCGCTCACGCATATGACATGCGCCATACAGCCGCATGGAAACAGAGTGGTGGAAATTACCGAAGCGCTGCGCGGGTCAGGGGCTTTGGAGCTCTCCTCCAGCATACCCGATGCGGATGGTTTGGTCACGAAGCTTTCTGAAACGCTGCTTACCCTTTTTTATGCCGACTGCGTACCCCTCTATTTTGTCGACCCGACAGTTCAAGCCGTTGGCGTGGCCCATGCAGGCTGGCGCGGCACGATGCAAAATATGGCTAAAGAAATGGTTCTTAAGTTTGATGAAATTTTTGGCTCCAAGCCTCATAATATTCATGTGGTGATCGGTCCTTCGATCGGTCCCTGTTGTTATCAAGTGGATGAACATGTGATCAGCGAAGCGAGAAAACTGCTTGGTATTAAAATAGATGCGGTTGCTGTCCCGGATGGGGAGAGCCATTACCGCCTTGATTTGAAAAAAACAAACAGGATTTTGTTGGAGAGAGAAGGAATATTGTCATCTCATATCGAAGTATCCCATTTATGTACATCATGTCATCATCATTGGTTCTTCTCCCATAGAAAAGAGAAAGGTAAAACGGGCCGCATGGCTGCTTTTGTCATATGGAAGGAGGATCAAATTTGAATTTTGTTCAACAGAATTTAGACATGATCAACCAGAGGATTGAAGCGGCCTGCCAACGGGTCTCCAGAAGCCCTGCGGAGATTCAACTGATTGCAGTAACGAAATATGCTTCCATAGCGCGGATGGAGGAGGCATACCAAGTCGGTCTCAAGGCTTTTGGCGAAAACCGGTTGCAGGATGCGCTTCCCAAAATCGAAGCTTTTAAAGGCAGAGTAACGTGGCACTTTATCGGCACGTTACAGACCAATAAGGTTAAAGAGGTATTGTCGCATTTTGATTATATTCATTCATTGGATCGCATCAAATTGGCGGATGAAATGGCCAGACAGGCGGAACGCTTAAAGATCCGGCCAAAATGTTTCATTCAGGTAAATGTCTCGGGTGAGAAGTCCAAACACGGTGTTGAGGTTGAACGATTGTTTGATTTGGCCAAAGGTATAAGTGAAACCGGTGCGATTGATGTCGTTGGATTGATGACTATGGCGCCGTATCTGGAGAATCGGGAAGAGATCCGACCTATATTTCGCAGATTAAAAGAGTTGCAGATTCAACTCCTTGAGAAAGCTTGGCCTGGGATTTCTCCCCATTCTTTGTCAATGGGGATGTCTAATGATTATGAAGTCGCTATTGAGGAAGGTGCGACTCATATTCGGCTAGGAACCGCTTTAGTGGGAAATGACCTTAAGAACGATCATTAATATGAAAGTGAGGTTTGCCATATGGGAGTAATGAATCGGGTTTTTGGCTATCTTGGTCTTAGCGAAGAGAAAATCGAAGAAGAGGAGGTTTTTGTTGAAGAGCCGGAAGAGGAGCCGATTCGGCATAAAAATAAGGGGAATAATGTGGTAAGCCTGCAGCATGCGCGGCCAACCACCAAAGTTGTACTCTCTGAACCGCGTTCTTACAACGAGGTTCAAGAGATTGCCGATCACCTTCGCTCTCGCAAGTCGGTGATCATCAATCTTCATCGCGTGCGTCCGGATCAGGCAAGGCGCATCATTGACTTTTTAAGCGGAACTGTATATGCCCTCTCCGGTGATATTCAGAAACTGGGCAATAACATTTTTATCTGTACGCCGGAAAATGTGGATATTCAAGGAACGATTTCCGATTGGGTGGATCATGACGAATTATGAGCATTTATCAGCATTTTCGTCCCGAGGAGAAACCCTACATCGATAAAATAGAGGAATGGATAGCTGTAGTGGAGAAGCGCCAGATAGCAAAGCTTACCGATTTCCTCGATCCGAGGCAGCGCGAGATCCTGCAATCGCTTGTCAACCGCAGCGATGGCATCAAAGTCGTTTTTTACGGCGGATACGATGATGCCGAACGGCAAAGAGCATTGATTATGCCGTTTGATGCCGATCTGTCCGTGGAAGAGTACAAACTGGCTCTGCTCTCGATTGAAAACCTAAGCCATTTTCATCTATTGGAGCACAGAGATTATTTGGGTGCTTTGCTCCATCTGGGTGTGATCCGCGATAAATTTGGCGACCTGATCGTTCAGAAGCAGGGCGCGCAACTGATCGTAGCCGATGAGATGAAAGGATTTATTCAGAGCAACCTTTCCCAGGTAGGAAAAGCGCCCGTTCGCGTGACAGAAATTCCCCTGCGGGAGTTGGCTCCGCCCGCAGTGGCCATCGATGAAAAGCGCATTACTGTCTCATCCAAGAGGCTTGATGCGATTATCGCAGAAATCATCCATCTCTCCCGCAGCAAAGTGCTTCCCTATATTAAAGCGGGAAAAGTAAAGGTAAATTGGAAAATTGCCGATATCCCATCACAGGAGATTCACGAAGGGGATGTAATCTCCGTGCGCGGGTTTGGACGATACACCATTTTAAAAGAGAACGGCCTCACCAAAAAAGGAAATATCCTCCTTACTGTCGGAATGCGAAAGGAATCTTGAAATTTTTTAACCAATATGCAGGATTTTCATGTATTTATGTCGAACTTCAACTAACGCTAGGAATAGTAGGAATAGGAGCAAGGAGGTGCAATGATGCCACTTACACCCTTAGACATACATAATAAGGAATTTTCCACCTCATTTCGCGGTTATAATGTGGATGAAGTAAATGAATTCCTTGATCAAGTGATTAAAGATTACGAAGCAGTCCTGAAAGAGAAAAAATCTCTGGAAGAGAGACTTCGATTGTTGGAAGATAAATTGAACCATTTTCAAAATCTTGAGGAAACTTTAAGCAAATCGATCATTATTGCTCAGGAGACAGCAGAAGAAGTAAAGGTGAATGCACGTAAAGAGGCGGAATTGATTCTGAAGGAAGCGGAAAAGAATGCCGACCGCATCATTAACGAGGCTCTTACGCGTTCGCGCAAGATCAGCATAGAGATTGAGGAGTTAAAGAAGCGTGCCTCCGTTTATCGCAACCGTTTCCGCACTTTATTGGAGGCTCAACTGGAGATGCTACATACCAACGAATGGGATAAGCTGTCCGATATTGATGAAGAATAGATGATTTCAAGTGGGTCTATTATTGACACACTTTTTATTTATGAATAAAATAGAACAATATAAAATGTGATTTTTCTAATACTACATCTAATACTACAATAGAAGAGCAATGAGCAGGAGGAGTACGTGGAGCATCTCTTCCAAGCGAACTAGGGATGGTGCGAGCCTAGTGTTGAGACTCTGCCGAAAATCACCTGTGAGCTGTCTACTGAAACCGATTGGCGTAGGATAGACCGGGTTGAAATCCGTTATTGTATTTCACTAAGTGAACCAGTGCATTGCTGTTTTGGCATAGACTGGTTAGTTAGGGTGGTACCGCGAGTCATCTACTCGTCCCTATGGGACGGGTATTTTTTATTTGTAGACAAGAATAGATAAGCTTTCTTTCTCTGCACAAGTGCATCGAAGCAATGGCCTGCTCCTTAGGGTTTGGCGCTAGCCAAGCGTTTCTATGCATCAACATATTGCCGATAAATTTTAAGTTTTTATGTTGGAGGGATTTTTCGTGGATTACAGCAAAACATTAAATCTTCCTGCTACCGAATTCCCGATGCGCGGGAATCTTCCGCAGACAGAGCCGAAGATCCAGGCTGAATGGGAGGAGAAAAAGATTTACAGGAAGGTACAGGAACGTACCAAAGGACGGCCTAAATTTATTCTTCATGACGGGCCACCGTACGCCAATGGGGATATTCATATCGGTCATGCCTTAAATAAAGTATTGAAAGATACCATTGTCCGCTATAAGTCAATGGCAGGATTTGATGCGCCCTATGTGCCCGGATATGATACCCATGGCATGCCGACGGAGCATAAGGTAATCACGGAGGAGAAGGTGGACCGCCATACGGTTGGAATTGTGGAATTTCGCAATCGTTGCCGGGATTGGGCGCTTAAATACATCGAACGTCAAACCGAAGGGTTTAAGCGGTTGGGAATACGCGGCGATTGGGAAAATCCTTATATTACATTAGATCCTGAATATGAAGCCGAGCAGATCAAAGTTTTTGGCGAGATGGCGAAGAAGGGATTGATTTATAAGGGATTGAAGGTAATCTATTGGTCGCCTTCCGCCGAATCAGCTTTAGCTGACGCAGAGATAGAGTATCATGAGAAACGCTCTCCGTCCATTTATGTGAAATTTGACGTGGTAGATGGCAAAGGCGTTTTAGAGCATGGAGACGCGGTGATCATCTGGACTACTACTCCATGGACCATTCCGGCTAATCTGGCTATTACGGTTCATCCTGACTTTGATTATGTGCTCGTGCAAACGGAGGCAGGAAGATTTGTAGTAGCGGAAGGGTTATTGGAGAATGTAAGTAAAACTCTGGGTTGGACCGAGATCAATGTAGTTAAGAAGGTGAAAGGGGCAACGCTGGAGCATGTGGTCACGCAGCATCCATTCTATGATCGCACCTCTCCTGTGGTTTTAGGAGAACATGTAACGCTGGATGCGGGTACAGGCTGTGTTCATACGGCCCCTGGCCATGGTGAAGACGACTACTTTGTGGGAGTAAAGTATGGACTTCCGATTCTTTCTCCCGTAGATGAAAAAGGAAGATTTACAGCGGAAGCTCCCGGATTTGAAGGTGTTTTCTATGAAGACGGCAACAAACTGGTTACAGAGAAACTGTCAGAAACAGGTCATCTGCTTCATTTAGGTTTTATTAAGCACCAGTATCCGCATGACTGGCGCACCAAGAAACCCGTGATTTATCGTGCCACAGAACAATGGTTTGCCTCCATTGAGGGGATTCGCGATCAGTTGATTGAGCAAATTAATCATCATGTAAAGTGGATTCCTTCTTGGGGCCAGACAAGAATCTATAATATGGTTAAGGAACGGGGCGATTGGTGTATTTCCCGCCAGCGCGTCTGGGGATTGCCGATTCCAATACTCTACTGTACCGGTTGTAATGAACCGATCATAACCGATCAAACGATTCAACATATATCAGAGCTATTCCGGCGCGAAGGATCGAATGCTTGGTTTGCCAAGGATGAGAAAGAATTAGTGCCTGCAGGATTTGCATGTCCGAAGTGCGGGGGAACGGAATTCCGCAAAGAGACCGATACCATGGATGTTTGGTTTGATTCGGGCTCATCCCATGCCGCCGTCTTAAGAACCCGTCCGGAATTGCAATGGCCTGCCGATGTCTATCTGGAAGGCTCTGACCAGTTCCGCGGATGGTTTAACTCTTCCCTGAGCACCTCGGTTGCCGTTTTTGGTTCTGCGCCGTATAAAGAGGTGATCGGTTGCGGCTTCGCGATGGATGGTGAAGGGCGCAAGATGTCCAAATCACTTGGAAATGGAATTGACCCGCTAAAGGTGATGGAGCAATTAGGCGCCGAGATTATTCGTCTATGGGCGGTTTCCGTAGACTATACTGCCGATTTTAGGGTATCTGATGCCATTCTGAAACAGATCGCGGAAGTATATCGCAAAATCAGAAATACTTTCCGCTTCCTGGTGGGCAATTTGACCCATTTTGATCCGGAGAAAGATCGCGTTCCGGTGGAGCAATTGACCGAATTGGATCGCTATATGCTTGCCAAATTGCAGCGAGTGATCAAGCGTGTTCGCAATGCTTATGATCAATACCAGTTTATTACGGTCTATCAGACCATTCATAATTTCTGTACCGTTGATTTAAGCGCATTTTATCTTGACATTTCGAAAGATCGTCTCTACGTTAACGCTCCTAAATCATTGATTCGCCGTTCCGGACAGACGGTGATCTACGATATTCTGATCGCTCTGACCAAGCTGATCGCACCGATTTTGCCCCACACAACCGATGAATTGTGGAAGTATATTCCGGGTGTGGTCGAGGAAAGCGTACAGTTAACCGATATGCCTGAGGTGAATGAATCGCTCTATAACCCTGAACTTGAGAAGAAGTGGGAAAAGTTCCTGAATATCCGCGACGAGGTATTGAAAGCATTGGAGATCGCCCGCAAGGATAAAGTGATCGGCAACTCTCTTGGGGCCCACTTGGATCTCTATCCAAATCCAGAAACCGCTCGTTTGCTTGCAGAATTTGACCATCTGGCTGAGTTGTTTATCGTCTCCAGCCTTAAGGTGCATAGTGCAGAGAGTCCAATTCCTGAAGATGCAACCCGCTATGAAGGATTATCGATTAAGGTAAGTGCAGCAGAGGGCGAGAAATGTGAGCGCTGCTGGATGATATCTCCGGAAGTTGGCAAACATGCCGATCATCCGACGCTCTGTCCGCGCTGTGCGGAGATTGTCGTCGAGCACTATTCTACTCTAACGGAATAATCAATTGGGTCCAATCACACCCGCGAATTTATTTTTCGCGGGTGTGATGCTATTTTCGGCTCCTGCACATCCAGACGGGCGGGGTATTTTAAAACCAATAGATCATTGTGTCTAATAATGAACGGATTGGAAAAACTATTCTCTGACTGCTACAGGAAGGAGAATCAGATAATGGAACCGGAAAAACTTAACTTTTATCGTTCATTATTGCTACGGGAAAAAGAAGAACTGGAGCAGCGCTCGATCATAAACAATCGCTATGGTTTGGAGAACCCTCAACAGGATAACGAATTATCCAGCTATGATAACCATCCTGCCGATGATGCAACCGATACGTTTGAGCGATCCAAAGATCTTGCACTTATTGATCATGCAGTAACTTATCTTTCGGATATCGATCAGGCTTTGCGCCGGATAGAGGATGGAAGCTATGGCCTATGCCTTCAATGCGGAAAACCGATATCAGAGGAAAGGCTGGAGGTAGTACCAACGGCAAAGTATTGCATCGAACATCAGCGGGAGCACGATGGACATCTATCGCAACAACGCCCTGTTGAAGAATCATTTCTTCATCCTCCCTTTGGCCGAACAAGCTTTGATGAAATCGAGACAGAAGAGGAATTTGATGGGGAGGATGCCTGGCAAAGCGTCGAGAAGTACGGTACATCCGATACGCCCGATACCTATGGCCGGGGAGAGGATGACTATAATCACCTCTATCTGGAACATGGCGAACCTGTCGGTTATGTGGAAGAGATTGAAGGATTTATCATTTCCGATTTGGACGGCGGTGCAGGTGAGGAGTATGATGTAGCCAGAAATCAGGCTTATGAGGCATATATGAGACGCTTGGAAGGAGAAGAAGGAGAATCAGATTGGTAATTAAAGCATGGCTGATTTCCCGAGCAATCGCAAAACAAGAGCTTTTTCGCCATGCATTCTGATAAAATTCTACCAGGAATGGTAGGATTTTTTCTTTTTTAGAGGATATCTCATGGTTATGTAGAACTATTTTTTATTATGCAGGTATATCTCTTTACATCTCGAAGGAGGGAGAACATTGTCCTATTCGTTTCATAATGACTCATTCCATAGTGTGGAGTCCACTTCAAGATTCGATATAGATCACGCATACGGTATAAATATAGGAAATAGAGATGCTTTGTTGTCACTCGATTTGCAAGGTCGTCTGGTCAGCCTTAACCTTGCTACAGAAGAGATAACCGGCTATTCAAAGGAAAAATTGATCGATTTTCCATTTTTGCAACTGTTAAGCAAGGGGGAAAGCCGCCGCTTTCTCATCTATTTTAAGCTTATCAAGGACGGGAGGATCGTACACTTTGATACGGCCATACAGCATAAAATGGGGCATACCGTTCGTTTGAGAATAAATGCTTTTCCTATAAGGAAAGACGGTGAGATTAAAGAAATTTGTCTCGTTGCGGAAGACGTAACGCAATTTCGTAAGCTGGTTGAGAGGCTCTATTATTATCAAAATAATTTCCATAAATTAGAGAATTACATCCTTATTGCTGCAAATGAGATGAGTCATCCGCTTAACAGGTTAAAAGAACTGTTGAGACATTTTCAAGAAGATAAAGCAAGTTCGGAGGATTATGCTATAATGCAGGAAGAGATTGTGCGCGTCGAAAAGCTGATCGGCAGAATTCGTGAATCCCTGGAGCAGCCTAGATAGGAAGTGATGATATTGCAGAGCGTATTCCAATATGATGCCCGACTGGGAATTGCAATTCCTCTACTGAACAAAGATTGGGAGTCTTTATCGATTGAGGAACAAGAGGAAATTTTGTGGGAGTGGGAAACGATTCGCGAAGCCATTCCTGACCGCATCAAAGAGTTGGAAGCGTTGATCGTGAAAAAGCAGAAAGAACTTGACAGCGAAGAAGATTTTTATAAGAGTTGTAACTTAAATACTGAAATAAGTGAATTGGCAAGTGTGATTAATGATTTGCATTTATGGTTCCGTTTGGACCAAGATTTGACCATGGAGAGAGTCCACCGATAAGTTGGTAGCTCTCTTTTCTTTTTCCACTTTACCGCATTACTCCCTGCTCTTGTCAGATCTCATTATTTAAATTATTCTGAATGTATAGAAAGAGATGATTGAATATATGGATTAAGTAGGAGGGATTAACATGAGTGATGTTTTTCCAATTCGGCAGATTGACTACATCGAGTATTACGCGGGGAATGCCAAACAAGCGATGCATTTCTTTGTCAAAAGCTTCGGATTTAAGCCAATCGCATATGCCGGTCTTGAGACTGGCTCCAGGGAGAAAGTTTCGTATGTGCTGGAAGGCAAGAATATGGTGATGGTGGTCAGCGGCGCCCTTCATCCGGAGCATGAGATTGCAGATTTTGTGCATCGCCATGGAGATGGTATTAAGGATATCGCTCTAAGGGTGGACAATGTTGAAACCGCTTACAAAGGCGCGGTTGAACGCGGCGGAATTCCGATTGCTGAACCATCCGTGATCACAGATCAGCATGGAACATACAAGAAGGCTGTAATTGGCACCTATGGTGACACCGTGCATACATTGGTTGAACGAAAAGATTATCGGGGAGCCTTTGCTCCAGGATATGTGCCTTATCATGTAGACATTGCAATTCCCAATACCGGTCTGATCGGCATTGATCATATCGTGGGAAATGTGGAGCAGATGGAAGAGTGGGTGAAATATTACGAAGATGTCTTTGGTTTTTCACAAATGCAGCAATTTACAGATGAAGACATTACCACGGAATATTCCGCATTAATGTCCAAGGTGATGCAGGATGGCACAGGCAAGATCAAATTCCCGATCAATGAACCGGCTACCGGAAAACGGAAATCACAAATTCAAGAGTATCTCGAATTCTATCATGGGCCGGGGGTACAACACGTAGCACTTCTAACTACGGACATCATCACCACCGTAACGCAATTAAAGTTGAACGGAGTTGAGTTCCTGTCCACTCCCGATTCCTATTATGAGGACCTTAATCATATCGGACAAATTGATGAAGACATCCAAAAAATCCGTCAGTTAAACATCCTTGTTGACCGTGATGAAGAAGGATACCTGTTGCAGATTTTTACCAAACCGCTTGTTGACCGGCCCACGCTCTTCTTTGAGATTATCCAGCGCAAAGGCAGCAGGGGATTTGGCAATGGCAACTTTAAGGCGCTCTTTGAGGCGATTGAAAGAGAACAGGCGAAGAGAGGCAATTTGTAAGGCTGAAAAGCAAAGGTTAAGAATAGATCCGAGGGAGAATGAGGCTCATTCTCCCTTTCTCTTTTTGCAAAACAGCGTAAGCATTGTTCGAGGGGGGCACACTGTGCTAAAATTCATGTGAACAGAAGGAATGGAGGACTAAAAATTGTTATATTACGCATTGGCAATTCTAGTTATCATCTTAGATCAGGCTTCCAAATGGGCAGTAGCAAAATTTATGGAGATCGGCGAGACGATCCCGCTCTGGGAAGGGGTATTTCACTTAACCTCACACCGAAATGCTGGCGCAGCATTTGGAATTTTACAAAACCAGCGCTGGTTTTTTATCGTGATCACCTTTGCGGTGATTGCTGGCCTCATTTTCTACCTCAGGCGTACAAGAGCAAATCAGCCTTTGCTCTCGACAGGCTTGGCCTTCATTTTGGGAGGGGCAATAGGTAATTTTATCGATCGGCTTTTCTTCGGGAAAGTAGTGGATTTCTTTCATTTTGTGCTGATCGACTTCCCGATTTTCAACATCGCCGATTCCGCGATCACCATCGGTGTGAGTCTCATCATTCTTGACGCGTTGCTCGACACCAAGAGGAATAAGAATAAAACGGAGACAAACCAGGAGTTATGAGCATGGACCAAGAGCGTTATGAACGTTATGACTATTATGTTGAGGCAGAAGATATCGGAGAACGCATTGACCGTTATTTAACCAATCAGGAAGAGGACTGGACCCGCACACAGGTGCAGAAGTGGATCAAGGAAGAGCGTGTAACGGTGGAGGGTGAACCGGTCAAAGCCAATTATAAACTTCGATTGGGCGATCATATCATCCTGAAGGTTCCGCCGCCTGCGGAACTTGAGATTAAGCCGGAAGATATTCCGATTCACATCGTCTATGAAGATCAAGATGTGATTGTGATTGACAAACCGCGTGGACTTGTTGTGCATCCTGCCCCTGGCAACTATTCAGGCACGATTGTAAACGGCTTGCTTTATCATTGTAAGGATCTATCCGGAATCAATGGCGTGCTGCGGCCCGGGATTGTTCATCGCATCGATAAGGATACCTCTGGACTTATCATGGTTGCCAAGAATGACAAGGCCCATCTCTCCCTGGCTCAACAGTTACAAGAACATACTGTGGAACGGAAATATATCGCCTTGGTACATGGAACCTTTCCGCACGAAGTGGGTACCGTTGACGCACCCATCGGGCGAGATCCAAAGGATCGCAAGAAGATGGCGGTAGTTTTTGAAAACAGCAAACATGCCATAACGCATTTTGTTGTAAAAGAACGCTTCAAACAACATAGTTTAATTGAGTGCAGATTGGAAACCGGCAGAACGCATCAGATCCGCGTACATATGCAATATATCGGTCACCCGATCGTAGGCGATCCCAAATACGGGAAAGGCGATACACTTGGCATGAATGGGCAGGCGCTTCATGCTTCCACACTTGGATTTGTGCACCCGCGTTCGGGAGAGAGATTGATCTTCCAATCGGAGATTCCGCATGACATGTCAGCGGTGATTGAGCGATTGCGCCATATGTAATCAGTTTGAGATAAAGGGGCTCGTACTATGGGGAAATCAAAAGAGTTGTTACGAACTGCCTCCGACTTGGCACACTTTAGGAAAATCCTGATCACAGGCAGCCTACTCGTTTTATTGTTGGTGGTACTGTTCTCTTACATCACCCACGTGATTCTGACAACCGAGAGTCTGGTTTTTGACATGGTAGTGATCGACGGGGTGCAGTCGGTAATTTCCGATGGGCTTACACCCGTCATGTTGACGATTACAGAGTTTGGCGATAAGTATGTATTGATTACTTTGATGCTGATTGCTCTTCTTATTTTGGTCTTCATCAAGAGGCACTACTGGGAAGCCATCATGCTGATTGTCAGTCTGGCCGGCGGCGATCTAATCAAGCACCTGTTGAAGAATCTCATTGGGCGAGAACGCCCGACCATAAATCCGCTCATTATTGAAAATGAGTTTAGTTTTCCTAGCGGTCATTCGATTGCATCTGTGACTTTCTATGGCATGATTGCTTATATCATTTGGTCCAATTTGCCGCAGCGAAAGGGATTGCGCATCGTAACCCTGCTGGCAGCAGTCCTGCTTGTGCTCTCCATTGGCATCAGCCGTATTTACCTTGGCGTTCATTATCCGACGGATGTTGTGGGTGGATATACCATTGGCGGAGCATGGTTGCTTGTATCGATTCTGGCATTGCGGTCGATTCGCCGCTATAAACGCAATCATAAAGCGATCGGAGCCGATTCACGTTCCAAATTTGGTTCTTGACAAAAATCCCATCCTGGGAGATAATCAGTAGGAATTAAATTGTACCTTTAAATTCAGTCCAGAGAGGCTGAGAAGGTGTAGGGATATCGGGATAGGTCTGTGTTGCAGATGTCGACCTTTTCCTAATGCTGTCGATCTTCCAAAGCTTCCTCTCTGAGGAAGCTTTTTTTAGTAGATAAAGAAAGTATATACTTTCTTTATCTGCACAAGTGCAACTAGGCGATCGCCCACACCTAAGGCTTGGCTCTAGCCAAGTTTTCTTTGTGTGAATGAGACCTACACCAAGCACAAATTCATACAAGGGGTGAAGCAAATGAATCAGATTATGGATGAAGCAGCGATTCGCCGCGCCTTAACCAGAATCTCACATGAGATCATTGAACGAAATAAGGGTGTTGAAAATCTCGTCATCATCGGGATCAAGACGCGCGGCATCTATCTGGCCCGCAGAATTGCGGAACGTATTGAGCAAATCGAGGGCGTTGCCATTCCTGTCGGCGAGTTGGATATTACCCTGTATCGCGATGACCTAAGCTATAAATCCCAGGATAAGGAACCTGTGGTTCATGGCAGCAACATACCTACAGATATTACGGGAAAGAGAGTCATCCTGGTAGACGATGTGCTCTATACAGGCAGAACGGTGCGCGCCGGCATGGATGCCTTGATGGATGCAGGACGGCCACAGGCGATTCAGTTAGCCGTCCTGATTGACCGCGGCCATCGCGAATTGCCGATTCGCCCTGACTTTGTCGGGAAGAATGTGCCGACCTCTAAGGCAGAGAAGATCGTTGTTTCATTAATCGAGGTCGATCAGAACGATCAGGTGATTCTTACTCAAAAAGAAAATTAAGGGAAGTTCAAATAAATGCTTAAACTATGGGAGGGTTTTGCGTGAAAAAGCCTTTATTGGACGTACATGATGTACCTTCGATTCAAAAATGGATTCCATTAAGCTTGCAGCATCTATTTGCCATGTTCGGTGCAACTGTTTTAGTACCGCTGATAACAGGATTGGATGTACAAGCCGCGCTGCTGTCGAGCGGTTTGGGCACGCTTCTGTTTCTGATCTTGACCAAGGGCCAAATTCCCAATTATGTTGGATCTTCCTTTGCCTTTATCGGCCCGATCTCCACGGTAGCCGCTTCAGAAGGATTCGGCGCCGCGATGCTTGGCGCATTTTTGGCCGGCTTGGTCTATGCAATCATTGCTTTTATCGTATATAAAGTCGGCATCAATTGGCTGAACCGCTTGCTCCCGCCGATGGTGATCGCATCGGTGATTGCCGTAATTGGTCTTTCTTTAGCCGGTGTAGCCATCGGATGGGCAGTCCATGATCCGCTAAACCAGGCAGATTCGGTCTATTCGGTTCAGGCATTTGAAGTGGCGGTGATTACCTTTCTGGTCGTTGCCTTTGCAGGAATCTTGTTTAAAGGCTTTCTTTCTGTAATTCCCGTTCTTACAGGGATAATTGTAGGCTACGGCTACTCATGGCTGAGATTTCCTGAATGGTTTACACAGGCGCCAATCGTAGGGGAGAATCAAGCGCCTATACCGCCTGCGGTCGATCAGATCGCAGCCGCACCATGGATTATCGGTCCGGTTACCTTCTTTAAGGAGCATATGCTGACCAGCCAGTTCTTTGAAGCGTTTACCACCCCTCAGGCATGGATTACAGCTATTGTAATCGTACCAGTTGCGCTGGTCACCTTAACCGAACATATTGGACATCTCTTGGTAACCAGCAGTGTGATGGACCGTGACTTGATGAAGAAGCCAGGTTTGCACCGTTCGCTTCTTGGGGATGGATTGGCCACTTCATTAGCGGCAGTCATCGGCGGGCCGCCAAACACTACCTACGGAGAGAATATCAGCGTTCTGGCGATTACACGCGTCTATAGCAGCTATGTAATCGGTCTTGCCGCAGTTTTTGCGATCATGTTCTCCTTTATCGGAAAGATTGGCGTAGTGCTGCAGTCGATTCCCAAGCCTGTGCTTGGCGGGGTCTGCATCGTGCTCTTCGGCATAATTGCGGCGCAAGGTTTACGCATGTTTGTTGAGCATAACATCGACTTTGCGCATAAGCGCAACATGATCATAGGCGCCATTATCTTGGTTACAGGCATTGGCGGATTTAAGCTGGAGTTTCATGAACTTTCCTTCCAAAACATCATCATGAACTTAACGATAGACAATATTGCGATGGCAACATTCCTGGGCATCATCCTTCATGCAGTCCTTCCAGGCAAAGAGGCAGCTTACGGGGAACAAGGAATGGGGAAAATAGATCAAGCACATAACAAATAGCAAACACCTAGATATCCTTTAAATCGGTCCAGAGAGGCTGGTAAGGAGTTGAATATGATAGGTGGGCTTATCTATGCCCATCTAGTCTTAAAACAGCTTCTTACGAACTCGTAAGAAGCTGTTTTTTTGGGTAGATTAGGGCCATCGCCTTCGCCTGAAAGCAGGCTTGAGGCTATTTGTAAATCAGGCAAGTCACACAGTTTTCTTGACAGATGAAAAGATAGAGGTGAGAGTTGATGAAGCATTTGTTGGATATTCGCAGTCTGGATAAGGACCAGATCTATTCGATTCTGGAAAGAGCAGACTATTATAAGAGGCATGAGTATGGTAATGCCCACTTGCTCCGAAATATCTTTGTTGCCAACCTCTTTTTTGAAGCAAGCACAAGGACCCGCTTCTCTTTCGAGGTGGCAGAACGTCAACTCGGAGCAGAGGTACTCAATTTTAGTGAGAATAGTTCAAGCCGGGTAAAAGGAGAGACCGTTTACGATACCATTCGCACGCTGGAGGCAATGGGTGTGAAAGGTGCAGTAATCCGATTAACCGATCATCAACTCTTACAAAATATTAAAGATAAGTTCTCCCTCAGCCTGATCAATGCAGGTGCGGGCAGTTGGGAGCATCCTACGCAATGCTTGTTAGATCTCTTTAGCATTCAGGAACATTTTGGCCGCATCGAAGGATTAACCATTGGCATAATCGGGGATATCACACACAGCCGCGTAGCAGGGTCGCATCTCCATGCTTTGCCAAAGTTGGGGGCAAGATTGATCTTGTCCGGCCCGGATGGCATGATGGATCGCCCCGCTGATCCGATTCCGCATGGGATCGAGCGGGCAAATTTGGATGAACTGCTCACAGAGGCCGATGTGGTGATGATGCTGCGCATTCAGCATGAACGGCATATCGAGAAAATGAACATCTCTGTGGAAGAGTATCATCACGCTTACGGGTTAACAAAGGAAAGGGCTGCGAAAATGAAGAAAACCGGCGTAATTATGCATCCGGGTCCCTTTAATCGGGGAGTGGAAATTGATCCTGACCTGGTTGAAGCGGAAAACTCGCTGATCTTCAAACAGGTAACGAACGGGGTCCATATTCGCATGGCCGTTCTGGAGATGATATTGGGAGGAAAAAGCAGATGAACAACTGGCTGATTCGCGGCGGACGAATCGTTGATGTGATTAATGGCATAATTGAAAAGAAAGAACTGTTGATTGAGAACGGAAAAATCGCACGCATCGCCTCTGAGATTCCGGCGGAATCGGTTGGGGAAGATTACCAAGTGATTCAAGCGGACGGAAGATTGATCAGCCCGGGATTGATCGATCTTCACGTTCATCTGCGTGAACCGGGTTTTGAATATAAAGAGACGGTTGCTACAGGTACCTTAAGTGCCGCCAAAGGCGGGTTTACTGCAGTTGCTTGCATGCCCAATACGCGGCCTGTGATCGATTCCGTGGAAACATTATCCAGATTACAAGGAGTGATCGCCCGTGATGCAATCGTGCGCGTACTGCCGATTGCCGCAATAACGATGGGCCAATTGGGCAGAGAGCTGACCGATATGGAAGGGTTAAAACAAGCCGGAGCCTTTGCCTTCTCAGATGACGGCGTAGGGGTTCAGGAGAGCCGCATGATGCTTGAGGCGATGTGGAAGGCAAGGGAATTAGATGTGGCGATCATTGCGCATACCGAAGATCACTCTTTGGCCAAAGGCGGCTCTGTTCACCAAGGAATCTATGCGGAGAAATACGGACTTAAAGGAATTCCTGCCGAAGCAGAGTCGGTGCAGGTGGCGCGGGATATTCTCCTTGCCGAATCGACGGGAGTTCACTATCACGTATGCCATATCAGTGCGGAGCAGTCGGTGCATCATGTGCGCCTGGGCAAAAGGAGAGGCGTAAAAGTTACAGCCGAAGTAACCCCTCACCATTTATTATTGACCGATGAAGATATTCCGGGTCTTGCCCCCAATTACAAAATGAATCCGCCGCTTCGTTCGCAAAAGGATCGCGCAGCCCTCATCGAAGGACTAAAGGATGGCACCATTGATTTCATAGCGACTGATCACGCTCCTCATTCAGCAGAAGAGAAAGCAAAAGGAATGGAGTTGGCGCCGTTTGGAATCGTTGGCTTGGAAACCGCCTTTCCGCTTCTCTATACCCACTTGGTAGAGAAGGGAATCCTCGCCCTTACAGAACTGATTCGGAAGATGAGCTATGATCCGGCACGGCTCTTCCATCTCCCTTGGGGCAAGCTTGCGGAGGGAGCCAGCGCCGATATTACGATTATTGACCTGGAGGAGGAGCGGGAGATCGACCCCGACACCTTTGCCTCCAAAGGAAGAAATACCCCTTTTAAGGGCTGGAAATGTAAAGGGTGGCCCGTCTTAACGATGGTGGAAGGAAGGGTCGTATGGCAAGAAGGAGGCAGAACAGAATGAAGGCAGCATTGATTTTGGAGGACGGCACGATATTTGCCGGTGAGGCATTTGGAGCAGAAGCGAAGATGCAATTGGGAGAGGTGGTATTTAATACCGGTCTAACCGGGTATCAAGAGGTATTATCCGATCCCTCCTATTTTGGGCAGATCGTGGTGATGACCTATCCTCTGATCGGGAACTATGGTCTGAATCGCGATGACTTTGAATCGCTCCGTCCGTTTGTGAAAGGTTTTGTGGTGCGTGAACATGCCAAGCAGCCCAGCAATTGGCGAAGTCAGAAAACGATCGATCAGGTTTTGAAGGATTATCAAATTCCGGGGATCTCAGGTATCGATACGCGCAAACTGACGAGAAAAATCCGCTATGAGGGGACGATGAAAGCGGTGATCGCAACGGGAGAGTTTTCGCTGGAAGAGGTAAACCGACTTTTGCAACAGCCTTTGCCAACCAACCAGGTGCAGCAAGTATCAACCAGGAGCCTTTTTGCCTCGCCCGGACATGGGCCCCGCATTGTGCTGGTCGACTTCGGGGCCAAATATGGGATATTGCGCGAATTGACCAAACGCGGCTGTGATACGATTGTGGTTCCCTACAATGTATCCGCTGAGGAGATTGAGCGCCTGCAACCCGATGGCATTCTTCTTTCCAACGGACCGGGGGACCCGAAGGATGTGCCTGAAGCGATCGCGATGATCAAAAAAATTCTCGGCAAGTATCCGCTTTTTGGCATCTGTTTGGGGCATCAGCTTTTTGCCTTAGCCTGCGGTGCCGATACGGAGAAGATGAAGTTTGGCCATCGCGGCGGAAACCAACCGGTAAAGGAACTTGAATCGGGGCGCGTCTATATCACTTCGCAAAACCACAGCTATGCCGTCCATGAGCGGTCGCTTGAGGGAACAGAGCTTGTAATCACGCACATCTCCATGAACGATGGCACGATTGAAGGATTGAGGCATAGAAGCTTGCCTGCTTATTCTGTGCAGTATCATCCGGAAGCAGCACCGGGACCATACGATTCCGGATATCTCTTTGACCGTTTTCTGCAGATGGTAACCCAAGCAAAGAGAGGAGAGAAAGCAGATGCCTAAACGCAATGACATTAAGAAAATCCTCGTCATCGGCTCCGGTCCCATCGTGATTGGTCAAGCAGCCGAATTTGATTACTCCGGGACACAGGCATGCCAGGCGCTTAAAGAAGAGGGCTACGAGGTGGTCTTGGTCAACAGCAACCCAGCCACGATCATGACCGATACCCATATAGCAGATAAGGTGTATATGGAACCGATCACGCTTGAATTCTTAGCCAAAATCATCCGTTTGGAGAGACCCGACGGTATTCTTGCCACACTGGGCGGACAGACCGGCTTAAACATGGCTGTAAAGCTTGCTGAATCGGGCATTCTCGAAGAAGAGGGCGTCGAGTTGCTGGGAACCGATATAAAGGCAATAAGCAAAGCGGAGGACCGCGAGTTGTTCCGCGAGTTGATGCGCGAGATTGGTGAGCCTGTGCCGGAAAGCGACATTATCCATACGGCGGAAGAAGCAGTTCGATTCGCTGACAAGATCGGCTACCCCATAATTGTTCGCCCTGCCTATACATTAGGCGGTACGGGCGGAGGAATTGCATATGATGAAATTGGCCTGCGCGAAATTGTGAAAAACGGGATCGCGCTGAGCCCGATTGGTCAATGCCTGGTCGAGCGAAGCATGCTTGGTTACAAAGAGATTGAGTATGAAGTGATGCGGGACGGCAATGACAACTGCATCATCGTCTGCAATATGGAGAACATTGACCCTGTTGGAATCCATACCGGAGACAGCATCGTAGTGGCGCCGAGCCAGACTCTCTCGGACAGGGAGTATCAGATGCTGCGCTCCGCTTCGCTGAAGATGATCAGAGCCCTTGGAATCGAAGGGGGCTGCAATGTGCAATTTGCGCTCGATCCCCATAGCTATCAATATTATGTGATCGAAGTAAATCCCCGCGTCAGCCGTTCCAGTGCGCTGGCTTCCAAAGCAACCGGCTATCCCATTGCCAAAATTGCAGCCAAGATCGCCATCGGCTATACGCTGGATGAGATCATCAATCCAATTACGAAGAAAACCTATGCCTGTTTCGAGCCCAGCATCGATTATGTGGTGACCAAGATCCCCCGTTGGCCATTTGATAAATTTACCACAGCCAATCGCAAGCTGGGTACCCAGATGAAAGCGACGGGTGAGGTGATGGCGATCGGCCGTACTTTTGAGGAATCATTGTTAAAGGCTATTCGCTCTCTCGAGATTGGCGCTTACCATCTTTATTTGAAGGAAGCAGAAGAGATTGCGGATGAAGAACTGTTGCAACGCTTGGATAAAGCTGATGATGAAAGGATTTTCCTGGTTGCGGAAGCGCTGCGGCGCGGATATGCGGTGGAGAAAATCCACGATATGACTAAGATTGATCCCTTCTTCCTGTGGAAGATCGCAGGGATTGTCAAGATGGAGCAGCAGTTAGGACATGGTTTGAATGACCAATTGCTCTATCAGGCAAAACGGATGGGCTTTACCGACAAAGCAATCGCTCAATATGCGCAGATGCAGCCTGATCAAGTGGCCCACATCCGAAAAGAGCGCAATCTTATTCCCGTCTACAAAATGGTGGATACCTGCGCGGGAGAGTTTGAAGCAGAGACGCCCTATTACTACTCCACGTATGAGGAGGAGAACGAATGGGAAGGCGCAGAGAGGCCGCGCGTGGTTGTGCTGGGATCAGGACCGATCCGCATCGGTCAGGGGGTAGAATTTGACTACTCCACCGTTCATGCCGTATGGGCGATTCGTGAGGCAGGCTATGAGGCAATCATCATCAATAATAATCCGGAGACCGTATCGACAGATTTTTGTACATCGGACCGGCTCTATTTTGAACCGCTCTATCTGGAAGATGTGCTTCACATTTTGGAACAGGAGAAGCCGATCGGAGTAATTGTGCAATTTGGCGGCCAGACCGCGCTTAACCTGGCAGCGGGAATTGCCAAAGCGGGATACAAAATCTTGGGAACCGATTTGGAAGCGATCGATCAGGCAGAGGATCGTAAGCGGTTTGAAGCTTTAATGCGTGAACTGGGCATCAATCAGCCGCCGGGAACGACGGTGCGATCTGTGGCGGAGGCAGTCGAGTCGGCCAATCAGTTAGGCTACCCGTGCTTGGTGCGTCCCTCCTATGTGCTTGGCGGTCGGGCGATGGAGATCGTCTATAATGAGGCAGAGTTGCTTGCTTATATGGAGGAAGCGGTGAAAGTAAATCCGGAGCATCCTGTCCTGATCGACCGCTACTTGCTGGGAAAAGAGGTAGAGGTGGATGCCATCTGTGATGGGGAGGAGGTATTGATTCCCGGGATTATGGAGCATATTGAACGAGCCGGGGTTCATTCGGGAGATTCGATAGCCGTCTATCCTCCGCAAGCAGTCGATCAGGCAACGAAAGAAGAGATTGTCTCCATCACGGCGAAGATAGCCAAAGGCTTACGCATCAAAGGACTTTTAAACATTCAATTTGTCTTATACAAAGGGATTGTCTACGTCCTGGAAGTAAATGCCCGCTCCTCACGTACCGTGCCATTCTTGAGCAAGGTGACGGGCATTCCAATGGCCAATCTGGCAACCAAGATCATCTTAGGACAAAATCTCAAATCGCTTGGGTATAGCGGCGGGTACTATCCGGAGGCGAATGAAGTCTCGGTTAAAGTGCCTGTCTTCTCCTTTGCCAAATTACAGCGCGTCGATGTCACTTTGGGACCTGAGATGAAATCAACTGGAGAGGTGATTGGACGTGACCGCAATCTGGCTAAGGCTCTTTATAAAGGTCTGATCGCATCGGGAATGAAGATTCCAACCACCGGTTCGATCCTGATCACAGTCTCCGATAAGGATAAGGAAGAGGCGCTGCCGATGATGCGGCGATTTGCAGAGCTTGGCTTCACAATGATAGCTACCAAGGGAACGGCTAAATATATGGAGAGTCATGGCATTCCAGCCATCCCGGTGAATAAGATCAATGAAAGCTCGCCTACTGTGCTCGATGTAATCCAGCAAGGGAAGGTAGATATTGTGGTCAATACCTTAACCAGAGGAAAAACGCCGGAACGTGACGGCTTCCGCATCCGCCGTGAAGCGGTGGAGAATGGCATACCTTGCCTTACCTCTTTGGATACACTGGAAGCCTTGCTGTGCGTGCTGGAGACGATCACCTTCGGCATTGAAGCAATGCCTGAGATGGGTAAAGTCTCTGCGGAAGCGGGTGTCTAGCATGGATCGCGGCAAATTAAAAGTAGTGGAGAATCATATGATTGCCGATCAGATCTACCGCATGGTGTTAAGCGGAGCTTTGGTCAGAACAATGAAGCAACCGGGACAGTTTCTCCACGTAAAGTGCGGCGATGGCATCGATCCCTTACTCCGCCGCCCGATCAGCATCTGTGATGTTGATCTTGCAGAGGAAACGGTAACTCTCATCTACCGCGCGGAAGGCAGAGGAACAAAGCTGTTGTCTCAGAAAGCGGCGGGGGAGCAAGTGGATATTCTCGGCCCCTTAGGTGAAGGATTTCCAATAGCAGAACGGAAATCGGGGGAAAAAGCGCTATTGATCGGAGGGGGTGTGGGGGTTCCTCCTCTCTACTACCTTGCCAAAGAGTTGGCGAAAAGAGGCGTAGAGATATATGCCGTTTTGGGATTTGGTACAGCAAGCCAGGTCTTTCTCGCAGAGGAGTTTGCCCGATTGGGTGAAACCCGCCTGACTACGATGGATGGAAGTAAGGGTACGAAAGGGCTGGTGACCGATCTGCTGGATCAAGGTTATGCAAACGGGTGGAATGTACTCTACTCCTGCGGACCGCTTCCCATGCTTAAAGCGATTCAAGAGCGGTATGGAGAGAGCGGCCGGGAAGCCTATCTCTCCATTGAACAGCGGATGGGCTGCGGCGTAGGCGCTTGTCTCGCCTGTGTAGTAAAGCCTCATCCGGATCATTGCGCCAAATCCTACTTCAAGATCTGCAGTGACGGGCCTGTTTTCCCGCTTCGGGAGGTGATTCTATGCCTCAAAGGCTGAACGTAAATATAGCTGGAATAGAGATGAAGAATCCGGTGATGCCGGCTTCCGGATGCTTTGGCTTTGGCAAGGAATATGCCCGTTTCTACGACTTGAATCGTTTGGGTGCAATCGTGGTCAAAGCGACAACGGTAGAGCCGCGTCTGGGCAACCCAACTCCACGCGTAGCCGAAACGCCGGGCGGAATGCTCAATGCAATAGGCTTGCAAAACCCGGGGTTGGACCAGGTGATCAGCGAGGAATTGCCTTGGCTGGAGCAGTACAACACTCCCATCATCGTAAATGTGGCCGGGACCACCATTGACGACTACGTAGCGGTGACGGAGAGATTATCTCAGGCAAAGAACGTATCGGGGATCGAGTTAAACATCTCCTGCCCCAATGTGAAGTGCGGCGGCATCACCTTCGGCACCGATCCCGAGGTTGCCGCAAATTTGACGCGAGAAGTGAAGAAGGTCTGCAAGGTGCCGCTCTTTGTAAAGCTCTCTCCCAATGTGACCGATATCGTCGCGATTGCCAAGGCGGTCGAGAAGGCAGGCGCCGATGGACTCTCCATGATCAACACCTTACTCGGGATGCGGATCGACTTGAAAAGCAGAACTCCGGTTTTAGCCAATGGCGCGGGAGGATTGTCCGGCCCTGCCATAAAGCCGGTGGCGATTCGCATGATCTATGAAGTGAGCAGGGTGGTGGAGATTCCGATCATCGGCATGGGCGGAATCTTCTCAGCCGAAGATGTGATTGAATTCTTCCTTGCCGGAGCCTCGGCGGTTGCGGTAGGTACGGCCAATTTTGTAGACCCATATGCCTGTCCGACCATCATTGATGAGTTGGAAGGATGGCTGGATCGTATGGGTGTTCATCATATCTCGGAGTTGCGGGGAGCGGCATGGAAGAAGGAGGAGAAGCAAGGATGAGTTCTACCGAAAACGTTGAGGAATCAAGATCGGATCAACAAAGGGAATTGAAGCATAAGGCGATTCAAGCTGCAAGGAGATCTCTGCGGGAGCGAATCATCGTAGCTCTCGACTTCCCGTCGGTGGAAGAAGCCAGGCGGTCTGTTCAACAGTTGAAGGGCCACGCATCCTATCTTAAAGTAGGCATGGAACTCTATTATCTCGCCGGACCAGCCTTTATCTATGAGTTGAAGGAACAAGGGTTTAAGCTCTTTCTAGATTTAAAACTGCACGATATTCCCAATACGGTGAAAGGTGCCTCGCGCAGCTTGGCGCGATTGGGAGTCGATATGTTTAATGTGCACTGCGCTGGCGGGATCAAAATGATGGAAGCGGCCCGGGAAGGAATGGAGCAAGGATTATCCGCAGGTCAAGCGAAGCCAAACCTGATCGGGGTAACGATGTTGACCAGCACGGATCAAGCGATGATGAATAAAGAGCTGAGGATTATGGGAAGTTTGGAAGACCATGTGCTTTATCTTGCATCCCTTTCCAAGCAGGCTGGCCTTGATGGCGTAGTCTCTTCACCCCTTGAAGTTCCTAGGATTAAGAAAGAGATCGGAAATGGTTTTCTGGCGGTAACTCCAGGCATTCGCCCGGGCGGAACAGATGCCAATGATCAGAAACGCTTTACCACTCCCGCAGAAGCTGTTCATCTCGGCGCCGATTTTATGGTGATTGGCCGTGCCATCACACAGGCCGATGATCAAGGCGAAGCATTTGAACAGATCGTAAGAACACTTACCCATGACATCCCACCACTTACAACTGATTGATGAAAGGAGCCCCATGATGAGAGAACGTATCGCCCAACACTTGTTAGAGATAGGCGCCGTTGAACTTCGTCCCAATGATCCCTTTACCTGGACCTCCGGAATCAAATCGCCGATATATTGCGACAATCGACTCACCATCTCCTATCCGGAAGTGCGCCGGGACTTGACTAAAGGGTTTGTAGAACTGATCAAAACCCATTTTCCGGATGCAGAAGTGATTGCAGGAACAGCAACTGCCGGAATTCCGCACGCGGCCTGGGCGGCAGATCAACTTGGCTTACCCATGATCTACGTCCGTTCAAAGCCAAAAGAACATGGCAAAGGAAATCAGATTGAAGGCAGGCTGGCGGAAGGAGAGAAAGTAGTGGTGATTGAAGACCTGATCTCTACCGGAAGCAGCTCGCTGAATGCCGTGAAGGCAATTGCAGAGGAAGGCGGGAAAGTGCTCGGCGTCTGTGCCATCTTTACTTATCAGCTTCCAAAAGCAGAACAGGCATTTGCCGATGCGGGAGTAAAGTGCTATACCTTATGCGACTATTCTACCTTGATCGAAGTGGCCAGGAAGAAAAACAGGATTACCCCTGAAGATGTTGAGACATTGAAAAAGTGGAGATTGGATTGGGAGAACTATTACCATAAATAATTGATCTTGACGGAGTTTTCTTAGTCTATCAGAATCTTAGTCATTCTGATAGACTAAGACGAGCCTTTCTGCACCCGTTATTTAAAATGTATTATAAACATTTTCGCACGTTTCTGCTGTGGGTTCATAAAAACAGTGAGACTTATATCGTCCTGCGAGAGGCTGATCGTACCATGTCGGAGGACAATCTCCATCAGGCCTAAAATACCATAAACTAAATTTTGCAGGCCAATGCCTTTCGCCATTAATACACCTTCGGGCCAGTCGCTTTTCCCGCTCTCTTGCTCTTTGATAAAAGTAACCGTATAAAACTGCTTCAAATGCATGCGGCTGAAAAATCATTTGCGGAATGGTGCGTATTCCTTTAAAATCGGAGCAATTTGCTCTTATCCGGTTAATGCCCACATTTCCGACGAGCAGCATGCCAAATTCTCCTTCACCTTCCGCTTCCGCCCGAAGCAACCTTGCTAAAAGCTCAACATCGGATTCTCTGGCTCTTACAACTGCCATCATTTCACCTCTTAACTCTGCTATAATCACAAGATATTGTAAACTGAGCAAATTGGTGACGGTCTAGGGATTTTATTCCTGAAACGATAATCATGAGTTGCATAAAAATCTGCTGCTATGGTGAAAATCTGGATTTGTTCGGCTTCAGCATGCCGCCGTGTTCAAGATTTACGTGTACCCGCACATTTACCTGCATATGGGGCCAATGTTTCTTCCATTGCTCTTCGCCAAACGGTCGACGCATCAGACTTAGCGTATGCTTTCCGATGGGTATCGGATCGACAGAGAGCGATTGGAAGCGGTGCATTAGTCGTTCCATCTCCGCTTCGATCTGGCGCTCCATTCTCCGAATCCAAGCTGCCGCTTCCGACGGATCGTTGAAGTCCCGATTGCCTCGGTATTCTTCCACCCTCCCCCTGAGTTGGACTTCAATTTGTGCTTTGCGGAACGAGTCGTTGAAACGGATACGGCGGGTAGAGTGCACTTCGCCCAAGGTGGTGTCCAGGGCCGGAAGCGGAATCGTTTTCTGTAGACTTGTTTTTCGGAACAGCATTTGAAAGAACACATCATGTGGCGGATGAATCACGCCTTTCATCACTTCGTCTTTAAACAGAGCCGTACCTTGATAGACGATCTCGTCTTTGCTGACCGAAAAGAAAGGAATGACCGGATCGGCATAGGGATCGTACATTTTTTCCATAAATTGATGAAGATTGGCGATTGTCAGTTCCTTTTGCTTTTCGTAATGGGAGAGCATTTTATACAAATAGAAGTCGATCTGTTCCTGCTTCTGCAGCAGTTGATTTTTTAAGTAGTTTCTCATGTCTCCTTGTACGACTGCGAGATAAACCCGATCGGAAATCTCGGGATCAAGCAACATGGTATTAATGACATCCATGATGCCGTTACGGGCCAATCTTTCTGAAACAGCCAATATCCGCAACTGTCCGCTTTTCATTTCACGGTAATATTTATGGTCCATCAGGGATCTTCCTTCCTTCATTAATCCTGCATGGATGGTGATGAGGCTTTTTCTCTCTTTTTTGAGCGGCGGTATAATCGTCGACATCTGCAATTTGCCGTTCTTGTCCCGGTCCAGGTAGAGCAGGATCGTAGGGGAAATCTCCTCCACCGTATTGGATTTTACGTCAAATGAAGAACACCCAAAAACCATGAAAATGAGCAGAATGATGATGCCTAGGTTAATCAGCCGGATGGTTGGCCGCATGAAGAGTCCCTCGTTTCTTAATCAAGAAAGTGGCGATGAGAAGGAGGATGGGAAGGGCAAAATAGGTTGAGGCATCCAGCCAGGAATGCCACTCGATCGAGCGGTCTTTCTCCGCTTCGTTTGCCCATACCCAGTGTTGTACCGTAAGTGTCGTTACAAGCAGCAATACAAAGGCAGGCCATACTCCTTTGCGGCCGGAGGGCCGGCGAGAGGCGCCGGTCAGAATACGAATCGCGCCTGTCGTGTAAAGCATCAGGATGGCTACGACATAGATGACGGAGAGAGCATACGCCGGGATTACGATCATTTCTAACCGTTCGGCAAACGGCAACTGGATATAGCGAATAAGCTGAACAACAGGCAAATCAAGCCGTCGCAAATACTCCGACCCGTAAAATAACAATGCAATGACACAAAAGAAGAGATACTCAATGGTGGTCAAGGCATTCCCGATCAGCAGGGAGGTCTTGAACCGTTGATCGATAACGGCCCGTTTCGACAAGACCAACAGATATTCAGGCCCGGCAAAAGCAGTCCACATGGTGATGAACGCATTCCAGGCATGGGGAGGGTTCCATTCAGGCATCACGGGCAAAAGATGGTAGTAATCGGCTTTCGACGGAAAAAGAAAGGGAACGTAGAACGCGACAACCCAGATGGTTCCAATAAACACGACGATGCCAAATCGCAGGGTCTGTTCCATGCCCAAGCGGGCCAGATAGAAGCAGGCGACCAGGAGAAGCACTGCGAACACCTTGGGGTTTAGGGAAGGAAACAAGATCTGATGCACAATTTCCACGTACCCAAGGAGCAACACAGCGCATTTAACCAAGACGATCAGCAATCCGGCGAGTGAGAATAGCCACATCGCTGCACCGCCAAAGAGCCGAAGGGTGCCTCCGTAGCCTGCGGGCAACTCTTTCCGATGGAGCCAGTTGGCCAATAACCAGATATTGAGGTGGGAACACACTGCGGCCAACAGAATGAACCAGAGCATGGAGGGCTCCGTCAGCGCATTGGGGAAAAAAAGAATGTAGTATAAGGTCTGCAGCCGGTTGATTAAAAACGCCCACGACATCGGGTCGATCGGCTTTGAAATTTTAAACAGGTCGGGTGAGCTTTCGTCGGAATGCATCATGTCCTCCTTTTGGAAACACGAAATCGCGCTAACGTTTTCAGGTAACCGGGACGTGTCTTCATGACGAACATCGGCAGACGGACAAAGGTATCTTTCCAGTCGCTGCCGTAAAAAGGGACTAATGGCGCCAAAATATGGCTGGCGCAACGAAGTCAGACCGTGCAGGTGGATCAAGAGCCATATCAGTCCGAAGCCAATCCCCCACATCCCCAGCCAAGCAGCCAGAATCAGAAAGACGAACTGGACGAGTTTGCTGGCGTTGGTCATCAGATAATTGGGAACCAAAAAGGAGGCGATGGCGGATATGGCAATGAAGATGATGAGGATATTGCTCGCGATTCCTGCCTGAACCGCAGCTTGACCGATCACAATGCCTCCTACAATGCCAAGGGTTTGTCCCGATTTCACAGGCATGCGCAAACTGGCTTCCTTCAATATTTCAAGCGTCAAAAGCATAAAAAGTGCTTCCCAGAACGGGGTAAAAGGAATTTGGCTTCTTGACTCCATCAGCACAAAGAGCATTTCCAGCGGAATCATTTGATAATGGTGTATGGTGACCGCCACATAGGAGGGAGTCAAGACCAGGGCAAGCATAAAAGCGATAAAGCGGAGCCCTCTAAGAAAGCTGCTGACCATCCAGCGATGGATATAATCTTCAGGAGACTGGAACAGGTCGAAAAACGTAACGGGAGCAACCAATGCAAACGGCGTATTGTCAACCAGCCAAACCACTTTGCCGCTCGATAACGCCGAGGCCAGTACGTCCGGCCGGTCCGTTTGCTGGAATTGCGGAAAAACGCTATAGACGTGATCTTCCATAAAGGCCGATATATGTGCCGAATCAAAAAAAACATCAAAGTCGATGTCTGTTGTTTTTTCTTCGGCAATACGCACAAATTCAGGGTTTGCAATTCCTTCCATATACAACAGAACAACGCATGTTTTGCTTAAAGAACCAATTTCAAATTTCTTCGATTTCAGTATCGGAACAGGCAACCTGCGGCGTATCAGCGTCAGACTTTCTTCAAGTTGTTCGCTCAAGCTGTCTTTCGGGCCGTAGACGATCGCTTCCTGTTCGGAAGTATCGATAGACCGGCCGAGGTTATTTTTCTTGTTCACGGCGCAGACGTGTCCGTTTTCATAAAAGACGAGGATGCCTCCTTGCAGGATCTGTTCCTCGGCTTGGCTCAGCGTCTTAATTTGTACAAAATCGTCAGAGATGATTTTCTGCCCGTTTTGCTCTGTGGAACCATGCAGGATCGGCAGCACGATATCGGATTGCACCTGTTCAACATCCACAAGAGAACGGATATAGAACAGTTTTACCGTTTTCCCTGCTGCATTTAGCTCGTGGATCTGCGCATCATGTATATCCCGGAACAAATGCTGAATTTGTTGCGGCGTTGGCGGACCGCTGGTATCGGGCTGCGGGTCGGCATGTGAATCGGACTTCGATGTCTCGAAGAGTTGCAGAAACCTGGTTATCCATCTCATACTATTCACCTTGGAAAATAGCTAAAGTTCTATTGACCTTTCTTATAAATCATTCCACGTTGCTCTCTTTTTATACCATGGGAAAATAGACTGAGCGGTATCGATGAAGGCATAGAAGTCCTTGCTTTGGAATAGTAGAAATATGGCCCACTTCCGTTCATGACGAAAGAGAAAAGCTGACCCTTAAGAAGGTGTCAGCTTTTAAAGACCAGTGAAATATGAAGCTCGTTGCAACATATGTTGAATTTACTTCAGGAATATGATAAAATATCAGGTAGACCTTATTATGGTACAAATAATAAGTACCCATTATATATTATCATAATATATCGATTTTGTCAATTGTAAAAATTGAAGTAAGGGCTTATCGTAAAAATTCAAACCTGAATCTCTGGCGAGGAGGGATTGGAAACATTGGCGAACCTTCAACAGATGGACGCGCTTGAACATGTGAAAGAACAACTCATCGAGCAAGGCAAAAAAGAGGCTTCATTGCCTTACCAAGAGATTATAAAAAAACTTGCTCCGTTTGATCAAGATCCAGAAGAGATCTACGAGTTTTCCAAACAGCTAACGAAACTGGGTATTGCGGTCGATTACGGAATAGAGAACGAACATGAAGAATTATATACGGATGTTGAACTGATGCTGCCGCCGGATATCAGAAGTAATGACCCCGTTCGTATGTACTTGAAGGAGATCGGCCGTGTCGGATTGCTTACTGCAGAGGAAGAAGTGGAATTAGCAAAAAGGATCGAACAGGGCGATGAAGCAGCGAAGCGGAAACTAATCGAAGCCAATCTGCGCCTTGTTGTGAGCATCGCCAGAAGATACCTCGGTCGCGGGATGCAATTTCTCGATCTGATTCAGGAAGGCAACATGGGTCTAATTCGAGCGGTAGAAAAATTTGATTATACGAAAGGATACAAATTTAGCACTTATGCGACCTGGTGGATTCGACAAGCAATCACGCGGGCTATTGCCGATCAGGCAAGAACCATTCGCATTCCTGTACACATGGTAGAAACGATTAACAAGTATCTCCGCGTGTCAAGGCAACTGCTGCTGGAGTTCGGGCGCGAACCAACTCCTGATGAGATTGCGCTTGAAATGGGAATCAGCACGGAGAAGGTACTTGATATTATGAAAATCTCACAGGATCCTGTATCTCTGGATACGCCCGTCGGTGAAGAGAATGATTCAAAATTGGGCGATTTTATTGAGGATCAGGAAGCTTTGGCTCCTTCTGACTTTGCAGAAAACAAACTGTTGAAGGAGCAACTGGAAGAGGTTCTGGATACGCTGACCGAGCGGGAAAAGGAAGTGCTGCGCCTTCGCTTCGGGCTCGTCGATGGACGTGCGCGCACGCTTGAAGAGGTGGGCAAAATCTTCTCCGTTACGCGTGAGCGGATTCGTCAGATCGAGGCAAAAGCTCTTCGCAAGCTGAGACACCCGAGTCGAAGCAAGCGGTTAAAAGATTTTCTGGGTTAATAACTCATGATCTTTTCGCTTAAACTCGGCAATTGCCGGGTTTTCTTTTTTTATTCTACGAAAGCAGAATGTTTATAAGCGATAAAGCGACACCTCTTTTCAAAATAACCGAAATCATTTAATATTGAAAAAACTAAAATTATTATTGTTTAATAATTATTATCGTGATATATTGATCTTGCAGAATAAAACAGTTCATTATAGCTGTTTTACTTAAAATAAATTTAAAAAATGGAGGAGGAACTTATGAGCGAACGTAATTATCTGACGACCAATCAAGGGGCGCCCGTGGCCGACAATCAAAACTCGAAAACAGCAGGACGCCGGGGACCAACATTGCTGGAAGATTATCATTTGATCGAGAAGTTGGCTCATTTTGATCGTGAGCGCATTCCGGAAAGAGTGGTTCACGCCCGAGGAGCAGGAGCCTACGGGGTGTTTATCACCACGCGCAGCATGGCTGAATTTACCCGCGCCGCTTTTCTGCAAGAAGTAGGCATCGAAACTCCCGTTTTTGTTCGTTTCTCAACTGTGATACACGGAGGCACCTCTCCTGAGACCCTGCGTGATCCGCGCGGTTTTGCAGTCAAATTCTATACTACGGAAGGAAACTACGATCTTGTCGGAAATAATCTCCCCGTCTTCTTTATCCGAGACGCCCTCAAGTTTCCGGATATGGTTCACTCTTTGAAACCGGCTCCTCATACAAATATCCAAACGCCCAATCACTATTGGGATTTCATGTCGCTTTCTCCTGAATCAACACATATGCTGACTTGGCTTTTCTCCGATCGGGGCATTCCTGCGAACTATCGTCAAATGGAAGGTTTCGGCGTTCATGCGTTCAAATGGGTCAATGCGGAAGGGAAAGTGGTCTACGTTAAGTACACCTGGAAGCCTCTGCAGGGCGTAAAAACCCTAACGGCCGAGGAAGCGCAAGTGATAGGCGGTAAAGATTTTAACCACGCTACCCGTGATTTGTATGAAGCCATCGAGCGCGGCGATTATCCGCAATGGGATTTGTACGTGCAGATTCTCGAACCGAAAGAGATGGATAACTTCAGTTTCGATCCGCTTGATCCGACCAAAGTGTGGCCTGAAGATCTGATTCCGCTCGTAAAAGTGGGTACGATGACGCTGAACCGTAATCCGCTTAACTATTTTGCCGAAGTCGAGCAATCGGCCTTTGCACCCAGTGCCATGGTTCCAGGCATCGAACCATCGGAAGACAAACTTCTTCAAGGACGCCTTTTCTCCTATCCGGATACACAGCGTCATCGTCTGGGACCAAATTATCTGCAAATCCCGGTGAACTGTCCCTATGCTCCAGTCAGAAATCATCAGCGTGACGGTTTCATGACAGTAAAGGCGGATCCGTCGCCGATCAATTATGAGCCCAATAGCTATGCAGATTCTCCGCAAGAGTCACCGGAATATCGTGAAAGCGAAGCGAAGCTTGAAGGATATGTAACGCGTCAAAAAATCGAGAAAACAGACGATTTTACCCAAGCCGGGGAACGGTACCTGCGCTTTACGCCGGAAGAAAGGGATAATCTGATTAAGAACTTGGTCAACGATCTCAAACATGTCGACCAGCCTATACAATTGCGCGCGATTTGCAATTTCTTCCGCGCCAATGCGGAATACGGAACCAGAATTGCTGAAGGACTTGGCATAGATATAAGCCAATTTGTCCAGCAATTTGCGGAAAGATAATTTGTTCGTGCGTAATTCCGCGGGAGAGCAGCAATAAAAAGGGTCGGTACATCGCAGTGCCGACTTTCTCTTACATCAGTGCCAAATGTTCATAGGTTGATGAAAAGTCCAAAAATTCACGGTGGGTGATTTGTAATGAGTGACTTGATGTTAGAGAAAGCAAGCGAAAAATTAAAAAAGGCTGGCGTAAGAATGACTGCTCAGCGTAAAGTGATTATGAAATATATTTACCAAAACCATAATCATCCAACAGCGGAAGAAATTTTTGAAGAGATATGCAGAAACCATCCGGATTTTGCTTCGTTAAGCGCTGGGACCATTTATAACAATCTAAAAATATTAAAAAAGCATGGCTTAATCAGGGAGATTTACAGTCATAACGGTATAGCGCGTTATGACAGTAACGTTGATATTCATCATCATCTTCTCTGCATGTATTGCGGTAAGATCATCGATTTTTATCATCCCTTCACTTTACCGATCGAAGAGCTGCATCAGAAAAATGGGTTTAAGGTGGAGGACCTAAATATTGAAGTGCGCGGAAAGTGCCGGGAATGCGAAGAACGAAGCGTTGACCGGCAAGAATAATGAAAAAAGCTTTCTCTCTTTGCCTGAGGGATGCTTTTTTTTGCTCTGCACCAGCATGTCTTTCAAAAAACGAATGTTGAACGTTTGAAAGAATCAGAATTATAGTATAATGAAAAGGATGATTGCTTCATGGAAACAGGATCTAACTGAATTTGGAGGAGAATGCGATGCTTAGCGAGATTCAGCATAAAAAAGAGGATCAGTATGAAATATCTGCCGAAGTGAAACAGGTATATGAGCTGCTTTTAAAAGATCCCAAGATCATAGAAGGATTGAACTTTATTCAATCGGACAACGAGAACACATTGAATGAGCAAATTGAAATTACGGAAATCCCGGCTCCTACTTTTAAGGAACAAGAGCGGGGGGAAGATTACAAGAGGCGGTTGATTGAATTAGGATTAAAGAATGTTCAAACCGACCGGGTGGGGAATGTTTATGGCATTCGCCCCGGCACAGGCAATGGGCCAAAATTGTTTGTATCTGCTCATCTCGACACTGTCTTCCCCGAAGGAACCGATGTTGCGGTAAAACGTAAGGATGGCAGGGTTTATGCACCGGGGATTTCGGATGATGGCAGGGGCCTGGCAGTTGTACTCTCCCTGATTCGCGCCTTGGACAGGGCCAATATTCAAACTGTAGGCGATATTATTTTCGGTGCCACGGTAGGAGAGGAAGGATTGGGAGATTTGCGGGGGGTTAAAACCTTCTTTCAAGATCATGATGATATTGATGGTTTTATCTCCATTGAACCCGGAGACCCGTCAAGAAATACATATCTGGCTACCGGCAGTCATCGTTACAGCGTCACCTACAAAGGCCCCGGAGGGCATAGCTATGGAGCGTTTGGCGTTCCAAGCGCCATTCATGCGTTGGGGCGGGCAATTGCCAAAATTTCCGACTTGCATACACCGGATGACCCGAAAACAACGTTTACAGTAGGTACGATCCAAGGAGGAACCTCTGTAAATACGATTGCGGCCAATGCCACTATGGTTATCGATATGCGTTCGACTTCACAGGATGAATTATTGAAGCTGGAAGAGAAGGTCTTATCCATCATTGATCAAGCAAAAGAAGAAGAGAATAAACGTTGGAATCAGGATTTAATTACAGTGGATGTTCAACTTGTCGGAAAAAGGCCGGCAGGATCTCAACCGGCAGATGCGCCTATTGTTCAGGCAGCAATGGCCGCTTCAATAGCGCTTGGTTTTGATGCAATCTTGGGAGAACCAAGCAGTACGGACGCCAACGTTCCGATTAGTTTGGGTATACCAGCCGTTACCTTGGGTGGAGGAGGAAAATTTGGCGGCGCACATACGCTGGAGGAATATTTTGATCCTACCGATGCTTTTTATGGGGTGCAAAAAATATTTTTGACGATACTTGGACTAGTGGGAGTAGATCAGGTGAGTGACCCCATACTAAAGTAATAATGAAAAGGTAAATATGAAAGAGTTTTGTCGCCTTGCCCTAGAAACAAACTTTGCATTATATGATTCATCTAAGAATGAGAGATTCGGGTGGGGAGGAGAGTACCCTGGATACCTTGTTTTTTACTCTAATGGGGATAGGAATGATCTCGTCTTTTGTCGGAACGTTAGCAGGCGGTGCCGGATTAATTACACTGCCAGCGATGATGCTGGTAGGAGTTCCTATTCACATCGGCATCGCAACCAATAAGTTTTCATCCGGGATTGCTGCACTAACGAGCGTATCCTATTTGTTAAAAAATAAGTACCTAGACGGAAAAACCATATGTATCAATGTTTCTGTTGCATTGCTGGGAGGGGTTTGTGGCGCTTTAATCACCGCAAGTATGTCGGAAAAGAGCATGAATGTGATCGCCCTTATTTTATTGGTGTTTGCACTAATGGTTACTTTAAGAAGCAAAAAATGGGTGTCGTCTGTTGAAGGGAGTAGCAATAATACCAGCATTGCAAGCAGAATCATTCCATTCTTCATAGCTGCTTACGATGGAGGATTTGGGCCGGGATCTTCGACATTTGGAATTATCCATTATATTAGTCAAAATCAAACCTACATGAAAGCGGTACATCTTACACGGGCATTAATCTTAGGAAGTTGTTTGGGAGCATTTGTTGTGTTTTATCAAACGGGATTTGTGCAATGGCATAATGCGATTGCTATGGCTATTGGATCAGCCATAGGTTCTCAATTTGGCTTACTTGCATTACCGCGTATTCCCGTTAGATATGCCAAATCTTTATTGATTACTATAATTTTTCTGCTGATAGGACAAGTATTATACAAGTTCATCTAAACAGGAAGTATGGTATATATAGAATAGGCTTAATTAACAGATGAATGGAGTTACTGTATTGAACTTTGATCAGACATATCTGCTGCAGACTAATCTGGAGAAACCATCCTATGAGTGGATCCATTTTCTTGCTTCCGTCGGTTTTATGGTCTTCTATGCCTGCTCGTGGGGGGAGTGATCTCCATACCGGAAATGATTAGAGAAGTGGATGAAGGATTGAAACAAGATTGACATGATTGTTCAGATTATTTATAATAATATCAAGTTAATAGTTTGTGAAGGAGAAACGGAGTCTCACATTGGTTTGTCTGAATTATGCCCAGGCAATAGATGTAGGCTCTTTCTTTTTTCCCAACAAACATAAAATTTTAATCTTTTTCTATGAAATTGGTTTCATACTCTGTAGCTATTAAGTGATATGATCATGTAAATGAAAGCGTAATCATTCGTTTTATATCCGATGATCACTTAATGGCTGGAAGAGAAGTGGAACCAACAACAATTTTAATACGAGGAGGAAATTTCAAATGAAGAAGAGCTTCTTCACAAGGCCCGGCTCGATGATTTTGTCATTAATCATTGTTTTGGCCGGCAGTCTCTTGGCCTATTTTGTGCAAACGGACTACGGAAACGTCTCCGTAAAAGATGTGCGTTTTGTCGGGGAGTATGGCCAGTTACTTAGCGCCAAATTATTTACTCCGAAAGATTTTAATCCTGAAGAGAAACACCCAGCTGTGTTAACTATGCACGGGTACATCAATTCAAGGGAAGTACAGGATCCGTTTAATATTGAGTATGCAAGACGTGGGTATGTGGTCTTATCCGTTGATATGCAGGGCCATGGGTACTCAGAGCAAGTGCCTTACGAAGTTACATCCCGAGGTGCATTTTCGTCATTAAACTATTTGCGCAATTTGCCATTTGTGGATCAGGAGCGCATCGCCGTAGAGGGGCACTCCATGGGGGGATGGTCTACTCTGGCAGCAGCAGGGATAAAGCCGGAGTGGGTAAATACAGTGATTCAAGTAGGATCATCAACCGAGACTTATGGGTCTGCAGAGGTAACGGCCGATACCCCATTTAACTATGCGGTTGTATTTAGTAAATATGATGAATTTGCCAAATTGATGTGGGAAGTTCCAAAGGCTAGTCAAATTAAAGATTCACCTAAATTAAAGAAAGTTTTTGGTGTGGAAGAGAGTGTTGAACCTAATAAACTATACGGATCGTTTGAAGATCGGTCAGCGCGTATGCTTTTTATACCACCGGTAACACATCCGGGCGATCACTGGTCTAAAGAGGCAATCGCGAATACCATCCAATTCCTTCAACAAGCGATTCCGGCGCCTAATCCTATTGATCCGGATGATCAGATCTGGAGATTAAAAGAGTATGGCACTTTTATTGCCATGATCGGTTCTCTGATGTTCTTGTTTTCCTTTGCAGGAAACTTGCTAAATACAAGATATTTTAGCACGATTGCGGAAAAGCTTCCAGAGGCTAAAGGATATAAGACAAAAGCATCTTGGTTCATTGGTGCGATCATCTCTACCGCAATACCGGCCATCACTTATTTCAAGTTCCAGGAATGGGGTCAGAATTGGTTCCCTGTAAACAGCTTTTGGCCTCAATCCTTAACCAATGGTTTTGTCGTATGGGTTCTTCTCAACGCTTTGATAGGAGCTGTACTCTTTGCCGCATGGCACTTCTTCTCTAATAAAAAAGAGGGAGCCACCTCCTACAATTACGGTATCTCATACGTACCAGATGGTTTTCAGCTTGGCATATATTCAATAGGAAAAACTGCTTTATTAGCGGTTCTTACAGTAGGTGCATTTTATCTTTTGACAGTTCTGGCAGATGCGGCATTTTTGATCGATTTCCGCATTTGGGTGATGGCCTTTAAGCCGATGGATTGGCCTCACTTTATCATGGCGGTTAAATATCTGCTCCCATTCCTCATATTCTTCCTTGTAAATGGAGCGATACTGCATGGTCAGATGCGCATGAAAGAGAGCAGTTCAGAAGGAAAAACGGCCTGGAAATGGTTCTTTGGCAGTGTAGCGGTAAACATTACAGGGATTGTCGTCTTGATTATTGTTCAATATTTCCCGTTATTTACGAAGGAAGAATTTGATGTTACGAAAGCGTTATTAAGCATTGTTGCATTTCAATTCGTATTTATTAACTTCCTCGTGGCAACAATCTCCACATTCTTCTATAGAAAGACCGGGAAGATATATGCCGGCGCCTTTGTGAATGCGTTACTTGTAACTTGGTATATCATCTCCGGCCAAGCGGTTCAATACGCTGGTCAGGAAGTATCTGTTATTAAAGGAATAACTGTAACCATCGTATTGCTCTTGATTCTTGCGGCCGCATTGGTTGTAAAAGGCAAAAGGGATGCAGTAACAGCAAAAGAGATACGGGATTGATGAAGATTATATATCGTTAGATCGATCTCTGTTTCGTTTGATATAAAGAGGGAAAGCAACTGTGGTATTATCTGCTTTCCTTCTTTAATATAGTGTTAACAACGATCATATATTGGATTATGCAGTACCATGTGTCATAATAGATTAATTCATATCAAACATTTGTTAATCGTGTGATTTTGTATGTTGGTGTACGCTGATCCGTTTTGGGAAAAGGTATTATAAATGAGGTGGAAGCGACTATGCCATTTCACAACCAGAAAATTTTGCCGGCGGTCCGGAAAATAAAAGAGCTGGAAAAAGCGTTGGAAACTAAGTATGAGTATGTGGTGGTGCTGGACTGCCATATCAGTCAACTCTCTTATATTGTGCAAATGGTAAGAGCGCATAAAAAGAAAATGCTGCTGCACGCCGATCTAATACACGGTTTAAACAATGATGAACATGCAGCAGAGTATCTGTGCCAAGTGATAAAACCCGCTGGCCTAATCTCAACACGTGCCAATGTGATCGTAAAAGCGAAACAGAACCGAATACTGGCAATACAGCGCATGTTTTTGCTGGATACCAATGCTCTCGAGAAGAGCTATGCTCTGGTGGAACGGACCAAGCCAGACTATATCGAAGTACTACCGGGCATAATGCCACATATAATCACGGAGGTATATCAGAGTACCAACCTTCCGATCTTTGCAGGGGGGCTTATTCGCTCGGTCACTGATGTTGAAAATGCGCTAAAGGCAGGAGCTGTTGCGGTAACCACTTCCAGAAGGGATTTGTGGGATCATTTTTCCGTGTAGAATTTATATTGGGGGAAGAAGCATGGAGAGATATATTCTTTCTTTAGATCAGGGAACAACAAGCTCGCGCGCGATACTTTTTAACAAAAAAGGTGATATTATTCATTTGGCCCAACAGGAGTTTAGCCAGATATTCCCCAAACCGGGTTGGGTGGAACACAACCCTAATGAAATTTGGGGTTCCATTTTGGCAGTCATTGCCTCATGCCTGTCTGAAGCGGGAATCAGACCTGAACAAGTGGCGGCGATTGGCATCACCAATCAGCGGGAAACTACCGTAGTTTGGGATAAGAGCAGCGGTAAGCCGATATATAACGCCATTGTCTGGCAGTCACGACAAACGTCCGAGATCTGTGAAGAATTAAAAGCAAAGGGATTTAGTGAGCGATTTCGTGAAAAGACAGGCCTTTTAATCGACCCTTATTTTTCTGGAACAAAGGTAAAGTGGATTCTGGATCATGTTGAAGGAGCGCGCGAAAAGGCGGAACGAGGTGAGCTTCTGTTTGGAACAATAGATTCGTGGCTAGTCTGGAAGCTCTCCGGGGGAAGGGCGCATATAACCGATTATTCAAACGCTTCTAGAACCCTAATGTTTAACATTCATGAGTTAAGTTGGGATGATGAATTACTTGAGATTTTAACCGTGCCGAGATCAATGCTGCCAGAGGTGCGGCCATCCTCCGAAGTCTATGCCACTACGGTTGATTATCACTTCTTTGGTCAGGAAGTACCGATTGCCGGAGTTGCTGGTGACCAGCAGGCCGCCTTATTCGGACAGGCCTGTTTTCAAGAAGGAATGGCAAAGAACACATATGGAACGGGCTGTTTTATGTTGATGAATACGGGAGATAAAGCCATTGCCTCCCAACACGGGCTCCTAACTACGATTGCATGGGGATTGAACGGAAAAGTTGAATATGCGCTTGAAGGGAGCATCTTTGTTGCTGGCTCAGCTATACAATGGCTGCGAGATGGCTTGCGCATGTTTAAGGATTCTAAGGAGAGCGAGGAGTATGCCGCAAAAGTTGATTCAACCGATGGCGTTTATGTGGTTCCGGCCTTTGTTGGGTTAGGTACGCCTTACTGGGACAGCGATGTTCGCGGCGCAGTATTTGGATTGACTCGTGGAACTACTAAAGAACATTTTATTCGCGCCACATTAGAGTCGTTGTCTTATCAGACAAAGGACGTACTTACAGCCATGGAGGCGGATTCCGGCATCTCGCTCAAAAGATTGCGCGTCGATGGCGGGGCTGTAAGAAATAACCTTCTCATGCAGTTTCAAAGTGATATTCTTGGTGTACCGGTCGAAAGACCAGTCATTAATGAAACGACCGCTTTAGGTGCCGCCTATCTTGCAGGTCTTGCGGTGGGTTTTTGGAAGGATCAAGAGGAAATTGCTTCTCAATGGAAGATTGATCGAACATTCCATCCTGCTATGCATGAGGACCGGCGTGAATATCTCTACGCTGGCTGGAAAAAGGCGGTATATGCAGCAATGGCTTTTAAATAAGAACCAAACATTTTGGCGGAGCTTTGATATTGGGGTATCATATGTTATAATTATCTTAAGTTAATTATTATTGGATGGAGAAACGGAGAAACCGCAACATGCTATGGGTAGTGCTTTTGCCCATGGGTTTGTTGTGGTTTTTTTATTTTGAAGGAGGAGAACAGCATGAAACGCTCTTTTTCTGGCAGTGAACGCACAACCTACCTAAGACAAATGGAGGAACAAGATTTTGATCTTCTCATTATTGGCGGTGGCATCACAGGTGCAGGGATCGCCTTGGATGCAGAGACGCGGGGTGTAAAGACCGCGCTTGTAGAGATGCAGGATTTCGGCGCGGGGACTTCCAGCCGATCCACTAAGTTGGTACATGGCGGCTTGCGATATTTAAAGCAATTTGAAATCAAGATGGTAGCCGATGTTGGAAGAGAAAGAGCAATTATCTATGAGAACGGCCCTCATGTGACGACGCCGGAATGGATGCTTTTGCCCATTTATAAAAGGGGAACCTTTGGAAAATTTACGACTTCGATTGGACTTTTTGTTTACGATTATCTGGCCAGAGTAAAAAAAGAGGAGCGCAGAAAAATGCTTTCCAGGGAGGAGACTTTGGAAAAGGAGCCTCTACTGAAGCAGGACGGACTTATAGGGGGCGGTTATTACGTCGAATACCGCACAGATGACGCGCGGCTGACGATTGAGGTGATGAAAAAAGCGGTGGAGAATGGTGTCTATGCGGTCAACTATGCCAAGGCAGAGGAGTTTCTCTATGAAGGCGGGAAAGTGAAAGGCGTTGTTGTTGTTGATCAAATCAGCGGTAATAGGTATCGCATTTTTGCCAAAAAAGTCGTAAACGCAGCCGGGCCATGGATTGATACATTGCGGGAGAAAGATCGTTCCAAAGAAGGTAAGAGGCTTCAATTGACCAAAGGAGTTCACCTTGTATTTGATCAGAAGCGTTTCCCGCTGCGGCAGGCGATTTATTTTGACACGCCGGACGGCCGTATGATTTTCGCCATCCCGAGAGGCGGAAAAACCTATGTAGGGACAACGGATACCCTGTTTCAAGGGGAGATCTCCAATCCGAGAATGACATCAGAGGATAGAGCCTACATTCTAAATGCGGTTCATTTTATGTTTCCTACATTAAACATTAGGGAAGAAGATGTGGAATCCAGCTGGGCCGGAGTGCGTCCGCTGATCTACGAAGAAGGGAAGAAACCGTCCGAAATCTCCCGCAAGGATGAAATCTGGCTTTCAGACTCAGGGTTGATTACCATTGCCGGAGGGAAACTGACCGGATACAGAAAGATGGCTGAAGAAGTGGTTGATTTAGTTACGGACCAATTGACGCGAGAGGGCCATGGAAGATATCAGATTTGCAGAACAAAAGAGATTCCTATCTCGGGAGGCGATGTAGGGGGCTCTCATCAGTTTCCCCAATATATCAAACAAAAAGCATTGGAAGGTACGAAGTACAACCTCACGGAAGAGCAAGCGAGGAGACTAGTACTCTTGTACGGTTCAAATATAGATCGGATTTATTACTATATTGAACAATATGATCATGAGGCCGAGCGTTATGATTTGCCGGTTGACCTTTATGCTTCTCTCTTATATGGTATTTATGAAGAGATGGTACTAAAACCAGTTGATTTCTTTATACGGAGAACAGGAGCTCTTTTCTTCCAGATCAACTTTGTACGGAAATGGAAAAAGCAGGTGATCCAATGCATGGCTGATCAGTTACATTGGAGTGAAGGAGAGAAGGAAAGGTACAGCCTTGAATTAGAAGAATATTTGCTTAATGCTGTAACTCCTTCCGTTTCTGACTAACATATTGTCTGTTGTTTCTTGTTAAGCCGAAATATGGTGCCTGCTTTTTAGAGCAGGTCGGGAAAATGTATCGATTCTTAAGGAAAAAGAGGAAATTAATAGATTGACAACGAATTAAATCATTGAACATTTATCCTGTCAAAGATATTTATGGCAGGGTATAACCCGCATTTTACGCCAAGGTGTTGGGTGGTGAAATTCTAAACATTAAAACATTTGCGGATACGCCACTGGCCTATAAAGAGATGAAAGATCAAGTGATGCACTTGGAATTAAGGGTAAGAGAACTAGTCATTTATATGGCCGACTCGGGTTTGCATGACATCTGCGCTGTCTTTCATATTGAGGTTAGGATCAAAGTGGCACATGAACTGGGAATTGAAGTGTTGGCTGAAAGTATTGTAAATATATAATAGGCTTAATGCGATTGGCGAAAATAAGGTTAGCTATGCTTTGAAAGAGATGTATGATTGGAGATTTGCCACTACAGATCTGCTTCTGGTAAAAAATCTTGCTTCTGAGAATGCGTCAGGTTGTAACAGGTGAGGCTGTTGTGAAAGGAACTTGCGCGAAATGAGGTGAAGATTTTAACAGATGAATGGAGTTACTGTATTGAACTTTGATCAGACATATCTGCTGCAGACTAACCTGGAGAAACCATCCTATGAGTGGATCCATCTGTCAGATATTGAGAGTACAAAAAGGTATTGTGAACTCGATTCGCTTGACAGAATCAGTCAGCGCCTGCAAAAACGCCGGAATAGGGGCGTTACGCTAATCGGAAGCGGAAACTATCATTATGTCTCGTATCTGCTTTTGTCCGAGATTGAGAAACCTTTTACATTACTCTTATTTGATCATCATACGGATATGATGGAAGCTCCCAGCGCAACGCTTTTGTCCTGCGGTTCATGGGTGTTAGAGGCAATTGACAAACTTCCTATGCTGCAAAAGGTGATTCTCATAGGTGTAAATCATAAACTGAAGAAATTGATTCCCCCTCATATGCACCCAATCGTTTCTGTGCACGCGAACGATATCAGCGGAGGCTGGTATTCATGGGATCGCAACATTCTTTCCGACATACCGACCCAGTTGGTCTATATAAGCATAGATAAAGATGTGTTGGATCGAACAGAAGCGGAAACCGACTGGGACCAAGGAAACATGAAACTGAATGATCTTCTCCAAATGCTGCGGTCTATTGCTGCCCATAAGGAGATTGTTGGAGTCGATATCTGTGGGGAGTATCCTTTTTCTCCGATGGGCCTATATCGCATGGAGAGCCAACAAGCCATTCGCAAAAATGAACAAGCCAATCAATTGATTTTGGATACCGTAACCCAAATCATGTAGGAAGTTGAACGATACCCCGCTCTTACAAGTAAAACCCCGGCGAGCGGGGTTTTTTGCGCCTGTTTTAGTAGAAAAGACAGCATAAACTTTCTTTATCGGCACAGGTGCAACTGGGCAATCGCCTGCACCTGAAGGTTTGGCGCTAAGCATAAAGCGGCGCAAAAAAGTTTGGGGAACCGCCCGGCGTGGGGGTCCCTAAAAAGTAATTGGGATCAGGCAACAAAGCTTCACTTCACTTTTTTGGGGGGTTAAGCCGGATTGGTTTCTCAAAGCAATGGAAGAGAGGCAGAATGGGAATGATCAACAGGGCAGTTTGCTTGAATGATTGTGAAAAAAGGGTGGGAATTGCCGCTCATCTCACTTATAATGGAATAACGAAATACGACACGGACAAGCCGTATGGGGGTATAAAATGAAAAATTGGATTACGGATACCATGGAGCAATTTGGCTATTTCGGCATATTCCTTATGATTGCTCTGGAAAATCTCTTTCCTCCCATTCCTTCGGAAGTGATTCTTACATTTGGCGGGTTTATGACGACCAACTCAGAATTAACGATTCCGGGTGTTCTCCTGGCTGCTACCGCCGGGTCTGTCTTGGGGGCGACCATACTCTATGGATTGGGCCGCCTTCTTGATATCGAACGGCTGGAAAAGATCGTTGAGCGGTGGGGGCATATTCTTCGGATTAAAAAAGATGAGATTCATAAAGCCAATGCCTGGTTTGCAAAGTACGGTTACTGGACCATTCTTTTTTGCCGGATGATACCGTTGATACGAAGCCTGATCTCCATACCGGCTGGAATCTCGCATATGAAATTTTGGCTTTTCTTCATTTTTACAACAATCGGAACATCGATTTGGAACTTTATCCTTATCTTTCTTGGCGCTAAGTTGGGGGAATCATGGGAGAACATTCTGCAAGTTATCGATATTTATTCTAACACTGTTTATGTCCTCATTGGCTTGGGCATCCTCATTTTTCTCATTTTATTCATTCGCAAACTGAGAAAATCGTAATTATTGATGCGGCCATTTTATTGATCAAACAATATAAAGGAGACGTTAAAGAGAATGGAATTACTTATGCTATTAAAGGCGATCATTTTAGGAATGGTAGAAGGATTAACAGAGTTTGCACCCGTCTCATCAACGGGACATATGATCATCGTTGATGATATGTGGCTCCAATCGGAACAATTTTTGACAAAATATGTTGCCAATACGTTTAAGGTAGTGATTCAGCTTGGCTCCATTCTAGCCGTCGTCATTCTCTTTTGGGATCGTTTTATGGATTTGCTGGGACTAAGGCGCAGCCAAAGTGAAGCCGTTCGTCAACCCAATCGCCTTAAATTGACGCACGTGATCGTCGGACTGATTCCGGCCGGGGTATTGGGGGTATTGTTTGAAGATTATATTGATGAACATCTATTTTCAACTGCTACAGTCTTAATCGGCTTGGTGATCGGCGCTCTCTTTATGATCCTGGCTGACATCTTCGGTTCCAAACATCCGAAAGTCCAAACGGTTGACCAAATTACCTACAAACAGGCTTTCGCCGTGGGTTTGATTCAATGCTTCTCGCTCTGGCCCGGATTTTCGCGATCAGGTTCGACCATTTCCGGCGGAGTTCTGCTCGGGATGAGTTACCGTGCGGCTGCCGATTTTACCTTTATTATGGCTGTTCCGATCATGTTCGGCGCAAGTCTTCTGTCATTATTGAAAAACTGGCAATATTTTACGCTCGAAGCGTTGCCCTTTTTTATCGCCGGATTTATCAGCGCTTTTCTGTTTGCCTTAGTTTCGATCCGCTTCTTCTTAAAGCTCATTAACAGGATTAAACTTGTTCCGTTTGCAGTATATCGCATTCTATTAGCCGTAATTATTTATCTTCTATACTTCTGATCCCTCCGGTTCTACTATAATATGTTAATAAAGTTTGGCGCAGGGAGGGAATCCGTTGAGACAAATCAGAGAATTAAAACCAAATGAGCGATTGCCTATTGAAATCTTTTTATTAGCCGATCCGGAGCTGCAGGTACTTAAAAGCTATATTGAGCGAAGCAAATGTTATCTGCTTGATATGGATGGCATGATTATAGGAGGTTATTTGTTACTGCCAACTAGGCCGATGACAGTGGAGTTGGTCAATGTGGCCGTGATTGAGCCGATGCAAGGGAAGGGTTATGGAAAAGAATTGGTGTTACATGCAATCGAAACAGCAAGGTCGGCAGGATATCAAACGATTGAGGTGGGAACGGGGAATTCTGGAATCGGCCAGATCGCTCTTTATCAGAAGTGCGGATTCAGAATCTGTGGCATCGATAAAGATTTCTTTGTTCGCCATTATTCAAAACCGATTTATGAGAATGGCATACAGTGCAGAGATATGATTAGAATGTATCAAGATCTATAAATCTATTGGGTTAAGGTAGCGTTGCTCACATATGGCTGATCCAAGCGGATCAACCATATGTGATTTTTTTATTTTATCATCTGTGACATATCATTTTTGTTATTGTAAAAAATGCCTTGACTTTTTTGTAATTAGGCATTAATTTTTAGTTCAGGAATATATTTTTCCTTAGGTAAAAATATTGTCCATGATACAAAAAAGAGATGATGAAAGAGGAGATGATTGAGATGAAACGAACAGTCTATCGACCAAGGAGATTGGGGATTATGCTCTTGTTTGGATTTGTGCTGCTTCTCTCAGCCTGTGGCTCTAATGCAGAGGAACCAAACGCAGAAGGATCAAAGGTAAGAATATATGTTGTGACGACAATTGCACAAATTGCTGAACCCCTCTCGGTAATTGGCGGGGATCGAGTCAAAGTTGAAAGCCTAATGGGACCAGGCGTAGACCCACATCTCTATAATGCCACTCAAGGAGATATCAAGACTTTGGAGAGTGCGGATCTCGTCTTCTATAACGGGCTTCATCTTGAAGGGAAGATGACTGAAATATTTGCAAATATTAGCAAGACGAAACCGGTGCTGGCCGTTGGTGAAACCATACCTAAAGAGAAGTTGCTTCAGGATGAAGAGGGTGCAATTGATCCGCATGTATGGTTTGATATCGATAACTGGAAGCATGCGCTTGAAGCAGCCGTAAGCGCATTGAAAGAATATTCGCCGGAAGATTCCGATTACTTCGAGGAGAACAAGAAAAAGTACTTTGCAGAATTAGATTTGCTTAAAAAGGAAGCAATAGATAAAATGTCTCGGATTCCGAAAGAGAAGAGAGTGCTGGTTACCGCGCACGATGCTTTTGGCTACTTTGGCCGCATGTTTAATATGAAAGTGGTTGGCCTTCAAGGATTGAGCACGGAGGATGAAATCGGGATATCCGATATAGAGTCGACAATTGAGCTTTTGTTAGAGTATAAAATTCCTGCCATCTTTGTGGAAAGCAGCATCAATCCCAATTCCATACGTGCTGTTATTGAAGGGGCATCCAGTAGAGGGCTTGATGTCAAACAGGGTGGTGAACTTTTTTCCGATGCAATGGGTGAAGCAGGTACAGTGGAAGGAACCTATATCGGAATGTACCGGCATAATGTTGAAACGATTTATCATGCTTTAACCGGAGAAGGTGAATAAGATGGACGTGTTAAAAGTAGACAATTTAACTGCATCGTACCGCAAGAATAAAGTATTGGCGGATGTCTCCTTCCGTGTCCAGCCCGGATCGCTGACCGGAATCGTCGGGCCGAATGGTGCCGGAAAGTCTACGCTGCTTAAGGTAATGTTGGATTTACATCCCCGCCTCTCGGGGACTGTTTCCTTTTTCGGATCAACCTTAAAAAAAATGAAAAGACGTGTCGGCTATGTTCCGCAGCGAGGATCTGTAGACTGGGACTTTCCGACAAACGCGCTTGATGTTGTGATGATGGGATTTTATGGGAAAATCGGATGGTTGAAGTGGCCTACCCGCATTCATCGGGAAAAGGCAATGGATGCGCTGAGTAAAATGGGGATGGCCGAGTATGCGGATCGACAAATCAGTCAATTATCGGGCGGGCAGCAGCAAAGAGTTTTTCTTGCCCGCGCACTCGTGCAGGAAGCTGATCTCTATTTCATGGATGAACCGCTCGCAGGCGTGGATGCCGCAACGGAACGATCAATAATGACCATTCTCAAAGAATTGAAATTGATGGGTAAAACGGTTATGGTCGTACATCACGATTTGCAGACGGTAGAAGATTATTTTGATCACGTTCTTCTTCTAAACCGGACCGTCATTGGCTATGGGAAGACCGAAGAGGTCTTTACAAAGGAGAATGTTGCACGAGCCTATGGCGGAGCGCTCCGCTGGATGAGGGGGGAGACATCATGATCGCTTTCTTATCGATTAATGCGCAATGGGTGCTTTTCAGCACGATGATTCTGGGTATGGCATCCGGAATGATCGGCACGCTCGCCTATTGGAAACGGCAAAGCCTGATGAGCGATGCTCTTTCGCATGCTGCGCTTCCCGGAGTTGTAATAGCATTTGCGATACTGGGTGTAAAAAACCTGTCATTGATGATTGGCGGAGCTGTAATTAGCGCGTTGCTCGGAGCGTTACTCATTCAGTGGATTCGCTCTTCCAGCCGAGTGAAGGAGGATACGGCGATGGGGATGATATTGTCCGTCTTCTTCGGTCTCGGGATTATGCTTCTGACCATAGTCAACCGAACTGCAGGAGGGAACCAGAGCGGCTTGGATGCATTTATATTTGGTCAGGCAGCTTCCATGATCCGCACTGATCTGTATATGATGCTCTTCCTTGCATTTTTGGTGATCCTAGTCGTATTCATAGGCTTCAAAGAATGGAAACTGTATCTGTTTGATCCTGAATTTGCAAAAGGATTGGGCCTCTCGACACGATGGATGGACAATCTTTATTTGGGTGTGCTGGTGTTGGTGATCGTGATTGGCATCCAAGCGGTTGGCGTAATTCTCATGTCCGCACTCCTCATCATTCCGGCTGTCAGTGCGCGATACTGGACTCATTCGTTTAAATGGATGATTATGCTTTCCGCCTTTTTCGGGGGCGCTTCAGGGATGTTCGGCACACTGATCAGCACACTGGGCAAGGGTTGGCCTACAGGACCGTTTATTGTCGTTTCGTCCTCCGCACTCTTTATCATCTCACTGTTATTCGGCGCCCAAAAAGGGTTGTTGATCAAAGCTGTGCAATTCCAAATGCAAAAGAAGGAACTGACTCAGTCCTGGTCTGCCAATGCCGTTTTAAAGGAGGGGGAATAAAATGGGATATACCGCTTGGATTTTATTAACGGCATCTTTAGTGGGATTATCCTGCGGCTTAATTGGCGTTTTTCTCATTTTGCGTAAAATGGCGATGATGGCTGATGCGATCAGTCACACTGTTTTGCTTGGCATTGTCATGGCCTTTCTAGTCACCAGGGAGTTGAGCGGAGGGCATATGCTGATCGGTGCAATAATGGCTGGTCTTTTAACGGCTTTGCTTGTTCAATGGTTTCATTCTTTGGGAGTGCAGCAGGACGCTTCCATCGGCGTCGTTTTTACGACCTTGTTCGCAGTAGGGGTAATATTGATATCGACTAAGGTCGGCAATGCCCATCTGGATGTCAAGCATGCACTTATGGGCGAGATTACTTTTGTCCCATGGAATCTGGTTTCTCTTCCTTGGATTGGAGAGATCCCGGAGGCAACCTTCATCTTGTCCTTAGTCCTTGCTATTGTTCTTCTTTCCATTCTGATCTTTTACAAGGAATGGAAGATTACCTCTTTCGATCCGGCTTTAGCAGCCAGTCTCGGCATTCCGGTCGTACTCATGCACTATTTATTTATGTCGCTGGTCTCGATTACGACCGTAGCGGCTTTTGATGCTGTGGGGGCGATTATGGTTGTGGCAATGCTGATTACTCCCGCTGCCGCCGCATATATGTGGACAGACCGGTTATCGGTCATGCTCCTGTTGAGCGGTACGTTTGGAGTATTCTCCGCGTTCGTCGGTTATTATGTCGCCGTCTGGCTGGATACTTCGATCTCTGCTTCAATGGCGTTTGCGACCGGTCTAGTCTTTATGATCAGTTTTCTTTGCTCGCCCAAGCACGGGCTGTTGGCGAAGTATATTCGTCCGTTTATGGTTCCGTCTGAGTAAGCCAAGGAGGAATCATATAGGGGATCATGTTTGGGTGGTAACTTGATCTTCATACTGAAGGGATGCTGTTATCAGCATCCCGTTTTGTTGGAAGAAGTGCAACTAGGCGGCTTGGCGCTAGCCAAGTTTTCTTTGCAGTTCTATGCTTTAATTGATGGCTAAGGTCTTATCTAGCCAGTCAAATAGACGTTGGTTAAAGAGAAGAAGTGCTCCGAAGTGACAATGTTCTTCACCGCAGTCTTCTTCAGTAAAGAGCATAAACGTTCTCGCACAATGAACTCTTTTGAAAAGAGGAGATTGGCAGATGGATGTAGAAATAAATGAAAGTGGCATATAATCCCTGCCCAGAAGGATACGGACAGGGTCTTTAATTGTAGTTACATAATTATATTAAGGACTTATAAGAGAATTCTGTTAGATAGACAAAGTGAGGAGCATATCTTTTGAAAAGAGTAGACGTAGTTTGTGCGCTCATATTTGATGATGCCAAACAACAAATCCTGCTGGTAAAAAATAAATCAGGGGATTCAGCTTACTGGAGCATTCCTGGAGGTGCAGTTGAAGCAGGGGAAACGCTGGAAGAGGCCGTAAAACGAGAGACAAAAGAAGAAACTGGATTTGATATTGATATTACGGGGCTCTTTTCGGTAAGGGAGGTCTTTTTTACAGAACGCGGACATCATGCTGTACTCTTTACTTTTCACGCAGAGATCATTGGTGGGGAAATGAAAGTCTCCGACCCTGATCATGAAATTGAGGAAGTCAGGTGGATGGATCTGCAAACGGCAAATGACTTGATGACTTATCTGCCGGATCATGTGAAATATAAGTCCTCTAACGATGGATCGGCCTTTTATTACTTTCACGGAAAAGTGTAGTCCCTCCATGAGCCGTCGCTCTTAACTTCATGCCAATCAACATCGTGGATCACAGATCCAAGATTTGGATGTTTTGGTTGTAATGTCTTTACTAGTAAGTAAAACAATTTCTCTCAAGTATATCACGAATTGAATAATGATCTAGGATAATTTCAAAAAATTAAAAATAATCTCTGGATTCGATCTCTTTCTGGAAGAAATAAATATAAAATCTAAAGATCTTCTGAAAATGAAAGTTAATGAATAGTTGGTATACTAGCCAGAAGATGATTGATGCTTGTCAATCCAAGGGTTTCATACATTGCTACAGTAAAAGCAAATCGAAAATCAGCCCCAAAGGAAATAATAAAGATAATTTCGATAGCTCTACAAAGCCCTTATTTGCGTCGGTGATAATCTGTAATCCTTGAGATAAACGCTAAATAAAACATAACTTCTGATTGCAAGAAATTTACCATTAATCATTTTACAGAGAGGATTTCTTATATTGGAAAATTCAATGAAATTTAATCAAGTAAGTTATATTTTCATGGCTATTTATTTGTTGGGAATATTCTTTGGTAAAGGAATTCGACACGTGTTTCCAAGTTTAGATACGCCTTTTCCGAATTTATTAGCATATTCTATAATGGTTATTTTTGCTCAGGTTGGAATTAACTTTTTACCTAGCTTCGGTTATGTTGTTTATAAAAAGCAACCTGTTAAGAAAATTTATAAGTTAAATGGAGTAAGTTTTAAGCAATTAGGTTGGTCTCTATTGTTATTGATTATGGTTCATGGAATTCTAATATTTATCCATTATTTAACTGAGATCATATCAAATTTAATAGGGTATTCTTATCAAATGAGCTTTTATCCGACTGCTGATGATTGGACATCACTCATTGTTTTAGTACTAAGTATAGGAATTATCCCACCTGTTTGTGAAGATTTGTTTTTTCGAGGATTTTTATTATCAGGCAGTTCAGAGTATGGAGGACAATTCGCAATATTTTTTACAGCTTTTGCATTTGCACTCTTTCATGACAATCTGTTTAGATTTGGGGAAATTTTTGTTTATGCTTTTTTTGCTGGTTTTATTGTCTATTACACCAATTCTATTCTTCCTGGAATAATCATCCATATTTTGACCAACACAAGTTTTGTAGTGGGATCCTATTTTATGGCTGGAGATTTAGTAATGAGAGTCTCTTCTGAAGATGTAACGATTGTTGAAGATTTTGTTTGGTCAAAGTTTTTGATTATCTCTTTATTGGGAGGAATCTCTTTATTCTTAAGTTTAAAGATAATAAAAAAGATAGAAGATTTGGCTCCTGCCTCAGTAAGAGCTAATGAAAAAAAGAACAAAGGTAACTTAGCGTTATACCCATTGTTGAATATACCAATCCTAATTGTTATAACAGTATTTATACTGAGGGTTTTTACAAATTTTTAAAGAGAGCATTCGATGCAAATTGTTTTTATTGCTGCTTTTGCAGGCTTGTATTTTGAGTGATACAGTTTTTTGATATGTTATTATAAAATGAATAACTTCATTGGATATCTCCTAATAGCTTAGCCCGATTGTGATATGAACGTAATTACATCAAAGTACTAACACTTTTACATTAAACTTTTGATGAAGGACTTCATTCCCACTATAAAATCCTTGAGCAATTCTTACAGCATCAAATGGATCTGTTAAAAAGTAGAGTGTGTACAAAGAGTTAAAAACTACAACGGCATGAAAGAAAAAACTTTAATGATATAGTGAGTTAGTTGTGTAAATATTTATAAAGAAATAGGTGTTATGACAAATGATTGAAGTGTTTGCTGTAAAAATTGAAACAGATATTAATACCTTACTTTCCAAAAAGTTAATAGAGTGTTTACCTCGTGATCGACAAGAAAAAATATTAAGTTATAGAAATCACTATGATGCGATACGTTCAATTGTAGCTGGAATGCTTTTGCAATCAATTCTATATAAATATCTAGGACCAAATTATAACAATAATGTCCTACTAAAAAATAAATATGGTAAACTACTCCTGCATTCAATGCTTCCAAGTAGGGGGACATTTGAATGAACTCAGTCTATGGGCATCTTGTCATTCATGAACGATCAAGGGAGTTACGGGAAGATATAAGAAGGTTTCTCATCAGCAATAACTGCCCTAAAGCAGCGGAACATTGCATTAAAGTTGGAGAAGAAGCAAGGAAAATTGCATCCAGATTTGGAGTTGATCCAAGGGCAGCCGAATATGCCGGATATTTGCATGACATCAGCGCAGTCTTTCCTAATGAGGTACGGATCGAAGTGGCACATGCGCTGGGAATTGGAGTGCTGGCTGAAGAAGAGAGCTTTCCTTTGATTATTCATCAGAAGATCTCAAAAGAGATGGCAAGAGACATTTTTGATATTCACGATCAGGAGATTCTTGATGCCGTTGGATGCCATACCACATTGCGGAAGGCGTCTACAATGTTAGATAAGGTGTTGTTTGTGGCTGATAAGATCGAATGGGATCAGCCCGGTAAACCGCCTTATCTGGATCAGATCCTGATTCAGTTGGATAAATCTCTGGATGATGCTGCCTTCGCGTATATTCAATATCTCTGGAACCAACGTAAGCGTCTTAGAGTTATTCATCCATGGCTTAAAGAAGCATACGACGAATTGAACAATAATCCGGAATAATTTCGGAAAATTAAAAATAATATCCACTTTCCATTTCATTGCAGAAAGAGCGAATTGGAAGATAAGCATCAAAGGGATCTGCATTAAGATTTCAGATCTTGCAGCAAAATAGAGCCAAATTATGATCTGCACTCCGTTATGGTGGAGAATCAAGGACGGTATAAAGTGAAAAATGATTGCATTAAATAAAGTTATATCTATTAGTATCTGCTTACTTATCGTACTCGGTATGATAGGTTGCGATAGTAAAGGAATCAATATGGATACAATCGTTAAAGAGACGAAGGAGATTAACTATAAAGTATGGGTGGATAAGTTAGAAGATTCCGACATTGTTGCTCCATTATATTATTATACAATTAAGGGAGAAAGCAAAGTTTATTTATGGAAGGATAAAAAATTATTTGATAGTAGTACAAAAGAGTATGTTTATCCGTTTTTTGAGGTATTTCCTTCAAATGCGTTAAATCGATTAGAAGAGAAACTTAATCTTTCTAATTCTATCGAGGAAGAATATGGACAATGGTTCTTTTATGAAAATACAGGTGACTATGAATTATTCATTTTTGATTGTTGGAACAATAAAGACTCTAATAATAAACAATGGCAGATTTTCTTTTTAAACCAAGAAGTAAAAGGAGTAACCATAGATAAAAAATCAGAGAAAATGGATATGGCTGGTTACCAGGCGACCGATGATGCGGTCTACATATATTCAGGCACCAGTGAAGAATTTATCGTCTATAAAATTGATGTGTCAACTTTAGATGTTGAGAAAATAAATGTGTCAAGATCATTATTTAAAATTAATGAAGTGATCATGAATGCTGGACAGATTTTTATACATAATGACATCTTCTTACTATCAACATCCGAATATGACTTTGAAAATGAAAATAAAAAAAATGGAGTAATTTTAAGATACGATTTGAATACTAAGAAAGCAGATACTATTTTTACAGATGATAAAATATACAAGGTTTTTCCTTACAATAATGGATACATAGTATTGTGTAGAGATGAAACCTATAACATATACCTAAAGTATTACAATCAAGATTTAAATTTATTAAAATCCACTAAAATCGACATTAAATCAAAACATGGGGATGTATATGTAAGGAAGTATTTATGGCAAATTCATAATGGAAAATTGTATGGCACCATGGCAATTAACGGGAAGCTTATAGATTTTCTTGTCATTATTGATATTGAATCTTCTGAAGTAGTATATCTACTGGAACTGCAAAATAAACATAGCAAATCTGGTTATGCATTAATGGATGTTAGATATTATGTAGATAGAAACGGAAAATTGATTAATCTAAGATCTTTCTAAGATGTCAAAAACCCATTGATTGGCAAGTAATGTCACAGTATTTGATTAATGATCATTTTAAACGGGACTGCCTGCAGGCTGGCATGAGCAGTGGACGAGTAGATTGGAGGCAGGGGATTTGGGGTATATTGAAGAGTTAAGGGCAATTGTAGGACACAGGCCGCTTATCTTTGTGGGAGCTGTTGTAATAATTCTCGATGAAGCGGGACGCATACTTCTGCAACAACGCAGGCAGTCTCATGGAGCATGGGGCATTCCGGGCGGGTTAATGGAATTAGGAGAATCGACAGAAGAGACCGCAAGAAGAGAAGTATATGAAGAGACCGGGTTAGAGATCGGCAAACTACATCTGATCAACGTCTATTCAGGTCCTCAAAATTTTATTAAAGCTGCAAATGGGGACCAGTTTTATGTGGTAACTGTAGCTTATTATACAAAAGAGTTCCAAGGAGAGATTCTAGTGGATGAGGCAGAGTCCATAACGTGCGAGTATTTTTATCCGGACCAAATGCCTGAACGGGTGGTCGCAAGCCACCGAATTATCCTGAATGAGTTCTTGAGAGATTATTATGATTTTACGTGAAGCTAACATACGGATTTCTCACCTAAAGGAGATAAATGAATGTTAACCCGTGAACAAACCAGAGGATATTTACAAAGATTAGGCATAGCTGAGATCCAATATCCGGATAAGCATTTTTTATTTGAACTTCATAAGGCACATATTGAGAAGATCCCGTGGAGCACAGTCGATATCTTTGCAGGGAAACCCCATCCGATAGATTACAAGAGTTCTATTCAGCTTATCTTAAATCATAAAAGCGGGTATTGCTTTCATTTAAACGGCGCCTTTAGTCAACTTCTTCGTTCCTTAGGTTATCAAGTTACTTTGCATAGGGCCGGAGTACAGTCAAATGGGGCTGACCCCAGAGTAGATTCATTTCACCTGGGATTAATCGTCCATCTGCCCAATGAGGAGTCGCAGATCGAAAGATGGATTGTTGATGTTGGATTGGGGGATATGCCGTATGAACCATTGCCTTTAAAATCTGGAGTTTATCCACAAGAACCTTTTACATACAAAGTAACGTATTCTGAGGTGGTAATGGATGGTTGGCGTCTTGTTCATGATCCTCTTGCCGCCTTCGCCGGGGTGGACTATGACCCTAACCCTGTATCGGATATAGCAATTTTTGAATCGAAACATCACCACTTAAGCAGATCGCCTGAATCGACGTGGATCAATCTGTTGTTGCTTAGAAACAGGCACTCCAGTGGCAGCTATGAATTGCGCGGGTGTATTTTTACGCAGCGTGACAAAACGGGTATCCAAAAAAGGGAAATCACCCATCAATCCGAATGGCTTGAGATCATAGAAGATCTGTTTGGAGTGCGTTTAAGCAACTATACGGCTCTTGAACGGGATCAATTATGGGAGAAAGCTATGCGGGCGCATGAAGCATGGAAAATGAATCAGAAACCATCAACAACAGAAGCCTAAAGATGGGAATCACTCATCTGCGGATCGAAGAGGAGAGAAGTTCATGGAACCTAAATGGCTAGAATATGCAAAAAAGCTGCAAGCTATTGCACAAGCTGGCCTTGCATATTCAAAAGATATTTACGATATAGAGAGATTTCAGCAAATTCGGGAGATCAGCTTGGAGATTTTTCATGAATATACGGGAATCGATCAAGAAATCATACGAGATTTATTTGCAAGGGAAACTGGTTATCCTACCCCTAAGATTGATGTACGGGCAGCAGTATTTAAGGAAAATAAGATTCTACTTGTAAAAGAACGTGCTGATAATTTATGGGCCTTGCCTGGTGGATGGGCTGACATCGATACTTCGTTACGAGAAAGTTTATTAAAAGAAGCTAAAGAAGAAGCGGGTATAGATATTAATCCCAAAAGAATTATAGCTATTTTTGATACGAGAAAGCATAATCTGCCCCCAGCCCCCAGCGGCATTTATAAGATCATTGTTGAATGTGAGTATTTGGGTGGAGAATTTCAAAATAATATAGAAACGCTAGAATGCGGATTCTTTTCATTGGACCACCTACCCCCTCTCTCAATTGGAAGAAATACATACAAACAAATTGAACTTTGCTTTGAGGTTCATAATAAAGAGTTCCACGAAGCGATTTTTGATTAGGATATAGTTTTTTTCCATAATTATTATTCAGTCAACTCCCTTTTCTTTTTGCTAGTAATAGCTTAATAGGAGAGTAATCTGTGGAGGAAGAAGTTTTATGGATGTTGATGAGATTTTACTTAAAGAACAATTGCGGAAAATAAAAGAGAATAATTATGCGATTAACGATGAAATTGATTCATTTACTTTAGCTTTGAGAATGCTGGAGAAGATTGGTTCACCCGATCCTGAGCTTCGCGACACCCTAATCTATAACGTAATAGGAAATTGGATAATAAATGGGATTTTTACACCTGATCAACTGCGTAAACTTTTAAATATCAGCCTGAATGAGAAACACTTGTTTTTGAAATTAGGAGAAAAAGAGACCGATTCTGTCTTTACCAGAACTTTTTCAGTTCTCATCATTCCATTGATTCTGATGATTCATGTGCGTAAGAACTTTCTTTCGGAAGCAGAGATTATGGAGGTTAAGGAGAAAGTCTTTACATATACCATCTCCGAACAAGATCTAAGAGGTTATGTAAAAGGCAAAGGTTGGGCGCACGCTATGGCTCATGCTGCAGATACCCTGAATCTATTAGTAAAATATCACTTCACAGACCGTGAGGATTTATTAAAAATTTTAAGGATTATACAGAAGAAATTCAGCATAAACGAGTATGTATACATCAATGCTGAAGAGGAACGCATGATTACCGTGGTAATGAGTATTTTAAAGAGAGATATCCTTACTGCTTCAGAAATGGTAAGTTGGATTAAAAGCTTCGAAGAATACATAACGACGAATAGTGAACCAGAGGAAGATATCAGGATTCACAATATAAAGCATTTCTTAAGCAGTATGTACTTTAGATTACGGCAGGAAATTGATAATCCGGTTAAAGAGATGAGTCAAGCCATAGAAGACACGTTGACGGCAATCAGTAAGAAAATCAAAGTCTACTAACGACAAATTTAAAGATAGCGTATGAACTATAATATTGTTAGGTCGAAATAAAATTTAATAGGGAAGCTGAGAAGTTATTTATGATTACATATACTACTTCACTAAAAGATGTTTCTCCAGAAATGCTTTACGGATTTTTTGTTGGATGGCCAAATCCTCCTTCTCCAGAAAAGCATTTTAAGTTGCTGTCAAACAGCTATAAGACAGTTCTGGCTATTGATGAGACATGTCATAGAGTGGTTGGCTTCATTAATGCAATTAGCGATGAGATCTTAACGGCTTATATTCCATTATTAGAGGTATTGCCGGAATATCAAAATCAAGGAATAGGCGAACAGTTGGTAATGAGAATGCTCAATGAATTAAAGGATATCTATATGGTTGATCTCTTGTGCGATGAGGAGTTGCAACCTTATTATGAGAGGTTAGGAATGCTGAAAGCGCACGGGATGATGGTTAGAAATTATAAATTTCAATCAGGGAGATAAAAGATGAATGATTATATTAAAACAATGAGGTCTTTAATAGGGAAAGAAAGATTACTGACAGTTGGATGCGGAGCTATTATCGAGAATGAGTATGGCGAAATACTTTTGCAGAGGCGCAAGGACCAGAATAACTGGGGGATACCCGGTGGAGTGATGGAGATTGGGGAGACGTTTATTGAAACCGTAACGAGAGAAGTGTTAGAGGAAACCGGATTAATCCTGTATGATCTTAAGTTGTTCGGAATCTACTCCGGCAAACGGGGACTTCAAGAGTACCAAAACGGTGATAAAATCTTCAGCGTCCAAATCATCTTTCAGACGAACAGATATACCGGCAAGCTCAAACAGAATAACGAAGAGAGCTACGAACACACTTTTTTTCCAAGACATAGTATGCCTTCCCCGATCAACCCCCATCAGGAACCATTTATACGAGATTGGCAAAAAGGAGGATATAAAACGGTTATAGTAAAATAATTATACAATAAAGAGGGTGATTTATTTGAGGTTAAAAGATTTAACTTTCGTGGCCGTTCGGCTACTAGCCATTTATATTTTTATACAGGGTTTAGGCCGTTCGTTCAATGTGATAGAGCCAATTTTGCCTAATTTAATCTTGTCTGATGAGGCTCGTGTCGCCAACCCTTCACTGCTTGCGATCTTGCTTGTCTATTTAATTCCTGGTTCCATATTCATCATCATCAGTTTGATTCTATGGTTCACAACTGTCAGAGTTGTAAACCTTATTCTTCACACGAGAGATTCTGAACTGGATTTTAATCATGATAACCTGCATGGAATATTTATTACAGGACTGTCCATCGTTGGAATTATTGTAGTTGTAAACGGATTACCCCCTCTAGTCATGAACATTGCTCAACTTTTCCAAATTCCCTCTGATATGGTAACGAATACGTATAGAAATAATGTAGTATCAGCGTTGGTCAGTAACCTGATAAAACTGATCCTTGGTCTCATACTTGTCTTCAGGGGAGGATCGATTTACCGTATCATAATGAAAACAAAAAGTGAATAATAGAATAGAGGCTTCATCTATATCATCAATAACTTAAAGTTTGGCTCATAAAATGGACTGGCGATTCTCTGCACATAAAAAAGGTAAACATGATCTGGAGGAGATATTATGCAACTGATATGTGGTTATCATTACATACCAGTAAGCAATCTTCAAAGTTCAGCAGAATGGTATGCAAAACATTTATATTTCTCCTTCCATAAATCTTTTGCGTAATATGGATAATTCTAATCATATCGGTTTTTCTGCATCATCATTGTTCGTTAAGGAAGTTGTTAACTACTATATTGATTCTTTTGTTATACCTAAGCGAGATTGGAGGATTTCATGTATATCATCGAGACGCATCGTCTGGGGTTACGGAATTGGCTGGAGAGGGATATTCCGATATTCGTAGAGATGAATCAAGACCCCAAAGTGATGGAATATTTCCCGAAACTATTAACTGAAGATGAATCGAAGGAAATGGTAGAGAGAATAAAGGCTCACATCGACGATCACGGTTTTGGGTTATGGGCGGTAGAAATAAAAGATACCCGTGAGTTTATTGGCTTTGTCGGCTTATCCATTCCACGCTTTCAAGCAGACTTCACCCCATGTGTTGAGATTGGTTGGAGATTGGCAGTGCCATACTGGGGAAAAGGATATGCTCAAGAAGCGGCTAAGGCTGTTCTTAATTATGGATTTCATAGATTAGAACTTGAAGAGATTGTCTCATTTACATCTGCCTTAAATACAAAATCGATCAACGTAATGAGAAAGATCGGTCTGAAATATGTAAAAGATTTTGAACACCCAAATATTGAGGCAGGAAATAGACTAAGGCGCCACGTTTTGTATAAAAAAAAGAGAACTGAAATGTGATCTAATTCCCTGGCTTGGAAAGTCGAATCACATCAAGAAGATTTACTCTGCGATGCGTCTGTTCATTATACAGCTCGTTTCCTTCTATGCGGTCAATATATAAGATGCCGTCCAAGTGGTCGATTTCATGTTGAATGCAGCGGGCTAAGTATCCTTCACCTTCCAGGGTAAATGGTTTGCCTTTGCGGTCAAGACTTTTGATCTTTACATAATTTGCCCTCTTGACGATTCCCGAATAACCCGGAAAAGACAAGCATGCTTCCGGACCGATTTGCTCACCTTCCATCTCCAGGATTTCTGGATTGATCAGTTCAATTAGCCCTTCCCCGCAGTCCATCACGACCATTCTTTTCAGAAAACCTACCTGCGGTGCTGCCAAACCGGCTCTTCCGTCAGCGGCGTAAAGCGTATCGGCCATATCGTCAAGCAATTTAAGGATCTTTTCATTAATCTCTATAACGGGCTTGGCGGGTTTACGCAAAATAGGATCGCCAAATGGAATGATCTCTCTAGAAGCCATGATCAACATCCCTCTCTTAGATAGCTCCCTTAACTTGCGTAGGGACATGAACCCAAAGATCATTGGGCGTACATTCCAATGCGGTGCAAAGTGCATCTAACGTATCTGCCTTCATCTGTTTGGGTTGACCGGTGATCAACGCACTTATGGAGGGGGCAGAAAGATCGTATCCCGCTTTCTCCTTTAAGAGTCGACCAAGCTCTGCTCCTGTCCAGATACCCCGATCAGCCATCACTTTACGCAACATCCATATCAGCATTTTATCACCTCATATTAGGTATTACCTAAATAATTTAGGTGTTGCCTAATATATCATATATGTCACTGTGTATCAAGTGGTGAGCCGTAATTTATGATCTTAGAACCCATCTACCATTCAGAAGGGGATAAATTTGATCGAAAGATCCATTTTGATATTTCCGCAGTTTAGCAATATCGATGTAATCCATGCTTCCGTGAGAGGTATGACCCGCTGGCTAAGCATGTTGCACCGCATATTACCCTCGTTTTTCCATTTAAAAGCAATATTGGAGGGCAAGAGATTGAGGAGCATATCAAAAAACAAATGAAAGGAATTGAACCCTTTCATATTGAATTACAAGGTATCAGCAAAGAAAGCGGAAACTATTTGTTTTTGAATCTAAGCAAAGGTAAAGAACAGATCATCGAGCTGTATCGAAGGTTATACAGAGGGATTTTGGAGGATTACTATCCTGATTTTTTAAAGAAGGTGGAATTTTTGCCTCATCTCACAGTGGGGAGAATTGAATCTGATCCGCTCTGTAATATGGCCTTTGAGGAACTGAAGGGAATGCAAGAAATCTTCATGGATCGAGTAGATGAAATTGTTGTTGAAATCATTGATCATAATCTTGATTCCATCATTGAATCAACGATCAAAATCACTTAAACAAAAAGGGATGATACAGGGATAAGATCGGCGGTCATATCGGATATGGAATTCGACCAAGCGAGAGACGCAAAGGTTATGCTACTGCTATCCTAAGGTTAGCGCTTGAAAAGGCTAAGATGCTAAAATTAGATAAAGTCCTGGTAACCTGTTCTAAAGATCATATTGGTTCGGCTAATACAATCATAAAAATGGCGGAATTCTGGAGTCAGAGGAACTTATGAACGGCAATACAGTGCAAAGGAATTGGATTCAGCTAAAGTAGCTTTAAAGTAAAAAGGTAAAAAGAAAGAAGAGGAAGCTAAAGATAAGTAGGTCAATTGGAACTTGATTCCGAAACTATGAAGGACATAATCCCTCCTTATTAAAATGTGAAAGAATAATAATGTCGATCTGAACTTCGCTCTTGCGATAGAGCGAAGTTTTCTTCTATTAAGAACGAAAAACCTTTGCGGCAACATTTTTTTTCTTGAGCAGGTCTATTGGCTCATTTTTATCTGTAAAAGAAGGAAATCGGAAAAATCTGCCTAATTACGTAATATCTATTAGATTCGTAAAAGTCTGAGCAAGCCAAAGGAGGGGTTATGCGTGCTTGGGGAAAGACTTAAGAAATTGCGCAAAGAACGAGGACTAACACAAAGAGAGTTAGGCAAGGGGATTTTATCGATATCCTACATCAGCCAAATTGAAAATCATAACAAACCAATCCCTGAATATTTAATAACAGAGCTGGCCAAACGTCTGGATGTGACGAGGGACCAACTGCTGGGCGCAGAGGACCGCAAGAGAAAGGAAAATGTAAACCAGCGAATTTCGGAGGCATTGACTGCCCTATATTATCTTCGTTTATCCGATGCGAAGAACCTGATTGAAACCATACGGAACGATGCAAAAGAGATTATAGACAATGAAGAGATCGGTATCGAAATCGCCATTCTTGAGATCATGTATGCGCTGCAGCTAGAAAATTTTGAAGAGGCGGAGAAAAAGATAAACCAATTGAAAAACTACCCAGTTCATAAATACCCTGTACTTCTTTATCGTTTCTTAAGGGTAATGGGGGTATGGAAGTATCGGAAGGGACTCTATGTGGAATCGCTGGAATATTACAGACAGGCCTATTTAATGAAAAAGGAAAAACATAAGATGAGCATGGATACCGCTTATCTCGTATATAATCTGGCTTTGTCATATCTGCAATTGAATCACTACCAAAGAACATTTTATTACGCTCAGCTTGCCCATTCCTGTTTCACTGAATTGGGCAATTGGTATGGCCTTTGTGAGTCATTGGTATTATTGGGGATTCTCCACTATTATCAAAATTACCATGATCAAGCATTAGAGTTTTACACTAAAGCACTTAGTCTTGCAAAGGAGTTTTCCGAAAAGCATTTGCAATCAAAGATTCTGCATAATATTGGATTGGTCTATGAGAAACTGGGCGGTTCCGAGAAAGCGCATTTATTTTGGAATGAGGCACTAAGATTAAAACAAAAGGTCAAAAACTATAACTCCATAGCTGTTACACTGTATTCAATAACGGAATCATTTTATGAAAATCAAGAATATGGAAGTTTTATCTTGCATATGGATAAATTACAAGAAGTTTTAGAAAGGTGTGATGATCCTCATGTAACGGGAAAAAGCCTGAAATTATTGGGTAGTTATTATCGCGATATCGGCAATCTAGATTTATTCAAATCCTATTACAAGAAAGCTATCGAGAAGTTTAAACATGGGAATATGTTCTTCGAGGTTGCCGAACTGAGTTATGAGGTAGCCAATGAATTCAAAGACAATACTTTATTCAGACAAGCTGCTGAATATTATCATTTGCACCATAGCCGATTAAAATCAATTTAATCTGGGGTGATTTTGAATTATGAAAAAGAAACTTGTATATTTGGTAATATGTGCACTGCTAAGCTTACCCATACTGGGTTTTGGGATTACAGGTATACCCGAACCCCCTGGTCCGCATTTGTTTTAATGTAAAATTTTACAATCCTTCTCTTCCAATGATCTAAATCATTCAAGCGTTTATTCTAAAAAACAGGAGGGTTCTTACCTCCTGTTTTTTGTTTCACAGATGTAGAGGATTGTCGTTTTCTCATTGATTTTATAAAATGTTGAATTCCTGTTTTTAACAGGAAATTGGATTGGGCACATCGAAAAGATAGGATACTCCTGTTTCATAGATCACAACTGTTGAGGCTCTTATCCGTAAATAAGGAGGAGGTGAAGATATTGGTTACAGACGCAATGCCACTATGGGTGAGTATCCTAGGTAATTTCGGTTTTCCGATCGCCCTCGCCGTCTATCTGTTAATTCGCTTTGAGAAGAAAATTGAGCGTTTAGTGGCTATGATACAGGAGTTGGAAAAATCGGTCAGAAAGAAGGATTAGCATTGTGCAGAATAGTTTTCCTTTGACAGGGGGCTTATCCGTGTGATAAGACTCCTTTTTTTGCGGATCTGCCATCGCAAGGGATGAGTCATTCTCTAGTTTTTAGGGATTAGATCCTAAAAGGAGTTGGAGAAATGTTTTATCGTCCATCTTCATATAGTATAATTCAAGAAAACAGATCGATTGAGGAGGAATTTAGGTGTCGGTATCCGTCGCTGGTCCAGACTTTGCATTCGGTATTATGCAATTTCTCGTACCCATAATCTTTATCATCGTGATTGGAGGAATCATTTTCACAATCTTCCGTGGAATTGGCCAATGGAGTTATAATAATCGTCAGCCGAGACTAACTGTTGCTGCAAGGGTGGTGAGTAAAAGGATGAATGTCAGCCATCACCATCATAACCATAATGACCATCTGCAAAGTCATTCCAGTACTACTACCTATTATGTGACTTTTGAGGTGGAAAGCGGAGACCGTCTGGAATTTGCGATCAGCGGCAGCGAATATGGACAGTTGGTGGAAGGCGATCAAGGCAAGCTATCCTTTCAGGGCACTCGTTATCAGGGATTTGCGAGAGAAAAGATCGCACCTATGCCGTAGAATACATCTCTTTGATTTGAAAGCATTTATGATCAGATAGCTGAACAAAGAATGGGTTGAATTTTATTTTAAAAGGAATAAGATAAAAAGGTATATACTTATTGTTTACATAAAGCAGGTGAACAGTCTGAGTAAGAAAATTATCTTTACCGGAGGCGGCTCGGCAGGTCATGTGACCGTCAATTTGGCGTTAATTCCCAAATTTGTTCAGGAAGGCTGGGAAGTTCGTTATATCGGATCGGAAAACGGGATTGAAAGAGAATTAATTGCCAAGCTGGATCATATTCCCTATATCAGCATTTCTACGGGTAAGCTTAGGCGCTATTTTGACTGGAACAATATTAAAGATCCCATTCGCGTCATCAAGGGGATATATCAAGCCTATCGATATATCAAAAAAGAGAAGCCGAATGTGATCTTTTCCAAAGGAGGTTTTGTCTCAGTACCGGTAATCATCGGCGCGTGGCTAAACCGCATCCCAGTTATCACCCATGAGTCCGATTTGACTCCCGGTCTTGCCAATCGCATTTCGGTTCCTTTTGTGACAAAGGTTTGTACCACTTTTCCTGAAACGACTCAATATCTTGGATCACAAAAAGGCATATATGTTGGTGCCATAATTCGTGAAGAATTGTGCAAAGGGGTTGCGGCCCGGGGCCTATCTTTCTGCGGATTTACACGGAGTAAGCCCATTCTGCTTATTATGGGGGGAAGCCTGGGGGCAAGGTCGATCAATCAAGTGGTTCGTGCCAATCTGAATCGCCTGATCGCTGATTTTCAAGTTGTACATATCTGCGGGAAAGGACAAATCGATCCTTCCTTGTCGCGACGGGAATACCGGCAATATGAGTATTTGAATGAAGAACTTCCGGATATCATGGCCATGGCTGATCTCGTTGTAACCAGAGCAGGATCTAACTCCATCTTTGAGTTCCTGGCTTTACGTAAGCCCATGCTCCTTATACCGCTGCCCAAGAGAGCAAGCCGGGGTGACCAGATCTTAAATGCCCAGTCATTTCAGAAATCAGGTTACGGCGAGGTCCTATACGAAGAAGACCTTACTGATGATACCTTTGTAGAGAAAGTTTTCCAACTGTATAGAGATCGTTCTGCATATATCACTCGGATGGAACAGAGTGCAAATCATGATGCGCTCCAGAAAGTGATCGCCCTAATCAAAGAAGCAGCCAAATGATACGGAGGTAGAAAGATGAACATTGAATTGACGAAAGAACAATACCTAAAGTTGTTGGAGTTGGTCTACCTGGGAGAGTGGATGGCAAACTCTTACAGAAGAAAAGAAGATTTTAATGAAGAGTATGATGAGGTTATGCAATACGTTCTCTCGTTTGCAAAAGATTTGGATCTGGATTTGGTCGACTTTGATGAAGAGGGCAATTACTATTTTACTACAAGAAAGTTTGAGGAAAGTCTCTCGCAGACCATTGATGAGTATGATAACAATACTTTTTGGTTGGAATTGGCCAACCGTCTGGCAGAAAGGGATCTCCTCAGAGAGATTGGGCCGGTGAATGAATTATCGGACCAACATTATGGCCGCAAATTGGAGCTTGAAGAAAAGTATTTGCAAGAATTTGAACGGAACGGATTAAAGAATTTGCAGCTCAAAACCAATAAAGAGTAATGAAGTGCGGCTATTCACGACCTAATTGGGGAGTAATTACTAACAAAAAAACAGAACAGCCAATCATAATTGATGTAATGGGCATTGCACTAAACTGCCCGGTAGTTTAAGAAGAAAATCAAAGATTCTTTGACAGAGCCTTTTGCTTTGTTAAAATTTGTTGTTGATATACGGGCATCAAAAGAACGCCAACTAAAATGGCGCACGTGAGAACAGGTAATACATAAACATTGAGGTGGAATTGTGAACAGGACGATTTATGCAGATTGGGGAGGACACAAGGTTAAGCTCACGTGGATTCCTTCCAATCATTTGCCCGATCTGAATAAAGTCACAAGTGTGCATGGATTCTGTTTTTACCAAAATAAGGTTCTATTAGTTCACGTAAAAGGCAGAGGGTTTAACATCCCTGGCGGACATGTAGAACCAGGAGAATCTCCAGAGCAAGCTTTTCACCGGGAAGCCTATGAAGAAGGTTATGTAAAGGGAGAGGTCAAATATTTGGGAACGATTGAAGTCAGCCATGAAGATAATCCTTTATTTGACCCTCACGGTAAGTATCCTCTAATTGGATACCAGTTGTTTTATAGAATGGATATAACAGAATGTTTACCATTTACTCGTGAGAATGAATCAACTTCACGCATATGGGTTGAACCTGAAGAAATCCCTTATGTGATAAATGACCATGAGTTATCATTATTGATTTTGGATGAAGCTCTAAGGAAGACCTAACAGAGCCTATATGAAAATAAAAAGATGATCTTGAACAGAACCGCCAAAATCTCCTTCTACCTTAAAAGATCCAAAATAAAAGGCTTTAAATCAACGATGCGCATATTCTTCGGCCTTTGATCCGTTCCCGAAATGATTAATGGCACATAAGAGTCCTTGGCATGAAGTGAACCATGCGCCCCTCCGCCGATATGCTTTGGCGAAGCATCACCGACGAAAGTATATCCGGTTTTTGCATTGGCGATGATGAACCTCCCTTGATGTGAATGCAAGGAGGCCTCCAGCCTCCGTAAAGGGTCGGGGTAATCATTGTAGGTCAACCTCTTCTTCTTTTGATCTATGTTAAGGTTTAATACCTCTTCATCACCATCAATGCTCCAGAATTGACCATAAGGATCACGATAATTCCCGCCAGATTTAAACTTGAAGCTCTTCTTCGATTCCGGTTTCATTACATTGATCCATCCGTTTGACTCCCACACCAAATGGTCGATGCGATCTTCAGATTGTAACTTATTAATGATTTGCTCTAATGATACTTGCTCCTGTAAGGAATAGATAAAAGCCATCCGTTCGTTGATCGCCAAAGCGACTTGCTCATTATCGCTTGCTCTCTCGCCTATCGGCAACAAGCGAAAATCCCGAAGAAGCGTATGGAGCGGGATCAGGGGTCTTTCTTTGCGGTCAAAGACTTCTGTCTGCCCGCTGTCACCCATGATGATGAAGTTAACTTCTTGAAGCGCCTTTTCCCATGAACCAAATGTGTTTAAGAGCTTTTGCAAATCTTGATCCACTTTCTTAATTACTTTTTGATTCGGGCCTTCTTCATGAATCTGTTGATCCAAATCCGGCAGGTAAATGAGTAAAAAATCGGGCAAGCGATTTTTCTTGATCAGATATTCTGCAGTCTTAAGCGCAAACAGATTATTAAAACCCATATAATTGGTTGGACCATCAGGCAAATTGACTTGATCTTTGATCGGATTGGCGAAAGCTCCATAGGTAAAAAAATCAGGGCCGGCGATCTTGATCTCTTTGGGCAGTGTTGTGGGAATCGAAATCCATGGTTGGATAGTAAGCAGTTGTTCTCTGTTGCCGCGAAAGATGAGCCCATTGATCGAACCGCTGCGCTTTTTCATTTTCGCTAGATCGGTGTGAAGGGTCGATAAGGATGGATTTAAATGTTTTTGGTTCAGATTCAGAAAAATATCCTCCAATGTTTGGTTTAACCCTCCGGCCAACACCTCCTGCAGTCCGGTTCCGTAGTTGATCACGCGCTTTTCTTGCGCAGAATACCAGATTAACCCTGGGAGATGATGCTGATCTGGATAGGTACCCGTAAGCAAAGTGCTGTCGATCACTACTGACATCGTTGGAAACGGACTAACCATCTCCTTATAAAATCCGCCATGATCGATCAAATATTTAAGGGCGGGTGCTTGATTTGTGGCCAAACCATAATCGATATATGGTGATTCAAGTGAATCGACCATAACGAGAATAACCTTTTTGTCTTTTTTTGCATTTTGCTTTGCCTCGCCGTGCGACTCGGTTAATCTGACCAGATTTTGTTTCTGGAACCTTTCTTGTGACTGATTTGCGTTGCAACCGCCAAGCACGAACAGAGCCAGGCAGAGCACCAGTACGGATCTATAGATGAATCTCATAGTTAAATCACCTAAGAAAATTTTTATATATGGTATTTTTTGATCTTACTTGAAAAGTTATACTCAATTGACGTAGTGACTATTAAAGATCATTCTCTTTAGGAATGGCAGAATTTAGTTTTCTTTATCAATGCCGATCATTATAATAAGATAAATGGCAATTATAGCATATTTCAAAAAGAGTAAGTAAAGAAGGAATATTCTTAATTAACCAGATTCTATGAAACCGGAGGAGAAAAGATGCTGGATCAGAAAGGTTTTGACCAATGGGCAGGGGAATATGAAGCCTCTATCAAGAAGAATAGCAAAGGTTACCCGTTTGAAGGGTACTATGATGTGCTAAACTATGTCTATCATTTGCTTGAAGTTACGGAAGAGAGCAGAGTTCTGGACTTAGGGGTGGGTACCGGTCTTCTTACGAATGAAATTTATAAACGTGGCGTTCACGTGACGGGAATTGATTTTTCGGCCAAGATGTTGGAAATCGCTAAGGAGAAGATGCCAAGAGGAGTATTTTATCAGCACGATTTAACGCAAGGACTTCCGGCTCAATTGGCAAATGAGTACTTCGATTACATTCTTTCTTCCTACGTAATTCATCACCTGTACAATGAGGAGAAAATAAAGCTTATCCTAGAATTAAAGCAGAGGCTGCGAAACAACGGTAAAATCATCATCGCCGATGTCGCATTCAGAACAGCAGAAGATATGGAAAGATGCAAAAAGGAAGCAGGTTCGGCTTGGGATGATGATGAAGCCTATATCGTAGCTGATCAATTTTTGGAGAAATTAAGTAAACGCGGAATAGAAGCCTCCTATACTCAAATCTCCAGTTGTGCCGGAGTGTTGGTGATTTAAAGGGAGAGCAACCAGGGAAGTGACACATTGAAAATTATGATTGACGCAGACGCCTGTCCAAAATCGGTATTACAAATCACTCTTCGCTTGGCGCGCAAATACGATATACCTGTCACAACTGTTGCCAGCTTCAATCATCTGATCGAATCGGACCATCACATTATTGTAGGGAATGATCCACAAGAAGCCGATATGAAAATCATTAATATGTCCAAAGAAGGCGATCTTTGCATCACTCAAGATTGGGGCTTGGCAGCGATCATTCTTGCAAAAAAAGTGAAATGCCTTCATCCTTCCGGTTGGGAATATCTCCCTGATAAGATTGGTTTTATGTTGGAGGAGCGGGAGATGAAAGCCAGGTACCGCCGCGGCGGCGGCAGAACCAAAGGGCCAAAGAAGAGGTCAAGTGAGGAAGATATTCGCTTTGAACAGAATCTCGAGCGAATCATCTCCAAATTAAATAATAATAGAAATCCGATCACGAATGAATCTGGGGGGAGCCCTGATGAAAATCTCAATTGTTGCTTTTGATCAGTTTACCGAGGAAAGGACTCTTTTTCTGACTCTTTGGGGTGTTCACTCCATTGGAAGGAAGCATTTGGTGATATAAGATTAGAAAATAAGTTGGTGGAAAATTTATGTTACGATACACAATCTGCTTTATCAAACAGGGCAATAAAATCTTATTGTTAAATCGAGAGAAGCCAGACTGGATGGGGATGTGGAATGGTGTCGGAGGCAAGATTGAAGCGGGCGAGACGCCAATAGAGAATATTAAAAGAGAAATATACGAAGAGACAGGCATTGAGATTGAAAAGGTAGAAGATAAAGGGATTGTTACATGGACGGTAGACGGTGTAAAAACAGGCGGCATGCATCTCTACTTGGCTGAACTCCCGATGACCGTTCTCTACGAAACTCCCAGAAAAACGGATGAGGGCATCTTAGATTGGAAGGAGATTGATTGGATTCTCCATCCGGATAACATTGGCGTGGCACATAATATCCCGTATTTTTTACCGATTATGTTGCGTGAAGATAGCTGCTATGAATACCATTGTGTTTTCGAAAATGGAAGACTGGTAGAGGTTTCTTCTAATCCTTTGGTCTTAAAACCATAATGCAAAAGTAGTCTGATCAATGTAACGAATACGATCATTAATCCCGGATTAGCCGATTGGAGTATAGATTCATTCTGAAAGGAATGCAAACGATGATGATTCGTGAAGCTGTTCTTAAAGATGCAGCCGGTATCGCAAATGTTCATGTAGAAAGCTGGAAGACCACTTATCGCGGAATAATTTCGGATCAGTTTCTCGATAGCCTGTCCCATACAGAGCGTGAAAAAAGGTGGCAAGCCACGCTAAGCCAAACTGACCGCAAGGAGATGATCTATGTTGCTGAAGATAATAATAGAAAGATCGTTGGATTTATCTCCGGAGGTCCAAATCGTTCCGATGATCGCAATTACCAAGGAGAATTATACGCCATCTATCTGTTGCAAGAAGCGCAAGGTAAGGGTGTGGGGCTAAAACTTGTACAAGCATTGGTGAAAAAATTGCTGCAAAATAAGTTGGAATCAATGATGGTCTGGGTTTTAGCCGGGAATCCTTCGAGGCGATTTTACGAGGCCTTAGGCGGAACGCCGGTGAGAACGGCAAAGATCAGCATCGGCGGTGAAAACTATGAAGAGATCGCATATGGATGGAAGAATATCCAATCGATCCTTGACAGAGAAAATAGGGAATCTCGTAGATAACATAATATTTATTATGTAAACTTTCTTCTTTTTGTAGACAAAGGAGGCAGGCATGAGAACGATTAAGCAATATCGCAAGGAAGGAATCCTATTCGTAGAACTGTACAGACCGCAAGTGCTTAATGCGATCAATCTGCAAATGATGGATGAGTTGGAGGATGTTTTTGCAAGTGCAACGCGTCATCATGACATAAAAGTAATTGTCCTTCAAGGGTCAGGTGACCGGGCCTTTGCAGCCGGGGGCGATTTGGTAGAGTTCCACCGCTTTACTTCCGAAGATGAGGCTTTCAACATGTTGAACAAGATGGCAGGAGTCCTAGACCAGATCGCAACATCGCCAAAGCTCACGATCGCCGCGATCAATGGATTGGCTTTGGGAGGAGGAGCCGAATTAACAACCGCGTTTGATATACGCCTTGCAAGCGAAACGGCAAAAATCGGTTTCGTCCAACGCAATTTGGGATTGACAACCGGGTGGGGCGGGGGGAGCCGACTCTTGGATATGTTGGGAGCGGCTAAGGCATTACCGTTTTTGGTAAGCGGAGAGGTCACAGAGATAAGAAGATGGTTTGAACTTGGGTTTGTCCATCAAATCTATCCCGCTTCCACGTTCAAATCAGAGGTTGAAGCTTTTGCAATGAAGTGCGCCCAGGCGGGAGCAGCTATCCTCCATGGCTATAAACAAATGAAGAACCAAACCATAGATTATGAGAAGCTATCCTCAGCTATTGAAAAGGAGGTGCGCTTCTGCGCGAAATTATGGGCGGATGATGAACATAGATTGGCGGTTGAACGCTTCCTGGAAAGAAAACGGACTTAGTATATGATCTCTATCTTTGCACGATATCTCCCAATTTCTCTGTTCTTCGTTCTTTGGACATACGATCAATGAAAAAGTAGTCTATGAAATCTGTGAAGAGCATAGAAATAATATTAAAAATATAAAATGGGAGGAAAATATTAAGATGGTTGCGAATCGACAGGATGCGTGGACGCCCGACGATGATCTCCTCTTGGCTGAGGTCACATTGCGTCATATCCGGGAAGGAAGCACACAACTCCGTGCATTTGAGGAGGTAGCAGAACGGTTAGGAAGAACTTCAGCGGCTTGCGGTTTTCGCTGGAACAGCGCAGTCAGAAAAAATTATGAAGATGCCATCGCAATAGCCAAAATCCAGCGCAAAAAAAATAAATTGAACAAGAACATGTCCGCCAAATCGATAGAAAGCAGTTTAACTTCCCGTTACGAAGGGGAGCAGATTGAGGAAAGCATTGCGGTTGACTTTGAGGCGGTTATCAACTTCTTAAAGAGACAGAGAAATGAGAATCAGCAATTGCTGAAGCAGAATCGCCTGCTGGAGAGCGAGTTGGAAAAAAAAGAGTCTGAATTGGAACAATTACGAAGAGAAAATGATCAGATGAAGAATGAATGCAGATCGGCAAAAAGCGTGAATGATGATTATCTGGCTTTGGTCAAGATCATGGAAAGGGCTCGGAAACTAGCATTTTTAAATCATGAAGAGGAGAAACCGATATTTAAAATGGATGCAAACGGAAATCTAGAGCGGGTAAATAAATAGATAGGAAGAGAGCTTGCCCAGCGTTAAGCCTGCTGTGAAGGCAGTGCCGTCGTTGCGACGAGCTAAATTCTGCATAAACAAGGAATCCCACTTATTGAAGTGGGATTTGCTGCGTATAAATTAATCTTGAAGCTTCGTGCCCGGCGGCAACCAAACATACGGATTTTCTCCACGATCCCGTTCCGCCTTGTAATGAACCGGTTGGAACCCCATTTTAATCCAGAATTGATCTGCTCCTAAGCGAGAATTTGTTTTAATCGGCAGACCCAGGCCCTTCGCATGATTCACCAGTTTCGTGCCCAACTTTTTGTTGCGATACGCAGGAAGAACCTCTAATTTCCATAATTCATAAAAGTCTTGGGCTGGATCAAAATAGCGATCGTATTTGGCATCAATTCGATAGAGACTCATGCGGGCAACCAGGACATCGAGGTCATAGATGCCATAGAACGGCGAATCGCTGTCGTTTTCAATAATGTTGGCTTGCAGATCTTCCAGCATCGATAATTCCTCTAATCCGTATTCACGGAATTGCTTAAAGTCTTCCAGAGTCTTAAAATTAATTTTAAGTCGCTCTACTTTATACATGGTAAACCCCCTATGGTCGGGATATTTAATTCTACTAAAAGTTTAAGAAAATTTAACAGCTTTGACAAGGATTTTTAAAGATTTTTGTAGAATGATTCATATAAGAGTATGCCCAACATCTAGGTGAGTCGAGGAGGGAATTGATGGAGATTAATAAGATCCTAATTGCAAACCGCGGAGAAATTGCCAGGAGGATCATCCGGACTTGCAAAAAAATGGGAATCAAAACAGTAGCGGTTTACTCGGATGCGGATGCAACCATGCCATTTGTCAGCGAAGCGGATGAAGCAGTACGAATCGGAGAAGCGCCTGTGGTCAAAAGTTATTTAAACATCGAAGCGATTATTGAAGCTGCCAAGAATAAAAAGGCGGATGCCATTCATCCCGGATATGGGCTTCTCTCTGAGAATGCAGCTTTTGCGCGCGCATGTCAGGAAGCAGGTTTCCTTTTCATCGGTCCTGATCCGCATGTCATTGCGCAAATGGGAGATAAGATTACCGCACGCAAAGTGATGCAGGCGGCAAATCTGCCCGTTGTTCCTGGATTCCACGGAGAGATTCATCATGTCGAAGAGGCTTTAAAGATTGCGGATCAAATCGGTTATCCCGTCATGTTAAAAGCAGCGGCGGGCGGAGGCGGCATCGGCATGCAGGTTTGCCATACGCCGGCCGATCTGGAGAAATCATTTGCATCTTCCAAGGGCAGGGCGAAGGCTTATTTTGGCAATGACCAGATGTTTATCGAGAAGCTGATTGAAGAGCCGCATCATATTGAGGTTCAGATTTTGGCCGATAATTTTGGGAATATTCTTCATTTATTTGAGCGGGAGTGCTCGATCCAACGCAGACACCAGAAGGTGATTGAGGAGTCGCCCTCTCCATTTATAGACGAGGAGACGAGAGCGCGCATCTGCGCTGCGGCTGAGGAATCGGCACGAACGGTTGGCTATACCGGAGCGGGTACTGTGGAATTTATCGTAAGCGGCAAAGGTGAATTCTACTTCCTGGAGATGAATACGCGCCTTCAAGTGGAACATCCCGTTACTGAGATGATTACCGGATTAGACTTGGTAGAATGGCAAATTCGCATTTGTCGCGGTGAAAGATTGCCCTTTGCTCAAGAGGAGATTAAAACAAATGGCCACGGTATAGAGTTTAGAATTTATGCCGAAGATCCGAAAACCTTCTTGCCTTCGCCTGGAAAAGTAAGCGCATACATGGCACCTGTAATGGATCATGTGCGCGTGGATGACGCTATTTTGGCAGGTAATGAGATTACGCCATTCTATGATCCGATGATTGCAAAATTGATCGTCTGGGGTGAGGATCGGAGCGAAGCATTACGGCGGGCAGAGAGCGCACTGCAACAATATGCGATTGAAGGGATAAAAACCAATCTCCCCCTTCATCTGGAGATTTTGCAGGATGAGCGATTCAAACAAGGGCAATATACCACTAACTTCTTATACGATCGAAAATGAAAAAAATATCGTTGCAAAGATGATGAAGGAGGAAAAAACATATGAAAGAAGTACGTGCAACAATGGCTGGAACCGTGATCAACCTGTTGGTGGCAAATGGGGATTCCGTTGCTGAAGGGCAAGATGTGGTAATGCTGGAATCGATGAAGATGGAAGTACCGCAAAGCGCAGAAGTGGGCGGAAACGTTAAAGAGATCCATGTATCGGTCGGCGACTTTGTCAATGAAGGCGATCTGTTGATTACTTTAGAATAGTGGAAAAGGAGAGATGAGATGTCGGTATTGTTCAAACAGGAGGGAAAGGTTGGGCTTCTCATCTTAAACCGGCCTGAGGTGTTTAATGCCGTTGACCGCTCATTATTGCAGTCGATGAGAGATCTGCTCGCAGAGATTCGTTCCAATCGCGATATCCGTGTGGTTGTGATCACGGGTTCCGGCGATAAGGCATTTTGCTCCGGCGCCGATTTAAAGGAAAGAAAGACGATGTCGCATCAGGAAGTTCAAGCTTTTATCAACAATATTCGCGAGACCTTTACCATGATTGAGCATCTCCCACAACCCGTAATCGCCGCGATCAATGGCATTGCCTTAGGTGGAGGAACTGAGCTTGCGCTTGCCTGTGATCTGCGCATCATGGCTGAGAATGCCGCAATGGGTCTTACCGAAACTTCATTAGGAATTATTCCAGGAGCAGGAGGAACACAGCGCCTTCCCCGCATTGTGGGTAAGGGGGTTGCCAAGGATCTCATCTTCTCAGCGAGAAGAGTAGGTGCTGAGGAAGCATTGCGGATTGGACTTGTTAACCGAGTGAGCGTTCAATCTGAGTTGCTTGACCAGGCAATTTCCTGGGCGAATGAGATTGCCCAGAATGCCCCTATTGCGCTTGCCCAGGCGAAGTGGGCGATCAATCAGGGAATGGAGGTTAATCTTGCTGCCGGTCTTGAACTGGAGTCGATGGCTTATCAGGTGTTGATCCCGACAAAGGATCGGATAGAGGGATTGCAAGCTTTTGCGGAAAAGCGCAAGCCAAACTATATCGGAGAATAGTGAGGTTTTATGGAGCATGGAGAAAAACAGAAGTGATATTTTACTGGAAAGATTGTCGCAGATCGAGGCTGGTGGTCATCCCAAATACCATGAAAAAAACAAGGAGCAGAATAAGCTCTTTGTACGGGAACGCTTAAAGCTCCTGTTTGACGATCAGTTTCAGGTGGAAGATGGAGCCTTTGCCAATTTCATGGCGGGCGATTTGCCTGCTGACGGTGTGGTTACGGCAATTGGCAAGGTGAATGGACAGACAGTATGTGTGATGGCCAATGATTCAACCGTAAAAGCGGGTTCGTGGGGCACGCGAACCGTGGAGAAGATTTTGCGCATTCAAGAGACTGCGGAGAAATTAAGAGTACCCCTGATCTACTTAGTTGATTCTGCTGGCGCACGCATCACCGATCAGATCGAGATGTTTCCGGGCAGACGCGGCGCGGGGCGCATCTTCTATAATCAGGTGAAATTATCCGGAAAGATTCCACAGATTTGTATTCTCTTTGGACCTTCTGCGGCGGGAGGGGCCTATATCCCTGCTTTTTGCGATCTGGTGATCATGGTAGAAAAGAATGCCAGCATGTATCTTGGCTCGCCGCGAATGGCAGAGATGGTGATTGGAGAGAAGGTCACATTGGAGGAGATGGGTGGGGCAAGAATGCATTGTACAGTGAGCGGTTGCGGAGATGTGTTGGCCGCCAGTGAGGAAGAGGCGATCCGATCGGCACGAAATTATCTCTCTTATTTTCCGGCCAATTATGCCGAGCGTCCGCCTGTGCAGCCTTCTCGTCCGCCGAAACGTGCTCCGCAGGAGATTGAGTCCATCATTCCGGAGAATCAGAATGCGCCGTTTAATATGTATGATTTAATCGATGCCATCGTCGATCAGGATTCTTTCTTTGACGTGAAGAAGCTGTTTGCTCAGGAGATTATTACCGGTCTTGCCCGGATTGACGGCAAGCCTGTCGGGATCATTGCAAATCAGCCGCGTGTAAAGGGTGGCGTGCTTTTCGTGGATTCGGCAGACAAAGCCGCGCGTTTTATCAATCTCTGTGATGCTTTTAATATACCCTTATTATTTCTGGCTGATGTTCCGGGCTTTATGATCGGCACCAAGGTAGAGCGGCAAGGAATTATTCGCCATGGTGCGAAGATGATATCGGCTGTCTCGGAAGCTACGGTGCCCAAAATCTCGGTTATTGTTCGCAAGGCATATGGAGCTGGCTTATATGCCATGGCAGGTCCTGCATTTGAGCCGGATGTTTGCTTGGCTTTACCTACTGCCTCTATTGCTGTAATGGGACCGGAAGCGGCCGTGAATGCAGTCTACAGCAATAAGATTAATGAAATCGAAGATCCGGGGGAGCGTCAGGCATTTATTATGCGGAAACGGCAAGAATATCAAGAAGATATCGACATTTACCGGCTGGCTTCCGAGCTGGTCGTCGATGCCATTATTGCCGGCTCCCAGCTCAGAGATGAGCTGATCAAACGATTTGCGCTATATGAAAGCAAACAGCTTCATTTTTCTGATCGTAAGCACCCCGTCTATCCTGTGTAGATTTTGCACTTTTGATTTATTAGAAAAGACAGGATAATCAGATTGAAGGAACAGAAGTGAGTGATACTACTCAGAAAGGAGGTCGGCGAGGATGACCGTAAAAGAGGCATTTCGTTTTAAAATAACGACGATGGGGATTGTATTGATCCCGGTTGCGATTGGCATCAACTTTGTAGGCAAATTTATAGGGAATTCATTAAATTTGCCTGCCTGGCTAGACTCCATCGGTACCATATTGGCTGCAATCCTGGCTGGTCCGTGGATTGGCGCCATAAGCGGAGCAGTCAATAATATCTTCTTCAGTTTTTTTGATGGCGGTATTTCGCTTTGGTATGCGATCACCAGCATCGCCATCGCTGTCGTTGCAGGCATTCTTTCCTACGCAGGCTGGTTCAGATCCCTGGCCAAAGCCATATTAGCGGGGATTGTCATCGCTATAGTATCTGCGGTAATAAGTACACCCATCAATGTATTTTTATGGGAAGGACAGACGGGTAAAACTTTGGGAGATTTGTTGTACGCTTATCTGATTGATAACGGTTTCAACATCTGGATAGCGTCTTTTATGGATGAATTGGTTTTAGATCTTATTGATAAAATTATCGTTGCTCTTATTGTCTTTGTGATCGTCCTGGGTCTTCCCAAGAGCATAACCCAAGCAATGGGAAGCTCTGCGCAAACGATACGAAAATAACAGCTATTGGGTAGAACAAAGCAAGAAATATAAAACCGTGAAACTTCTCCTCACATGGGAGAAGTTTTCTTTAGTAGATATGATGATTTACACAGTCGCAATGAAGTGATCGCCTAACTCTTTGAGTCAGGCGCAAGCCAAGTTTTCTCGGGCTAACCCAAAAAACTTGTAAACAACGAATCTAAGGGTAAGGAGAGACATCGTGCAACAACTAAGCCTCTATATTGAGAAAGAAACCTTTATACATCAAAAAGTGGATCCGATCACAAAGCTGACCTATTTTATTGCAGTAACGATTATGGCATTTCTAATGCCTGTGCTTGCTGGAGCCATTATTCTGTTTTTGTTACAGCTTCTCTTACTCCTGTGGGCGCGTGAATTGCGCCGGGCGGGAAAATTAATGCTTGGCATCCTGATCGTTCTGATCAGTTTGTTTATCATCCAAGGGATGTTTCATCCGGACAATCAAGTCCTGCTCTGGCAGTTGGGGCCTCTCCGCTTTTATCAAGAGGGTCTCATGGTGGCAACAACGATTACGCTGCGCATGCTGAATATGATCTCTGCTGGCGCTTTGTTAATCTTAACCACTTCGCCCAACCATCTGATGGAGGCTTGTGAGCGGCGCGGCATGTCTCCGAAGCTTGGATATATCATCACATCGATCTTTCAAATGATCCCGATCATGCTGCGCAATGCCGCGGTGATTCAACAAGCGCAAGAATCAAGGGGCATGAATGTGAAGGGAAATCTCTGGAGGCGTTTTCAGGCACTTATCCCGCTGATTGTGCCATTGATTCTCTCATCATTATACAGCATTCGAGAGCGGGCGATAGCGCTGGAAGTAAGAGCTTTTTCAGCAAAGGGGAAGAAGAGCTTTCTCCATGAAGAGAAGATATTGCCTGCGATGTATCTGATTCGCCTGTTCATCATCTGCTCTCTCGCTGGAGTAACGATCTGGAGGGTATGTACATGATTCAAATTGAGAGATTAACCTATTATTATCCCCATCAAGAAGAGCCTGCCTTAAAAGAGCTTACCTTCACGGTTCAGCAGGGCGAGTCCGTAGGGATTATCGGCTTAAATGGCGCGGGCAAGTCTACGCTGTGCTATGCCATCATGGGATTAGTCCCGCATTTTTATCATGGTACGATCTCGGGAGATCTATGGGTAAATGGGATTAACGTTCCTGATGCCAGTCTCGGTGAAGTATCTCAGCATGTTGGACTGGTCTTCCAAAATCCGCTTCATCAACTTTCAGGATCAAAAGCGACGGTGAAAGATGAGATCGCTTTTGGATTGGAAAATTTGGGGATGCCGCGAGAGAAGATGCTTGAACGGATTGAATGGGTATCGGAACTGCTGGGAATAGCTAGCCTGCTTCATCGCAACCCTTTCAGCTTATCAGGGGGACAAATGCAGCGAGTAGCGATTGCCAGCGTGCTTGCCATGAAACCTCAAGTCATCGTAATGGACGAACCCACGAGCCAGTTAGATCCTGCAGGAACGGCAGAAGTATTTGCGGCGATTGAGGCATTGCGCAAAGAAGGGATTACTACGGTCATTGTAGAGCATAAGATCGAGTGGTTAGCCGAGCATTGCAATCGAATTGCCATACTCGCTGATGGTGAACTGAAAGCGATCGATCTGCCAGGCAAAGTTTTTGCACAGCCAGATCTGCATGAGTGGGGCGTTGAACCCCCTGTCTATACCAGAGTCTATCAGAAGATTGCGGCAGAAAATCACTCTAGTGGAGTCCCAACAACTTTAAAAGATACGGTTGAAAGGTTGAAAGCGTATGAGCAAAACAATCAAGGTTGATGAGGTTTGGTTCTCTTACTCGCCAGGTCAGCCTGTGCTGCGCGGCGTTACCATTACCTTTACTCCCGGAGTGACTGCCATTATCGGCGAGAACGGCGCGGGAAAAACAACGTTAATGAAGCTCTTGAATGGTCTGCTTACACCATCTAAGGGATCGGTTCTGGTCGGGGAATTGGATACCAGGGAACATTTAACCTCACAATTGGCCAAATATGTAGGCATTGTCTTTCAAAACCCGGATGATCAGATCTTTAAAAGCAAAGTGATTGATGAGGTGATGTTTGGTCCTTTGAACATCGGTATGTCATTGGAGGAGGCCCATCGGAGAGCCAAAGCGGCAATGGCAGAGTTGCAAATCACAGGAATTGAAGAAGAGAATCCGTATGATCTTAGCTATCCGGTAAGAAAGCGGATTGCGATCGCCTCCATACTGGCCATGAATACGGAGGTGGTCATCTTTGATGAGCCTACGATCGGACAGGATATCGCAGGAGTGAGGTTACTTGGAAAGATTGTAACTAAGCTGGGCGCAGAGGGAAAAACAGTGATCTCTATCGTGCACGACATGAATTTTGCAGGTCAGTTTTTTCAGCGGATTATTTCCATGGCAGAAGGGCAAGTGGTCGCCGACGGAAAACCCGAAGAGGTTTTTCGCGATTGGGGAGGTCTGAAAAGAGCGCATGTTTCTCCGCCAAGCTTGGTCCAATTGGCTGATGCTCTAGAATTAAAACAAACGCCATTAACCGAAGAACAGTTTATAAAATATTATTGCCAAGAAAGATTACCAAAACGAAACCGTTAAATCAAAGTGAAAAAAGAGGGTTTTTCGCTCCCTTTATAGAAATATGTTTTTGTAAGAATGGAATCAAAAAACATATCCCTACTTTTAATGGATGTGCAAGAAAATGAGATTTCGATGCTGGCATGCGACTGATCAATCATTGTATGGTGAAGGGCTGCCCAGATGTGGCCATATTCATGATCATATGCTTGCTGGAAAGAAGAAGAGTAGGTTATAGGTAATTTCAGTTGACCTATGATATAATCTTTTAGTATAATGACCTTTGATTGGCTTGCCCTTTTCACTGGTTAGTCGTCACGGTTGATGTGGAGGGAGGGATATCAAATGGCAGAGATTCGTGTTCGTGAAAACGAGTCTTTGGATAGCGCTCTTCGCCGTTTTAAGCGAGACCTTGCTAAGTCCGGAGTCCTTGCAGAAGTTAAAAAACGTAAACATTATGAAAAGCCAGGCGTCAAACGCAGAAAGAAAGCAGAAGCTGCACGCAAGCGCAAATATTAGGAGGTTTTTTTGGTGTCAATATTGGATCAGTTAAATCAGGATATGAAGCAAGCAATGAAAGATAAGGAGGCGCTTAAGCTCTCTGTAATTCGCATGCTTAAAGCGGCTCTTAAGAATGAAGAGATTCATCAGGGCAGAACCTTGACGGAAGACGATGAACTTGCAATCCTGACACGTGAACTGAAACAAAGACAAGATTCCCTCCATGAATTTGAAAAGGCTGGAAGATCTGACCTGGCTGAAAAAACCCGATTGGAAATTGAAGTTGTGAAATCATATTTGCCGGAAGAACTAAGTGAGGATGAGCTGCGCGAAATGATCCGCGAAGCAATCTCTCAGGTTTCGGCAACTTCAAAGAAAGATATGGGCAAAGTGATGAGTATTTTGATGCCCAAAGTGAAAGGTCGGGCTGATGGCAAATTGGTAAACCAAATGGTTTCTGAATTGCTCTCTTAAATATGATTCATAGGAAAAAAACGCTCTGTGATTTTTTCACAGGGCGTTTTTTAGTTGCTTGCCGCTTACCCTTCATATTTTTGCCGAAAAAATCATATATGTTGATAGGAGGGAGTGGCGTCATAAGATGAAGAAATGGATTCGCAACTTTAAACGAAAAGCTGCTAAAGCTTTGGATTTGCCCAGCGATATCATTACCGATCTGCCTCGTCTTACCATGATTGGCTTTGTGCAACTATACATAGAAAATCATCACGGAGTTCTTCTGTTTAGCGATTCAGAGCTCCGTTTACTTTTAAAGAAAGGACAATTGATCATCAAGGGAGAGGGACTTACGATCCGTATGATTCTTTCAGAAGAGCTGTTTCTGGAAGGCTCAATCCACCAGATTCAGATTATAGAATAGGAGTGAGAACCGATGAATCATTTTTTAAACCACTGGATCTTTGGTTATGTCGTCTTGCAGATGTGGGGAAAGTATGTGGAGCGGTTTATCAATCTGGCGATTAAATCCGGCTTGGAAGTCTGGGATATTAAACGACTGGAAAATGATAAATTTCAGATCAAATTGAAGGTAAAAGATTTTTTTCGTTTGAAACCGATCTTGCGTGAGACGGGAACCCGCATGAGCATTCTGCGTAAGATTGGGCTTCCCTTCCTCGTTTATAAAATAAACCGGAGAAAAGGGATAGCGGTTGGTTTTTTTTTATTTATCCTGTTATTGTACATGCTCTCATCCATGATCTGGAGAATTGATGTGATTGGAACGGAGAAGATCCCCAAAAGTGAGGTTTTAAACGCTGCTGAACAGGTCGGAATTAAGATCGGGGCATTTAAATGGAGGCTGGATCAACTGGAAGACTTGCAATATGAACTGCAAAAAAGTGTAGATGATGCTTCCTGGATTGGCATTAAATTTGACGGGGTGGTAGTAAAGATCACAGTTGTGGAGAAGGTCCGTTCCGAGCAGCCAAAAACGGAATACCCCCGTCACCTGGTGGCCAAGAAAAAGGCCGTTATCCAAAAATATACGGCAGAGAAGGGGCAGCCTAAAATTGCCGTCCATCAATTGGTCAATAAAGGAGATATTCTGATCTCAGGCATCATCGGTCCGGAAGGAGAGCCGAACAAGCAGAAGCTGGTCTCCGCTCAAGGAAAGGTGTGGGGGGAAGTCTGGTATGATTCCACCATCTCGATTCCCTTAAGGCAAGAGGTGAGCAAATTAACAGGGAAATCCAAGACCAGCCATTATATTCTATTAGGAAAATATGCGATTAAGATTTGGGGTTTTGGTAAAAAAGATGAAATAAAGAATTATAAAACAGAGGAGAATCAAGAATATTTAACCATTCGTAACCATCAGTGGCCAATTGGTTGGAAACGTAAAGATACATTAGAGGTGGAAAAAGAGTATTACCAACTCACAGAAGAAGAGGCGGTTAAAACCGCATTAGAAATTGGCAGGAAAGATTTGATCAACAAAGTGGGAGGGGAGAGTAAAATAAAGGGCGAAAAAGTTTTGCAACAGTGGGTGGAGCATGGTAAAGTTTATTTAAAGGTGCATTATACAGTGATCGAAGAGATTTCAATGGAAGCACCGTTAGCTGGACAAGAATCAAGAAATTGAATAGGAGAATGATGCCATTTGCAAACTTCCGTGGAGCCGATTTCCATTCGATTAATCAATTCGCAAGAAGGTCAGATTCTATTCGGACCGCATGATCTCTACCTCAATATGATTGAGCATGCCTTTCAGACACGAATCATCACCCGCGGCGGGGAATTGGTTGCCCATGGGCGTCAGCCAGATATAGAGAAAGTTGCAAACCTGTTTCATGTATTGCTTGCTTTAATACGAAAGGGGCATCAGCTTGTAGAGCAAGATGTCTCTTATGCGATATCATTGGCTAGAGAAAATCGCACAGAAGAGCTGCTCGAACTTTTTGATACAGAGATCGGAAAGACCGTCAAGGGAAAATCGATTCGCGCCAAAACTTTGGGACAGAGTCATTATATAACGGCAATTCGCAAGAAGGATATCGTATTTGGAATTGGTCCTGCAGGAACAGGAAAGACCTATTTAGCCGTGGTATTTGCGGTTCAGGCGCTTAAAAATGGGCAGGTAAAACGAATCGTCTTAACCCGCCCAGCCGTTGAAGCCGGAGAGAGTCTTGGCTTTCTTCCCGGTGATCTCCAGGAGAAGGTAGATCCCTATTTACGCCCGCTCTACGATGCGCTTTATGAGATGATGGGAAGCGAGCAAGTGGCCCGTTCCATGGAGCGGGGCATGATCGAAATTGCTCCGCTTGCCTATATGAGGGGCCGGACTTTGGAAGATTCGTTTGTGATCCTGGATGAAGCCCAAAATACTACTGCGGAGCAGATGAAGATGTTCTTAACCCGTCTGGGCTTCGGCTCGAAAATGGTAATCACGGGTGATTTAACGCAAATTGATTTGCCTAAGGGGAAAAAATCGGGATTACGAGATGCGCGGGAGAAGTTAAAAGGGATTGAAGATATTGGCTTTATTGAACTTACCCAAGCCGATGTCGTTCGTCATAGCCTTGTGCAAAAGATTATTGAAGCCTATGAAAAAAGCCCGGAGTAATAAATGGATGAACTTCCTGCCGGGCTGGGAAATAAGGAGGGGTGCACATGAAAGCTGAGGGTAATTGGAAGAGAAAGGGATTCCAAATACTGCTCTATGTCTCATTAGGACTTGTTTTTTTCTTCCTGATGATTGGGCATGTGAAACCCAAAACTTACGAAAATTTGCATGTAGGCGATGAAGCTCCCGAACGAATCACCTCGCCGAAAATTGTACTTGACCAAGAAGCGACGGAGCGAGCCAGAGAGAAAGCCGCGCGAGAAGTGCTCCCCGAATATACCTTGAATAATTCCATAACGGAAAATCAAAAGAAGAATCTGGATGTGATTTTTGAAAAGGTGAAGGAGATCAATTCCGACACCTCCTTAAGACAAAGCGACCGTATTAAAGCGATTAAAGAGGCGATTCCCTATCAATTGACCGATGAATCATACAGGACTCTGGCTACTTTGCCGGTAGAGACGATCTTTACGATGCAATATGTTACAAAATATATTGTGGAAGAGATCATGAAGCAGGGAGTAAAAGATTCGAGCGCTGATCTCAACGCTGCGCGTGAACGGGTAAATGAACAATTGGTGACCGTTGAACTTGCGTCTTCTGCCCGGAAGGTGACACAGGAGCTGGCGCGCCTAAGCATTGTGCCAAACATCTCTTTTGACGCAGAAAAAACGCAGGCCAAGAAGGAAGAGGCCCGTGCCGCGGTTGAGGATATCTATATTTATGAGAATGATGTGATTGTCAATTATAAGGAACCCATCACATCAGAGCATTTGCGCAAAATGAAATTGGTTGGATTGATGGATTCTAACCAAATGGAGCCCTATTTGGGACTGGCACTGTTTGTGGTCATGTTGTTAGCCATGGTCTGGTTTTATACCCATCAGGCAAAATCGAGTGTAGTGGCAAATAATCTGCAATTATTGATGTATTTTGTGATCCTGGCCTTGGAACTTGTGTTGCTGAAAATATTCACTTTAGGCAAATCGTTAGGTTATGCCGGTGTGGGATACTTAGCCCCCGTCGCTTTTGGCTCCATCATGATCGCCATGCTTCTCGGGACACGGCTGGCCTATTTCAGCAGCATATTATTTGCCTTGATCTCAGGCATCTTATTTAATGAGGATCGCAATCAAATCTTTGAGATCGATTTTGTATTGGTCAGCTTTATTGGCGCGGTGGTGGGCGCATATGTGGTTGCCGGCGCCCACACCAGATCGAAGATTTTACGGGCTGGAATCTTTGTTTCGTTAACCAATATGGCCGTGATGGCGATGCTCTTCTTGCTCAATAATCATGGCGGCACCTGGAAAGAGATCTTGCTCCTCTTTGCATTTGGAGCTGCGAGCGGAATCTTATCCGGAGTATTTACATTAGGCTTTATGCCTTTCTTTGAGGCGGCATTCGGAATATTATCCCCCGTCAAGCTGATCGAGCTTTCCAATCCAAACCAGCCATTACTGCGTAAATTGCTGCTTGAAGCTCCAGGCACCTATCACCATAGTGTAATGGTTGCCAATTTGTCGGAGGCTGCCTGTGAGGCGGTTGGTGCAAATGGTCTTCTCGCCCGTGTCGGTTCTTATTACCATGATATCGGCAAAACGAAAAGACCTTCATTTTTTATCGAAAATCAGATGGGGATTGATAATCCGCACGACTCTATTACTCCGCAGTTAAGCAAAAGCATTATTACCGCACATCCCTACGATGGGGTGAAGATGCTGAAGGAGTATAAAATGCCAAAAGCAATTATAGACATAGCTGAGCAGCATCATGGAACCAGCCTATTGAAGTATTTCTATCATAAAGCGTTAAAGGAAAATGACCAGGTTAAAGAAGAAGATTTTCGTTATCCTGGACCAAAACCCCAATTTAAAGAGGTTGCGATTGTCGGCATCTGTGACTCTGTGGAGGCAGCCGTTCGCTCTATGAACAAGCCTACGTTGGAACAGATTGAAGCGCTTGTACGCAAAATTATTAAGGATAAATTGGATGATGGACAACTGGATGAGTGCGATTTGACTTTAAAAGAGCTGGATGTGATCTATCATGTCATCATTGAGACTCTCAAAGGGACATTCCACTCGCGAATTGAGTACCCTACCGATGCTGAGATGGGAGTGAAAGAAGCTTGAGCATTTCTGTCGAGTTTATCTATATGCTCGATTTCAGTCTGACCCCGGATCAAGAAAAAACGATCAAAGCTTTGTTTGCAGAAACTGCACGCCGGGAAAACCGGACAAGCGGAGAAGTATCGCTCACTTTTTGCGACAATGACTTTATTCACGATTTGAACCGCACATATCGCAATATAGATCGTCCGACCGACGTTTTATCCTTTCCAATGGAAGACGAGCAACTGCTTGGCGACATTGTGATCTCCATACCAAAAGTTAGAAGCCAAGCAGAGGAGTATGGTCACAGCTTTGAACGCGAGCTTTATTTCCTCGCGGTACATGGATTCCTTCATCTGCTCGGTTACGATCATGAGACAAAAGAGGATGAAGAGATCATGTTTGGCAAGCAGGAGCAGATTCTATCCGATATGGGGATCAGACGGTGAAATCGATGCAGGAAATTCGTCGACTTATCCGCAGTTTCTCCGCAGCCTTTCAGGGGATATATATGGCTTTCCGCGACGAAAAGAACATGCAGATTCACGGGTGGATGGCAGTATTGGTGACAGTTTTAAGCTGCATGGCGGGGATTTCTTGGCACAGGTATCTGGTTCTGCTTTTTTTAGTCGTTTGGGTTTGGAGCCTTGAATTAATCAATACCTCGATTGAACGAACACTGGATCTGATCAGTACAGAGACTCACCCGAAAATCAAATTGGCAAAGGATACGGCTGCAGGTGCCGTATTGCTCTCCTCCATTTTTGCTGTTCTTGTTGGGATTACATTGCTTTATCAGCCGCTTGCAGAAAAGATAGGGAATTTGAACTTGCAAATCATGGCTATGCACCTGACATCGGTACAACTGGCGATATTGATCTGTATCTGGTTAGCTTCAATGGCAGTGTTGATCAAATGGAGCAGTTGGATTAAAGAGCGATTTTGGTTTGACGTATTGTTGACTACGCTCTCATTTCTCATCTTTATGTGGAGCGAGCGGTCATCCGTCCAGCTTTTTGCCCTTCTTTTGCCCGTCGCAGTCATGATCTTTATTTACAGAAATCATTTTTACTTTCGTCTGTATAAATTAGGCGTCTCTGGACTGGGTGCCTTTGTGTTGTTTTATCTTTTAAGATGATAGTGATTGTTTATAGGAGGAATCGGATCGATGTTAACTGCAGAAGAATTAATCGAAGAGGCCCGTCGAGCGCGTGAACGGGCATATGTTCCTTATTCCAATTTCGGCGTTGGTGCGGCGTTGCTGGCCGAGGATGGAACCGTTTATCATGGCTGCAATATTGAAAATGCGGCATATCCGGTTACCATCTGCGGAGAAAGAACGGCCATCTTTAAAGCCTACTCGGAGGGAAACCGCTCCTTTGTTGCCCTTGCCGTAATTGCAGACACACCTCGTCCTGTCCCCCCATGCGGATCATGCAGACAGGTGATGTTTGAGTTACTGCCGAAGGATTTGCCCGTTTACCTGAGCAATCTTAAAGGGGAATATATCACTACAACAGTGGAACAACTATTACCAGGCGGATTTTCTGCCAGTGATATGGAAGCGAGCGTGAAATAGATGTTCTCAGGGAAGAAGTCTGGGTTTGTGGCCATAGTAGGCAGACCGAACGTAGGAAAATCGACGCTGATGAATCAAATGGTGGGCCAAAAAGTGGCGATAATGTCTGATAAACCGCAGACGACGAGAAATCGCATTCAAGGCATCCTGACCAAAGAAGAAGGTCAGATTATTTTTATCGATACGCCCGGAATCCATAAGCCCAAATCGAAGTTAGGCGATTATATGGTGAGAATCGCCGATAATGCCTTAAAAGAAGTGGATTTGATCCTCTTCGTCATCGATGCGGCGGAGAAGATGGGAACCGGGGAGCAATACATTATGGAACGCTTAAAATCAGTGAAAACTCCTGTCTATCTCGTAATCAATAAAATTGACAAAGTTCACCCTAATGATCTGCTGCCGTTGATCGACCACTACCGCTCTGAAATGGAGTTTGCAGAGATTATCCCGGTTTCAGCACTGAATGGAAATAATTTAAATCCTCTGATCCAAAGCATTTTTAAGGCCCTTCCCGAAGGTCCATTTTATTACCCAAGCGATACTTATACCGATCATCCGGAGCGATTTATTGCCGCCGAACTGATCCGGGAAAAGGCTCTGCACCTGTTGCGTGAGGAAGTCCCTCATTCGCTTGCCGTAGTGATCGAGGAATATAAGGAGAGAGAGAGCGGCAATCTATATATTCATGCAGTCATCTATTGTGAACGCAACTCGCAGAAAGGAATCTTAATTGGCAAAAATGGAACGATGTTAAAAGAGATCGGACGAAGGGCCAGGGAAGATATGGAGAATTTGTTTGGAACCCGTGTCTTTCTTGAATTATGGGTCAAGGTAAAGGAAGATTGGCGGAATGAAGAACGCCTGCTCAAGAACTTTGGCTACCAAGAGTAATTTATTCAAGCCAATTTTTCCATAGCATAAAGCTGATATGGGTGGTCATCCTAAACTTATCTTGACGCCAATCCATTCCAATTCAGAAGGGATGATGATAATGCGGGATTTTTCGTGGAATGTCTTTACGGCAACAGGCAGTCTTGAATCTTATCTGCTGTATAAAGAACACGAAAAGATCGTCAATTCGTTGGAAGAAGAAGAGGATGAATGGGAAGAGGCTTCCGACGTATAGGTTTTTGGTATGATCTCCCTGTAGATGGAGAGGAGCATCGGATGATTTATAAGGTTGAGGGTATCATCATTCGCAGCAGCGACTATGGTGAGGGGAACAAAATCTTAACTTTGTATACCAAAGAAATGGGAAAAATTGGAGTGATGGCTAAGGGAGCCAAAAAAACCAAATCACGTTTATCCGCCGTTTCTCAATTATTTACCTATGGCCACTTTGTTTTTTACCATGGCGGAGGCTTGGGAAGCCTGACGCAGGGTGACGTTATTGACTCGTTCCGAAGCATCCATCAAGATATTATCAAGACGGCCTGGGCTGCTTATCTTGTGGAACTCCTCGATAAGTTAAGCGAGGAGAAGGAGGCCAATGCTTTTCTCTTTTTTTTATTACATACTTCACTAAAAATGATTGAAGAAGATAAGGATCCGGAAGTGGTCGCGCGGATCTTTGAATTGCAATTATTGCAGAGGATCGGCATAAAACCGGAGTTGAACCGATGTTCATCATGCCGCTTGGAGCAGAGACCTTTTGTGGCCTTCAGCATACGAGAAGGCGGGCTGATATGTGAACTCTGTCTCGCACATGATCCGCATGCCATCATCCTTTCTCCCGCCGCCATACGTTTGCTTAGAACCTTTGCTCAGATAGACTTAAAGAGACTGGGAAAAGTAGATGTGAAAGAAAATACGCGCAAGCAGCTTGCGATTGCAATGAAAGCCTTTATGGATACGTATGTAGGAGTGAAGATTAAATCAAGGAATTTTCTTGACCAGCTTAGTCAAATTGCGGATGAATTAAGACCATCACGAAATACGGAAAGGGAAGTTTCTCATGGGAAAAGACCTGAAACTGAGATTGAAGATGGACGTTGATCTGCCTAAGATATCTAGGATGATCTGGAGAAATGTAAGTTCGATACGGCTTTCACTGCATAATCACGAAGGCAGGCTCGCTTCGCTGCCAGCGATTTACGGTGTGGCAACCTGTGCCCTTTTTCCAATGGTCAGCTTTGCGACGCTTTATTCGTTGGCAAGGGCCAACGTTCGAGTGATTATTGAAAAAAGATGAAAGCTGATGAATCAACCTTTGACTTTTATGTTCAGATGGTATATAAATGTATGTAAACTGAAGATTTTTCTATGCTTGCAAGGAAGGATAGGAGTAACCGTACCACTTGTCGAACCTAACATTTAGGTGGCTAGCGAGTCTGGGAGGGTGTGAGCCAGATGGCAAGATGCGGCGAAGGGCGATCCGGAGCAAGAATTCTTTAAAAAGAGGATGTAATCAGGGACAAAATAGAAGCAGGAAGGTTGATGCGCGGAAGTTCTGGCAGAGGAGTGCAGCACTTAGTTTTTTCCAGCTTATATTTTGGACCTTACGTCAAGTAGGGTGGAACCGCGGGAACTGCTCTCGTCCCTATACTTAGCTGAAAGTATAGGGACGGGAGTTTTATTATTTTACAAGGTGGTGTTTCTTTTGAACTTTCAAACCATGATTCTAACTTTGCAAAATTATTGGTCAGAACAGGGCTGTTTAATTGTTCAACCCTATGATCTGGAGAAAGGGGCCGGAACCATGAATCCGATGACCTTCTTGCGTTCCATCGGCCCTGAGCCATGGAATGTGGCTTATGTTGAGCCATCACGCCGTCCCGTAGACGGCAGGTACGGTGAGAATCCAAACAGGCTTTATCAACATCACCAGTTTCAGGTCGTCATGAAGCCGTCACCGGATGATATTATTGACCGTTATCTGGAAAGTTTGCGCCGTTTGGGCATTGATCCCCTTGACCATGATATTCGCTTTGTCGAAGATAACTGGGAAGCCCCCACACAAGGGGCATGGGGTTTAGGCTGGGAAGTATGGTTAAATGGGATGGAAATTACACAGTTTACTTATTTTCAGCAGATGGGCGGCATCGATATGAGCCCTGTGGCTGTCGAGATTACCTACGGTTTGGAGCGTCTGGCCTCTTACATTCAAGATAAAAATAATGTATTTGATCTGGAATACAGCGATGGATTTACCTACAGGGATGTCTTCCATCAGCAAGAATATGAACACTCCAAATATACCTTTGAGATCAGTGATACCAAGAAATTATTTGATCTGTTCAATACTTATGAAGAAGAGGCAAAACGTGCTTTAAGCGCCAATTTGGTATTCCCGGCCTATGATTACGTTCTCAAATGCTCTCATACCTTTAATTTGCTTGACGCTCGCGGAGCGATCAGCGTGACGGAACGAACCGGATATATTGCGCGTGTCCGCAATCTTGCCCGTGAATGCGCAAAAACTTATTATGCCGAACGTGAGCGTCTCGGTTTCCCTATGTTAAAGGAGACGGAGGTTAAGAAAGATGCCTAGAGATTTTTTGTTGGAGATTGGTTTGGAAGAGATTCCTGCCCGTTTTATACCGGATGCGAGCGCACAGTTGAAGGATAAAGTTGAACAGTTTCTAAAGTCGAAACGAATCGGATTTGCCGAGATTAAGCCCTTTTCAACGCCGCGAAGGCTGGCCGTGTGGGTGAAACAGGTGGAAGAGCGCCAAGAAGATTTAAATGAAATATTGCGCGGTCCAGCAAAACGAATTGCCGTTGAAGAGGATGGAAGCTGGAGCAAAGCTGCCATCGGTTTTGCACGTGGAAAAGGTGCCAATGTGGAGGATCTCTTTATTGAAGAGGTGAAGGGAGAAGAGTACCTGTTTGTGCGCAAGTCGCAAGCCGGAGATCCAACTGTCCAAATACTTCCTGAATTGGTGACTGTCATCAGCAGCATGAGTTTTCCCAAAAATATGCGCTGGGGAAAGGAAGAGCTGCGTTTTGTCCGGCCAATTCGCTGGATCGTAGCTTTATTTGGCGACGAGGTAATCCCGATGACCATCGCCGGAGTGAGAAGCGGAGCGATCACTTACGGGCATCGCTTCTTGGGAAATCAAGTGACGCTTGCAAGCCCCGATCAATATGTTTCGCTTCTGGAAAAAGAGTATTGCCTGGTTGACCCGGATGAACGCCGCAACCGCATCGTAGAACAAATTAGAGCTTTGGAAGCTGAGAAGGGGTGGGTCGTACCGCTCGATGAAGGACTGTTGGAAGAGGTAACCAATTTGGTCGAGTATCCGACAGTGCTCTATGGCTCATTTGATGAGACCTTTTTGCAGATTCCCAGCCAGGTATTGATTACATCGATGCGGGAACATCAACGGTATTTTCCTGTGGAATCTCCGGAGGGAGAACTGCTTCCGTATTTTATAACGGTTCGCAATGGGGATAGACGCAATCTGGAAGGAGTAGCAAAGGGAAATGAGAAGGTTTTAAGCGCTCGCCTTGCCGATGCCCGCTTCTTCTATGAAGAGGACCAGAAGATGAGCATCGATGCATGTCTTGCCCGGCTAGAAAGCGTGATCTTTCATGAAGAATTAGGCACGATTGCCGATAAAGTGCGCAGGATCCGCGAACTTTCCGGCGAATGGACGGAAATGTTAAAGCTTGACCAAGATCTGGCTGAGGCAATTGACCGCACCGCTTCGATCTGCAAGTTTGATCTGGTGACGCACATGGTTTATGAATTTCCCGAATTACAGGGAATCATGGGGGCAGATTATGCGCGCAAATTGGGAGAGAGCGAAGAGGTTTCGCAAGGCATTTTTGAACATTATCTTCCTCGCTTCGCAGGCGACCAGCTCCCTGCTTCAACGGTCGGGGCGATTGTGGGGCTGGCGGATAAGATTGATACGATCGTGGGCTCGTTTTCCATCGGCATCATTCCAACCGGATCACAGGATCCTTATGGTTTACGACGTGCAGCGCAAGGCATTGTTCAAATTCTTCTCGATAAAGAGCTGCCTTTAACGCTCGATCAATTATGGCGAAGCAGCATCCAAGTCTACCGGAAACGCAATCTATTTAAGAAAAGTGAGGAAGAGCTTCTCCGTGACTTAGATCAATTCTTCATGCTTAGATTAAAAAATCTCCTACAGGAACGCGGGATACGATACGATGTGATTGATGCGGTCCTATCAGCGCCAATCCATGAAATTGTGCAATTGGTGAAGAAGGCCGATATTTTACAAGAACGAGTAGAACGACCCGACTTTAAAAAGACAGTAGAAGCATTTACGCGTGTAAATAATCTTGCCAACAAAGCAGAGCATGACCACTTACAACCGTCTGATTTGGTTGAAGAGATCGAACAGACTCTTTGGGAAACATATCAGACTGTAAACCAGACTGTAGAGAATGCTTTATCCGAAGGGGATTTATCAGCGGTATTAGACTCCATGACATCTTTGCAAACTTACATTGAAGCCTTCTTTGCCAATGTGATGGTTATGGTTGAGGATGAGAAGTTGCGGACGGCTCGTTTAGCCCTCTTGAAACGCCTTTCCAGGCTCTTTGCGCAATATGCTGATTTTAATAAGCTGGTTTTCTCTTCCTGACAAAATCGTTTACTTAAATAAAGGAGCATCCCATCGTAAACAACTGAGGGATGCTCCTTTTGTAGATTTATCTTCCTCGATGTTTGGCTTTCGCTTTTTGGCGGGCGATTTCACGTTTATATTCTTTCATTGCTTCTCTTTTCTCCCGTGAAATCATCTTTTTCTCTTTTTTTCTTGCTTCATACTCCAATTGAAGAGCTTGCTGAGCGTAAGTGTTCACTCCGGTTTTTCTCATCTCTTTAGCTGCTTCGCGGGCCATTCGTTTTGGGTTGATCTTACGGTGAACAATTTTTTCCACTTTCACCGACTGCTTGGAACGGTTGATCCAATCCAAGAGTTCCTTTTTCACAAAATCGAGGACTTCACTATCCTTCGGTTCTGATCCAAATAGAACTCTGCTTGCTTTGATCTTGCCGTGATTCTCCTCTTCAATGACGCCAACCCAAAACTGTCCATCAAAGAAGACGGTTAATTTCATGATTTTTCCCCCTTTTGAAAAGTTAAAACAGAACGACGGACATCCCAGGGGGAAGGATACTGACACCTATTGAGGTGCATCTGGACTACCAACCAGATCGTGTTTTTTCGTTCCAGCCCTATTATACTCAATTTAAAATCGTTGAAAAAGATTTGATGATCATAAAATTTGTAAAACAAAAATTATAAAGAAGAGCTTGCAGGAGAACATCTTTAAATATAGTATATACTATATAGCGGTTTTATCTATTATAGTATAACATATTTCATCATCAGAATTGCGGGGGTGATTCCCATAGAATTGAGCAAAAGACAGGAACAGATCCTGCAGATTGTCAAAGATCATGAACCGATCACGGGTGAACAGATCGCTGAAATGCTGAACTTGACCAGAGCTACGTTAAGACCTGACTTGGCGATCTTGACCATGTCCGGATTATTGGATGCCCGGCCAAGAGTAGGCTATTTTTACACCGGCAAAACGGGAATGCGTCTTGTAAGTGAACGTATCCGCAAGCTTAAAGTGAAGGATTACAAAGCGCCGCCAATTCTGGTGGAAGAGAGCGTATCTGCGTATGATGCCATCGTTACGCTCTTTTTGGAGGATGTGGGCACCATCTTTGTGGTGAATAAAGAACGCCACCTAGCAGGAGTAATTTCGCGCAAAGATCTGTTGCGGGCTTCGCTTGGCAATAAAAATCTCGAAGATGTCCCGGCGGGTGTGATTATGACCCGCATGCCCAATATTATTACAGTGGGTCTTGAAGACTCACTCTTTGATGCAGCCAATAAATTAATTGAATATCAGATCGATTCCCTGCCGGTTGTGATCCCCGTTGAAGGAAGAAAGAACACATATGAAGTGGTAGGCCGATTTACCAAGACAACGATTACCCGTGCCTTTGTGGAGATGGGTAAAGAAGAAGTGATCTAGGAGGGATGCGCCATTAACGATAAAAAAGCTATGATCTACGTGATATCTGACTCGTTAGGTGAGACGGCTGAGTTTGTCGCTCGTGCAGCAGCTAGTCAATTTGTGGGTTCGGCAATAGAGATCCGCCGTATTCCTTTTATTGATGACGAGAGCGCAATTGAGGAGACGATTCTTTCTGCGAAAGAGAATAAGGCGCTTGTAGCCTATACGCTTGTCGTGCCGCATCTAAAGGAATACCTGATTCAGACCGCCAAGGTTCATAACGTTCAATTAGTCGATATATTGGGACCGATGATTACCGAGATCGGAAAAATGCTCAATAAGGAGCCCAAATATAAGCCCGGTCTTGTACATCAATTGGATGAGGATTACTTTAAAAAAGTTGAAGCGGTGGAATTTGCCGTCAAATATGATGACGGTAAAGACGCACGAGGGATTCTGCGCGCAGATGTGGTTCTTATCGGAGTATCACGTACCTCTAAGACACCTTTATCCATGTACTTGGCCCATAAACGGATTAAAGCAACTAATGTCCCTCTCGTTCCGGAGGTAGCGCCTCCAGAAGAACTATTTATGATCTCTCCACGCAAGTGTATCGGGTTAACCATCGATCCGGAACAGTTGAATGGGATTCGCACAGAGAGGCTAAAGTCACTGGGACTTGCTGCGCAAGCCAATTATGCCAGCTTGGAACGCATCTTACAGGAATTGGAATATGCAGAAAAGATCATGAAGAAGATTGGATGTCCAGTCATCAACGTAACCAATAAAGCGGTTGAAGAGACGGCCAACATCATTCTTGAAATGATTCGAGGAGGGAAAATCCGTTAATGGGGAAGAAGTGGGTTTATCATTTTACCGAGGGAAATAAGGAGATGAAAGATCTATTGGGAGGAAAAGGGGCAAATCTGGCCGAGATGACTCGTGCAGGCTTGCCTGTTCCTCCAGGGTTTACGATTACGACCGAGGCATGCAATCAGTATTATGCAGATGGAAAAAGGTTGAGCGCAGAATTGATCGAACAGGTTGACCAAGCTCTTGAACGGCTTGAAGAGATGACGGGAAAATCCTTTGGCAGCAGTGATGATCCGTTGCTGGTCTCGGTGCGTTCGGGTTCGGTATTCTCCATGCCAGGGATGATGGATACTATTCTCAATCTGGGTCTTAATGACCAGACTGTAGAGGGGCTGGCGCGATTGACCGGTAATCCGCGTTTTGCCTATGATTCTTACCGCCGATTCATCCAGATGTTTAGCGATGTTGTTCTCGGTGTTGATTCATATCTCTTTGAAGAGGTAATCAGCGATCAGAAAGAGAAGCGCGGCGTCAAACAGGATCCGGATCTGAGCGCGGAGGATTGGCAGGAAGTGATTCAGAAATTTAAGCAGATTGTAAGCAAGGAGAAGAAGATTGATTTTCCGCAAGATCCAAAAGAGCAACTACTGCAAGCGATTCAAGCGGTATTTGCTTCTTGGAACAACCAGCGCGCCATGATCTATCGCAAATTGAACAAGATCTCCGATTCATTAGGCACTGCGGTCAACGTGCAACTTATGGTGTTTGGAAATATGGGCAGCGATTCAGGCACAGGGGTTGCATTTACGCGTAATCCCTCTACGGGGGAAAATGAATTATACGGAGAGTTTTTGATCAACGCTCAGGGCGAAGATGTGGTGGCCGGGATTCGCACACCTGAGCCCATTTCACAATTGAAATCGATCATGCCAGAGGTTTATGCGCAATTTTTGCAGATCAGTCAACAGCTTGAACGGCATTACAAGGATTTGCAGGATATCGAATTTACAATTGAGCGGGGCAAGCTTTATCTCCTTCAGACCAGAAACGGCAAAAGAACTGCTCAAGCGGCTGTTAAAGTGGCAGTGCAGATGGTAAAGGAGGGACTCATTGACCGCGAGACCGCCATTATGCGCGTTGATCCTGAACAGCTTAATCAACTCTTGCATCGGCGTGTCGATGAGAAGGCGAAGCTGGATATTCTGGTCAAGGGACTGCCAGCATCACCCGGTGCAGCTACAGGAAAAGTGGTATTTGATGCAGATGATGCAGAAAGCCTGGCCAAGAAGGGTGAAAAGGTGATCTTGGTTAGGCCGGAAACCACGCCAGAGGACATTCATGGGATTATTGCTGCCGAGGCAGTGGTGACCAGTCGGGGTGGGATGACCAGCCATGCGGCTGTTGTGGCTCGCGGCATGGGCAAGCCGTGTATCTGCGGGTGTGATGGCATTAAGATCGATCTGCATAAAAAGGAGTTTAGGGTAGGAGAAGTGATCGTGCGAGAAGGCGATCTGATCTCCATTGACGGTGCATTGGGAACGGTGATGCTCGGACATGTTCCACTCGTTGATCCGGAATTATCACCCGAGTTTCTGGAGTTATTAAGCTGGGCAGATCAGGTTAAAGAACTGGGTGTCCGGGCAAATGCCGATAATCCTGAGGATGCAGCTAAGGCTCGCCAATTTGGCGCAGAAGGGATTGGGCTTTGCCGCACCGAGCATATGTTTATGTCACCAGATCGCGTGCCGATCGTTCAGGCGATGATTATGGCCGAGACGGTGGAGGAACGACAGCATGCACTGGCGCAGCTCCTGCCGATGCAACAGAATGACTTTTATCATATCTTTAAGGAGATGCAAGGACTCCCTGTCACCATCCGTCTGCTTGATCCGCCTTTGCATGAGTTTTTACCCAATTTGGAGGAGCTAATTGTAGAAGTAGACCGTCTGAGAAGAAGCGATGACCCGGATTTGATTCAACTGCGCAGTAAAGAAGAGATGCTGCGCAAGGTTAGGTCCCTGCATGAACTAAATCCGATGTTGGGCCACCGCGGTTGTCGTCTGGGGATCGTCTATCCCGAGATCTACGCAATGCAGATCGAAGCCATTTTTAATGCTGCTTTTGCGCTTCTTAATGAAGGGATAAATGTGGAACCGGAGATCATGATACCGCTGGTTGGCCATGTGAATGAACTTGCGTTGATGCGCGAGCTGGTGGAGCAAACCTATCAGCGCGTAAAGCAGTCGTATCAGGTTGAAATCAATTATGTCGTTGGAACAATGATTGAAATTCCACGGGCGGCGTTAACCGCAGATCAAATCGCTCAACATGCGGACTTCTTCTCGTTCGGAACCAATGACCTAACCCAGACTACCTTTGGCTTTAGCCGTGATGATGCCGAGGGCAAGTTCCTACATTACTATCTGGATCATAAAATATTGCCCGATAATCCTTTCATCGTACTGGATCGTGATGGGGTTGGAAAATTGATCGAAACAGGGGTAAATTTGGGGCGCTCCACAAAAGCGAACCTGAAAACGGGAATTTGCGGCGAGCATGGAGGGGAGAAAAACTCGATCGAGTTCTGTTATTTAACAGGGCTTAATTATGTAAGTTGTTCTCCATACCGCGTTCCGCTTGCCAGACTAGCTTCTGCCCAAGCCTCCATTAAACACAGAAAAGCGGCAAATTAACAGATATCCTCTAAGATTCCCTACTCGAGTACCTGAGTTGGGAATCTTTTTATATTTTGTCCTCTCATTGGCCTGCATGAACGGTCAGGCATTTGGAGAACTTATATCTTAGCAAAATAGAAAAAAGGATGATTGTCTGATGAATATTCGCTCTATTTTATTGGTTTTTCACGATCTTCATTTCGATCTTGTCATTTGGACCTCTTTCCATAGCCCAAACTCGCGAAGAGACCTATACAGTCAAGCCGGGTGATACGCTTTGGAAGATCTCAGCCAAATACCAAATTGGAGTGAACGAGATCATTGCCACTAACCCGCAGCTAAAAAACCCCAGTCTTATCTATCCGGGTCAGAAGATCAAAATTCCCCTTATGATCGGGATTAAACCGATGGAAAAGCAAGTGATTGAATTGGTCAATCAAGAACGGGTCAAAAATGGACTGAGGCCGCTAAAACCAAATTGGGAGCTATCCAGGGTAGCCCGTTTTAAGTCGGATGATATGCGTGACCGCAACTACTTTTCCCATCAGTCGCCCACCTACGGTTCGCCATTTGAGATGATGAGAGCCTTCCGAATCCCCTATTCTGCTGCCGGTGAGAATATAGCTGCCGGTCAGACAAGCGCATGGCAAGTGATGCAAAGCTGGATGAGCAGTCCGGGTCATCGTCAGAATATATTAAATGCCGGATTTACCGAGATAGGCGTTGGATACAGTTCCGGAGGCTCTTATCGGCATTACTGGACACAAATGTTTATAAAGCCTTAATCAACAGCTTCAGCACTTGCAGGTACGAGTCGCAAGTGCTTTAATATTTTTAAATAAATCTAACCTGAAGTGGCAAAAGATTTCATTACACGTATTGGGGGAGTGAAGAGGATGGACAGGCGGACGATCCGCGAGCAAACCGAGGAATTTGAAAAAATTACGCTTTCGCCATTTGCTGCCTATAGCATGAATACGAGAGGAAGACTCCGTGCAGAGGACCGTGACGAAATCCGCACGGAATATCAACGGGATCGCGATCGCATTATACATTCCAAAGCGTTTCGTCGCCTTAAACAGAAAACGCAGGTATTTCTTCTTCCGGAAGGGGATCATTACCGTACTAGAATGACGCACACATTAGAGGTAAGCCAAATCTCGCGCACCATCGCCCGGGCCTTGCGTCTTAACGAAGATCTAACGGAAGCGATCGCATTGGGACATGATCTGGGACATGCTCCTTTCGGACATGCGGGGGAAATGGTCTTAAACCGCATCTATCCCAAAGGGTTTAAGCATAATGAGCAAAGCTTGCACGTGGTTGATTTTTTGGAGAATGATGGCAAGGGATTAAATCTTACCTGGGAAGTGAGGGATGGCATTCTTAATCATACGGGCAAGGGCATACCCGTAACATTGGAAGGTCAGATTGTAAAAACTGCGGACCGCATTGCTTATCTCAACCATGATCTTGATGATGCCATTCGGGCGGGGGTGCTTCAACTTGAAGATCTGCCGAAGGAAGTTTTGAAAGTGCTGGGCAGAACACACAGTCAGCGAATTGCAACCTTGGTAAAGGATATGATTGTTTCGAGTATGGGAGAGGCGGAGATCAAGCAAAGCGCCGAAGTTTTTGAAGCGATGCAAGAGTTTCGGGCATTTATGTTTAAGGAGGTTTATTTAAATAAACCGGCAAAACTTGAAGAGGAAAAAGGGAAGGAATTGGTGGAATATGTATACTATTATTTTATCCAACATCCGGACCAACTAAAAAAATATAACGGGCATATCTGCGAGGAGTCGCCTCTTGAGGAGCAAGTGAAAGATTTTGTTGCCGGTATGACAGATCGCTATATCGTATCATTATTCCAAGAGCTGACCGTACCAAAGCCTTTCGCCTCGTTTAAGGGCTTAACGAAACAGGAATAGGCGTTTACCTAGCACACATTCTGGGGGGCAAATGCATAGGGTATATTGACCTAAGTGATGAAAGGAGTAAAACTGATGGCAGAAGAGAAATACCCAAAGGCGATCATGCCTAAGCCTACCATGCCTCCACAACCGCCAAAACCTGTCATGCCTCCGCCAATGCCAATGCCGCCAATTACTGCGCCTATGCCGCCCATGCCACTTATGCCTTATGTTCAGATGCCGACAATGATCAGCCCATGTGACTTGCTTATGATGGTACGCCCTGTAGTGAAGCATGGTTGTAAAGAATTACCGAAACTCGGTCCAAAGCATACATTGACTGAAGTCGCGATGATCGCATTTTTAATGGGAACCGGACTTGATTATCGCACCGCGCTTATGCTTGTAGAATCTTGGGAGGTTCACGAAACCTTCATGCGAGATGAGATTTAATATTTCCTTGCTAAGAGCCACCTTGGAGGCTCTTTTTCTTTTTTAGAGGCTAAGTATGTTTATTTCTTTTAAAGCATAAAAAAGCGATGTGAGAAAGGTCGGGGTTTTATAAAAATAAAGTTTAAATTTTCAATAAAGGATTCTTACTTTTTTTGTAGAATAATATAATCCAAATAAAAATCGTGTCGATCAAAGAGAGCAATCCCAGTTCTTAAGCAATCTCATTTTGAAACGGAAAGGGTGAAGCTAATGTATTCGTTGAGCTCTTTTCTGTCAGGTTCAGCTTCTACTTTATAGATGTTCTTCTTTATGTTGTAAAAATATTTGTCGAAAAAAGAAGGATATTGTAGTATTTTAACGAATATGATATAAGGCTTCCGTGGGGGGCAGTAGATTTCAATGATCCCTGAAGAGTTGATTCAACAAGTACGTGAGGCTCATGATATTGTTGATGTCGTCAGCGCATATGTTACTTTGCGAAAAAGGGGGAAAAGCCACATCGGTCTTTGTCCCTTTCATTCTGAAAAAACACCTTCTTTTTCAGTAGTGCAAGAAAAACAGTTTTTCCATTGTTTTGGCTGCCACGCCGGCGGAGATGTCATCAAGTTTATCATGGACATTGAGGGTTTTACCTATATAGAAGCAGTCAAACATCTTGCTGAAAAAGCAGGAATTTTACTCCCTGAAGTAGAAGATAAGAGTAACAATGAAGAGTTGGCGAAATTGGAAAGGATGAAAGAAGCGCATCTTTTGACAGCCAAACTGTACCACCATGTTTTAATTCATACCAAATATGGGGAAAATGCAAGAGAATATTTAAAACAGAGAGGATTGTCCAAGGAGACAATCCAAAAATTCGTAATCGGGTATGCGCCTAATGATCGCCATTTCTTAACGGAATTTTTAAGTCGAAGAGGCTTTGATCTCGATGAGATGGTGGAGGCCGGACTGATTCAGAAGGATGAGCAAAACCGCTATTATGACCGCTTTATACATCGAATTCAGTTTCCCATCGAGGACAAGCAAGGTAAAGTGGTTGCATTTAGCGGAAGAACGCTTGGTGAAGGTAAGCCCAAATATTTAAACAGCCCGGAAACACCGATATTTCAAAAGAGTTCATTGCTTTTTAACTTGTTCCGGGCCAAAAAACAGATTCGCAAGAATGATCATCTTATTCTGCTGGAAGGGCATCTGGATGCGATTCAACTTTGTCAAGCGGGTATCGAGAATGTGGTGGCTTCGCAAGGAACCGCATTTACGGATGAGATGGCTCGTCTTATACGTCGCTATGCTTCTTCCGTAACCATCTGTTATGACAGCGATGAAGCGGGGCTCACATCGGCGGGACGAGCTGCTGATCTCCTGATCGATGCCGGAATTGATGTAAGGGTGGCTATGCTTCCAGACGGGTTTGATCCGGATGATTATGTGCGGAAATTTGGTGGTGAAAGTTTTAGGGTAAAGATACTAAAAGAGGCGATGCCGATTACTGCTTTTCGATTAGAACGCCTTCGCAACGGAAAAGATCTGAGCGATTCAATTGAACAAAGGCGTTATGTCGAAGAAGCGTTAGAACATGTTTCCTTATTATCGAGCGCGATCGAGCGCGATCATTATATCTCAATGCTCTCCAAAGAATTTCATATCCCTGCAGAAGTATTAAGGCAAGAAGTGAATAAAATAAAACATAGGCAACGGCAAAGGGAACGAGCGAGGGATAGGGCTGCCAATAAGTGGAATACTAATATAGATAGAGGCTCTCAGCCCGCAGAGAAGAATTTGCGACCCGCTTATTTTAAGGCGGAGAGAAAGCTGTTATCTTTAATGCTTAAGGATAAAGAACTGATCTATAGAGTAATGGAAGAGATTGGCGGGGCATTCAACGAGCCGGAGCATACGGAGATTGCCGCAGAGATCTATGCATGTGTTCATGAAGATGTCCCCAGCATAGCGACGGCAGTGCTTCATCGTTTGAACGATCCGAAAATGCAAAGCCTGCTGACTAGTTTGATCATGGATGAAATGGATGAACCAATCACAGATACATTTATTCAGGGACTAATCCAATCAATACTTGATTATCCCAAACAAAAGGAGTTGGAAGAGATGATTGTAGCAAGACAAAATGCTTTAGAAATGGAGGATTTTGAACAATCACGCATGTTGGATAAAAAGATAAAAGAATTGAAAAAGCAACTGAAGACTTATAGATACAAAATAAATTAATTTTTATTGAAAGGAGGGAAATCATCATGTCAAACCAAAAAATTGAATCGGATGCTGACTTAACCATCGATCAAGTAAAGGATCAGTTATTGGAACTGGGTAAAAAACGCGGAGTGTTAACCTACTCTCAAATCGTGGAGAAGCTATCGCAATTTGAGCAAGACTCGGAACAGATGGATGAGTTTTACGAACTGTTGAATGAACATGGCATTGAAGTGATAAATGAGATGGAAGATATCGGCAACAGAAGTGAAGATGATGATGACATTACACCAGAATTGGATGATGACGAAGATTATGATTTACATGATCTAAGTGTTCCGCCGGGAATAAAAATCAATGATCCTGTCCGCATGTATTTAAAAGAGATCGGAAGAGTTCCTTTGCTAACTGCGGATGAAGAGATCGAACTGGCGAAACGAATCGAACAAAATGATGAGAGCGCCGCGCGCCGTTTGGCTGAGGCCAATCTTCGCCTAGTTGTCAGTATTGCAAAGCGTTATGTGGGTCGCGGTATGTTATTCCTTGATTTGATCCAAGAAGGAAATATGGGCTTACTGAAAGCCGTGGAAAAATTTGATTATCGAAAGGGCTATAAGTTTAGTACATATGCAACCTGGTGGATCCGACAAGCGATTACTCGCGCCATTGCAGATCAAGCGAGAACGATCCGGATTCCGGTTCATATGGTAGAAACCATCAACAAACTAATTCGCGTTTCCAGACAATTGCTGCAAGACCTGGGCCGAGAACCGACTGCAGAAGAGATTGCCGCCGAAATGGACTTAACGCCGGAAAAAGTGCGTGAGATTCAAAAAATTGCTCAAGAACCTGTCTCGTTGGAAACCCCCATCGGTGAAGAGGATGACTCCCACTTGGGCGACTTTATTGAAGATCAGGAAGCGTTGGCACCCTCTGACGCAGCGGCCTATGAATTGCTCAAGGAACAATTGGAAGACGTTTTGGATACACTGACCGATCGTGAAGAGAATGTGTTAAGATTGCGATTTGGTCTCGACGATGGACGGACGCGCACATTGGAGGAAGTGGGCAAAGTTTTTGGCGTAACCCGTGAGCGCATCCGGCAGATTGAAGCTAAAGCCCTCCGAAAACTGCGTCATCCTAGTCGAAGCAAGCGACTGCGGGACTTTTTGGAATAAGGCTGAAACACTCGTCACTCCTGTGGCGGGTTTTTTTGTTTCATTATACTTTGTTCCTTTTGCTGGTAATTATATCGCTTTTTCCTTTTACATGCAAATTAAAGCGGCCAAAACCGATATAAAAAATATATGGCGAAATTGGGTGGTGTAAAATCTGTGGATCCAAAGAAGAAGTTGATTATAGAAGAGATCAAGTCCTGGCAAAAAAACAATCTGTTGCCGGCACATTATTGCCAATTCCTTCTTAATCTTTATCAAGAGGGAGAGAATTTGGAAGAGACTCGGTCCCAAAAAGGGAGAGGATCTTTGCCCTGGCGGAAAAGCCTGCTCTCAATCCTGATCATTTTCTCTCTCTCAGTGGTGACCACTCTGCTTTTTATCTTTCCGCAATTCCCTCTTTATGTTCAAGGGATCGTTCTTGCCTTTATGACCATAGCTCTTTATGGCCTGTCAGCATGGTTGAAAAAGCGTGAAGGGGTTCTCTATCACATTGCGGTGGGAATCTCCTCAGCATCACTTCTGTTTACAGCAATCTGGTTGGGCCTGGGGCTGGAGCTGAGTCAATCTTACCTGATCGCTTTACTTATACTCGTCTTGTTCTTCTGGTTCTTAAGCGGGATCTTCTATCGAGTCGGCTACTTATTGGTCATCAGTTTCATCGGTGTCTGGATACTGGTTGCAAGGCTGATTCATCCTTGGATCGCCGCAATAAACCCGGTCTTGCTTCAACTGTCGCTCTGGGTGACGTTTCTGCTGATCGCAGCCTTGTCGTTTTATGTAGCCAAAAAGTTCTGGCTTCTCCCTATGTTCAAAAAAGTGAAAAAATGATTGCGAACCCCATAAAACCCTTATAGAATGTAAATAAGGCCAATAGAAAGCGTTTTCATTTAAGGCGGGAGGAGAAGCCATGAATTTTGATTTAAATCAAGAACAACTTATGCTCCAGAAGATGGTAAGGGAATTTACGGAAGCGGAGGTAGCTCCCGGTGCGACAGAGAGGGACCGCACGGGTCGATTCCCTAAGGAGATTTTTGATAAATTGGCGGAGTTGGAGCTGATGGGGCTGCCATTTCCTGAAGAGTACGGCGGTGCGGGGGCAGATACGATCAGCTTCGCCATCGTGGTAGAAGAGTTGAGCCGCGGCTGCGGTTCCACCGGAATCACCTACTCTGCTCATATCTCCTTGGGTGGAGCTCCCCTACATCTCTTCGGTACGCATGAACAGAAGATGAAATACCTCGTGCCGATCGCGCGAGGAGAAAGTTTGGGCGCATTTGGCCTAACCGAGCCCAATGCTGGCTCTGATGCCGGAGGTACGAAGACACAGGCTGTTCAGGATGGCGACCATTATGTCATCAACGGCAGCAAAGTTTTTATCACGAATGCCAGTTACGCAAAACATCTGGCATTAACTGCAGTGACCGACCCGGCCAAGAAGACCTCAGGAATCTCAGCCATTATCGTTCCCACCGACGCAGAAGGGTTTAAGATCATAGCCAATTATGAAAAGATGGGTCTCCATGCCTCCAATACGACAGAGTTAATTCTTGAGAATGTGAAAGTGCCCAAAGAAAACCTGCTGGGCAAAGAAGGGGAGGGATTTAAGCAATTCCTCATCACGCTCGACGGCGGACGGATCGGGATTGGAGCGATGGCGGTCGGACTTGCTCAAGCTGCCTATGAGAAAGCGCTTCAATATGCCAAAGAACGAGTTCAATTTGGCCAGACGATTTCCAAATTCCAAGCGATTCAATTTAAACTTGCCGACATGGCGATGAAAATTGAGCTGGCCCGCAATATGGTATATAAAGCGGCATGGTTGAAGGATCAAGGGCGTAAATTTACTAAAGAGGCAGCCATGGCTAAGTTATATGCATCCGAGATAGCCGTTGAGGTATGTGATCAGGCGATTCAGATTCATGGCGGATATGGCTATATGAAGGAATATCAAGTGGAGCGCTTTTACAGAGATGCCAAGCTGCTTGAGATCGGCGAGGGGACCTCGGAGGTACAACGGATGGTAATAGCGCGGCAAATCGGTTGTGAATAGGAGGGGAACGGTTTGTCTAAGATCACTGTGCGCGATTTGATTGAGGAGCGGGCTAAAAAATTTGCAGAGAAAGTATTCTTTATCTCGCCGGATACTGAAGAAGCGATCACCTATGGTGAGTTAAATGAGCGGATTAATCGCACGGCCAATCTTCTTCTCGCCTCCGGAGTAAGAAAAGGGGATAAGATCGGAATACTGCTTCCCAATATTCCTCAGTTTCTTTATGTCTACTTCGCCGCAATGAAGATCGGTGCAGTTGCCGGACCGATCAATATCCTGCTTACGGGAAGCGAAATCGAATTTATATTAAATAATTCGGAAGCGAAGATATTGATTACCGATGCTGAATTCCTGGGCACGATTGATGAGATTCGCGACAACATAACCCGGGTTCATCAGATCTTTGTCGTGGGCGGCACAAACCTGTCTGCTCCATATCTCTCATTTGAAGAAGAGATGGAGAGGGCAGACGCCCATCTTCAGCCTGTGCCGCTATCTCCTGATGATGAAGCGATGATCATCTATACCTCAGGCACTACGGGCAATCCCAAAGGCGTTTTGCTCACGCATCATAACTTGGTGACTGATGCCAAATATATTTCAGCGTGGCATGGATTTAAGCCGGATGACCGAGCGATGTGCATTTTGCCGCTCTTCCATGTAAACGGAGAGGTGGTTACAGTGATTACACCTCTCTATTACGGGGGCAGTGTTGTGATGCCGAAGAAATTTTCGGCAAGCCGCTTCTGGCAGACGATTGAAAAGTACCGCGTCAACTGGTTTAGCGCAGTGCCTACCAATTTAACCATTCTTCTTAATACGCCTGTCGATTTGGAAAAACTGGATCTCTCTTCTCTGCGCTTTGCCATCTGTGGGGCTGCACCGCTTCCAGTGGAGGTGCAAAAGAACTTTGAGCGCAGATTTGGCATCTATATTATTGAAGGCTATGGTTTATCTGAAACCACCTGCTATTCTTCATTTAACCCTCATCCGCCCAAAGGCGAAGAGGCTCTAGGCGAAGGAAACCAGTATCGTCGGTTTGGCTCGATTGGATTGCCTGTCGGCAATGAAATGAAGATCTTTGATGAGGAGGATCGCGAATTGCCTGCCGGTGAACGAGGAGAGATTGTGATCCGCGGCGAGAATGTGATGAAGGGATACTTTAAACGTCCCGAGGCAAATGAGGAAGCCTTCCGAAACGGGTGGTTCCATACGGGGGATATTGGTTACCGCGATCAGGATGGCTATTTCTATATCACCGACCGCAAGAAAGATATGATTATCCGCGGCGGCGAGAATATCTATCCGCGCGAGATTGATGAGGTATTATATCAGCATCCCAAGGTGCGCGATGCCGCGACTGTAGGGATTCCCGATCCTAAATATGGAGAAGAGGTACGGTCCTTCATCGTGTTAAAAGAGGGTACGGAAGCTACAGCCGAGGAACTGATCCGGTATTGTCACAAACGGCTCGCAGCATATAAATGCCCGAAGGAGATTATCTTCGTAGAGGAGATTCCGAAAGGCCCCTCCGGCAAGCTCTTGCGCAGAAAACTGATCGAGATGTACGGATAAACAGATAAAGTGACGGTTCCCATCGTCAACATCATTATAATGACAATGGGGACCGTCTTTCTCTACACAAGTGTGACTACGGCTTTGCCATAGCCAAAAGGATTAGGCATAGCCGCGTTTTCTTATGGGTACGATTCACTTATGATGAAAAATCTTGCTGATGGGGCACTTCAATTCGGGTTTGCCGTACATATTGTTCTTCGCGGAGCCCCGTGTTGGCCTTTACGGTAACTTCGGCATAACGCTTCAGATCATGCTCGCGGGACAAAAGAGTCCCTAAATAGGCACCGATGAAGCCGAGCGGCACAGAGATAATGGCGGGGTTAGTAAGTGAGAAGAACGGTTCACCCACAAGGATAGCGGCACCTTCAACGGGCGAGAATACGTTTGGGCTGAAAAATACGATGATCAAAGAAGAGATTAATCCGGAGAGCATTCCGGTAATGGCCCCTGTCGTGTTAAATCTCCGCCAATATATCGTAAACAAGATCACAGGTAAATTGGCGCTGGCCGCAACGCAAAATGCGAGGGAAACCAAGAAGGCTACATTCATTTTCTGCGCAACCAATGCAATCAGGATGGATACGACCGCAACTCCCAAAGAGGCATATTTTGCCGCTAACATTTGCTCTCTTTCGCTTGCCTTTCCTTTTTTAATGATTTGGCTGTAGATATCGTGAGCAAATGCCGAAGCGCCTGACAGAACCAGTCCGGCAACAACGGCAAGGATCGTTGCGAATGCGACGGCAGAGACAAATGACATCAGGAAATCCCCGCCGAGCGCTTCGGCGAGCAGAGGTGCTGCCATATTGCCCGCTGCATTTTGCTCCTTGATCTTATCCACGCCAACAAAAGCTGCTGCTCCAAAGCCGAGGAAAATCGTCATAATATAGAAGATTCCTATTACCCAAGTTGCTGTATTGACTGAGCTTCTTGCTGTTTTTGCATCCTTTACAGTGAAAAAGCGCATCAGAATATGCGGCAACCCTGCGGTGCCAAGGACAAGGGCAATCATTAACGAAAGCGTATCCAATGGATCTTTATATTTAACGCCTGGATTTAAATAGTCGGAACCTAACGGAGTAACCGTTTTCATTTCATGGAACATATCTAAAAGATTAAAATCAAATTTGGCCAAGACCAGAAAAGAGATAATAATCGTTCCGGCCATCAACAAGATTGCTTTTATGATCTGCACCCAACTTGTGGCGATCATTCCGCCAAAGATTACATAAATCGTCATCATGACTCCTACAATCAAGACGGCAAGCCAATAATCGATATTGAATAATAACTGGATGAGTGCGCCTGCGCCAACAAGCTGTGCAATCATGTAAAAGATCACGATCGTAATGGTGTTAATCGCTGCTACTCCCCGCACTTTCTTTGCATCGAATCTGGAGCTGATCATATCGGCAAGCGTATATTTGCCGAGATTTCTTAAGGGCTCGGCAACCAGGAAGAGAACCACCAAGTAGGCGATTAAGAACCCGATGCTGTAAAAAAATCCATCAAATCCGCTTAAAGCGATCATCCCTGCGATGCCTAGAAAGGATGCGGCGGATAAGTAATCACCCGCGATGGCTAAGCCGTTTTGCCAACCGGTCAGACCGCCGCCAGCCGTATAAAATTCGTTTGTGGTTCGGGTTCGCTTAGCTGCGTAATAAGTTACAGCCAGAGTAATAGCGACAATAATTAAAAATAATGCAATTACGGTTGCATTCATTTCGCCTGCTCTCCTTTTTCGGTATTTTCGGCCAGGACTTCTTCGGCTAGATGATCAAAGGTTGCGGCTTTCTTTACATATACGGTGCAGAGAATCCAAGTCATGATGAACTGTGCGGTGGCAAACAGCCAAGCCCATGTAATGTCTCCAATGGCTGGCTTATTCAGAATCTTTGTGTAAGATGTGAGGACTGGGAGTGCAAAATAGAATGCGAGGAAGAGTATGGTCATGGGAATGATCAGTTTTTTCTTGGAGGAGATTAATTTCCTAAACTTGCTGCTGGCCGCAATCGCTTCATAATCGAAGCTCGTGCGTCTTTCACCGTTTTCTTTCTTTCCATTTTGATCCACTTCATTCACTCCTTTTCGTTTGTTCTCCCAGTTATTGTAAAGAAAAACGATAGGCTTGTCAATATAATATTGCGATGATTCAGAATATTAATATAGCTGCTTCTGCTTTGAAAAGCGCTGATAAACCCTTATAATTGAACTGACAGAAACGCAGGAGGGTTATACTAGGTGATTGAGATTTCAGCTCGATTATACAGCATTGCTAAATTAATCCCGGCAGGCCTGCGGGTAGCCGATATTGGCTCTGACCATGCCTATCTGCCCACCTATCTGGTGCAAACAGGCAAGTCTCCGTTTGTTGTGGCAGGGGAGGTAAATGAAGGGCCATACAATGCCGCCAAAAAACAGATCGAAGAAGCAGGCTTGCAAAAATATGTTCAGGTAAGAAAAGGAGACGGATTATCTGTTCTCCGTGAAGGAGAAGCAGATGTCATTGTGATAGCGGGGATGGGTGGCGGTTTAATTACACAGATTCTCCAGGAAGGGCGGGATAAATTAAAGAAGGCAAAACAGTTGGTTTTGCAGCCCAATGTGGGGGAAGAGCTGGTACGAAGCTTTGCTCTGGAACATGGCTGGCAACTGATCGCCGAAGAGATGGTCGAAGAAGATGACCACATCTATGAAATCCTCTCCTTTGTTCAGGGAGATGGACATCTCCCCTATCGCCAGCAGATTTATCCTTTCCATCTGTTATTAAAAATGGGTCCATATCTGCTTCAACAGCAGGGGCCGATTTTTCGCAAAAAGTGGCAGAGAGAGTTGAAAAAGATGGAGAATATTCTGGCCCAACTGGCCAAATCGGCTAATCCGTCGGCAATGGAGAAGCGGGAACGTCTGCGCAAGGAGTATGAAGAGATTAAGGAGGTTATCCGATGAGCATACATGGACAAACGATTATACAGTATCTTGAAGAATGGATGCCAAAATATCTGGCGATGGAAGATGACCGGATCGGACTGCAAGTCGGTACTTTGCAAAAACAGGTGAACAAGGTGATGGTTACCTTGGATGTGCTGGAGAATGTGGTCGATGAAGCGATTGCCAAAAAGGTGGATCTGATCATTTCGCATCATGCCGTAATCTACCGTTCATTAAAGCATCTGCGCACCGATCTTCCTGCGGGCCGGCTTTACGAGAAACTTCTAAAGCATAATATCGCCGTCTATGTTGCGCATACCAACCTTGACTCCGCGGAAGGCGGCATGAATGACTTGATGGCTGAGAGATTGGGCCTGACGCAGACGGAGGTTTTATCGCCAATCTATACGGATGAGTTAAGAAAAATCGTGGTCTTTGTTCCGGAGACCCATCATGAGCTGGTGCTTAAAGCAATGGGGGATGCCGGAGCGGGCTGGATTGGCAATTATAGCCATTGTACCTTTAGCATGAAAGGTGTAGGGACCTTTATCCCGCAGGAGGGTGCCCATCCCTTTATAGGTGACGTAGGCAGACTGGAAAAAGTAGATGAGGTTCGCATAGAGAGCATCGTGCCAAAACCGCAAGTGAAAAAAGTGATCGCTGCAATGTTGAAAGCCCACCCGTATGAGGAAGTGGCCTATGATATATATCCCGTTGAGCAGATCGGCAAAACTTTTGGCATTGGCAGAATTGGCAGGCTGCCTGAGAAGGTCACCTTAGCTGAATTGGCCAAAAGGGTGATCGAACGATTTGATCTACAGGGAGTGCGCTGTGTGGGCGATCAAAGCAGACTCATTGAGAAAGTAGCAGTGGTGGGAGGTTCAGGCCGAGATTTTCTGCAGCAGGCCATATTTAAGGGAGCCGATTGCATCGTAACGGGTGATATCAATTATCATGACGGACATGAGGCGATGATTCATGGAATGGGCATCATTGATGGCGGTCATCATATGGAAAAGATAATGAAAGAAGCGGTGGCAAACTATTTAATAGAGAGATTAGCCGGATCAGGTACAGAGGTGCTGATCTCTGAATCGCCTACAGACCCTTTTTCTTTTATCACAAAATAAGGAGATAACTTCCATTGTTGGCTTGTTCTCTTTTTTGATAAGATAAGGATGCCTCAACAAAATGGCTTAAAACTACCGACGTAGAATCGGTTTTTCTCCCTATCCTATAGCACGCTGTGTTTTAGATAGGGAGTTTTTTTACAAAATCGACCACCTATCATCTTATAGATCATATATAATGGGTTTGGGAGTATGAAAGAGGGGAGCAAGTCAGACATGAGAAGAGAGAACGATTGGGATTTTGATCAACCTGCAAAGAAAAGCGGCTTATTATCGTTGATTACGCTATTGTTATTTGGTCTCTTCATGGCAGGTTGCGGCGGCTTGGTCTCCTATTTGATATTTGCAGAGGCTAAAGATAGAGAAGCTGTGGAAACAATCGCTCCGCAGGTGATGGTAAACATCAATGACCAGATTGTCGAAACGGTTGAGAAAATTCAAGATTCAGTCGTAAGCGTTATCAATAATCAAAATCCGTTCTCAACATTTGAGGATGAGGGTGTATCCGGATCTGGTGTTATTTATGCCATTAAAGGAGAAGAGGCGCTGATCGTGACGAATCATCATGTTATTGAAGGCGCATCTTCGATCGACATTCTGCTTGCAAACGGGGATATGGTAAAGGCAGAACTAATCGGGTATGATCAGTTAACCGATTTGGCCGTTCTTGGCATACCGTCAGCCCAAGTGAAGACGGTAGCTGTTTTTGGAGATTCGGATAAGGTTAAAGTGGGAGAGAGCGTGATTGCAGTCGGGAATCCGCTCGGTGTTCTCGCCAATACCGTAACAGCGGGGATCGTCAGCAGCAGTCATCGGCTTCTGCCGATCTATTTTGATGAGGATAACTCCCCGGATTGGGAGATGGATATGATTCAGACAGATGCCGCGATCAATTTCGGCAACAGCGGAGGAGCATTATTTAATATTAAGGGTGAAGTGATCGGGATTAACAGTGCCAAGATTATTGAAGAGGGCGTTGAGAGTATAGGATTTTCCATTCCGAGCAATAAGGTGAAAGAGATTGTTTCCGAACTTGAGATCAACGGCAAGATTCGTCGCCCTTATCTTGGCATAGTTCCGGTTGGAATCGATGCAGTATCAGAAGAGTTGCGGGAAGAGATTCAACTGCCAAAACATGTAAAGGAAGGAACGTTGATTGTGAACGAACCGGTTGGCCCAGCCGAGAAAGCAGGCCTTAAACTAAACGACGTTATTGTTTCCATTGATGGCGAGAAGGTAAATTCCGGATTAACGCTTCGTAAGGCATTGTACAAGAAAAAAATCGGAGATGAGGTAGAGGTCGTCTATTACAGAGACGGCAAAAGGATGGCATGCACCGTTGTTCTGGAAGAGGCACCTTGATGATCAGCATTCTTAATGATAAGATAAACTCTCAGTAAGCAAACGCTGTTTGAAGGGAAGTTGGAAATTGTCGAAGAAGCATTTCTTGCAAGGGGCGCTAATTTTAAGCATAGCAGCGATTCTTTCCAGGGTCTTAGGATTATTTTACCGAATCCCTCTGCAACAACTTGCAGGCGATCACGGCCTGGCTATGTATCAGGCAGTCTATCCGCTCTTTACTACCATATTGGTTTTGGTTGTTTCCGGAATCCCCGTCGTACTTTCCAAATTAATTTCTGAACAGGTCGCTTTGGGAAATGAACGGGAAGAAAAAAGAATTATCCGCCATACCATAACCTTTATCAGCATGATTGGCGTAATCGTATTTTTGCTTCTGTTCTTTGGCTCCTCGCTGATTGCAAAATGGATTGGTTGGCCGGAGGTCTCTTTATCGATCAAAGCGGTCTCTTTTGCGCTCTTAATTATTCCATTTTTATCCGTTTTAAGAGGGGTTTTTTATGGGTACCAAAATATAACGCCTGCTGCTGCTTCACAAGTGGTTGAGCAGTTTTTCCGCGTTATTACCATTCTTACGCTGACGTTCCTATTGGTAAGAGCAGAACTAAACTTAGAGGTGGTTATTGCAGGGGCAACCTTTGGAAGCGTTGTAGGTGTATTCTGCAGCCTGATCTACCTTTTTATCAAATATCTTCGCGAGGTGCGCAAGAAAAACCGCCACAACCGTGCATATGCGGCCATAAGCAAAACCAGCATGCCGTTGGGGCAGTGGGATCTCTTTCGGAAGATCTTTTTCTTTACCATTGCCGTAAGCATCAGCGCTTTGATGGTGCCGCTTTTTGGATTGGCGGACTCTTTTACGGGCATCAACCTGTTACATAAAGCTTTAGGCAGCAAAACTCTGGCCCAGGAGTGGTTTGGAATTTACAGCCGGGGCATGCCCTTTGTTCAGCTAACCACCATTTTTGCCACGTCGCTGGCGCTTTCTCTCGTACCGAAGATTGCCGAGGCGGGGGTAGTTCAGAATAATCGGGATATCTCCCATTCTACCTATTTGGCGCTTAAGATCACCATTTTGTTAGGGTTGCCGGCCAGCGTGGGACTAGCATTGCTATCGCCGGAAATTAACATCTTGTTCTATGGGGATGCGCGTGGCAGCACCGCCATGGCCATACTCGCTCTCTCATCTTTTTTCTTAACCTTGGCCATCACGGCCGTAGCGATTCTGCAGGGGATGGGGAAGATCTATGGGCCTGCGGTATTTTTGATTCTTGCCATCTTAAGCAAAATCTTGTTAAACATCTGGTTCATTCCGCTTCTCTCAATCTCCGGAGCGGCTGCGGCCACCTTTGTCTCATATCTATGTTTGCTTCTGCTCAACATGCTGCTCATCTCTCGGAATGTGCCCGCTTTTGTCGGCTGGAGAAGATTATTTATGAAGCCTTTGCTGGCAACGGCGGTAATGGCGGCGGGGGTGTATGCCGGAGACCATATCCTGAGGGATTATTTCTTGCCGCATCCTTCCCGTTTGGAAACAGCCATTCTAATCGCGCTGTTGATCGCATTGGGTGTGCTTGTATATGGCGTTGTGATTCTTTTAAGCAGAGAAATAACTAGAAGCGAACTGCTGCGCATTCCCAAAGTAGGTTCTTTTCTGGTAGTACTATTTTCAAAGCTTCGCCTAGTTCGGGAAAATTGAACTCATTTTTACACCTTTGAGAGATTTATGGTATTTATGACAGATGTCATTGAAAAAAGCTGATGCTCGTCAATACTTTATCTCCATACTTGCAGGTATAATACGGATGTTACTTGGAAGGAGGTATTGTATTGGATAGAGCAATCGGCTTTCTTATTCTTCATCTCAAAACGTTAAAAGATGAGAAAATCGCGGTGGTCTGGTCATTATTTATTCCGCTTCTTTTGAGCTTCACTTTTCGGCAATCCTATTTGATTGAGCCGCCATCACGCGAAGAAGCGCTTTTCTATCTGTCCTGTTTTTGGGCATATATAATCTATGGCAGTTATTTAAACGGAGTAGGAGTCACTTTGGCGCGGTATCGGGAGTACGGATATATGAAAACCTACATCCTGCTATCGGGTGGGAAATGGCCCGTTATGGTTGGACTTGCTCTCTCGCGGGTGGCTTTGGCACTGGTAAGCCTGCTCATCTTTACCCTTGTGATGTCATTCTTTTATCATCTCAATGTAGCACTCTTTTTGACCAATTCCCTCATCGGTTTCTTGTTGATTTCTCCCCCTCTGCTTTGTTTGGTTCTAGTAATTCCCATCTTGCCGTTTAATCTACCCAATCTAGTAACCATATTAAATATCCTCTTTTTCCCGCTTACCTATTTGGCTTTTAACCGACCTGTAACCAATCATTATATGATTGAATTCTTGTTTATGTTGAATCCGTTGGATTATGCCCTGCATGCATATCTCTTTTTGGATCATCTTCTTTTTCAGGGCATGTTCCCGGCATCCCCCTATATTCTGGGCATAATTACAATGATCTATATGATTTTGGGCCTCTACTGCGTCAAAAAGGTGAATATCGCTTCCAGAACGCTGAGAACGTGACGATGCTGGTCATATGGGTAAGAAGGAGAGGGGAAAATGAGAGTAGTAGAGCTAAGTTATGGCTATCCCAAATCGAAACAACCTGTACTGCATAAGGTAAGCTTCAATATAAAGCAGGGGAAACTCAATGTTCTCATCGGACCAAACGGGGCAGGAAAGACTACGCTGTTCGATCTGATGGCCAGAGTGATCCGACCAGATGAAGGTTTATTGGATTTACCTCCTCTGAGAGAGATACTTTATCAGACGCAAAACCCTTATTTCTCACATGGCCTGAAGGGGAAAGATATAGCACAGTTTGTGGCGCGCATAAGCGGACAGAGGGTTGTAAGGGATTATACCGCTTATGAAGATCTGCTGCTTGAGCGAGAGCGCGCAATGTTACGAAGGTTATGGGAGATGAAGCTGGGTCTGATGTCGGTTGGAGAGCGAAAGTGGCTGATCACCTTATTTTCCAGCATTATTCCGCGGAAACTGTATATCTTCGATGAACCAACTAGCGGGGTTGATCCAGTGGCACGGCTCTATATCTTGCAGAGGATGAAACAGCTTGTTGCCGATGGCAATAGCGTCATTCTTTCCACCCATCAATTACATGAACTGGAAGGGATCGATGCCCATCTGATCTTCCTGCACCAAGGAATGATCATCTATGAGGGAGATTATCATCATTGGCTTAAGAGGACTGGTATAGAGAATCCGGATCAAGCGTTTGAGCTGATGATCGAGCAGTAATGTCAGCTATTTACCAAGCGGTGGAAATCCATTATCCTATTGTTAATCCATTCATGATATGAAGGGTTGAAATCATGAGAGTATTTCCAAAGGGATCCAGCATCTATGCTTTGTATGGATTATTTTATTGGCTCTATCTATTATATAATCTCTTTCACATTGAACCGGTAATTTCTCGAACTTTTGATCTAGTCTTGGCCTTCTCTCTCTTCTTCCTCTTTCGTGAATCGTTGTGGCACAATAATTGGCGCATGTTGGCATCTCTTATGATTGCATTTCTTATTTTTACATATCTTGGGATAGCCTATGATAAAAACGTAATCGTCTTTGCCCTGATGTTCAATCAGCAACTTGGATATGCAAGAAATCTCCCGTTGCTCATTGCAGGATTGCTGAGCATCTTTTTGCTGGTTTATGTCACCTATACTTTTGCAACAGGAAATCCGTTATCGCTTTTTACCTCATTTGGCTTTGTTATCCTCGTAATATTGCTTGCCATGCCGATCTGGATCTATGTATCGCGTCATACGAAGCGATTGCACAAGGAGCTTGATGAGGCAAATGAGAAGCTAAAACGATATATTCAGGAAGAAGAGCGGAATCGAATCGCGCGCGACCTTCATGATACTTTAGGGCATACGTTAACCTTAATTAAAGTAAAGAGCGAATTGGCCGATCGCATGATCGATCTGAATCCCCAAAAAGCGAAGGATGAACTGAAGGAGATTCGGGACACGTCGCGGATCGCGCTGCAGCAGGTACGTGAACTGGTCACCAATATGAAATTTGTCTCTCTAGCAAGCGTAATGGAAGAGGCAGAACAGATCTTAGCGGCAAAAAATATCAAGCTTGTGATTGAAGAATGCGTTCCCATGCCGCCGTTGACCAAGGAGAGAGAAACGATGCTGGCCCTCTCGATTCGCGAGGCGGTTATCAATGTGACCAAACATAGCAAAGCCTCCACATGTAAGATTACGCTGGACTTGCAGGACGGATATTATCAAGTTGTGATCCGGGATAATGGCATCGGTCTTGACCTGAAAGGTGACGGTTATGGAATTTACTCCATGCAGGAACGCTTAAAATTGGTTAACGGAGATGCCACAATAGACTCAGAAGGTCAAGGTGTGCAGGTTCAATTCAGATTGCCTGTGCTTGCAGAAAGGGTGGAAGTTTCATGAGAATCATCATTGCAGAGGATCAAGGGATCTTGCGCGGAGCACTTGCCTCCCTGTTGCAGTTGGAAGAGGATATTGAGGTGGTAGCTCAAGTGAGCAATGGCAGAGAGGCATTGGAGGCCATTCATCGGTATCAGCCGGACCTTGCGCTCTTGGATATAGAAATGCCTATACTTTCCGGTCTTGAGGTGGCAGAAAGACTTCTTTTGGAAAAAAGCAATTGCAAAGTGCTCATCGTTACCACATTTGCACGGCCTGGATATCTGGAACGGGCCATAAGAGCCAATGTGAGCGGTTATTTATTAAAGGATGAGCCCATTGAAGAACTCCATACGGCGATCAGGAAGGTGCTGCGCGGGGAGAAGGTGATTAGTCCGCAACTGGCGATTTCCATTCTCGACTATTCGGCCAATCCTTTATCGGAACGTGAACAAGAGGTGCTTCGATTAGCCAGAACGGGAATCTCAACCAAAGAGATCGCCAACAGCCTGTATCTTACCGAGGGCACTGTCAGAAACTATCTCTCCTCTGCCATTCAAAAGCTTGACGTGGATACGCGGCAGAATGCCGTGAAGATTGCCGAAGAAAAAGGGTGGATCTGATGGAGAATAGACTTACTTTCTATGTTGCAGAGGAGGCTAAGGGAAAATCGGTCTATCAGTTTTTGAAAGATCAAGGCCTCTCTTCAACCTTGATCAAACAATTGAAACAGGATCAATCGATCTGCATAGAGGGGATTTCCGTAAATGTTAATCGCAAGGTGAATGGCGGGGAGAAAGTGGAATTGCTCCTCCCTTGCGAAGATTCAGAGGGATTGAATCCGGAACCTCTCCATTTCGAAGTGCTTTATGAAGATGCTGATCTCTTGGTAATCAACAAACCTGCCAATCTTGCGATTCATCCTACCTTTAACCATAAATCGGGGACGCTGGCCAACGCTGTGGTTTATTATTGGCAAGAGAGAGGCGTATCCTATCGCTTCCGTCCCGTGAACCGCTTGGATAAGGACACCTCTGGCGTAGTGATTGTGGCGTTGAATGCTTATGCACATCATCAGTTATCCCGGCAACAAGGAACCGAGGCATTCCGCAAAGGCTATCTGGCCTTTGTGCATGGACGAATAGAACAGGATCAGGGCGAAATCAATCTGCCCATCGGGCGCAAGGAGAGCTCCATCATTGAGCGTGAAGTGCGTGAGGATGGGCAACATGCATTGACGCGCTTTCGAGTTGCTCAACGATTCAACGATGCTACATTGGTGAACGTTGAATTGTTGACGGGACGCACCCATCAGATACGCGTCCATTTTGCCCACATTGGCCATCCTCTCGTAGGGGATGATCTTTATGGCGGAGATCGCACGCTCATAGGTCGTCAAGCTCTTCACGCTGAGTGGGTTCGTTTTACGCATCCAAGGACAAAGGAGGAAATTACCCTGTTGGCGCCATTGCCTACTGATTTTAAACAGTTGTTGCTCTCCTTGAAGACAGATTGAAGAAAAGGATTTGCCTGCGAGTAAGAATCGGATATAATGTGATCAATAAGTAAATATTAGCCTATCAGGTCACTTATCAACGAAGTGTGAAAAGGGAAGATCGGTGAAAATCCGACACGGTCCCGCCACTGTAAACAGGAAGATCGCTGCAAGTTAATCGACACCCACTGTGAAAATGGGAAGGGGGCAGCTATCGATGCACTGTGAGTCAGGAGACCTGCCTGGTAGGATAGACTGCATAATCCTTCGAGGAAAGGAGAAGCATGGTGTGATTCTTGTATGCGACTCTCCCCATGGAGAGTTTTTTGTTTGAATCATCCGTTTGCCGTTATGGACTTCTTCGCAGGAGAAGTCCATTTTTTGTCAATCAGAACTAAGCTTGGCAATCGCTGGGTTTTCTTTATCACATTATAATCCGATCTGGGTGATCACCATGTTGCAACATCGGCTTCGCATATTGCTCATTTATCTTGTTTTTGTTGCGTTAAGCATAATAACCATAGGGGCTTGCATCGCCATCGGCAGTACATCCATCTCCATCTCAAGCGTCTACAAGATCTTGATGAAACACTTCTTTTCCATTCATTTTCCTGAAGCTTGGGAAAGCACGACGGAGTTGATTGTTTGGCAGATACGCGCACCGCGAACTATCCTGGCCTTTCTGGTTGGCGCCTCTCTCGCATTGGCGGGCGCCGCTTTTCAGGGTTTGCTTCGCAATCCCTTGGCCGATCCATATACTTTGGGAGTCTCTTCCGGTGCTTCTGTCGGAGCAGTACTAGCCATCTCTTTTCATCTCTCATTCTCTTTTTTAGGAATCTTTAATCTTCCTTTTTTTGCCTTCGCCGGGGCGCTTATTGCCCTCCTTTTGGTGTTTTCGCTCTCGAAACTGGGCAATCATGCCATGATTGAGACGCTGATCTTGTCTGGAATCATTGTCAGCTCTTTTCTGGGAGCATTTATCTCTCTTCTCATCTCTCTGAGCGGTGAAGAGCTGAGGCAAATCATCTTTTGGTTAATGGGGAGCCTGGCGATGCGCGATTGGAGTCATGTGCTGATAATCCTGCCCATCTTGCTCCTTGTTCTTATCTTGTTGCAGTGGAAAAGCAGAGAGTTAAATATTTTGGCAATGGGTGAAGAGAGTGCCCAATACTTGGGCATTGATGTCGGCAAGAGCAGGAAATGGATCATCATCAGCGCCTCGCTGCTAACGGCAGCAGCGGTATCTGTCTCTGGAGTGATCAGCTTTGTCGGTCTGGTTATTCCGCACCTGGTACGTCTCATGCTGGGCCCCAATCATATTCACTTGCTGCCACTCTCCTTATTGAGCGGAGGCATCTACTTGACCGTGGCGGATACCCTAGCCAGAACTTTAATTTCACCTGCCGAGTTGCCCATTGGGGTGATTACCGCTTTGATTGGGGCACCCGTTTTTGCCCTGATATTGATGAGAAGAAACAAAAAATATCGAGAGGGAGAAACGGCATGATAGAAGTGAAAAACCTCTCTTATCGTTATGGCAGCCAACGCGTGCTGAAGAATCTGTCCTTTACGGTGAACCAAGGAGAATTTATGGGCATTGTAGGTCCCAATGGGAGCGGGAAGAGCACATTGCTTCGCATCTTGTCCGGCATTATCCGTCCTGAACAAGGTGAGGTGAGGGTAAAGGGGAGAGAGGCATCTTCCTTTTCGCGAAAGGAAATGGCCCGATTTATGGCGGTGTTGCCGCAAGCAGAGCATTTTTCATTTTCGTTTACCGTCCGTGATGTGGTCGCCATGGGAAGACATCCCCACCAAAGAGGTTTTTGGCCCATCATGAACGCTCAAGACAGGCAATTGATCGATGAAATTATGGAATATCTTGATCTGAAGGATATGGAACATCACTCCATCATGAGATTAAGCGGGGGACAAAAACAGCGGGTTCTGCTTGCGCGCATGTTGGTGCAAGCGCCGGAGATCGTCTTATTGGACGAACCGACCAATCACCTGGATATTTATTACCAGATCGAAATCCTGAACTATTTGAACAAGTGGAGAGAAGATCGGCGGATAACCGTCATCAGTGTGTTGCATGATTTAAATCTTACAGCGCTCTATGCAGATCGGATCCTTGTGCTAAATCAAGATGGTGAAATTGCTGCTTGTGGGGAGGTAGAAGAGGCCTTATCGTCTCAGATCATTGCAGAGGTGTTTGGCACCGAAACCGTTCAGATCAGGCACCCAATGCTTCCTAAACCTCAATTTGTTTTGCTGCCGCAAAAATAATTTTTCCGGACTGATGATGCAATTTGTTGGTAACTTTTTTATCTTTGGGAAAACTAACTCTAAAGTTCCAACAAATGCGGAGGTTGATTTCATGTTAAAGAAATGCTTGTTTGTAGCAGCTATCTTATTTATATGTGCCGCTCTTCTCGCTGTCCTGCTTCCGGAGCACCAAACCAAGAGCTCAGCATTCGGCAAAGGGCTTTTAAAAGTGGGCGCAAAGGGTGGGGATGTTTATGAATTGCAGGGTCGGCTTAAACATCTTGGCTATTATACAGGCAAGATCGACGGGGCATTTGGATGGCGAACCTACTGGGCAGTCCGGAATTTCCAATATAGATTTGGCATGAAAGTAGATGGCATTGTTGGTCCCAAGACAAAATTGATGCTCTGGAAAGCTACGAAAAATTGGACTCCTTCGTCAACGGCGAAATCTGCCCCCGCACCCGCCACAAAAGTAACGAGGGGGAATTTCTCGGAAAATGAAATACGACTGATGGCTAATGCCGTACACGGCGAGGCCAGAGGGGAGCCATATGAAGGCAAGGTGGCTGTTGCCGCGGTAATTTTAAATCGCGTGAAGCATCCCTCCTTCCCCAACACAATTGCAGGGGTGATCTTTGAGCCCGGAGCATTTACGGCAGTATCGGACGGACAGATTTGGTTAACGCCGGATGATGAATCAAGACGAGCGGTAATCGATGCCATCAATGGTTGGGATCCCACGGGCGGTGCGATCTATTATTTTAATCCCAATACGGCAACCTCTGCTTGGATCTGGTCACGACCGCAGATCAAACAAATTGGGGATCATATCTTTTGTTACTAATTTGGCCGCTTATATCACTCCTTGTCTGATGGATAAGGAGATTTTTGCTTTCCCTGCTTTAACTTCACGAACTGTTCAAACTTTCGATGATATAAACCATCGTGCTTTTGTGGTATGATGGTATCGTATGCCAGAGTATGGAGGTTTAGAGGATGAAAAATCGGGTAATCCAGATCTTGATTATTGCGGTCTTGCTGATAGGGGTCGGATTTGTGATATATCAAAATGTTTCCAGTTCCATGGAGGTAATTCGCGAAGGCAAGGAAGCTCCTGATTTCACCCTCGAATCCTTAGCGGGTGAACCTATCAAATTGAGCGATTTGCGAGGGAAAGGCGTACTGATTAATTTTTGGGCTACCACATGCGAGTCTTGCCTGAACGAGATGCCGGCGATTCAAAGAGTGTATGACCGATATAAGGATCAGGGATTGGAAGTGTTGGGAATCAATACGGGCGAGGGACCGGTGGCCGTATCCGGATATGTAAATCGGCTGAAAGTAAATTTTCCGATTCTGATGGATCGGGAATATGAGGTGACCGATCTTTATCAAACGGGGCCTCTGCCGCGATCCCTCTTTATCTCGCCGGATGGTAAGGTAAAGTTAATCTATTTGGGCGAGATGAATGAAGAGATGATCGAAGCAAGTGTGAAGGAAATACTGCCGCGTTCTGGATCATAAGCAGAATCGAGGTGCCATCGTATGAAACGGAATCTGATTGCCATAGGCGCCCTAATCATATTGCTGGGGGTAACTCTGTATGTAAACTTTGGCCAAGGAGCGAGAACAGCCGATGAGAGTATGGATCAGGCTGCCCTTGAGACCAAGGCGCAGAAGGGGTATTTAGCCCCGGACTTCACGATTGCCTCTATGGAAGGGGAAGAAATACGATTATCTGAGTTAAGGGGCGAACCGGTATTTATCAATTTCTGGGCATCCTGGTGTGAACCGTGCAAAGAAGAGATGCCGCATCTGTTGGAAGCCTATAAGAAGTACGGAAGTGAGATCAATTTTGTGATGATCAACGTGATCGAGCAAGAGTTTAACAAGGAGTCTATGAATAAGTATATCAAAGAAGCAGGGTTAACTTTTCCCATCTATTTGGACAAGAAAGATAATGTGAGCACCCTGTATAATATACTTGGCTATCCTACCAGTTTCTTTATCAATAAGGACGGGGTAATTCAAGAGATCGTGATGAGGCCAATGTCAAGCGAGATGATCGATCAGTTGATGAATCAGCTTTTAGATCGCTGAGAGCAAAAGTAGATCTTTATACAAAAGAATATTAACTCTTATTTGATAGGAAAGGGGGCTTTCAAATGGCTGGAGAAGTCACCCTCTGGTTAGCCTTTACAGCAGGGGTCTTATCCTTTGTATCCCCATGTGTTTTGCCATTGTACCCTTCATTTTTATCCTACATCACAGGGTTGTCGGTTACGGATCTCAAAGAGGCAAATCGGGGAGAAAACCGCCGCCTTGTGATTCTACATACGCTCTTCTTTGTGATCGGATTATCGCTCATCTATGTGGCTCTGGGATTGGGAGCTTCATTATTCGGAGAATTTTTTCAGAGATATAATAATCTGATCCGGCAGTTGGGGGCAATTGTGATTATTGCCATGGGCCTTTTCTTGCTCGGGTGGTTAAAGTTAGATTTCTTGATGAGGGATAAGCGATTTCATCTTAAAAAGAGACCGGCAGGTTATTTGGGCTCGCTTTTGATCGGATTTAGCTTTGCAGCCGGCTGGACTCCCTGCATTGGACCGATCTTGGGCTCTATTTTAGCCATGGGAGCTACAAAGCCGGAATTGGCGCTCTATTACATCCTCCTATATTCGGCTGGCTTCTCCATCCCTTTTTTGGTGTTGGCCTTCTTTATTGGCTCTACGCGGGCCATACTGAAATACTCCGGTGTTTTTATGAAGATAGGCGGGGCCTTGATGATCATAATGGGCGTGCTGTTGTATACCGATCAGATGAGCAAGATTTCAAGCTTTCTCAATGCCTTATTCGGGTATTCCTGGTTTTAATAGAAGTATCAAAAAAACGAACCCCAACCTCCATCCACGTTTTATGGTGGATTGGAGGTTTTGTTCGTTCTCATCTCGGTACAGCCGCATATATTGAGCGCATGAGCCGGATCAAGACCTGCCCAACCAACTCTGCTGCGCTATTCTCACCAAACGTTTCGTCATCTCTCCACCTACAGATCCATTGGCACGAGAAGTTGTATCAGGACCAAGTTGAACGCCGAATTCCAGTGCGATTTCATATTTCATTTGTTCAAGCGCTGTTCTCGCTTCGGGTACCAGAATTTGATTGCTGTTATTGGTTCTGGATGGTTGTTGCCACATGTTGTTCACCTCGCTATGTCTATTGATGTGGTAGTATTACTATTTTGTTACTTATCTGTAGATTTCATTCCAGTAATTAAAAAAATATCCACTTCAATTCTTTAAGCCTTTAATGATCTCCTCATCGGGAGTCACATAAAGTGTTTTCTGATTGTCGTAGATGACAAAGCCGGGTTTAGATCCACTCGGCTTATGAACATGGCGTATCAGCGTATAATCTACCGGAACGGAGCTTGAATAACGCCCTTTGCTGTAATAGGCTGCCAGCATGGCTGCTTCCTTCAGAGTCTGCTCCCCAAATCCTTCGCCTGCGATCACTACATGCGAACCGGGGATATCCTTAGTATGCAACCAGGTATCGGAGTTTTTGGCCAGGCGTTTGGTGAGGTAATCATTCTGGGTATGATTTTTCCCCACGTAGATGGTGTACCCTTCACTCGATATAAATCGTTCGATTTGGGGAGTGGCCGCTTTCTTTTTCTTCTCTGAGCGCGCTCTCTTTCGGTCTCGCAGGTAACCCTGTTCCACCAGTTCTTCCCGTATCTCTTCAAGCGATTTTGGGTCGGCCAGCTCAATCTGAGTAATAATCTCATCCAAATAAGCAATCTCGGCGGTGGTTCTCTCCATTTGTTCATCAACCGCTTTGATGCTGTTTTTCGCTTTATTATATTTTTTAAAATAGGTTTGTGCATTCTCATTCGGGGTAAGAAGGGGATCTAAGGGAATTTCGAGCAATGGCTCATTCTCCTCATAGTAATTGGGAAGCAGCGCTACCTGATCTCCTTGCTTGATCATAAATTGATAGGCGGTAATCAATTCACCCCATACTTTAAATTGTTCTGCCTTTGCGGCATCTGCGATGGTTGCTTTAAGCTTTTCCAGCTTTTTGATGTTCTTGTTTCTTTCAGTCGTAAGCATGCGCAATAGATCCTGGACAGTCTGACGATGAAGATCATCGGCTGCCTTTGTCTGAAAGTATTGTTGCAGGCATTCGCTTACGCTTGCGAATCTTTCTTTCTGTCCCTCTATATGCGTCAGCTCAATCACAGAGAAATAACTCTTCTTGCCTGTCACGATATTGGGGGCATATTGGTGATCTTTAATCTCTTGAAAAAGTTGGTGAAAGGCATGCCAAAGATTTTCGCGGGTAGGCAAGCCTGCGCGATAGAGTATCTCTTCGGCTACGAGAGGGCTGATGCCTTGAAAGCGATCAACCAATTGTTTTGCGAGTTTTCCTTCATTAAAAGAGAGAGCTGCATAAAATGTGTTGCGATCGGTCTCCAACGGATTTAATTTCTCCTGGGCGGGTGGTGCCACATAAGGACGACCGGGAAGAACTTGACGATAGGTACTTATACTGGGGGTTACGTGATGGATACCATCCAGAATCATATTTCGTTCAGCATCCATCAATATAATATTGCTATGTCTCCCCATAATTTCTACAACCAGACGTAACGTCTTCAAATCTCCCAGTTCATCACGAGCCTGAAGGTCAATATGAATGATGCGTTCCAACGCCACTTGCTCGATTTTCTGGATGATTCCACCTTCAATATACTTGCGCAGAAGCATGGTAAACATAGGAGGCTCCTGCGGATTTGTATAGGTTTCATCCGTGAGATAGATACGAGGAAAGCTGAGATTGGCCGAAATCAGCAATTTATAATTGGTACTCCCTGCGCGGATTTGAAAGAGCAAATCTGCAGGGTAAGGTTGATGAATCTTTGTAATACGCCCGCCGATCAATCTATTTTTAAGCTCATGAACCAAAGCGTGCACGACGATTCCGTCAAAAGACATATTACCACCACCTATATTTACAGATATCTATCATCCTATCATTGAGATCCTCCTTTTACAATCAATCATTTTTTAAGGCTTGTCAGAATAAATTGGACTAGTAGATGGTCAATTGGAGGAGGCTAGCTCAATGACACAAAAGTTTTGGTACCTGCTTTCGGAAAATGAGGTGGTTAGGGAGACAAGAACCGATCTGTTACGCGGGCTCTCAAGTGAAGAGGTAAGGAATCGCCAAGCGGAGTATGGACGCAACAACCTCTCTGAGGGGGAGCGGATCTCTCCCTTAACCATACTTCTAAATCAATTTAAAGATTTCATGGTTTTGGTGCTGCTTGCAGCTACGTTGATCTCCGGCTTGCTTGGCGAGTATACCGATGCAATTGCGATCATTGCGATTGTGATGATCAATGGAGTGTTGGGCTTTTATCAGGAATACCGCGCGGAGAAATCGCTCCATGCATTGAAGGAGCTTACGGCTCCAACCGCAACGGTAATGCGCGATGGCCTCCAGATGAAAGTGCCCGCCAGTGATTTGGTACCTGGCGATGTGGTGCTGATCGAAAGCGGGGACCGCGTTCCGGCAGATATTCGGATCATCGATGCACAAGGGCTCCATGTGGAAGAATCTGCCTTAACCGGCGAGTCCGTACCTGTATTGAAAGGGAGCAAGGCTTTAGATGAGGAAGAGATAACCTTGGGCGATCAAAATAATATGGCATTTATGGGAACCTTGGTAGTACAAGGTTCAGGCAAGGGGATTGTCATAGGCACTGGCATGCATACGGAGATGGGCAAGATTGCGCATCTATTGGCAAATACCGACAGCATACAGACGCCTTTACAGTATCGACTGGAGCAGATGGGAAAAGTGCTGATTGTCGTGGCGCTTCTTCTTACTGCATTGGTTGTCATTACAGGAATTTGGCATGGCCAGAATGGATACTATATGTTTCTGGCCGGCGTAAGCCTTGCGGTAGCTGCAATACCGGAGGGGTTGCCAGCGATTGTGACCATCGCTTTGGCTTTAGGAGTGCAGCGCATGATTAAGCGAAGAGCCATCGTTCGCAAACTCCCTTCTGTGGAAACGTTGGGATGCGCAACCGTCATCTGCACAGATAAGACGGGAACGCTTACGCAAAATAAGATGACCGTCACCCACTTCTACATAAATGGAGAAGATTGGGAGGTAAGCGGAAACGGCTATAATCCTCATGGCAACTTTAGCAAAAAAGGAAAGATCTATGACGTCGCCAAGCTTCCTTCCATACGCAGTGCCCTGGAAATAGGAGTATTATGCAACCATGCAGAGTTATCTCTTGATGATACAAGCAAAAAAGGAAAGAATGAGAACTGGATGATCAGCGGTGATCCGACCGAGGCGGCTTTAGTCGTACTGGCAGCAAAAGCGGGGATATGGAAAAATGAATTGCAACGCAAGTGGAAGATAGAAAGGGAATTGCCGTTTGACTCAAAACGAAAAATGATGTCCGCGCTGGTCAAAAGCGACCAAGGGAAGCGGATTATAGCTGTCAAAGGCGCTCCCGAAGTGCTGTTGGCTAAAGCGGAGAAGATCCTTTGGCAAGAGCGCATTCTCCCGCTTAGCCCGCAGATCCGCGAGCAAATATTGTTAAAGAATAACCAGTTGGCCGGCAATGCCTTGCGGGTCATTGCATTAGCCTATAAGGAGATACCGGAAACCGCTAAAATCGATGAATCAAACATGGAGGAAGGTCTTACCTTTATGGGACTGGTCGGCATGATCGATCCGCCGCGTGAAGAGGTAAAAGAGGCGATTCGGGCATGTAAAGAAGCGGGCATCAAAGTGATCATGATTACGGGCGATCATATCTTAACCGCTGAGACAATTGCAAAACGTCTGGGCATCCTGCCTCAAGATGGATTGACAGTAAGCGGAACTGATCTATATAATATGACAAATGAAGAGTTTCTGGAGAAGATCGAGCAAGTCTATGTATATGCACGTGTTAGTCCCGAACACAAGCTGCAAATTGTTCAGGCTTTACAGAATAAGGGACATGTTGTAGCCATGACAGGGGATGGAGTAAATGATGCCCCTGCGATCAAGGCGGCTAATATTGGGGTATCTATGGGCATAGCCGGTACCGATGTTTCCAAAGAGGCTTCATCATTAGTGCTTGCCGACGATAATTTTTCCACGATCAGCGCTGCGATCGAGGAAGGCCGAAGCATCTACGATAATATTCGAAAATTTATCCGCTACCTGCTTGCCTCCAACGTGGGCGAGATCCTGGTCATGTTTTTTGCCATGTTGCTTGCATTGCCTTTGCCGCTTATCCCTATTCAGATCTTATGGGTTAACCTGGTCACCGATGGCTTGCCCGCCATGGCTTTAGGACTGGATCGTCCTGAACGGGATACGATGAAACAGCCTCCGCGCAAGGCAAAAGAGAGTCTGTTTGCCAGGGGTTTGGGCTGGAAGATCATCTCGCGAGGGGTACTGATTGGACTTGCCACTTTAGGCATTTTTATGTTGACGCTGAAGTCGGGAACGTCTCTTCAAACCGCACAGACAATGGCCTTCTCAACATTGGTGATGGCTCAATTGATTCATGTTTTTGACTGCCGCAGCGAGAAGTCGATCTTTCACCGCAACCCATTTCAAAATAAATATTTGGTCTCGGCAGTGCTATCGTCGATCTTATTGCTCCTGGGCGTCATTTATTGGGAGCCCGCACAGGCCATATTTAAAACCACCCCATTAAATATCATCCAATGGCTGTCGATTTTGCTCTTTGCCGCAATTCCAACATTTTTGGCGGGCATGCCGAGGATATTCTATGAGCTTCTCTACACAAGAATTAAACGCAAGAGCAGTTTAAAAGTACAGAGATAAGAAAATTTGGATAGACAGAAAGCAGGATTTATATGCAATTTTCCAAAATGAACGGTTTAGGCAATGACTTTGTCGTGATCCATCATCATGCTCTCCCCAGCAATATTCACGAAATGGCGGTAATTATATGTGACCGCCATTTTGGCATTGGCGCGGATGGTCTGGTATATATTTTACCATCATCAAGGGCTGACTTTCAGATGCGCATCTTTAATGCGGATGGCAGTGAGGCAGAGCAATGCGGCAACGCCATCCGCTGCGTGGGAAAATATGTTTATGATCACCGTTTAACGGAAAAAACAAGGATAAGCGTTGAAACATTGGCCGGTGTACAACAAATCGAATTAAGAGCCGTCGACCGGAGAGTGGAAGAGATCAGGGTAAATATGGGCCAACCCGTTCTCGAAGCAAGCAAGATTCCGGTGGCGATCGATAGCGGCCGCATCCTGAATCATCCGATTCAAATCAACGACCAAACCTATTATTTTACGGCCGTTTCGATGGGCAATCCGCATGCTGTGATTGAGGTTGAAGATGCAGCCCGTTTCCCGGTAGATCGGATTGGTCCGCAGATCGAGAACCATCCATTCTTCCCGCGCAAAACCAATGTGGAATTTATCACCATCCATAATGAGCAAGAGATCACGATGCGCGTATGGGAGAGAGGTGCAGGTGAAACCTACGCATGTGGGACGGGCGCATGCGCGTCGGTCGTAAGTGCCGTTCTTCAGGGGAAAACCTCACGTCAGGTGCTGGTGCATTTAAAGGGAGGGGATCTGCATATTGAGTGGGATAGGCAGAGCGGAGAGATTTACATGACCGGGCCAGCTCAAGAGGTCTTTTCAGGGGAATGGAAGAGTGTTGAGTATATGAAAAGGTAAGGGTTTATAATGATCAAAAGCATGACTGGTTTTGGCCGAAGTGAACTGGTACTGGACGGGATTACCCTCACTGTGGAATTGCGTTCAGTCAATCATCGGTATCAAGAGATTTTTTTGCGCCTTCCGAGAGAGCTTTATCCGCTTGAGGATGAGATTAAGAAACGGATCCAGGAACAGATCAAAAGAGGGCGAGTAGATGGTACAATTATGATCGATCAGAGTGAAGTGACGGGTTCAAACGTTCAAATTGATTGGCAGAAAGCCCATTCGTATTACTATGCAGCAGAAGAGATCAAAGCTAAATTTCAGCTAAACGATCCCATTCGTTTGGATTTTCTCTTAAATTTGCCCGATCTGTTCATCACCAAGCAGAATATCAATTTGGAGAATTACTATGAAGAAATACTGGCCGTCGTTTCGGATGCTTGCCATAGTCTGGTACAGATGCGGGTTCATGAAGGTTTAGAGATTCACAAAAACCTATTGGAACGAATCTCAGTAGTCGAGCAATTGACGGAAGAGATCCGTCTGCAGGCCCCTCTCGTTGTAGAGCAGTACCGAACCAGATTGATGCATCGGATTGATGAATTTTTATCGGGCAGAAACGATTTGGATGAAGCGAGAATCTTGAATGAAGTAGCTATTTTTGCTGACAAAGCAAATATAGACGAGGAATTGAGCAGACTCGATTCTCATACGAAACAATTTCTTCATATTCTTGGTGCTGATGAACCTGTTGGGAGAAGGCTTGATTTCTTGATTCAAGAGATGAACCGCGAAGTCAACACAATCGGATCAAAAGCAAATAATATAAAGATCGCGCAAAGTGTGGTAGATCTAAAAAGTGAAATTGAAAAATTGCGCGAACAAGTGCAAAATATAGAATAAGTAAGATCATTGCTTGCAGATTAGAGAACAGTGGAGGGAATTATGCAGCCAGAAAAAGGATTGCTCTTTGTTTTATCCGGGCCTTCTGGAGTGGGGAAAGGTACAGTATGCGCTGCTCTGCGTAAGGTGAATGATCAGATTGCCTATTCGGTCTCTGCAACGAGCAGGCCGCCAAGAGAAGGAGAAGTAGAAGGCGTAAACTATTTTTTTAAAACCAGAGAACAATTTGAAGAGATGATTCGCTATGAACAGTTTCTGGAATGGGCGGAATATGTGAATAATTATTACGGGACGCCGCGTCAATTTGTTCTGGATATGCTCGATCAAGGCAAGGACGTGATTTTGGAAATTGAGGTGCAAGGTGCCCTGCAGGTTAAGGAGCGCTTCCCGGAAGGGGTATTTATCTTTCTGGCACCGCCCCATATGGAAGAACTGCGTCAAAGGCTTAAAAATCGCGGTACAGAGTCTGACGAAGTGATCTCCAGCCGTATTCAAAAGGCTGTTGAGGAACTTGAAATGATGAAAAAATATGATTACGTCGTCGTCAATGATGAGGTTGATCTGGCCGTTAAGCGGATTGAAGCGATCATCCTTGCTGAGCATTGCCGTCAGGAAAGAATCTATAACCGCTTAAAGAATATGTTACGGAAGGAGTAGTCTCTATGTTATATCCACCTATTGATGAATTGGTCAAAATAACAGGCAGCAAGTATGCATTGGTTACCATCGCCGCACAGCGCGCGCGCAGCCTATTGGAAAACAACAAATTGATGCTTGAGAAGCCGGTTTCGCATAGCTATGTCGGCAAAGCTTTAGAGGAGCTTTACCATGGCAAAATCTCGTACAAAAGAAAGTAAGATTTGCGTTTAACGTAATTCCCGAAAGAACTCTCCCGCCTCAAGGAACGTGAAGGGCACAGCCCAGTGAGTAGGCGGGAGATGAATTTCGGTTGGCGATAGCCAACTGATGTGGTAATCTATTGTTAGAACGGACGCCTTCGGAGCGAAGGAAAGCGTAAAGGGTTCTTGTGCGTGGCTTACCGTTCGGCGAACACGCACAAGTCGCTTGAAGCCTCCACCTCTAAGCGAAGCGTAGGTGGCGGGTAGTTCACGCGGTCTTTAAAGCGGATTTTATGATAAAATCCACTTTGAAGACTTTTTTCTTATGTACAGTATCTTAAGTGACTCGTGCAGGCAAATTTGGAGGGGAACGGCCATGAGAAAACATATACTCCTTGGTGTTAGCGGAGGTATTGCAGCATATAAAGCGATTACGTTGACCAGTTTGCTGGTAAAGGCTGGCTATCAAGTATGGGTCGTAATGACGGAGGCTGCGACAAAATTTGTCACACCTTTAACCTTTCAAACGATCTCAAGAAATCCGGTCTATACAGATACGTTTGACGAACGGGATCCTGCCGTGGTCTCTCATATCGATTTAGCCGATAAGGCCGATCTTGTAGTGATTGCTCCTGCAACCGCCAATGTGATCGGGAAAGTGGCAAATGGCATCGCGGATGATATGCTCTCCACGATCTTATTGGCCACAACCGCACCTGTCTTAATTGCGCCGGCCATGAATGTACATATGTATTCGCATCCGGTGGTGCAGGAGAATATGAGCAAGCTTCGTTCATTGGGGTATCAGTTTATCGATCCTGCCGAAGGACCGCTGGCATGCGGATATACCGGCAGAGGTCGTTTGGAAGAGCCTGAACGGATATTCGCGTGGATTGACCAATTTTTCCAAGGTCTCTATCCCCATGTAAAAAGTCCAAACCCGGATCCGGAAATGGAATTGCGCAAAGAAGGAAAAAGACCGAAACAAGAGCTTGCCGGAAAGAGGGTCTTGATTACTGCGGGACCTACGCAGGAGGCAATTGATCCGGTTCGTTATATTACAAACCGCTCTTCGGGCAAGATGGGATATGCGATTGCCCATGCGGTAAAACAAAGAGGAGCCGAAGTGATCTTGATCAGCGGCAAAACGTCGATCCCAGCGCCTGAGGGTATAGAAGTTCAATTTGTCACCTCAGCCCAAGAAATGGCCGAAGCTGTACAGGCCAACTTGAGCAAGGCCGATTGGATGATCGGTACTGCAGCAGTGGCAGATTACCGACCCAAGATCAGGCATCAGCAGAAAATGAAAAAAAGCGAAGAAACGATTGTGATCGAACTGGAGAAAACAGAAGATATTTTGCAGATTGCGGGTAAACAAAAGAGAGCGGATCAAGTCTTGATCGGCTTTGCTGCCGAAACCGAGAATCTGCTGGAACATGCCAAAGCTAAACTGGTCAAAAAAAATCTCGATTATATTGTCGCCAACGATGTAAGTGAAGAAGGGAGCGGTTTTGATTCGGACACCAACCGCGTCACCATTCTGGGCAAAAACGGTTCACGCATCGATTTGCCGAAGATGGAGAAGAGCAGATTGGCAGAGCAGATTATCGACTATATCCTCCAAGATTTAGAGGTTCAAAGATGAGGTATGCGGAGATTGTTGTTGATGTACCTTTATCGAGCGGAAATGAGAGATTTGACTATATCATTCCTGATGCGCTGAATGATGAAGTCAAATTGGGCAGCCGCGTGTTGGTTCCCTTTGGAAAGCGAAATCTGGAGGGATATGTGATCCATCTTAAGGAAAGCTCAGAGGTGGAAAGAGTAAAAGAGATCTTAGAAGTGCTTGACGAGGAACCGCCGCTAAATGCTGAACTGATTGAATTGGGCAAATATATGAGCGAACGATATCTTTGCCCGCTCTTCCTCTCACTCCAGGCAATGGTTCCTGCCTCTCTGCGTTCAAAATATATCAAATGGATTGAGTGGAACAAAGAAAAGGATGACTTCCCGTTAATCGTCCTGCCGGAGGAAGAGAATATATTAACCTATATCAAAGAAAGAGGGGCAGTAGAAAAAAAACGATTGCTTAAGTCCTTTCCGGCTGCTGATGAGATTCTCGAACGCTTTATATCGAAGGGTTTTCTCCTCGAAAAAACGAGAGCAAAGGATGAGAGCGGGGAGAAAAAGGAGAAGGTGGTTCGGTTACTCGCTTCCCCAGACGAAGCAGGGGATATTTTCAGCCATTTATCGGCCAGAGCGGCAAAACAGCGGGAGATCCTAGCTGTTCTGCGGGAGACCCCGGTGATTCCCGTCCGCCAACTGCTTTCCCGGACAAAAGCGACACAGGCAACCCTTCTGCGCTTGCAAGAAATGGGAATGATTCAGATCGAAGAACAGGTGGTTCGCAGAGATCCTCTGGCAGAGAGAAACTTTCCCCAAGATCAAGCGCGGATTCTTACAGAGGAACAGCGGATAGTTTATGAGCGGATCGTTGCTTCCATCCGGAATATGGAGCAGAAAAGCTATCTGCTTCATGGTGTGACGGGAAGCGGTAAGACAGAGATCTATTTGCAAATTATTCAATATGTTTTGGCACAGGGAAGAGAAGCCATTGTTTTGGTTCCGGAAATTTCGCTAACCCCGTTAATGGTGGAACGGTTTAAAAGCCGATTTGGAGAGAATATTGCCGTATTGCACAGCGGTCTTTCCGCAGGCGAAAAATTGGATGAATGGCGTAGAATCCGACGTGGAGAGGCCAAGGTAGTGGTAGGGGCACGATCTGCCATCTTTGCACCCGTAAAAAAGCTGGGCATCATCATTGTTGATGAAGAGCATGAATCTACATATAAGCAGGAGGAAACGCCCCGCTATCACGTGCGTGATCTGGCCCTGAAGAGGGCAACTTACCACCAAAGCGTGGTTGTCTTCGGCAGCGCGACACCATCGCTTGAATCCTATGCATTTGCAAAAGCAGGTCGGTTTCACCTCTTGGAGATGAAGCATCGGGTAAATGATCAACCGCTGCCCCTGGTCCATTTGGTCGATATGCGCGAGGAAATGAAAGCGGGCCACCGCCATATTTTCAGCAGATTGCTGTTTGCCAAAATAGAAGAGAGATTGCGGAAAAAAGAGCAGATCGTCTTGCTTTTAAATCGGCGAGGGTATTCAACTTTTGTAATCTGTCGAAACTGTGGCTATACGGCAGAATGCCCTCATTGCGACATTTCGCTCACTTACCATCAAACCAATCATACCATTCGCTGCCATTATTGCGGACATGCCGAAAAGATGCTCTCGCAATGTCCAAAATGCGAGAGCCCGCATATTCGATTTTTTGGCACGGGTACGCAAAAGGTGGAGGAAGAGCTAGGCAAGCAATTTCCCGGTATCCGCGTCATTCGCATGGATTTGGATACCACTTCCCGCAAAGGGGCACATGAGAAGCTGCTTGCCTCTTTTAGCAATCATGAGGCAGATGTGCTGTTGGGCACGCAAATGATCGCAAAGGGATTGGATTTTCCTAAGGTGTCGTTGGTGGGCGTGATTACGGCCGATACCATGCTGCATCTCCCCGACTTTCGGGCGGCAGAAAGAACCTTCCAATTAATTACGCAGGTGGCTGGCCGGGCCGGAAGGCATGAGATCCCGGGAGAGGTAGTGGTGCAATCCTATACTCCGGAGCATTACAGTATTCGGCTTGGCGTAAAACAGGATTTTGCGCAGTTTTTCAATCATGAGATCGGCATCCGGAAAAAGAGCAATTATCCTCCCTTTTACCGCTTGTGTCTCATTCATTTTATTCATGAAGAGAGCCCAATCATCGTTAAAGCATTGGGCCGATTTACAGAAGAGTTAAGAATTCATCTTTCAGAGCATACAACGATCTATGGACCCGTGCCATCGTCGATTCAAAGAATCAATGATAGATATAGATACCATTGCATGATAAAATATAAAGATGAACCAAAGCTGAATCAAACTATTAAACGCGCATTGCATAATATAGAAGATCTGATTCAGAAGCATAAAATTTTAGTAAGTATTGATATTGACCCACAATATTTATTGTAAGGAACTGGACGATAGGGAGGATAATCGATGAGCGTACGAGTAATTGTGAAACACCCTGATCCGATTTTGCGTGAAGTATCGGCACCTGTCAAAAAAATTACGCCTAACATCCATAAACTTTTGGATGATATGGCGGAGACCATGTATGCTGCCAATGGTGTCGGCCTTGCCGCCCCGCAGGTGGGCATCAATAAGCGCATCATTGTCATAGATGTTGGAGAAGGGATCATAGAGATGATCAATCCCGAGATCATCTCAATGGAAGGTGAGCAGATCGGTCCTGAAGGATGTCTCAGCATTCCAGGCTTAAGAGGGGAAGTAAAGCGCGCCATGAAAGTTAAGGTAAAAGGATTGGACCGGAATGGAAACGAGATTGAGGTTGAGGGCGAAGAGCTGCTCGCGCGCGCGTTCCAGCACGAAATCGACCATTTGAATGGCATTTTGTTTATTGATCTTACGAGCCGCATTTACAAAGATGAAGAGATACCCAAGAGGAGTGAGTAAGATGCGTATCGTCTTTATGGGCACCCCTGATTTTGCGGTGCCCTCTCTTCATCGTCTGATCAAGGAAGGGTACCAAGTGGTGGGGGTGGTGACACAACCTGACCGTCCAAAGGGCAGAAAGCAGATACTGACACCTCCGCCGGTAAAGGAGCTGGCGCTTCAATATGGAATACCCGTTCATCAACCCGAAAAAATAAGGCGTCCTGAAGAATTAACCATTGTGAAAGAATGGGCGCCCGATTTAATTGTGACTGCGGCTTTCGGACAGATTCTGCCCAAAGCGCTGCTTGAAATGCCGAAGTTGGGATGCATCAATGTGCATGCCTCTTTACTTCCCAAGTATCGCGGCGGCGCCCCCATTCATTATGCGGTCATCAACGGCGAAAAAGAATCGGGGGTAACAATCATGTATATGGTTGAAGCGCTCGATGCCGGTGATATTATCAGTCAGGCCGCCATTCCCGTCGATGAACGGGATACGGTCGGAACTTTATATGAGAAGCTGCGCATGCTCGGTGCCGATCTTCTGGCACGTACTTTGCCCGATATCATGGCTGGCAAGGTTAAAGCGATTCCGCAAGACCCTGCTCAAGTTACATATGCCCCAAACATAAAACGGGAGGATGAACAGCTTAATTTCAGCCGCAGCGCACAAGAGTTGTACAATCAAGTCCGCGGCTTAAATCCTTGGCCGGTTGCCTTTACCACATTACATGGACAAGTGCTCAAGGTATGGTGGACAGAATGGTCCAGCCAAGATGCAAAGAGTCTGCCGGGTACCATTGAAGCCATTACGGAAGATGGCATCGAAGTGGCTACGGCAAAAGGAAGGCTGATCCTTAAAGAGGTTCAGCCTGCGGGCAAGCGGAGAATGAGTGTTGCTGATTATTTGCGCGGCAGTTCGATTGAAGTTGGAATGAGGTTTGAGTCAATATATGAGTAAAAACATACGCGCTATCGCAGTAGATCTTTTGCTTCGCGTTGAAGAAGAGAAGGCATATAGCAATCTTTTATTAAATTCGGTCTTAAATCAGGAAGAGTTGTCCAAAGCCGATCGCGCTCTCTTCACCGAGATCGTCTATGGCACGATCTCCATGCGTGATCGCCTCGATTATGCGATTCGACAATATCTCAAAGGCTCATCTGACAGATTGGAAAAATGGGTATTGATTCTTCTGCGACTCTCTTTTTACCAACTGCTCTTTCTGGATCGGATACCTGAATACGCAGTTGTTCATGAGGCGGTAAATATTGCGAAGCGACGGGGCCATCCAGGAATTTCCCGCATGGTGAATGGAATCTTGCGCAGCTACCTGCGCGAACCCCATAAGGCGGAAATTCCCTCTCAAATCAAAGGCGTAAAACGTATAGCATTAGAGTATTCTCATCCCGATTGGCTGGTGGAACGTTGGACCGAGCGCTATGGGAGTGAAGTTGCGGAAAAAATCTGTGCAGCCAATAATCGCCCACACGCCATTTCCATACGTGTAAATTCACTGCGAACAGACCGAACACAGTTGCTGGAGAAGCTGCTCCATCAAGGGGTTGAAGCGGAGTTATCAGAAATATCCGAGCAGGGATTGCGTTTGAGCTCTGGCGGGAATCCGGCACATATGCAGGAATATGCAGACGGGCTTTTCTCCATTCAAGATGAGAGTTCTATGCTGGTGGCCGAACTTCTGGATGTTAAACCCGGCATGCGCGTATTGGACGCATGCGCTGCGCCTGGAGGAAAAACGGCTCATATTGCCGAATTGATGAAAAATCGGGGAGAGATCATTGCGAATGATCTGCATCCCCACAAGGAGAGGCTGATACTGGATCAGGGAAAACGCCTTGGAGTAACGATCATCAAAACGGCGGTGGGCGACGCTTTAACCATACCTGAACGGGTAGAGGGTCAATTTGATCGAATTCTTCTTGACGCGCCTTGCTCAGGCTTTGGGGTAATCCGGCGGAAACCGGATTTGAAATGGAGCAAAAAACCACAGGATGTTAAGGCGATTGCCAATTTGCAATATGAGATGCTGACCGCTCTTGCGCCTTTGCTTAAGTCCGGCGGTAAGCTGATCTATAGCACTTGTACAATCCTTCCGGAAGAGAACGAAGACCTGATTGAACGTTTTCTTGCTGATAATCCGCAATTCCGACTGGATGAAGCGATGGTGGCCGACCTGCCTTATGATCATCTGAAGGAGATCGTAAGCAGGCCTGGCCAGATGCAAATCCTTCCTCATTATTGGGAGACGGACGGATTTTTTATAGCCAGATTGATGCGAGCATAAACTAGAAGCAAAGCCAATATAGATTGGAGTTTATGTATGGAAAAGAAGCTGATATATGATCTGACATATGAAGAATTAAATGATTGGCTTACGGCTCATGGCGAAAAAAGCTTTCGGGCCGGCCAAATATTTGCATGGCTCTATCAAAAGCGGGTCCAATCTTTTACGGAGATGAGCAATCTCTCCAAAAAGCTGCGCGAGAGCTTGGAAGAGCATTTTTCAATCGCTCCTCTACAAGAACTCGTTCGTCAAACATCCACAGACGGCACCATCAAATTTCTCTTTCAACTCCAAGATGGGCATGCGATTGAGACAGTAATTATGCGCCATAACTATGGCAACAGCATCTGCGTTACCACCCAGGTGGGCTGCAGAATCGGTTGTACCTTCTGCGCCTCCACTCTGGGGGGATTGAAACGAAATCTCTCGCCAGGAGAGATTGTAGCCCAGGTGGTATATGCACAAAGAGTGTTGGATGAGGAAGGAGAGCGTGTCAGCCATATTGTCGTGATGGGGATTGGCGAGCCTTTTGAAAATTTTGAAGCGCTGATCTCTTTTATCCGCACGATCAATCATGAGAAGGGGATAAATATTGGCCAACGTCATATCACGGTATCTACCAGCGGGATAGTCCCCAAGATCTACGAATTTGCCGATCTCAAGCTGCAGGTTACGCTTGCCATCTCGCTGCATGCGCCAAATACGGAGCTTCGTTCCAGGCTTATGCCTGTCAACCGCCGTTTCCCATTGGCAGATTTGATGCAGGCATGTCGTTATTATGTTGAGACGACAGGCAGAAGAATCTCTTTTGAGTATGGCTTGTTTGGCGGCGTAAATGATCAACCTGAGCATGCCGAAGAATTGGCTTCCTTGTTAAAACCCATCTTCTGCCTAGTGAATCTAATTCCTGTAAACTATGTCCCTGAACGCAATTATGTGCGGACTCCGAGAAATGAAATTTTCAGATTTAAAAGGATTCTTGAGGATCATGGCATTACCGTGACGATACGCAGGGAACACGGGAGTGATATTGCAGCAGCATGCGGACAGTTACGCGCCCAACATGCCGAGGCAAAAACGAGGTGAGGAGAGATTGATGAACTCCATTATCAAAACTCATACCGGTTGGGTAAGACAAGTGAACCAGGATGCCGGCATCATTAAGCATTTGGATCACGATCGATTATTGGTGATCGTGGCCGACGGTATGGGTGGACATCAAGCGGGAGAGGTGGCAAGTCAGATGGCCACGCAAATCATTCAAGAAGAGGTGGAAGCAAAGTGGGGAACATTGGCCTGGGAAGAGCTCCTATCCCAGGCTGTAAAGCAGGCAAATGTAAAGATCTACGAAAGATCAAAGCAGAGCTTCGAACTGGATGGCATGGGTACCACCGTGATCGTAGGAATATTGGGAGCGGATCAAGGGTTGATTGCACACGTTGGGGATAGCCGTGTCTATCTCTCGCATGCCTCCGGCTTCCGACAGCTTACGGATGATCATTCCTTTGTCAACATCTTATATAAAAGCGGTCAAATTACCAGCGAAGAGGCGCGAAATCATCCGCAGAAAAATATGCTTTTAAGAGCTGTGGGCACTGAAGCGGAGATCGAAGTGGATTTGATCCCGTTTGCATGGAGCAACGGCGATCGCATTCTCTTCTGTACTGACGGTTTTTCCAACCATGTCAGCACGGAGAGGATTGCAGATTATCTGGCAGCACAGAAATCGGTTGCTCAGCTTGGCGAAGAGATGCTGGAGACAGCCCTGCAATTGGGGGGCGACGATAACATTACTCTCGTCTTGGTTGAGAACGCTCGCGCTTCTGCTGCAGGAGGTGACGGTCGTGAATGAAAGACGCTTGGGAGGCAGATACGAAATAAAATCCCGCGTTGGCGGGGGTGGAATGGCCATTGTATATAAGGGTCACGATCTCTTGCTGGACCGTACTGTAGCGATTAAGGTATTGCGTTCTCAATATGGGACGGATGATGATTTTATCAAGCGGTTTCGCAGGGAAGCACAGGCAGCGGCAAGGCTTACTCATCCCAATGTAGTCAGCATTTACGATGTAGGTCAGGATGAGGAGACGCATTACATCGTAATGGAATATGTGGAAGGGGAGACGCTGAAGGATTTGATTCGGCGTGAGGCGCCTCTTCCGGTAGAGAAAGCGGTCAACATCGCGATACAGATTGCGGAGGCTTTAGATAATGCCCATCAGCATCAGATCATTCATCGCGACATTAAACCGCATAATATCTTAATCGGCAAGAACGGCAGAATTAAGGTGACCGATTTTGGAATCGCCCGCGCTGTGACCTCGGCTACAATTACGCAGACCGGCTCTGTGCTTGGCTCTGTTCATTATTTTTCGCCTGAACAGGCGAAAGGCGGACTGACGGGCGAGAAATCGGATATTTACTCGCTTGGCGTGGTGCTCTATGAAATGGTGACCGGCTACTTGCCCTTTTCGGGAGAATCGCCGATCAGTGTGGCACTAAAGCACTTGCAAGAAGATTTTCAAGAACCTCGCGAGATTAACCCAGGGATTCCGCAAAGCGTGGAAAATATTATCCTAAAATCATTGAGCAAAGATCCGGAGCAACGGTATGGTTCGGCGCGGGAACTGGTTAAGGATCTGCAAACCTGCCTATCCGCCGAGCGGCTGAATGAGTCTAAATATATGCCGGTATCCACGGCAGATATGGAGGAAGATCCCACCATCATTATTCCGGCGATTCGTGAACCGTTATCCGATCCGCATAGAGATGCAGAATATGCCAATGAAGAAGAAATGTATCCCGATGAGTGGGAGGAGAATCGTCCCCGCCGCAAATGGGTGAAGCCGGTCATCTGGCTTGTATCGTTGGCCATCCTATTTGGCATCGGTATATATGTATATGGCAAAATTCAATCCCTGTTTGAAGTCCCTGAGGTAGTGGTACCCAATGTGGAAAATCTCTTTATTGAAGATGCGAAAGTGTTGCTTGAAGAAAAAGGATTGACCGCCGATATTAGAGAAGAGAACAGCAAAGAGGTTGAGGAAGGATATGTCATCAAGCAACTGCCCAAAGAGGGCGAAAAGATGAAAAAAGGGACGGCTGTCTCCTTAACGGTGAGCAAAGGAAAACAGACCATTACAATGCCCGGATTTGTCGGAAAAACGAAGAGAGAGGCAGAAGATACTTTAAGAGCCTATAAGGATTTGCAATATGAAATAGAAGAAGTGCACGATTCCAAGACCCCGGCAGGCATTGTGATGGAACAAGACCCTTCGGAGGGTACTGTGATCGTTCCGGAGGAGACAAAGGTGGTGCTTACGGTCAGCCTGGGTGCGGAGACCTTTACAATGCCGTCATTGATTGGCAAGAGTGTGACCGAGGCGGAAAATATCCTATTGAAAAATGGACTGGTTCCGAAAGAAGATGTAAAAAAGGAGCCCAGTTATTTTGACGAAGGAATTGTCTTTGATCAATGGCCGGTTAAAGCTGGGGAGAAGGTATCCAAAGGAATGGAAATTACGCTCTATGTTAGCTCCGGCTTAAAACCGGATGCTGTTAAGTATGATGTATTCATACCGATTCTGACAAATAACAACAAGGAGAGTCAAATCTCTATACGCATCACGGATGCCAGATATACCGATTATGAAATCGTGTCGAAAAAAGTGAGCGGTTTTGAAGAGATCCCGATTCACTTCGTATTGGCACCCGGTCATGATGCCTCTTATGTGGTGATTCAAGATGGGGTACAAACCAGTTCTGATACCATTACGTATAACGAAATCGTTGGAGGCGATTAAATGCCTTGGGGCAAAATTATCAAGGCGTTAAGCGGATATTACTATGTACTGTCAGAAGAGGTCGCGGAGTATGATGAGAAACTGTTGATCCAGTGTCGGGCAAGGGGAGTTTTTCGCAAGAATGGCGAGACTCCTCTCGTTGGAGATTATGTAGCCTATGAGTGCAGCAGCAAACAGGATGAGGGAACGGTGGTGGAGATCGGCGCAAGAAAGAATAGCTTAATCCGTCCTCCCATCGCCAATGTGGATCAGGCGGTCTTGGTTTTCTCCGTCGATCAACCGATTTTTAGTCCTTTATTATTGGATCGGTTTCTCGTACATACAGAAAAGGCAAAGATTCCTGCGCTAATCTGTATAAGCAAATCAGATCTTGCAAATTGGGAAGCGATTAAAATGATGCTGCGGCCTTATGACGCTCTTGGCTATCCTTTAGTTGTGACGAGTGCAAAAGAGGAGAGAGGAATTGAACAAATCTATCAATATCTTCTCGACAAGGTTTCAGTCTTTGCAGGTCAATCGGGAGTTGGAAAGTCTTCTTTATTAAACTCCTTAATTCCCCGTCTTAATCTTAAGACCTCAGAGATCAGCCAGCGTCTGGGAAGGGGCAGACATACGACCCGCCATGTTGAACTCCTGTCCATTGCGAAGAACAGTTGGGTTGCCGATACGCCCGGTTTTAGCCAGTTGGATTTTACGGATATCCAACCCGAAGAACTCTCTCATTATTTTATCGAAATGAGAGAAAGAGGACAAAATTGTAAATTTCGCGGTTGTCTTCATGATCGGGAGCCGCACTGTGCGATACGGGCCGCCGTGGAAGAGGGGGAGATTTCCCAATCGCGTTATCAACATTATTTGCAATTTTTGACTGAAGTGAAGGAAGCAAAACAGCGGAGGTATTAAAATGGAGATCAAAATCGCACCCTCAATCCTGTCAGCAGATTTTGCCAAATTGGGAGCAGAAATAAAAGAAGTAGAGCAGGGCGGTGCCGGCCTTATTCACGTTGATGTCATGGATGGGCATTTCGTGCCAAACATCACCATAGGTCCGTTGATCGTTGAGGCGATTCGGCCCCATACCCAATTACCCTTGGATGTTCATCTCATGATCGAACAACCTGAGAGATATGTAGCCGACTTTGCCAAAGCAGGGGCAGACCTGATCACAGTACATCAAGAGGCAACCGTTCATCTCCATCGGCTTATCCATCAAATTAAGGAATTGGGGGTTAAGGTGGGGGTTGCGTTAAATCCGGCGACGCCGATCGAAACGATTCAACATGTCTTAAGTGATCTGGACATGGTTCTCTTGATGACCGTTAACCCTGGATTTGGCGGCCAGAAATTTATTCCTGCTGTGCTCCAAAAGATTGAGACTCTTCGTCAGCACCTGATTGTTCAAGGCTATCAACATATTGACATAGAGGTAGACGGCGGCATTAATGCGGTTACTGCAAGACAAGTGGCAGGAGCAGGAGCCAATGTCTTGGTTGCAGGCACCGCAATCTTTGGAGAGCGCGATCGCAGACAGGCGATCAGAACGATTTTGGAACAGGCGAATGTAGGCGTATAATCTGAGAAGCTAAGGATTCCTTTAGCTTCTTCTTTTTTATCAATAAATAGGTGAATATCTTAGCCAAGTAGAATATACATATAAAAGCAGATTTTATTTATTTTAGTTTTATGACTTCGGGAGGTGCTGAATGGCTTTTCGTACCCGGACCCGATATTCCCTCGGAGCCAAAATATTGGGAATTATTTCAGCCGGAGCGGGAGTAACCATTTTAATCCGCACACTTCCGCATTGGTTCTGGTTTCTCGTTCTTGGAGTCATCTTTCTGCTGCTTGGCTGGTTTCTCTATTTTCGAAGATAAGGGGGGTTTGGTGTGAGATTTTATACGATCAAGTTGCCGCGCGTAATCGGAGCAGTGGTTCGCTTTTTTCTTGTCTCCTTTTCAAGAGAACGGAAGAAGAAATAGAGCGGAAAACATAAAAAGCACCAAACCAAGGGTGCTTTTTTCATTTTCGCATATCGATTAAACACGTTGAACAAGGCCTGATTTTAATGCGCTTGTGCTCACATACACACGTTTAGGTTTACCGTCTACCAGGATACGAACCTTCTGAACATTAACCCCCCATTTACGGCGAGTGGCACGCAATGAGTGGCTGCGTTTATTGCCAAAACTGGGCGATTTGCCAGTTACGTAGCATTTGCGGGACATTTCATACACCTCCTGACAATAACCAACGATCTTTTCTTCATTTACGATAAGGCACTGAAACATAATAGCATAAAAGAGAGCAGATTTCAATGAAATAGGAAAAACTAATCATAAAAACTTTCCCATTGCTATGCCTTTATAGTACAATGGATATAACCATGCCAATAGACTGCTGGGGGGAGTTAAAATGCCATTAGAACAAAAAGCGGAACAAGGGAGAATCACCATCAACGAAAATGTAATCGCCCGCATAGCAGGAGCCGCCGCCATGGAGGTTTTTGGGCTTGTGGGAATGTCCTCTCGCCAACAATTGAAAGACGGATTTGCGGAATTGCTGGGCAGGGAGAATTATACCCGTGGAATAGAGGTCCGCATTGAAAATGGTGAAGTGGATGTCGATCTGCATATTATTGTAAGTTACGGTACAAAAATTTCAGAAGTGGCTCATAATGTGCAGGAACGCGTAAAATACACGCTAAACGAGATTGCGGGCATCTCTGCGAACCGCATTAATATTTATGTTCAGGGTGTTCGCGTTTAGCATTTCATAGAACTAGGGGGTAAGTTTGTGGAACAGAAAAGTATTAATGGCCATTTATTTGCGCAAATGATTTATGCAGGGGCCGAACAATTAAGAAAGAATTCCAAAAAAGTAGATGACCTTAATGTCTTCCCAGTCCCGGATGGCGATACGGGCACCAACATGACCCTATCCATACAATCGGGCGTGAGCGAATTAAGAAAACATGAATCCGCTCATATCGGAAAAGCAGCTCAAGCCCTTTCCAAAGGGTTGTTGATGGGTGCCCGCGGGAATTCAGGCGTTATCCTGTCCCAACTGTTCCGTGGTTTCGGGAAAGCGGTTTCAGATAAAGAAGAGATTGATGCGCAAGGATTTGTTGATGCATTGCAACAGGGAGTCGATGCTGCGTATAAAGCTGTAATGAAGCCGGTAGAAGGCACCATCCTTACGGTTGCCAAGGAAGCGGCCAAATCAGGCATTGCCAAGGCGAGAAAAGAGACAAACCTTATACAGATTATGCAAGAGGTTCTCCAAGCTGCAAAAGATGCACTGGCGAAGACGCCCCAACAATTGCCGATCTTACGTCAAGTGGGGGTGGTTGATGCCGGTGGACAAGGGTTGGTCTATGTGTACGAAGGGTTTCTGGCTGCATTGCGCGGCGACTCCGAAACTGAAAGAACAGACGCGCCGGCTCCGCAAACAGCTTCGCTTGATCAATTGGCGGATATGGCGCACGATCATATGCCAGCCCAAATCGGAATGCGTGCTGAGGATATTGAATATGGGTATTGTACGGAATTTATCCTTGGACTTAAGCCGCAATATACGGGTAAATTTGACGAACCATCCTTCAGGGAGCATTTAAGCCAATTTGGTGACTCCTTGCTTGTGATCTCCGATGACGAGTTGGTCAAGGTACATATTCATGCGGAACAGCCTGGCGCAGTTTTGACATATGCCCAAACATTTGGCGATTTTAAGAAAATTAAGATTGAGAACATGCGCGAACAATTACAATCCATTCTGGATGAAGAGGTTCACGGCAATGCGGCCAAAGACACAAACAGGACCTCTCATGAATCGCCGCAACCCATTGCTACTTTAGCGGTTGCCGCAGGGGATGGTTTGGAAGAAATCTTTAAAAGCCTTGGCGCAGATCAGATTATCCGCGGCGGACAAACGATGAACCCAAGTACCGAAGAGATTGTTAAAGCGATTGAATCGGTGCGGGCCGAGCGAGTGATTATTCTGCCCAACAATGGCAATATCATCATGGCGGCTGAACAAGCGAAAGAGCTCGTTAACGTACCTGTAGAGGTGATCCCGTCCAAAACCATTCCGCAGGGAATGGCTGCACTGATCTCATTTGATCCTTCATCCGATATCGATACCAATGTAAAGAGAATGAACGCAGCAATCAACCAAGTAAAAACAGGTCAAGTTACTCATGCGGTGCGTGACTCCAAATTTGGAGATTTAGAGATCAAAGAAGGTGACTATCTTGGCATCAACGAGAAGGAGATCGTCGTTTCCGAACCTGATTTGATCCAAGTATCCAAAAAGCTTCTGGATGTGATGCTTGATGAGGAAGCTGCCGTGCTGACGATCATTTACGGCGAAGAGGTAACTGAATCGATCGCTGAAGAGATAAAAGAGTATGCAGAATCTCAATATCCCGATCTAGAGGTGGAAGTTCACCGCGGCGGACAACCCGTCTATGCCTTTTTCTTCTCGGTAGAATAAGGCATTTGATTAAATGATTATTTTCAATTGGAGGGAGTTAGATGGGGAAGGTATTTGTTGTAACTGATAGTACTGCCGATATTCCTAAATCTTTAGTGGAAGAACTCGGCATTACGGTTGTGCCATTAAAGGTACATTTTGGAGAGCAAACCTATTTGGACGGAGAAACCATTACACCTAAAGATTTCTATGGAAAATTACGAGAGGCAGCACAACCGCCAACTACCTCACAGCCCTCTCCACTCGACTTCGTCAACCAATATAAGCGATTGGCAGAAGGAGAAGATGATGCGCATATTATCTCGATCCATCTCTCTTCTGCCCTAAGCGGGACCTTCCAATCGGCTTCGATAGCACAAAATATGCTGGAAGACCAGTTGAACATCACGGTAATCGACTCCAAGAAAGCCTCTTATGCGATCGGTTCCATTGTGGTGGGCGTGGCGGCCGCTGCAAAGGCGGGCAAAAGCGCCGACTACTGTGTAGAACTTGCTTACTATCTTGTAGAAAATACACATGTCTATTTCCTCGTCGATACGCTACAGTATCTGCAAAAAGGCGGAAGGATTGGCAAAGCATCTGCACTCATTGGTACTTTATTAAATATTAAGCCCATCCTTTCATTGGATGCTGTAGGGGAAGTATATGCGAAGGAAAAGGTGCGTGGAAGCAAAAAGGCATTTGCCAGAATATTTGAGTTGTTGAAGCAAGATGGTAAGAATTATAATAAAATTAGAATAGGGATATCCCATGCCGATTCTTTGGAGCTCGCCGAAGAAACGGTTCAGGCCATCAAAGCGGAGTTTCATGTTGAATCGGTGGTATTAACCGACATTGGTTCCGTAATCGGTACACATGTTGGACCTGGTACTATTGCAATTACATTATCTTCTGATGATTTCTCTTAAAATTGTCTAGGAATTATATCTTCCGGTAGCATAGATTAAATATATAATATTGAAATGTGAGATGAGAGCCCGTGAAATATACTTCTGTTTTTGACATTATCGGTCCGATCATGATTGGTCCATCAAGTTCTCATACTGCCGGAGCAGCGCGTATTGGCAGAATTGCCCGGACGATCTTTAACCAAAAACCTGAGCGAGCTGAAATTACATTCTATGGCTCTTTTGCAAAAACCTATAAGGGACATGGAACGGAAGTGGCGATCATTGGCGGAATTCTGGATTTCGATACCTACGATCCGAGAATTGTGGATGCGATAGAGATTGCCAAGGCGGAAGGCATTGAGATCGAAATCCGTGAAAGCGAAGAGATCACAGCTCATCCCAATACGGCAAGAGTGCGTTTGATTGCCGGTGTGAAAGAGTTGGAAATTGTAGGGATCTCGATTGGCGGCGGGAAGATTGAAATCGTAGAGATCAATCGATTTGCCTTAAATCTCTCTGGTCAGCTTCCAGCCTTATTAGTCTTGCATGAGGATCGTTTTGGGATGATCGCTGCCGTAGCCAACATCCTCTCAAAATATGAGATCAACATTGGCGCTATGCAGGTTTCGCGCAAATCAAAAGGGGATATGGCACTGATGATTATCGAGACGGATCAAAATGTAAGCGCCGAAATTGCCGATGAGATTAAGAGTATTCCGTATATCTCAAATGTAGCTGTTATTCGGCCGTAAGGAGGATCGAAAGATGAGATTTCGCAGTATAGCAGAGCTGGTCGAATTGGCAGAATCTGAAAAAATGAAAATCTCTCAAGTTATGATTGAGATGGAGAAAGAGCTGTCCGGACGGAGCGAGGAGGACATACGCGCCGAGATGGAACGAAATATGAATGTCATGGAACAGGCGGTCCATCGCGGCTTAACTGAGCATGTTCGTTCACACAGCGGATTGACCGGGGGGGACGCTCTCAAGCTGCAAGCATATATTCAGAATCATGTCACTCTCTCAGGCGCTTGGATCTTGGATGCGGTCAGCAAGGCGATTGCCACAAATGAAGTAAATGCGGCGATGGGAACCATCTGCGCCACCCCAACCGCTGGAGCAGCAGGGGTTGTGCCCGGTATCTTGTTCTCACACGCGCCAAGGTTAAAAGCTTCGCGTAAAGAGATGGTAGATTATCTTTTTGCCGCCGGTGCAGTAGGTTTTGTGATCGCCAATAATGCTTCCATCTCCGGGGCTGCAGGCGGATGCCAAGCAGAGGTTGGATCGGCTACGGCGATGGCAGCCGCAGCGCTGGTTGAACTTGCGGGCGGAACACCTACGCAATCGGCCCATGCGCTGGCGATTGCTTTAAAGAATCTATTGGGTTTGGTTTGTGATCCTGTTGCAGGATTGGTTGAAGTTCCATGCGTAAAAAGAAACGCGATGGGCGGAGCCGTCGCCAGTGTGGCTGCGGATATGGCATTGGCCGGCATTGAAAGCGTAATTCCTGCTGATGAAGTGATTGAAGCGATGTATCGCATTGGACAGACAATGCCCAACGCACTCAAAGAAACCGCGCTAGGAGGGTTGGCGGCAACGCCTACCGGGCGAGCCCTTGAGGCGAAAATTTTTGGCGTGCCGCTAAAGAAATAAGGTGAACGTGTTAGATCAATCCGTAGCTTATGTTAAGGGTATTGGCGAAAGCCGCAAAGCAAAGCTGGAGTCCCTTGGCATATCAACAGTAGAGGATCTCCTTTACTATTTTCCGTACCGTTATGAGGATCTGAGAATCAAGGATCTGACGGAGATCAAAAGCGAAGAACGCGTAACCGTAAAGGGAGAAGTATACGGGGAGCCCATCCTGAGTTATTACACAAGAAAGAAATCACGGCTTACAGTGAGAGTCATTGTAGGCCAACTTGTTGTTACGGCAGTTTGGTTTAATCAGCCTTATTTAAAGGAACGGCTTCGCCGTGGCACTACGCTCTATATATCCGGGAAATACGATCCGTCAAAAATGCAAATCACGGTGAGCGAGACCTCTTTTTCGGATACAAGGGAACACCAAATCGGTGCGCTGCAGCCCGTCTATTCCGTTACAGGAGCGATCAGCGTCAAATGGCTGCGCAAAGTAATGACCGATGCTTTGCAGCAGTTTGGAGCGGCAATCGACGAGATTCTCCCGTATGAACTGGTCGAACGTTATCGGCTGATGTCCCGCAGAGAAGCCATCTCTGCCATTCATTTTCCGGAGAATGAACAATCAGCGGCACAGGCGAAAAGAAGGCTGATTTACGAGGAACTGTTTTTATTTCAATTAAAGTTACAGGTATATAAAGCGCTCAACAAAAAAGATCCGGATGGGGTTGCGCAGCCCATCTCTCTTGAGAAGGTTAGGCAATTTGTCCGGAATCTTCCGTTTGCGCTGACCGATGCCCAGAAACGCGTAATCAAAGAGATACTGGATGATATGCAGTCACCCGTCGCCATGAACCGTCTCTTGCAAGGAGATGTAGGTTCGGGAAAAACCATCGTTGCCGCTATAGCGTTATATGCGACGGTAACAGCCGGTTTTCAGGGAACATTAATGGTTCCCACAGAGATTCTGGCAGAACAGCATTATCAGACACTGAAAGCATTGCTTGAGCCCTATCAGGTGCAAGTCGCATTGCTTTCGGGAAGTTCAACGCAGAAACAGCGGCGGGAATTATTAGGCCAGCTTCAGATCGGATTGTTGGATATTCTGGTGGGAACCCATGCCTTAATTCAGGAAGATGTTCATTTTCATAATTTGGGTTTGGTCATCACGGATGAACAGCACCGTTTTGGCGTTAACCAAAGGCGAATCTTGCGCGAAAAAGGCAGAAATCCGGACGTCTTGTTCATGACGGCCACTCCCATTCCGCGCACGCTGGCCATTACCGCTTTTGGCGATATGGAAGTCTCCACGATTGACGAACTTCCATCAGGCCGAAAGCCGGTGGAGACCTATTGGACCACTCCGGCAATGTGGAATCAGGTGCTGCAATTTATAGAGAGAGAACTAAAAAAGGGCAGACAAGCCTATGTGATCTGTCCGTTGATTGAAGAATCGGAAAAACTGGATTTGCAAAATGCGGTTGATTTACATATGCAATTGGCGGAAGCTTTTCCCAAATATTCGGTTGGATTGATGCATGGGAAACTGAGCAACAATGAGAAAGAAGAGGTTATGAAGCAGTTTATCCATGGGAAGATCCATCTGCTTGTTTCGACAACTGTCGTTGAAGTTGGGGTCAATGTGCCCAATGCGACGTTAATGGTGATTTATGATGCTGAACGATTTGGTCTGGCACAGTTGCATCAATTGCGCGGAAGGGTTGGACGCGGCGCAGAACAATCCTATTGTATATTGGTTGCCGATCCCAAGTCGGAAAGCGGGAAAGAACGCATGCGTGTCATGACAGAAACCAACGACGGTTTTGAGATTTCGCGCAAGGATCTTGAAATCAGGGGGCCTGGGGACTTCTTTGGTACAAAACAGAGCGGCATGCCAGATTTTAAATTGGCCGATGTCACGACCGCAAAGGATTTTAAGATATTGGAGATTGCACGTCAGGATGCGGAGAGGTTAACAGAGAGCGAAGAATTCTGGAAGGAGCCGCGTTTCCAGCCATTGCGGCAATACTTGCGTAAAAGCAACGTATTGGAAGGAAAGATACTGGATTAATACCCACGAAAGTGACGATAAGCTTCGCAGCAAATTCCGGATACTTTCGTGGGGCCCAAATAAACCCACAAAAGTGAAGAGAAGCTTCGAAGCAAGATCCGATTACTTTTGTGGGGCCCAAGTTACCCCAAAAAGTGAAGTAAAATCTCTCTGTAGCATATTCCGAATACTTTTTGGGGACCCCGGGAAAACACCCACGAAAGTGACGATTATCAAAAAAAGGAGCACCTGCAATTCCATGATGCAGATGCTCAATTGGGAGAGGAGAAACCGGAGGAAGAGCTTATGGGGAAACGTAAGTCTTCTCCGCGGTTGTCGGCGACATTTACGTCGCTATATATATATTTGCCGATGTTGGAAATATTTATACATAAGGACGACTGGCTTTTATCTTTTTTATCTTTACGTGTTGCCACAGCGAAGATAGGTGATGGGATGCGAGTAATATCCGGAACATTAAAGGGAAGGCTGCTGCAAGCGGTGCCTGGAAATACAACTCGTCCAACTACAGATAAGGTAAAAGAGTCTCTCTTTAGCATGATCGGGCCCTATTTTGATGGCGGGATCTGCCTTGATCTGTATGCAGGGACGGGCTCCTTGGGGATAGAAGCGCTCAGCAGGGGAATGGATAAGGGTATATTTATCGACATTGATAAAAAAGCTGTGGAGATTATTCGTGCCAATATCCGTTCCTTAAAATTGGAAGCCCAAACTGAGGTATATAAAAATGATGCGGAACGTGCAATTCATGCGCTGGCCAAGAGAAATCTGCAATTTGACCTGGTTTTTATGGATCCGCCTTATGCGCGGGAGAAGAATACCGAGATCATCAAGAAATTATTAGATGAAGGATTATTAAACAGGGATGCAGTTATCGTTGTGGAACACGATCGCTCGCGACCAGTGATCTCTCCCTCGGATTCCATCAAGATATGGAAGGAGAACCAATTCGGGGAGACTTCGCTAAGCATATTTAGATATCATATGGATGAACATATAATGGGGTGAAGAGATGGGAATAGCCGTATATCCAGGTAGTTTTGATCCGGTTACCTATGGACATTTAGATATTGTCGAACGCGGGTCGAAGGTTTTTGATAAAGTGATTGTCGCCGTACTTTATAATCGATCAAAAACCCCCTTATTTACAATCGAAGAGCGTGTTGAGCTTCTCCGCAAAGTGACTTCTCAATTTCCCAATGTCGAAGTTGAATCATTTAACGGACTTCTGATCGATTATATGCGGAAGAAAAACGCAAAGGCGATTATTAAAGGGTTGCGAGCCATTTCCGATTTTGAATATGAATTGCAAATGGCTTCCATAAACAAAAAATTGGACGACTCTGTCGAAACCTTTTTTATGATGACCAACAATAAGTATTCTTACCTTAGCTCAAGCATAGTTAAGGAACTGGCCAAGTATGGGGCTTCTGTATCTGACTTGGTTCCTGAAGCGGTGGAAGAAGCGTTGAGGAAAAAATTCCAGAAAGAGAGCTAATGCTCAAATGCCTCCTGTTTTTATAGGGGGCTTTTTTGTTGTATATGAGTTTTATACTAATAAACAATTAATAGTATAAAAATTAGATTGAAGTATAAGTTAAAGTAGCATAATATATATTTATAACAAGTCGTTAGTATAATTGGGGGAATGAGGATGAGTATTCTGCTCACACAGGGCTTAACCAAGTATTACGGATCAAAAAAGGGAGTTGAAAAGATTGATCTGGAGATTAAAGAAGGCGAGGTCTTTGGTTTTATTGGACCCAATGGCGCTGGAAAGTCTACCACCATCCGTATGATCATGCAACTGATCTATCCGACCTCTGGCAAAATCTATCTGTTTGGTGAGGAGGTTGATGGAGATCGTCCTGATCTTCGCCGTAAAATTGGCTACCTCTCTTCAGAGGTCAATCTCTATAAGCAATTAACCGGCAAACAGATGCTGGAATTTACAGCCCGTGCATACGGACTCGATCTTAAAGATACTGCCGTGTATAGGTATGCCGAAATTCTGCAATTCGATATGGAAAAAAAGGTGAAATCCTATTCACTGGGAAACAGAAAAAAATTAGGGATTCTGTTATGTTTGTTACATCGCCCGAAGCTTTTAATTCTCGATGAACCAACCTCAGGACTTGACCCTTTGATGCAGCATGCCTTCTTCCAACTGCTTAAGGAGTTGAATGAAGAAGGGATGACCATCTTTTTCTCGACTCACGTATTATCTGAAGTAGAGAAACTATGTGATCGCGTTGCCATCATCCGCAATGGCGAGATTATCCAGACCGCAAAAGTAGATGAGATCCCGGGCAGAAATAAACGGGAAGTTGCCGTTCAGTTTGTGGAAAGGGGAGACCTCATTGACAAGCTTGGACTTAAAACCATCGATCCAACAGTAAAGTACGCTCACGGAGTACATTACTTTACCGTGGAGAAAGAGATTCATCGTTTTCTGGCGCAGATCTCATCGTATCCGATTGCGGATATGACGATCCGGCAGCCCAGTCTTGAAGAATTGTTTATGCATTACTATGAGAAAGAGGGGAAATAAAGATGAAATATAATCTTGTCCGTCACGAGTTTCGCTTGACTGCTCGCAGTTGGCTGATCGGGGGAATCGTCATTTTATTCTTTATGGCAATCTTCGTCAGTTATACGGATATCATCATCGGCAATACTGATCTGATCAGAGTAATGGAAAGCATGCCAGAGGCGCTCTTAAAATCATTTGGCTTTGAATTTGAAATGCTTAATACATTTGAAGGATGGATGGCCTCCGAACCTTTTACGTTTTTCTCTCTTCTGCTCAGCGTTTTTTCAGCGGTCTGGGCGAGTGTTACCCTCTCCAAGGAGCAGGACCAATTGACGGGCGAATTTTTATTTAGCTTGCCTTATAGCCGTGTCTCCATATTCCTTTCCAAAGTTGTCACCCATTGGTTACAGGTGACAAGCATTTATATTCTCAGTTTTGCAGTTGTCATGCAGTTAGGCTATCTCATGAGTGAAATCAACCATTTGGATCAACTCTTTCTACTCTTTACAGGAGGCTATTTTGTCAGTCTGGCTTATGCAGGGATAGGTTTTGTCCTTACCGTGCTTATTTCAAGTGAAAGGGCCGCCATGTCTTTAGGGATTGGAATTGCTCTTGTTTCCTTCCTGCTGAAGATGCTTTCTACTTTAAGTGAAGAGATTAACTGGCTGGCCAATTTCAGCCTTTATCAATTGTTTGATAACAAGGAGATACTGGAATCGACAACGCTTTCGATCAGCGGAATCTGCATTTCTTTAGGAATCTACGTGCTCGGTATCCTGCTGGGTCTTATCTTATTTAAGATTAAAAAAATCGCAGTTTAAGGGGGGCGCCTGTGTCAAAGAGTAAAAGGGAAAAGATTCTGCAGAAGGCAGAAGAGCTGTTCTTAAAAAATGGTATCCAAAGCGTGAGCATGGATGAGATTGCCGCTGCGGTACCTGTTGCCAAAATGACGCTTTACAACCATTTCGGCAGTAAAGAAGGGCTATTGGATCACGTGATTGATCGGATATTGCACCATATGATTGAAGAATGCAATCAATTGATCGATACGGCAAAGACGCCGCTGGATGGTTTGATCGCGCTCACAAAGCATGAGATGGTACACAAAATGTCTGGCCAATTTTTATCCGACTTGGTAAATTATTATCCGCATCTGCGCGAAAGAATGCAAGAAGTTGGTTTGAACTATCTCCATGCAAAGTTTGAAGAATTAATCTTCAAAGGCCAGCAATTCGGGCAATTCAGGAAAGAATACTCGCCGCATGTAGTGGTACTTTATTCATTGGCGCTTAAAGAGGGAATGTCCAATCCAAAGATCTTTGGGAAAATTACCGATATCACAGCCATCACGGAACAGATATATGGCCTCTTTCTGCATGGCTTGGTAGATCCGGAATACCAGCCTGATTCCGAATAGACGGAACAAGAAGAACGTAATAACTAAATGAAGATCATTCTAATCCTCCTGCCGCAGACAGGAGGATTTTTTGTCAACCAGAATTTATAAGTTTCTGTTGACATAAGTGCAACTGCGACCCTGCCGTCACCGAGATTTCTTTCTTTATCATGAAAAATTTGTAATGATATGTAGAAGAATAGCAGGATTTGGTTATTTAGCTATAGAAATAGTATATAGAAGGGGAATAGGAAGTAATTTACAGGGGGAGAGAAAATGAATGCTGCGGAATTGGAGGAACGCTTGCTCAACACGGCAATTGAGAGAAGAGCTACAGATATTCATATTGAACCAAGGGGGGAGCAGTGGGAGATTCGCATGCGAACATGCGGAGTATTAATGCATGACTCTTATTTGTCAACTCAGGAAGCTCTTTCCTTACTCCAAAGAATCAAGGTGAAAGGGAATATGGATATCAGCGAGAAGAGACTCCCTCAAGATGGCGGATACACGTATGCTGACTCATTGGCGAATCTGTATGATTTGCGTCTCTCCTCGCTGCCCACCATTGAAGGCGAGAAACTGGCAATCCGCATTCTCTACCGCGATCCGGAATTTAGACAGATTGAACATTTGGGACTTGAACCTAAAGATTATGAGCAGATCATCAATTGGATAAACGATCCGATGGGATTAATTCTGGTTACCGGTCCGACAGGTTCAGGCAAGACCACCACTCTGTACGCCATCCTGCAATACTTTAACAATGGATTATACAATATCTGCACGATCGAAGATCCCGTTGAAATTCGCATTAAAGGTTTAAATCAGGTACAGGTGAATGAAACGGCAGGATTAACGTTCTCCAAAGGACTACGTTCCCTGCTCAGACAAGATCCGGACATCATTATGATCGGCGAGATTCGTGACCTTGAGACTGCCGAGATTGCGATTCGGGCGAGCCTATCGGGCCATCTGGTTTTGGCAACGCTGCATGCGAATGATGCGGCCAGTTCGATCACCAGACTATTGGAAATGGGAATAGAACCTTACCTTGTCGGCACAGCAGTAAAAGGAGTGGTGGCGCAGCGGATGATTACACATCTTTGTCCCAAATGTGCCGGGGAAAGGGAATGTACGCTGTGTGAGGGAAAACGGGTGTTAAAGAGGTCCCCTCGGTTTGAATTATTACAAGTTCGAGAGGAGATGATCCCTCTAATTCTAAAAAAGAGCCCGGCTTCCGAATTGCGTGCTTTATCCCGACAATTAGAATTGCAGCTAACGATGCAGTTGTAAGATGGAGCAGAGCAAGGAGGGTTAACCGGAGAATCATGAAAAGATGGAGCAGCCTTGCAATTGCTGAATTTGCAGAACAGATGGCAGATTTGCTGAAAGCAGGGATTCCACTGATTGAAAGTTTACATTTACTTAAACACCAATATTCAGGCAGGAAGAGAGATGATCTTTCACAGCTTGCTCAAGCGATTGAAGAGGGCGAGCCGATCGCCGATGCTTTTAAAAAAATCTCCTTTCCCCATCATTTTATTTCCATTATCGGGGTGTCCGAAGCGCATGGTCATCTGTCCGATTCATTCTTCAACATAGGGAGTTGGATTCGGCGTAAAGTAACATTTCGCAAAAAAATAGTCGCAAAATTGTTTTACCCTATATTCCTCCTGATCTTTTCGCTCGTGTTGATGATCCTATTTCTGTTTGTCATCTTTCCGCGCTTCAAGGAACTATTCAACCGCTTCAATACAGAACTTCCGCCAAGCATGCAGCTATTGTTTAACCTTCATGAGTTTATCGAAAATCATTATTTATCCGTCATCAGATATTTAATTGTCTTCGTCGTGCTCGTTTTATTTTCCATCTTATATCTGCAAAACCGTAAGAGATTGCTCCCGCTTTTGTTTCGTCTGCCCATCCTAAAAAGTCTACTGCAAATCAGATATACCCATTTCTTTGCTTCCCAGTTAGGTTTGCTTCTTGGGGCAGGGATTGGCATATGGGAGGCCCTTAACCTCATTGTACAACGGATGCCTTATAAACCGCTAAGAGAGCCATTTCTTGAGGTGCAACATCATATTCTTGCAGGAAAACCGCTTTCGACGCTGAGGTTATCTATTCCAATCTTTCACCCTGACTTTTATCGCTCTGTCTATCTTGGTGAAAACCAAGGAACCTTACATGCGCAGTTGATCGTCTGCAGCCAACTGATGGAAAAGCGAATCGAGAGACGAATGGTATTTCTGCTAAAATGGCTTGAACCCATATCCCTATTACTGTTAGGAGGGTTTATCACTTTGATCGTCCTCTCATTCTTTATTCCACTGATCCAGTCCCTGCAAATGATATAGGAGGAAAAGATGAAGAGAGAAGATGGCATAACTTTGGTGGAACTCTTAATCGTCCTCTCATTAATCATGCTCTCTTTCGTGCTGCTTTTGCCCGGCTTTATCGGTATGGCGCAGCGTATGGAAGCAAGCGAGCTGAAGGACCAGTTAAAAAGAGATATCTACTGGGCTTTGCAATATGCGGATGTGAATCATCAATTGCTGGTATTAACCTTTCAGCCTCTAAACCACAGCTATATCATATCGAAAGATGGCAAACCGTTCGTCAAACGAAAGTATGGCAAGCAATTATCGATTATCCATAATTTCAAGAATCATCAAATCGCTTTCTACGCGGATGGAACGATCTCAGCAGCAGGCCAAGTGAAAATCTTCCAAAACGACAAACATATCTATACGCTTTTTCTTGAACTATATACCGGCAATATTAGGGAGGAGGAACATTGAATCAACACGGATTCTCATTCGTCGAGGTGCTTCTTTCCATCTTTATCCTTTCGCTTATTCTCGGTTTATCCTATCAACTCTTTCTCACGCTTGAGGAAGTACATCGGGAGAATCAGGTTTACCAGCACCTGTTAAGCGAAATGGAGCGGGAGATTGAAGAATGGCGGCATCAGGTCGACAAGGAGGATAAAACGCTTATGGTAAATGGTGTTTCAATATCGGAAGAGGTCTATGTTTATCCCCAAGAGCCTTTCATAGAACAGGCCGATTTTACTTTTAGGTGGCAGACTGACAGAAAAGAGCATCGCTTTGTGTGGCATGTGAACCGCTTCCGGTCGGATGAGCCAGGTGATTAGGTATGAAAGCTTTACACTATAGTGGAAGGGTTTTGGGTAATCAAGGGTATACGCTGTTAGAGGTGTTGATCGTCATTTCCTTGCTTACGCTGATATTGGCCGCGCTTCTGCCGGGCTTGCTGCTGTTCAAGAATAGGGAATCGCTCTGGCAGAAGGAGATCAACTTGGGGCAAGAAGCCATCCGTTTCTTCACCTATCTGCAAAACCGCAATTCATGTCTTCTGGGATGGAGAGTTCAGAGCGGCGTTTTAACGGTTGAAGTCTGCGGCCAACATAACGGAAGGGCGATTGAACGACAGATTTATCAAAGTGGGGCAAGGGTTGTGGAAGTGGACAGAGTGAATGGTGGATTTCTTCTGCTCGCCCACATGGTTGATGACATCCAGTTTATTCCGCAAAGAGATCTCCTGTTGATCAAACTCACTTTAAAAAAAGGGAGGCAGATTGAGACCTTTCATGGGGTGCTGGTCAGGAGGATCGAAACATGAAATTAAAAGGGATGAGGGTGTTAAAAAGCGAAGCGGGGGCAGCGCTCTGGCTGGTGCTGATCATTTCTTTTCTCTCTCTGCTTTTGCTTGCTTCCGCCATTCAGCCAGGCCTGCAGCACCGCCAACTCCTTGAGATGCGTTTGGGGCAACTGCAAGCAATGAATATGGTGCAAAATGGGGTGGTTTATCTAAAAAGCAAACTGGCATTGGGCGAGTCCTTTTCCGATAAGGAGGAAATAACTTACCCAAAAGGAAAATTTGTAATTCATGTTGAATCGCTCGGCTCAGAAGAGATTACTGCTATAATTACCGGGTATAGCGAGAGAGGGTATCAGCAATCATATAGGGTAAAAATAAATATTGATTCATTGCAGATAACCATGTTTATCAAAATATGAGGATTGCAAAAATATTTCATGTTATTTTTGTTGCTAAGGATATGAATAATCGTATAGTAATTTCCAATAAAAATAGAAATTGTTGAAATAAGTATGATTATAATGTAAAATAATTCTAACAATAAAATATCCCTATATTGGTTTTTATAGCTATAATAGGTAAATAAACTGGTGATGTTTAGGTATTAAATGATGAGGGATTGGCGGTAATATTGTATATTAGTAAGCGAATCAACTATTTAAGGAAAGTAAAAAATTTAGACCGCTTATCCGTTTATAAAGGAATTAGAATCTTCTTCTCATTTTAGTAACATTGAATCCGGTCGATTTGAATCTAGTGAAAAAATCATTATCACAATTACCAGATAGATTAAATGTTCCAAGTTATAATTTATAAAAACTAAAAAAATTTAGATCCAATATTAGAGAAATATCTCTATAAATTTACATTAGCATTGCATAAAAAGTTTTAAAAGTAGTCAACAACCAAATTTTTGCTTAAAGTCAGAAATTAACCAAATATTCAGACATACGTTTATTTCCCTTAATGTAAAAGGGACAACGAAGTTATAATTCGGTAGCCATTATCCATTAAATGTAAATTATGACCATTATAGGAATAGTGGATCGTATTCTAGATGGTTTAAATGACTCCCCTCACCTTCAACAAATTGTTTCTCAATGACTTGAAACTCTCGTTCCCAATCCTTCTTCCTTCGTCCTTTTGAGGTACGGCCTGTGGTTTTGTAAATTGTCCGGACAAAACGTGAAAACTCTTCAAATAACAGATTTACGAGAGTTCGCTTAAAGTCTAGGAGTGAACCCTCATAACCGATCTTTCGTTGAAGAAGGATATGTAATAGGTAGGTGATTAGAGCGATCCAGATTTGATTTTTTACTGCATTCTCGCTTTTTCCGTAAAACGATCTGACTTTGAGGTGTTGTTTTATCCATTTAAAAAAAGTCTCAATTTTCCATCGATAGCGGTACAGATCTGCAATTTCTTTTGCGGTAAGATCAAAACAGTTCGTCAGGATGGTTACTGGATTTCCTTCACGATCAATGGTTTCAATAAT